>Ga0105240_10015541_pt1 | contig 10347 bp, 8 predicted proteins | sample KBSC54metaG_FD_80426 | JGI IMG/M metagenome (GOLD analysis project Ga0105240, IMG submission 80426) | Corn rhizosphere microbial communities from Kellogg Biological Station, Michigan, USA - KBS C5-4 metaG | ecosystem: Host-associated > Plants > Roots > Rhizosphere > Soil | place: Michigan, USA... | reverse complement strand
CCGGGTTAGTCGGGCCGGGTGGCGCCGCGTTGATATTGGACGTCATCAACAGCCGGTTGCCGCTCGTTCCCACGTATGCGACTTCGACCAGCGAGGTACTGTCCAACCCTCGCTGCAGACTGAGGCTCCAGGTCTGCGAGTATTGATTCCGATCCGTGGGAACCAGATAGCGTTGATCGCCTGTCGGGGCGCTCGGCGAGGGCACTACTAGATCCGGCAAACGATTACTGAGCGTATACGTGGGCGCCGTGAATGGAAACTGCGTGATGTTGTCGCGGAAATAGAACGGTATATTGAATTCGTTGCTATTAAGAACACTGGCGCTCCCAACGGGATCCACAAAGCCCATTCCATAACCCGCGCGGATCACCGTCTTGTTATCGCTGCCGGGCGCGAATGCCAGTCCAATGCGCGGGGCGAAGTCCTTGTAGTCGGTATCACGGAGCCGCTGACTGGTATTCTTTCCGGCAAGCAGCATCGTTCGGGTAGCCGGGTCGAAGTTGGACAACCGGTCGTACATCTCCCGTGCATACGGCATAATGTCGTAGCGGGCGCCGATGTTCACGGTCAATTTCGACGTGAGTTTGATGTCATCCTGCGCGTAGAACCCGTAACGCGGAGAAATCAGGCCAACCATGCCGGGAGGAAACTGATCGCGCAAAACCTGGAAAGGCGCGCCGGTGAGGAAGCTGGCAAAGGCGTTGCCGCCTGGCGATCCTACGGCCGTGCTGGTAGTGAGATTCAAAAACGTATAGTAGCCACGCCCGAAGACCAGATATCCGGTGCTTCCCATCTCGTATTGGTCGTCAAATCCGAATCGCAGGGTGTGACGGCCTTTTACCCACGTGATCTTCTCGCCAAAGTTCCAATCCGTAGCCGCGACTCGTAGCGGGGTGAGGATGCTCCCACCCATGCTGAACAGCCCGGAAACGACCAAACTGGAGAGTCCTGAAGTTTCGGGACTTCGGTTTACACCCGGAATTCCAAACTGGTCTGAGAGATTCTGTCCGTAATCTTCCTGGGTCAGCGTGCTGGCCTGGCGAGTCAGGCCGATTCGGATTTCATTAATCAAGGAGGGGCTGAATTGATGAATGTAGCCGATTCCAGTATTTTGGGTGCGAGCGCTGGTAGTCCCCGCCATTCCTGGCGAACCTCCCAAGGGCAGGCCGAATAGTGAAGGCGAGACAGCCCCCGTATCCTGAAATGAATGGCGCACGAAGATGGTGTTCCTGGGCGAAAACTGATGGTCCACCCTCACATCGAAGGACTGAACACCAGAAGTGCTTGAGCGCGTCACCGCATAATTGTTAAAAGGTAGAGGCTGGCCGGCCGGATCGAATTGATTCGGCTGCGGCAACAAAGCGGTGATTGCTGCCGCGGCGCGATCTATGTGGTCGAGCGGAATCACGTTGCCTGCAAACGGCTGACGCGCTAGCGATGGTCCGAATGGGTCATAAATCGGGATCCGGGATCCGTTCGAATCTCGCAAAGTGGAGAAATCGCCCTGACGCTGGTCCGCAAGCGGCAGACTAGCCAGCATGGGTGTGGAGTTGTGAGTAATTGTGCCCTGATAGTCGGCGAAAAGAAATGTCTGATCGCGCCGTACTGGGCCTCCCAAGGATCCGCCGAATTGATTGTACCGAAGAGGATTCTTTGCCTGGCCGGTAGCATTCGAGAAAAAGTTGGCCGCATCCATCTTATCGTTGCGGAAGAACTCGAACATCGACCCATGCCAGTTATTTGTGCCGGATTTAGACTCCAGATTGATGACCCCGCCGGCCACATCGCCAAACTCGGCGGAATACGCCCCCGATTGAACTGAGAACTCACGAACCGCTTCGAGGGGAATATTGAAACTATTGCCGCGACCTTGAGCGGACGACGTAGTCGAGATGCCATCGACCAGGAACAGGTTGGCCTTAGTCCGCTGGCCATTAACATTGACCGGATTAGGTGAGCCGCTTTCTCCCGGCGCCCCGGGGTTCACGCCTGCGCTCAATGCGATGAGCTGCTGCCAATTCCGGCCGTTCAGCGGAATTTCCGACACTTGTTTGCTGGCAATGACTTGAGACACTTCCGCGCTTTCTAATGAGACCAGTTGCACCGCTGTCGCTAAGACCTGGATCGAGTCGCTCGCCGCGCCTAAGTCGAGCACGAAATCTACCCGTACGGTCTTGTTTACCTGAAGCGTAACCGGCCCGAAGACCTCGGCCTTGAATCCCAGTTTTGTCGCCGTCAAGAGGTAAGAGCCTGGAATCAGAGTGGGTGTGAGATACAACCCGTCGTCATTCGATTCACTAATGCTCTCGGTGCCATTGTCACTCGATCGGATCGAGATCTTCGCTTGGGTGATAACGGCGCCTGAGGCATCCCGTATTTCTCCTCTAAAAACGCCGCCGGAGGTTTGAGCGAGAGCAGCGCTCGTACCCAATAAGCCGGCGAATAATACTACAAACGATAGCCTCAGCAACACACCCTCCCGATTGAAACGCTCTTGCTCGACAAGACCTTCTGATATATCGGCCAGGACGCCTAAGGGCTTTAGTACTACACCGGAGGCGCCTTAGAGTGTTCAACCTAGGCGGTTCGGGCAGGCGGTAAGTCCTGCAGCTCGCGGAGCAGGAGGCCCACGTCTAGGATTTGACTGTTTCGCCGTGATGCACTAGCGGGGCCGGATCAGGTCCTTCCAGCAGAGCGTGATCCAGGTTGAGCAAATCCTGGACGGCCACCATCTTCAGAAGAGCGTCCACAAGCTCGGGATCGAACTGTCGCGCCCGTTCCCGTTGGATTTCCGCCAATACCTCGTCGAGCGAACTCGCAGGTTTGTAGGGCCTGTCGTGGGTGAGAACATCGAATGTATCGGCGATGGCCGTAAGACGCGCGGGTAAAGGTATCGCGTCGCCTTTCATGGAAAGGTAGCCGGAGCCGTCCCAATGTTCGTGATGATATCGGGCGATCTGCTCGGCCATTTTCAGCAGAGGAAAGCTACTGCCTGATAAGATCCTTCCTCCGATGGCGACATGTGTCTTAACGATCTCGAACTCCTCGGGCGTCAGTCTGTCCGATTTCAGCAAGATATGGTCAGGAATTCCGATCTTTCCAAGATCGTGAAGCGGCGCTGCTCCGCGGATCAGCTTTACCTCATCTTCTGGAACTCCAATCGCTTGGGCCAGCAACGCCGCGAGGAGTCCCACCCGTTGCGCGTGCAAGCCGGTAAGATCATCCCGATAGTCGGCCGCCAGCGCGAGGTGGCGCAGAATCTGGTCATGTGCGAGCTGAAGATCGCGGGTACGCTCGCGAACGCGCTCATCCAGCACCCGATTTTGCTCCTGCAAGTCAAGATAGAGGAATCGGGTCTCCAACAGGTTGTAAATTCGCAGCACGGCCTCGCTGAGGCGAAAAGGCTTGGTCAGAAAGTCCTTGGCTCCCAAAGTAAGCGCTGCCTGCTTACTCTGTTCCGAAAGATCTCCGGTGATAATCAAAAACGGAAGATAAACGCCTTCCGGAATACGGCTGCGCAGTTGCTTCAATAACGAAAGCCCGTCCACATTCGGCATACGCAGGTCCAGCAGAACCAGGTCTGGCTCGAACTCCAAGAACAGCGGCAGAACCAGCCGGGAATCGGTCAGGCTCTGCAATCCAATAAATCCGCGTTCCCGAAGAATGCTGAGTAGCAACTCGACGGTGGCGCCCTGATCGTCCACGATCAGTATTTTGCTCCGTTTGATAATATCCTTTCGCATTGGTGAAGTGGCTTCGCTTCGGATGTGGGCTTTACCGTCGAATACGTATATATTCGACATAATCGAAGAAAACGTTTAGATTGTGGATTAAGTTGCGCACGTGCAAACCTTCTACTGGCAAAACAGTAGCAGCACAGAGCTGCATCCGGGATTCCAGGCGCTTGCCAACCAACTACGGACTTGCCGCACGCGAAGATCTAGGCTTCGCAATCGGTCACGAATCTTGCGTAAACTGGCAAGATAGAGGATTGGAGAGATCGCCCTTATGGATTCCGCGTCTGACGTCGCCCTTCACCGGTCCTCGATTCTCGTGGTCGATGATAATTCGACCTTGCGGGAAACTCTGGCGGCTGTGCTTGAGGACGCCGGATACAAAGTGTTCCAGGCTTCTAACGGCAAGGCGGTCGCCGATATCCGCCATGAGGGGGTCGCGCTCCTCATTACGGATCTGGTAATGCCTGAGCGCGAGGGTATCGAGACCATCCGGCAGTTTATTCAGGGGTTTCCACACATTCCCATAATTGCGATGTCAGGGATGCCCGAATACCTTCCCGTAGCGAAGGCTCTCGGTGCGGCTATCATTTTGGAAAAACCGATTGCTTATGCCGATCTTCTCCGAGCGGTGCGCACTTTAATCGGTTGATGCACCGTTGCGCCGTTTGCTCTTAGTCAGGCGGCTCAGGCAGCCGCCATCCCTCAAGAGGCCAACTGATAAACCGGAACTCTGAACATTCCAGTTACTGCTTGGGTGCGCCGCCCTTTTGCCCGCCGCCTCGGGCCGGGGCTGGTGGCAGCTTGCCGCCTTCTGCCAGAATCTTCATGTTTTCCAGCGCCTGCGTGAACTGCGAAATTCTTTGCGCCTTGTCCCTGTCGCGCGCGGCGTCGTCGGCCAACATGGAGTTATCGAGGACGAGAGTGTAGATCAGCTTGGAGGTGGTCGCTGTTAACGGTCTCGCCTCCAGAGTGCCGTGATAAAGATTATACGGCCTGCCTTCCCGGACGGGCTGTGTGTACGTGTAGGAAAGTTCCGTCTTCCCCACGAGAACTTCGTTGCCGATGGACCTGACCGCGCCGAATTCTCCGTCTTTGCCGGCGGTGATAGTGCACGGGACCCGCAGCCATTCGCCGATATCGCAATACTTACCGACGCGCTTCCATACTTCAGCCGCCGGACGGTTAACCGTAACTTCCATGGGAATGGAGATGTATGTTGGATTCGGGATCGCCAGCGGAGCCGGAGCGGGGGCCTGCGCACTGGCGAGCGGTGTCAGACTGATACTCAGTACGCAGCCGGCGAATGTCCTGGTTAAATGTTTCTGCATGATTGCCTCCAAATAGTTTCGCCTTGCGGCGCTATTTACAATAGCGTACTGCCGCACATCTTGGCACGGTTGGCAGTTTAAAAATCAATGCCATCATTGTTGAATTGCTATACTAGTCGCGTGGGGGGAGTATCATCTGGCGAACGCTTCCCATGTCTGGACATGATTTGCGTGACCTGGGAGTCTGGTCGCGGCGAGCCATCGTCTGACTGCGCGATCCTGGTCGAAATCTGGAGTTCGGGAGCTTTACTTCACACGGAGGCCGCAATTCCGGCAGACGCCGTCGTGAGCATGGCGGCCCCCAGTGGGCCGGTTTCAGCAAAAGTGGACTCGTGCATGCCCGAGGATTATGGCTTCCTGGTAGAGGTGCGAATTGATTCCTCGGAACGATGGTTTCCTCATTTCTACCAGCCGTCACATCTGCTCGGCTCATCGGCTCCTTGAAGACCGGTGTGAGCTCAACAGGAAGCAGCCATCGCCTGCCCGCGAACCGGAGATACGATGCGTCTGAAGCCGGCGGTCAGCACTGAGACCGTGCGAAGCTCCTCGGTGATCTGCTCGATCCACATGGTATAACGCGGATTGGGCGCCCACGAATAGAAGCGTAAGAGCTCCATCTCACACTTAAATTGAGGATCTTCATAGGGAGGCAGCTCCAGGCCTTCGCACTCCAACGATCGACCGCCCAGGCGCCTGAGGATCGACGCTGAGCAGTGGCGGCGCGTTGCTGTGCTGATTCCTACAGCTCCGCCGAGTTCTCGCGACAGGCTGTACATCGCCAAGGCCATCCGGACAGCCTCGCTGGTTCCGCGGACTCCGGCCTCCAACGCCCAGCCGCCTATTTCTACGCACGGCAAATCCATGCGCCGCGACAACGATAGTTCACACTCTACGGCCGCCTGCAGTTTCTCGCCCCATTCCGCGGAAGCAGCCAGTGCTGAATCGGAAATCTGGAGCTGTGAAAAGCAAATATTTTCCGGGTGGGCAAGATGGCGCACGCAGCCGCGGACCTGGTCGCATTCGTCCACAACCAGCAAGTGCCAGCTACTCTCATCCGCTTCGACGCGATGCCTGCCATCCGTCAACTGGCTGGATTGAATCGCACCGTCTTCCAGGTATACCCTGCCTCGAAGCCTCTGCATTTGCGCCAGCAGCCTATCATGCCGGGTTGGATCAGTCTCAATCCACTCAAAACTATCTGGAACAACGGCATTACAAGGACTAAGAAGCACCCATTTCCGAGACGAAGCCGAGCGAAATCCTCCTGGAGCGGGCACTTCTTGGCGGGGCCCTTGGGCATGCTGCATCAAAAATTCTCTCCAATTGCGCCAAGGAATCTTGGCGTTTCGATCTGCGGATTGTGGACGACAGCGGAGCGTGAAGCGAAGCACTTCAAGCGCCAAACAGCCCGGATCTCTAAGCACTGGCATTTCAATGGCGCGAAAAGAGTTAAACATTCGGCCCTTTCCTTCTTACCGAACCGTCCAAGTAAAACTGACCTGACCCGGATTTTCCTACTGAGTGCACGCTGACCGCGGACAATTGCCAGCCGAAGAAAAACTTGCAGTCGGTCTCTGTTCTGCAAACACCGTGCTAGGTTAAAGGAGGCATGCTGCAGATCAGATTGATGCTCTTATTTCTGGCTGTACTCGCGGTGTTGGCCTTCTTCCGCCGGTCGATGATCGATACGCTCATCCAGGGAATCCGCGATATTGTCGACCACCTCGGCGGAGGGCCGCCGCGGCCGACGCATCCATCTCCGGCGAATGATGCCGGCCTGCTTCGGAGGCGTCCCACGTAGCTCGCGATGGGCGCTCATCTATAAAAGACATAGATGTCCAAAGTTTTGATGGCCTTTCTCCTGTGTGGCGTTCTTGCGGCGCAGGCGCAAGCTCCGGAGGCAAAAGATCCTCTGGGCCGGACGACGCCCCAGAGCTCGGTGTTTGAGTTCCTGGAAGCCTGTCATGCGCGCGATTACGGGAAAGCAACTCTATACCTGGATCTAAGAAAGATGCCGGCGGCGCAGCGGACTAAGGATGGCGTGGATCTGGCACAGCAGTTAGAGGACTTGCTCGATGATACTTCTTTCGAGATCACCACGCTTAACAACGATCCGGATGGCGATCAAGCAGACGGTCTCGCCCCCACAGTCGAGCGGCTGGCCACTTTCCAGGTCGAAGGCAAAACAATAGAGCTGCAACTGGAGCGGGTGGAACTTAAGCCGGGTCTGCCAGTGTGGCTGGTGTCGCCGGAAAGCGTCGCATTAATTCCGCAGGCGCACAAGCTGGTGGCCGAGACTCCGTTTGAAAAAAGATTGCCGCAAACCCTGGTGACCTTCGAGATTTTGGACACGCCGGTGTGGCGCTGGATCGCGCTGATCGTAATCGCCGTGGCGCTATGGGTGGTTTCGGGAATACTGACCAAGGCGCTGGCGGTGATCGGGCGGATTTCTTTTATGGCGGCGTTTCGCGGTCCGACGCGGATATGCCTTACGGCCGCGGGACTACGCGGCGCAATGGAATGGGCCTCGCCGGCTACTCTTTCCCGAACCGTTTTGGAGCGCGCGCTGGCGATGCTGTTCGTGCTTGGAGTGGCGGGTCTGGGCGCCGCTCTGGTCGATCTTGCTGCCGAGCGGTGGCGTTCCCGCTTGGATCCCCGCATGCAGGCCGTGAGCTATTCAGTGCTGCCGCTAGTCCGGCAGGTCTTCAAACTCTCGCTGTACTTGGTGGGGATCCTTTTGGTGGTGAGCGCATGGGGCTACAACACATCGACGGTTCTCGCGGGGCTGGGCGTGGGAGGCATTGCAGTGGCGCTGGCCGCGCAGAAGACCATCGAAAATCTGTTCGGCGGGATCTCAGTAATTGGAGATCGTCCTGTTCTGGTGGGCGACGTGTGCCGCTTTGGCGACCGCACCGGCACGGTGATGCACATCGGTCTGCGATCGACGCGCATCCGCACGCCGGATCGCACTATCGTGAGCGTGCCCAATGCTCAGTTTTCTTCCATGGAGCTCGAAAATATTTCGGGGCGGGATAAAATCTGGTTTCATCCCACACTGAATCTGCGTAGAGACACGAGCTCGGACCAACTGTTGCAAGTGCTCTCGTCGTTTCGCGAAATCCTCGCCCGGCAGGCGAAAGTCGAGACCGGAAAGATGCCTGTACGTTTTATCGGCGTCGGGCCGTATTCTCTGGACGTTGAAGTGGACGCCTACGTGACCACCCCTGACGCTGACGAATTTATCGCAATTCGGCAGAACCTGCTGATTGAAATGCTGAAGGCGGTAGAACAAGCCGGAACCGGGCTGGCCGTGCCGATACAAGAGAGCTTCGAGAACGGAAAAGTTCGTCAGGCATAGCGACTCCGATATACTGCAGGACTGAGAGGACCATGATGCGAAACGCTCTCGTATTCATGCTGGCTGCCGTCGCGCTGCTGTCGGGACAGGCGTCCTCGTCGTATAGAGTCACCCACACCTATACGCTGGGCGGTGACGGAAGTTGGGATTACGTCGTGCCGGATCCCCCCAATCACCGCGTGTTTATCGCCCGGCAGAATCGCGTAATGGTGATCGATGAAGACAATGGGACGCTGCTTGGCGAAGTCACTGGCATCCAGGGCGCGCACGGAACCGCCGTTGCACAAAACACCGGCCATGGATTCGCCACCTCGGGAATGGATCGGTCCGTGGTCATGTTCGATCTCAAGACCTTCAAGACGCTCGGCCGGATCCCGGCGGCGGAAGATGCCGACGCCATCCTTTATGACCCTGCGTCGAACCGCGTCTTCACGCTGAATGGCGACGCGCACTCGTCGACGGTGATCGATCCGCGGGCGGGGACGGTGATCACGAACATGCCGCTGGGCGGCAAACCGGAATATGGCGTGTCCGCTGGCGATGGCAAGGTGTACGCGAATCTTACCGACACGAGCGAAGTGGTGGAAATCGACGCGAAAACCGCCGCGGTAACACGGCGTTGGTCCACCGCATCCTGCAAGCAGCCGGTTTCCATGGCCATCGATACTGCCCACCATCGGCTGTTTAGCGGATGTCGTAGCGGACTGATGGCGATTTCTGATTACCGGGCCGGAAAAGGGGTCGCAACCGTCCCGATCGGAACCGGAGTGGATGGTGCGGGATATGATGCGGCCTCAAGCAACGTTTTTGCCTCGAATGCGGATGGCACACTGACTGTCATCCATCAGGACACGCCGGATCAATACCACGTCCTCGAGACCGTGCAAACTCCGCAGGGCTCACGCAACATGGGGCTAGACCCGACGAATCATCGCTTGTACGTCGCCTCGGCGAAGTTTGGAGCTGTCCCCGCAGGAGGCCGGGGCAAAGGACCGGTGCAGCCGGGATCATTCACTTTGATGGTGATCGAGCGCGATCCGGTGCGATAACGTGCCATGATTCTGAAACAGTACTACCTGGGCTGCCTCGCGCACGCCTCCTATTTGTTGGGAGACGAGTCGAGTTCGACGGCCATCATCGTCGATCCCCAGCGGGATATCCAGCAGTACCTGACGGATGCCGAAAAATTCGGTCTTCAGATCCGTCACGTGTTCCTCACCCATTTCCATGCGGACTTCGTCGCGGGTCACCTGGAGTTGCGCGACCGCTGCGGCGCGATTATTCATCTCGGCTCGCGCGCTCAGGCGGACTATGCCTTCGTCGCCATGAAGGATGGCGACACGCTCGATTTCCCGGGCATGCGCCTCGAAATCCTCGCGACTCCCGGCCACACCATCGAGTCGATATCAATCCTGGTTTTCGATCTCAACAAGGACGCAGTGAAACCATATGCGGTCCTGACCGGGGACACCCTGTTCATCGGAGACGTCGGCCGTCCGGATTTGCGTGCTTCGCTCGGCTGGACAGCCAATGACCTGGGATCACATCTGTACGACTCGATTCACAACAAGCTCTTGCCGCTTCCCGACGAAACGCTGGTCTATCCGGCCCACGGCGCAGGCTCCTTGTGCGGCAAGCAGCTTTCCTCCGATACCGTCTCTTCGCTGGGAGACCAGCGGCGCTTGAATTACGCTCTACAGCCCATGTCGAAGGAGGAATTCATTCGCCTGGTGACCGCCGACCAGCCCGACGCTCCGGCGTACTTCACCTACGATGCCATTCTGAATACCCGCGAGCGCGCAACCCTCGACAAGAATCTCGAACAGGTGCTCCATCCCATCGATCTCGATGAGGTCCTTCGGAGGGGCGATGCTGGCGCACAGATTCTGGACGTGCGCGACGCGGCGGAGTACTTCGCGGCGAT
>Ga0105240_10015540_pt1 | contig 10348 bp, 9 predicted proteins | sample KBSC54metaG_FD_80426 | JGI IMG/M metagenome (GOLD analysis project Ga0105240, IMG submission 80426) | Corn rhizosphere microbial communities from Kellogg Biological Station, Michigan, USA - KBS C5-4 metaG | ecosystem: Host-associated > Plants > Roots > Rhizosphere > Soil | place: Michigan, USA... | reverse complement strand
TACAGGCACTATTCACGATTGTTCAAGAAGGCGGTGGCGAGTATCGCGCCGCTCATTGAAGATCGGGGCATTGATGAAATCTACATCGATCTTTCAGAACACGACGAAGAAACGCGGACTTTGGCGACACGCATCAAAGCTGCAGTCAACGAGGCAACCGGCCTGTCATGCTCAATCGGCGTAGCACCGAACAAATTGCTCGCCAAAATCTGCTCCGATCTGGAGAAGCCCAACGGCCTGACCATCATCGGCATGGATGACGTTGCCACGCGGATATGGCCGCTTGCCGCCCGCAAGATTAACGGCATCGGCCCCAAAGCGGCAGAGAAACTGACAACCCTGGGAATTCTGACCGTTGGCGATCTTGCCAAAGCGGACGCCGGCCTGTTGCAAGATCATTTCGGACGCAGCTATTCGGCCTGGCTCGGAAACGTGGCACAGGGCATCGATGATCGGCCGGTATCGACCAGCTCCGAACCAAAATCGATCAGCCGCGAAACCACCTTTGAACGCGACCTGCACGCGCGCCAGGACAGAGAAAAATTATCTGGAATTTTTACCTCGCTCTGCGCACGTGTTGCGGACGATTTGTATCGCAAGGGATATGTCGGGCGCACCATCGGCATTAAATTGCGCTATGCCGACTTCTCAACCGTCACCCGCGACGTCACCTTACCCACCTCGACGGCTGATGCTGCGACCATTCGTCAGGCCGCGGGAGAATGTCTGCGGCGCGTTCCATTGGAACAAAGATTGCGGCTACTCGGGGTGCGAGTTGGCGCCTTGTCGAAGCCGGGATCGATGGATGACATGCATGAAGAAATTCAGGGCGAGCTCTTCGACGCTCAGCCATCTGACGACTACGCGTGAACCTGGATGTCAGATAGCAATTCGCAAACCCATAGTTGCAACAATGTGAGTGACGTCGTCACGACCGTGCCCGTCAATTAGTCGATAGGAAGATAGATTTTTTTCGATGCAAAAGTGGAAAATCTTCCCTCATCTGCTGCATCACTCGCGGATAGGCACTCATGACAGCGTTGTACTTTTTGTAAATAGCCACGGGACGTGATCTTTAAGAGTTTTCTTATATTTTTCTCTGACCCTGATCCTTACCATGCGTCCTGTGATTGAGGTTTGCACGAGAACTGGAATGCATTGTTGTTTGACGTGGAATGCACTACAGCACGTATTCCTGAGCGTTCGAGAATCTTGGAAATCACAACAACCTATTTTTACAATTCTTTGGAATACCCCATCATGAAAAAGACCATCATCTCCTCCCTGTTGGCAGTTGCTGCACTGGCACCTGTCGCTTCGTTTGCTGCCGACGGCACCATTAACTTCACCGGTACGGTCACAGATCAGACATGTACTATCACCGGCGACAACGGCACAAATTACACCGTGAATCTGCCAAAGGTTGGAGCCAGCTCACTGGCGAGTGCAGGTAACAAGGCTGGCGCGACGCCTTTCTCCATCAAACTGTCCAATTGCTCGACAAGTGCCACCGGTGCACGCGCAAACTTTGAAATTGGTGCTAACGTCGACACGTCGTCCGGTTATCTGAAAAATACTTCTACCGGTTCGACCGCCGCAACAAACGTCCAGATTGGACTTGCAGCTCAGGACGGAACAGAAATCAAACTCAATGCTACCCAACCCACAACCTTTTTCCCAATCACGAATAAGGCCGCAAATCTGACGTATCTGGCTCAGTATGTCGCGAACGGTGGTGCCGCTGGTGCGGGTGCCGTTACGACCAACGTCCAATACACAATCGTGTATCAATAATACGCAGCTGGAGCAAGATATCTTGTTCCAGCATGCCAATAAGGGCGCTTTGCGGCCTTATTGGCATGCTGTGACCACGTTACGCACCATCTCAACAGAGTGAAATATGTCCCCTCGTTTCAAAGTCCTCGGAGCGACTTGCGCTCTGCTTATAGCCGCCGCTTCCTTGATGACAACCACTGTAGTCAGAGCAAGCGTAGTCATTAACGGCACTCGTGTCATCTTCCCCTCCAATGAACGTGAAGTTTCAGTACGCCTAACTAATGAAGGCGCCAGTCCCGGTCTGGTGCAGATGTGGATCGACAAGGGCGATCCCAAGTCAACTCCCAGTGCAACTGAAGTACCCTTCCTGCTAACGCCACCGTTGTTTCGTATCGACCCTGCCAAGGGGCAAACGGTGCGTATGATTTATAGCCAGGAGCCGTTGCCACAGGATCACGAGTCCATCTTCTGGCTCAATCTGCTGGAAGTGCCTCCACGTCCGCAAAACGTCGATCCAGATGACAGCAACTACGTGCAGATGGCTTTCCGCACACGTATCAAAGTGTTCTTCCGGCCGCAGGCGTTGAATACACAAGAACAGGTTGGCACTGCTCCTACAAAAGTCACGTGGAAGATCGTGCGTGACGGTGACACCTATTTTCTCGAAGCACAAAATCCAACGCCTTACTACATCAATGTCGTGAAGACCGGCCTGGTAAATGCAAACGACGAAAAAGAGGTCGTACCCAAATTTCTCAACGACGAGGGTGGCATGCTCGCCCCAGGCAAGCAAGAGCGTTACGCACTCAAAAATTTGAAGCAAACGCCTCCTGCTGCGTTGAAGGTGCGGTTCAGCTATCTGAATGATTATGGGGGAGCCGTTGACGTCGACAGCGCGCTGACGCAGTAGTCAACGTCGATCGTCAAAGCACACATCTCGCGAGGCGCCGTCACCTTATCGGAGGCGGCGCCTTCTCATTTTAAGCTGGCGATAAAGAACAAAAAATTGCCGGACACGCGAACCTTATAAAATCACACCGGAAAGCTGGTTCGACTTCCGGCTGCGTGTAAAATGGACGCTTTTGCCCGAACGCTATGTGGTTTAAGAACCTTCAGATTTATCGCCTCCCCGCGCCTTGGGCCATCAGCGCCGAACAGCTCGAATCCTATCTTGCTCCGCAGAGCTTTGCAGCCTGCCCCAGCCTGGAAATGCAGTCGCAGGGCTGGGTTTCGCCGCGCGGTAATGAGCAGTTGGTGCACGTCGTCAACCGCCAGTTCCTGCTGAAGCTGGACACCGAGAAAAAACTGCTGCCCAGCACCGTGGTCAATCAAGTCACTAAAGCGCGCGCCGCCGAGTTGGAAGAACAACAAGGTTTTCCTCCCGGCCGTAAACAGACCAAAGAATTGAAGGAACAAGTCACCGACGAATTGCTGCCACGCGCCTTCAGTATCGTGCGCAGCACCTGGACCTGGATTGATCCGGTCAACGGCTGGCTGATCGTCGATGCCGGCAGCTCCGGCAAGGCGGAAGAAGTATTGAAGTTGTTGCTGAAGGCAATTCCGAAATTTCCGCTCGAAACACTGCGCACAGTGCGCTCGCCGCTGTCGTCGATGACGGACTGGCTGGCTTCGGATGAAGCGCCGAGTGGCTTTACCGTGGATCAGGATACGGAACTGCGCGCCAGCGGCGACAGCAAAGCCACCGTGCGTTATGTACGCCATACGCTGGAACCGGACGACGTGCGCCGCCATATCGAATCCGGCAAACAATGCACGCGTCTGGCGTTGACATGGAATGATCGCGTGTCCTTCGTCCTGACGGAAAATCTGAGCGTCAAGAAAATCACGCCGCTGGATGTCTTGAAAGAAGACAACGATGTGACGAACAAGAACGACGACGAACGCTTTGACGGCGACTTCATGTTGATGACCGGTGAAGTCAGCAAGATGCTGGTCGACTTGATTGATGCGCTGGGCGGTCAGTTGCGCGAGAACGACGGATCGGCGGCCTTGGCAGCCTGATCGTTGATATCTGATCGCACACGAAAGACGCCGGTTGATCCTTGGATCTGCCGGCGTTTTTTATTGCGCCGGGCGCTTTTTCTTTGGCGCAATCAATACCGCATCGAGCGCCTTCATTGCGTGACAAATGGTATTGGCCAGACGCTCGCAGCTGATTCCGTCGCGCGCGCTCAATGACAAGCCATGCAATACGGCGGTGTAGTAGTCGCTCAGTCCATCGATATCCGCCTCGGGACTCAGCTCCCCCTGTGTTTGCGCCTGACGGAAGCGATGATCCAGGGCCATGCGTTTTTTGTGGCGGCGTGCACGCAATTCCTCAGCGTGGGCGCTATTTTCCGGCGCGCAATTAATGGCCGATGTCACCACCATGCAGCCCTTGCCGGCGAAAGTATCGACACTGGCGTGCAACATCTTGAAGACATCCTCGCGTACACCGTTGCCTTCTTTCAAGGCGTTCATGGGCGCGGCAGCTGTGGTGATCGAGTAGAACTCGACAGCCTCGCGAAACAACGCGTTTTTGTCGCCGAATGCGGCGTATAGACTCGGCGCCTTGACGCCAATGGCGGTCGTCAGATCGGCCATGGTCGTGCCTTCGTAGCCCTTGCTCCAGAATACCTGCATTGCCAGGCGTAGCGCTTCGTCTCGGTTGAAACTGCGCGGCCGCCCTCTTGTTTGCTGCATCGGAATGCTCCTTCGCGATCACATTGGTGTGGATTTTCTACGACCAGTGTAGCTTACTTTAATTTGAATTACAAAAATACCTTGACAAGATTTTCAGTAAAAATCTATTATGTAACACGCATTACATAAATATTGACTATGATGGTGCGAAGCTTCTTGTCTTGCCGGAAAGAAAGCGAACAAGCGAATCGGAAGGAATGGAAGCTGGGACGAAAGCAACACGAGAACCAGACTTCTGACCAGTTTCAGCGGACTGCATACGATGCAAAAATATGCGCATAATGTGACTCCGCCAGGACTGCTTTCTGCCGGTTTCATCCAACGATTCAAGGAAAATGCAGCGAAAGGAAATGTCATGACCCGCAAGACCCGTATAGAACATTACCGAAACATCGGTATCAGTGCGCACATCGATGCCGGTAAAACCACAACCACCGAGCGCATCCTGTTTTATACCGGTGTCAACCACAAGATCGGTGAAGTGCATGATGGCGCCGCCACCATGGACTGGATGGAGCAGGAGCAGGAACGTGGCATCACGATCACTTCTGCCGCCACCACCGCCTTCTGGAAGGGCATGGCCGGCAATTATCCGGAACATCGCATCAACATCATCGACACGCCGGGCCACGTCGACTTCACGATTGAAGTCGAACGCTCGATGCGCGTGCTCGACGGTGCCGTCATGGTCTATGACTCGGTCGGTGGTGTGCAGCCGCAATCGGAAACCGTGTGGCGCCAGGCGAACAAATACGCCGTGCCGCGCATGGCCTTCGTCAACAAGATGGACCGCGTCGGTGCGGACTTTTTCCGTGTGCAGAAACAGATCGGCGAGCGCCTGAAAGGCAACGCCGTGCCGATTCAGATTCCTATCGGTGCGGAAGACCATTTCCAGGGCGTGATCGACCTCGTCAAGATGAAAGCAATCATCTGGGATGAAGAGAGCCAGGGCGTCAAGTTCGAGTACCAGCCGATTCCGGCCGATCTCGAGGAGACCGCGCGCGAGTGGCACGACAAGATGATCGAGCAAGCGGCGGAAGCCAACGAACAACTGCTGGAGAAATATCTCAGCGGCACACCTCTGACCGAAGCCGACATCAAGCACGGCCTGCGCCTGCGCACCATTGCCGGTGAGATCGTGCCGATGCTGGCCGGTAGCGCCTTCAAGAACAAGGGCGTGCAAGCCATGCTCGACGCCGTGATCGATTATCTGCCGTCGCCGATCGACGTGCCGGCAATCAAGGGTCACGATGAAGACGACAATGAGATTGAACGTCATCCTTCCGACGACGAAAAATTCTCGGCGCTGGCATTCAAGATCATGACCGACCCGTTCGTCGGTCAGCTGGTTTTCTTCCGTGCATATTCGGGCATGGTCAATTCGGGCGACACCGTCTACAACCCGATCAAGGGCAAGAAGGAACGCCTGGGCCGCATCCTGCAAATGCATGCGAATGAACGCAAGGAAATCAAGGAAGTGTATGCGGGCGACATCGCAGCTGCAGTCGGGCTGAAGGACGTCACCACCGGCGACACGCTGACCGATCCGGATCACGTGATTATTCTGGAACGCATGGTCTTTCCTGAACCGGTGATTTCGCAGGCGGTAGAGCCGAAGACCAAGGCTGATCAGGAGAAAATGGGCATTGCCCTGAATCGACTGGCGCAGGAAGATCCGTCGTTCCGCGTGCGTACCGATGAAGAATCGGGCCAGACCATTATTTCCGGCATGGGTGAGTTGCATCTGGAAATTCTGGTTGATCGCATGAAGCGTGAATTCAACGTCGAGGCGACCGTCGGCAAGCCGCAAGTGGCTTACCGCGAGGCGATTCGTTCGACCGTCGAAGATGTCGAAGGCAAATTCGTCAAGCAATCCGGCGGACGCGGCCAGTACGGCCACGTGGTGCTGAAGCTGGAGCCGCTGCCACCCGGCAAGGGCTACGAATTCGTCGACGCCATCAAGGGCGGTGTGGTGCCGCGCGAGTTCATTCCTGCAGTCGACAAGGGCATTCAGGAAACGTTGGGCAGCGGTGTGCTGGCCGGTTATCCGGTGGTCGATATCCGTGCGACGCTGACTTTCGGCTCTTATCATGACGTCGACTCGAACGAAAATGCATTCCGCATGGCCGGTTCGATGGCTTTCAAGGAAGGCATGCGCCGGGCCAGCCCGGTATTGCTGGAGCCGATGATGGCAGTCGAAGTGGAAACGCCGGAAGACTACGCCGGCACGGTGATGGGCGACTTGTCGTCACGTCGCGGCATGGTGCAAGGCATGGATGAAATCGCCGGCGGTGGCGGCAAGATCATCAAGGCTGAAGTGCCGCTGTCAGAAATGTTTGGCTACTCGACGTCGTTGCGCTCAGCGACGCAGGGGCGCGCGACTTATACGATGGAGTTCAAGCATTATGCCGAGGCGCCGCGACATGTGGTGGAGCAGTTGACTACGGAGCGGAAGGGGAAGTGAGAGTTTGAGGCTCACGCTTCTTTGCGCTCACTTCCTTGGAGTGAGATAGCAAAATTCCTTTAGCTTTTTGTACGAAGTAAAAGCCCCGCTTAGTTTGCACTAAGCGGGGCTTTCACTTTTGTGAGGCATTGGGGCTCGCCCACGTTCCGCGGGCTGCAAATTCGTTTGCCCTTCGGGCAAAAAAGTGACGGCACAAACAAAAACGCCTGCTTAGTTTTCACTAAGCAGGCATTCGTGTTTTGGCGGAGCGGACGGGGCTCGAACCCGCGACCCCCGGCGTGACAGGCCGGTATTCTAACCAACTGAACTACCACTCCAGATTTGGTTTTCAGTCTCGCTGAAAGACCGCAATTATAGCCGAGCTTTTCCAGGAATTCCAGTACTTTTCTACAAATTAAGCCTGGAATTTACCTTCGAATGCCAATTTGCTCAGCGGCTCGCGCGGGCCGGGCAGTTCGCGGGCTTGCAGGCCTTCCGGGAGAATCGATTTGTCGCCCAGTTTGCCGATCGCCACAGCCGCTTCGATCGAGTAGTCAGCAGGAACACCCAATTCGGTACGCGACTTATCCTTGTCGAAACCGGCCATCGCATGCGCATGCCAACCCGACAGGCTGGCTTGCAGTGCAAGGTATGCCCAGGCGGAGCCGGTGTCGAACGCGTGTGTAGTCGCAGGAACCGGAGTCGTCGAGCCTGGCGGGATCATTGTTGTCTTGGACAAGACGATGATCAGCACCGAAGCCTTCTCGGCCCAGCTGCGGTTGAATTCATTGAGCAAGCCCAGCAGGCTGTCCCATTGCGGTGTGCCGCGGCGTGCGAAAACGAAACGCCAAGGTTGCGAGTTGTAGGCGGACGGCGCCCAGCGTGCAGCCTCCAGAAAGGTCAGGACGGTTTCTTCGGAAATATCAGCGCCGGTATAAGCGCGCGGCGACCAGCGATTCAGGAATTGGGGATCGATAGGATGATCGGCGACACGTGGATTGGTTTGCGACATTGTGGCTCCAGATGAGTGAAATATGTTGCTCTGCAAAACGAGCAGAGGGGCATCTTAGCAGGTGTTTTTCACCTCTGCAGCGCACGGCTCGAGGCGTCCTCCGGACGTGTGTTGCCCAACAAAATTTGGCCCCTGAAACAGACGAAAAACTTCTACTTCAGCGCGGCCCCGGCCCTTCACCACCACCACGAGGACCGCCGCCGCCCGGGCCGGGACCGCACAACCACGGCGCGCAAACGCAACCGCCCAAAGAAAACAACAGGGCAATGCCGCCCACAAATAAACACAAACGTCGCATGACAATTCCTTTCGATAAAACATTCATCGTCGTACGACTGTACAAACAAAACCTGCTAAGCATCGTCAAGGTATTGCAACAAGAAACTACTGCGCTGCAACCCGCTTCCAGCTTGCGTTCCCAAGGCATCATGCTAAGATTTAGCGCATATAAAAGCAGACGGAGACAAACCCATGAATATCCTCAGAGAAGCGGAACGCGAAGTCTGGGTCGATGGCACCATCTACCAATTCAAATCGAAGGTAGAAGCCAGCGGCTTTGAAGACATGTGCCGCGCCATCGGCAAATTGCACAATGCCATGCAGTTGTATCCACCGTCGGCGATCCTGCAGACCGCGCCGCACGACCGCACCGAAGAAGTCTGACAAAAGACACGCAAAGCGGCATACAAAGCATCCGGACAGAAAAAAACCCGCGGGCCTTGCGGCTCGCGGGTTAAATCCAATCCTCAGGGGGGTGATGAATTGGAGGGGAGGGAGTGCTCAAGATACCGTCCCCTCACCCGTCCTTCTATCGTTTTTACACCCTGTAACATTCGTTACAGGATCGTGTTCCACCTACTCGCCCGCAGGTATTCCTGCATTAGCGGTCAAATGACTTGCTGAATTACTTGCCGATACAGAAGCGCGAGAAGATCACCCCCAGCAAATCGTCCGGTGTGAACTTGCCGGTAATGCTGCTCAAGCGCTCCTGCGCCAGACGCAGTTCTTCCGCAAACAAATCGAGCGATTGGTCGCTAGCCTGATTGTCGACCGACGCGTGCGCGGCTGCGCTTTCCAGATATTCGCGCGCCGCCTTCAAGGCGATCAGATGACGCTCGCGCGCCAGGTAGCGCGACTCCACCGTCTGCTGCCAGCCGGCGATGCGCAGCAGTTCTCCGCGCAGCAAATCGATACCGAGGTGATCGGTGGCGGACAGATAAATATGCGTCGCGTCAGACATCTGATCAACAGCCGGCTTGTGGCCGGAACGGTCGATCTTGTTCCAGATGCGGATAACGGGAACACCGTCCGGAAAACGCTCGGTGATTTTTTCATCTTCCAGTGTCGGCCCACGGTCAGCGTCGAGCATGTGCAGGATGACGTCAGCTTTGGCGACTTCACCCCAGGTGCGTTCGATGCCGATGCGCTCCACTTCGTCGGGGCCGCTACCGTCATCGCCCGCTTCACGGATGCCGGCAGTATCGATGATATTGAGCGGCATGCCTTCGATCTGAATCGTCTCGGTCACCTTGTCGCGCGTGGTGCCGGCGATCGGTGTGACGATGGCGACATCAGAACCGGCCAGCACGTTGAGCAGCGACGATTTGCCGACATTGGGCTTCCCCGCCAACACCACATTGAGGCCGTCGCGCAGCAAGGCGCCTTGTGAGGCGTGCATGAAGACATCGTCGAGTGTGGCGCGAATTGCGGCAAGCTGGCCGCGCGCATCAGACTGCTCGAGGAAGTCGATTTCTTCCTCCGGGAAATCGAGTGTCGCTTCGACCAGCATGCGCAAGTTGGTGACCTTGTTGACCAGATCGTGGATGACTTTTGAGAAAGCGCCGGACAAGGATTCTGAAGCCGACTTGGCGGCTGCTTCCGTCGATGCTTCGATCAGGTCGGCGACCGCTTCGGCCTGCGCCAGATCGAGCTTGTCGTTGAGGAAAGCGCGCTGCGTGAACTCACCTGGCTCCGCCAGACGCAGGCCGATCTCGGCACCGGCCTCAAGGCAGCGTGCCAGCAGCATTTGCATGACGACCGGCCCGCCGTGGCCTTGCAACTCCAGCACGTCTTCACCGGTATAGGAATGCGGCGCTTTGAAATAGATGGCGAGCCCCTGGTCGATGGCACTGCCGTCAGCACGCTTGAACGGCAGATAGGTCGCCTGACGCGGCGTCAGCGAGCTTTCATCCTTGCCGCAGATGGCTTGAACCACCGGCCACAGATTTTTGCCGGAGATGCGGACCACACCGATGCCGCCGCGTCCCGGGGCGGTCGCAATAGCGGCAATGGGAGAAGTATCAAGAGTCATGATGCGCACTGCTTTTCAAAAAGTAGGAAAACAAAGACGAAAAAAAGCCCGTGAAAATCATGCCACGGGCTTTTTCGACTAACAAGTGACTAACAAGTAACTG
>Ga0105240_10015537_pt1 | contig 10349 bp, 10 predicted proteins | sample KBSC54metaG_FD_80426 | JGI IMG/M metagenome (GOLD analysis project Ga0105240, IMG submission 80426) | Corn rhizosphere microbial communities from Kellogg Biological Station, Michigan, USA - KBS C5-4 metaG | ecosystem: Host-associated > Plants > Roots > Rhizosphere > Soil | place: Michigan, USA... | reverse complement strand
GGGCGCCGTCACCGTGGGCGGGAAGCCGGTGAAGGGCCCCGGGCCGGACCGGTCGGTCGTCTTCCAGCAGTTCGCGCTTTTTCCCTGGAAGACGGTGGTCGAGAATATCGACTTCGGCCTGCGCGCGGCGCACGTGCCCGCGGGCGAGCGGCGCGCGAGGATCGAGCGCCACATCGAGCTGATGGGCCTGCAGGGCTACGAATCCGCCTTCCCGCACCAGCTCTCCGGCGGCATGCAGCAGCGGGTCGCCATCGCCCGCAGCTACGTGCTCGACCCGGACGTGCTCCTCATGGACGAGCCCTTCGGCGCGCTCGACGCGCAGACCCGGGTCGTGATGCAGGAGGAGCTCATCAAGCTCTCGCGCGTGAGCCCGCGCACGGTGCTCTTCATCACCCACGCCGTGGAGGAGGCGGTCTACCTCGCCGACCGCGTGGTCGTGATGAGCTGCCGGCCGGGGCGCGTGAGCGAGATCATCGACGTGGCGGAAATCCGGCGGCGCGAGGGCTGGGACCGGCACGACCGGATCGAGGACGTCATGGACCAGGAATCGTTCGTGCACATGCGGACGCGGATCTGGCGGCTGCTGCGGGAGCAGCAGTCGCGCAACGCGCATTGAAGGAGAGCTTCAAGGTCGTTCCACAACCCAGGAGGAGATCATGAACAAGACGGCTCGCGGGATCGTGGCCGCGGCGGCGCTGTCGTTCGCCGCCGCAGCCCAGGCGCAAACGGAAATCAAGGTGAGCTACCAGCCGGCGCTCTACTGGTCGCTGCCGTTCTACGTGGCGACGGAGAAGGGGTGGTGGGGCGAGCTGGGCCTGAAGGCCACCTACAGCATCTTCCCCGCGGGCGTGCCGCAGATCGCGGCCTCCGCCTCCAAGTCGTGGGACGTGGGCGGCACGGGGTCGGTGCCCGCGGTGCTGGGTGCCGCGCGCTACAACCTCCTCACGATCGGCCTCACCAACGACGAGTCCGCCGGCAACGCGCTCCTCGCCACGAAGGAGAGGGTCGCCGGCTTCATGAAGAACCCGCAGTCGATCAAGGGCCAGACGATCGTGCTCACGGCCAACTCGACCGGCGACTACGCGGTGCAGAAATGCCTCGCGAAGTGGGGCCTCAAGAAGTCCGACGTGACGATGAAGAGCATGGGCCAGGCGGAGGTGATCTCGGCCATGTCGTCGAACAACGCCGACCTGGGCGGGCTCTGGGCGCCCAACATCTACACGATGGAGGAGAAGGCCGGCGCGAAGGTCCTCTGCTCCGGCCGCGAGGCGGGCGTCGTGATCCCGGGCGACCTCGTCGTGCGCGCGGACTACGCCAAGGAGCACCCCGAGAACGTCGCCAAGTTCCTGGCGGTGTACCTGCGGGCATGGAAATGGATGAACGCGCACCGCCCGGAGGCGATCGCGATGATGAAGAAGTTCTACGAGGTCGGCGGCGTGTCGATCTCGCAGGCGTCGATGGAGAAGGAGTTCGACACGCGGCCCACCTTCGACCTGGCGCAGCACCTGAAGATCATGGACCGCTCGGGCGGGGCTTCGGAAGTCGACCAGTGGATGACGCAGATCTCCGAGTTCCTGAAGAGCGTGGGCACGATCCCGGAAGTGCCGAAGGCCTCGTCGTACGTGACGGACGAGTTCATGCGCATGGTCGATCGCGATCCGAAGCTGAAGGCGTTCGCGAACCGGGCGGACTGAGGGCCCGGATCCCGTGCGCAAGACAGGCGAGGGGACGCTGCGGCTCGCCGTCGGTGTGGCGACCTTCGTCGCGCTCACCCTCGTCTGGTACGTGCTCACCTCGGCCACGCATTTCATTCCGCCGGTGTACTTTCCCACGCCGGCGGAGGTGGCCGAGGGCTTCCGCCAGATCACGGTGCAGGGCTACGCGGACGGGCGCCTGGACCAGCACTTCCTGCACAGCTCGAAGCTCGTCCTGATGGGCTTCGCGGCCGCGGTGTCGATCGGCGTGCCGCTGGGCCTCGCGATGGGATGGAGCCGGCGCGCGGAGGCGCTGGTGAACCCGGTCTTCCTCCTCATCCGGCCGATTCCCCCGCTCGCGTGGATTCCGCTCGCGATCGTGTGGCTGGGCCTGGGAGACGCGGCCAAGGTGCTGGTGATCTGGTTCGCGGCCTTCGTCCCGGCCGTGATCAACAGCCACGCGGGCGTGCGCTCCATCGAGCCGCACCTCATCGAGGCCGCGAGCTCGCTCGGCGTGCGCGGGCCGATGCTCGCCCGCGAAGTGCTGCTTCCCGGTGCGCTCCCGCTCGTCTTCACCGGCCTTCGGCTCTCGCTGCAGGCGTGCTGGACGACGCTCGTCGCGGGCGAGCTGATCGGCGCGATCCTGGGGCTGGGCCACGTGCTCTACCAGGCGGGCCTCGACCTCTTCCCCGCGATGATCGTGGTGGGCATGGCGGGCGTGGCCGTGGCGGGCGGCCTGATGACGATGGCGCTGGGATGGATCGAGCGCCGCGCGATCTCGTGGCGGGTCCACTGAGCGCGCGCGGTCGGCTGGGGCGGCCCGAGCTCCTCCTGCTGGGCGTGGCCGGGCTCGTGGTCTTCTTCGGCGTCTGGAGCCTCGCCGCGGCGGTTGGTGCCGCCCCGGAGCAGTTCCTTCCGCCGCCGTGGAAGGTGGCGGAGGAGTTCGCGCGGCTCACGCGGGAGCCTTTCGTCGGCTACACGCTGCAGCAGCACCTGCTCTCGTCGTTCACCCGCTTCGGGATGGGCTTCCTCCTCGCGGTCGCGATCGGCGTGCCGCTGGGCCTGGCACTCGGATGGTTCCGGTGGCTGGATCTTATCGTCTCGCCGCTCTTCGACGCGCTGCGGTTCGTGGCGCCCATCGCGTGGGTGCCGTTCGCCGCGCTCTGGTTCGGCACCGGCATCGGCGGTCCGGTGCTGGTGATCTTCACCGGCGCCTTCCCGCCCTGCGTCATCAACACCTACCGCGGGGCGCGCTACGTCGACAACCACCTGGTCGAAGCCGCGCGGACCCTGGGTGCCGGGCACTGGCAGATCATCACCGAGGTGCTGCTTCCCGCCTCCGTGCCGTCGATCGTCGCGGGCTTGCGCGTGAGCGCGGGCCTCGCGTGGCAATCGCTCGTGGGCGCGGAGCTCATCGTCGCCTCGAGCGGGATCGGCTACCTGCTCGTGAAGGGCCAGGCCAGCATCAGTACCTCGATCGTCATGTCCGGGATGATCGCGATCGGCCTCGTCGGCTTCGCGATCGACGGGCTCCTCCAGCGGCTGGAGGCCCGGATCCACCGGCGGCGCGGACGCTGACGCTTCAGCGCGTGAGGAGGTCCCGCCGGTCGAGCCGCTTCGAGAACTTGCTCACCGCCCGGCCGGACTCGTCGAACGTCACCGAGAATTCGGCGGTGTAGCCCCAGGTGTCCTGGTAGAGGTAGTCCCAGGCCACGGTGTGGCTCAGGGGAAAGCGCATGGTGTCGTCCGGCGGCCCGATGAGCTGCCGGACCTGGGCCTCGGTCATGCCGGGCGAGATCTGGCCGAAGACGGCGTCGCTCCGGGACGGGCCGCCCGCCCGGTAGGGGCCGGCCGCGCAGCCCGCGAGGAGGGCCGCCGTCAAGAGCGTCGGAACGCAGCGCATCGAAGTCTCCAGCGGGAGATTCCGGATGGACCCGCCGGCGCGGACGCCGTTCCGCCCTAGTCCCGGCCCCCGTAGCCGATGCGCTTGGAGAGCATCGCCACCACGCGGTCGCTGGAATCGAACGTGACCGAGTATTCCGCCGCGAAGCCCCAGTCGTCCCGGTAGATGTACGTCCAGGCGTGGGTATGGCTCATCGGGAAGGGCATCGTCTCGTCCGGACGGCCGAATTCCCGCAGGATCTCGTCCTGCGGCATCCCCGCCGCGATCCGGCTGAAGCGGCTGTCGCTTCGCTCCGGGACGTCCCGGCCGAAGGGGCCCCCGGCGCAGCCGGCCACGAGGAGGACGCAGGAAAGGGCGAGGGCGGGGCGTTTCAGGCCATCCATTCGGCGCATGGGAATCTCCTTTGCCCTAGGGGAACAGCGGCGGGAGCACCGCGATTCCCGCGGCCGCCAGGAGGATCGCGATGTCGAGCGCCACCGCCCCGCGCGGGAGCGATGGGGACAGGGCATCCCTACTTCACGCCGTCTTCCGCGGGCGGCGGGGCGGTATTGTCCTGGGGTTGCTTCGCAGCCTCGCGCTGCTGCTTCTTCGCTTCCTTCTTCTGCTTCTTGGCGAGCTCTCTCTGGCGTTTCGCGAACGCATAGTTGGGTTTTGCCATTCAACGCATCCTTTTCATGGGCCGACACGGTGCCGGCGGTGCCATCATGCCCGATTGGGCGGAAAGGGGTCCGTTTTCGATCAAAAAGATCCGGCGAAATTTCTGGACGGGCACGATCCGTCCGGCCGGGACCCTCGCCATGCTTCAGACGTCATGGAAAGGTGTGCTGCATTGCACAGACGGGGGCTTGCCGGCGGCCAATAATCGCCCGTCACTTCCCACGGCGCACGAGCCCCCAAAAATGGACAAGAACGAGCGCAAGACGCTCAAGGTCGAGGTCGAGTCGCACATGCGGCGCATCGAGCGGATCCAGCAGGCGTTGAACGACGCGGAAGAGAACCTCCGCCAGGTCGTGGACGCCCCGGAGGAGCTCGTCCGCGAGGTGAGCACGTTACGGATGGAACTGAGGGGCCGGAAGGCGGCCCTGGCTGTCGGCCTCTCGCTCCTCGGCATCTTCGAGGAAAAGCACGCCTCCTAGCGGGCCGTCCGGCGCCGATCAGGCGCCGCCCGGCCGGGCGCCCTCGTCCGCGAGCAGGCGGCCGACCCACTGCGCCGTGAGCTTCTCCTGGAGCGAGTTCTGCCCCAGCCGCGCGCGCAATCCCGGGAAATCCACGGCGTCGAGCGGCTGGTCCTGGTCGAAGCACGAGAACACGTAGGTCACCTTCCCCGTCGCCGGATCGCGGTGCGGCTGCAGGCACTGCGCGCAGATCTCCTTCATCATGCATTGCATCGGCGAGTTGATCGAGCCGATCGCGACGTGCGCCTTGCCGAGGTAGGGCGCGAGCACGGTATGGCGCGCGCGGGCGACCGCCGCCATCATGCCGTCCGAGCCGATGGCGATCAGCCGATGGGCATCCGGCATCGCGACCGTCGCCGCGCCCAGCGCGCCGCTGCCGTGCGCGGCCATCGCCTCCACGATGTTGCCCACGAAGGCCTTGTCGCCCGCCCGGGAGGGCGAGAACCCCGGCGCCTCGTCGCAGCACCACACGACCTCGTCCGCCGCGGCCTCGATCTCCGCCACCTTGTAGCGGTCCCGCAGCTTCTTGTAGCCGGCGAAATAGAGGACGCGGGAGCCCGCGGCCCTGAGGGCGGCACCGATGGAGAAGAGCACCGCGTTCCCGAGGCCGCCGCCCACCAGGATCACCGTCTCGTCGCCCGGCGTCTCCGTGGCGGTGCCCGTGGGGCCCATCAGCACGACGGGCTCGCCGGGGCGCAGGAGCTCGCAGAGGTCGCTCGATCCGCCCATCTCGAGGACGATCGTCGAGACGAGGCCCTTCTCGCGGTCGACCCACGCGCCCGTGAGTGCCAGGCCTTCCATCGCGAGCCGCGTCGCCTCCGGGCGCGCGGCGAGCGTCTCGAAGTTCTGCAGCCGGTAGAACTGGCCCGGCCGGAAGGCGCGCGCCGCCCGCGGCGCGTGCACGATCACCTCGACGATGGTCTCCGTGAGGCGCTCCACGCGGTGCACGGTCGCGCGAAGCTCGCGGTCGAGGGCGGCGAGGAAAGGCGCGGTTTCCCCGGACGGCCGGGCGGGACGCGCCTGGAGCACGCGGCTCACCACGGGGAATCCCTGCTTGGCGCTCGCCATCGCCTTCACGACGTTGCCGTAGAACGACGGATGGAGATCGCCGAAGAAGCTCACGAAGCGGCCGTCCGCCTCGCGGGCCATGAGCACGCGCGGCGTCTGCGGCTTGGGCGAGCGCTCCGGGGAGACCGGCCTGCCTTCCTCGTCCACCGCCTGGAAATAGCGCCCGTCGAGCGCGAAATGCGCCGGATCCTCGCGCGCGAGGACGGTGTTGGGCTGCGTCCCCGCGGCGATGAGGACCGTGCGCGCGGCAAGCTCGTGCTCGCGCATCGATTTCGCCTCGCCCTCGGTTACTTCGGTTCGCACCACGAGCGATCGCGCGTGGCCGTAGCCATCCACCTCCACGCGCACCGGCGTGAGGTTCTCCGCGAAGCGGATGCCTTCCTCGAGCGCCTTCTCCACCTCCTCGTGGTTGAGCGTATACGAGGGGCTGTCGATCAGGCGCTTCCGGTACGCGATGGTCGAGCCGCCCCACGACTGGAGGAGCTCGAGGATGCGCGGCGGGCGGCCCTCGGAGGCGGCGGCCTCGCGCTCCGAGCGGATCGCGAGCGCGTGCGTGAGGTATTCCTCCGCGATCTCCGTCTCCTCCTCGTTCCAGGCGTTCCGGGCCGCCCCTGGTCCACGCTCGGCGCAAAGCGCCTCGTAGCGCGCGAGGAACTTCTCGACCTGCAGCGGGTAGTACGCGAGCGACTCGGTCGCGGTGTCGATCGCGGTGAGCCCTCCGCCCACCACCACGATGGGAAGGCGCACCTGCAGGTTCGCGAGCGAGTCGGTGCGCGCGGCACCGGTGAGCTGCAGGCCCATGAGGAAGTCCGAGGCGGTGCGCACTCCGCGCGCGAGCCCGTTCGGAAGGTCCAGCACCGTGGGCTTCCCGGCGCCCGCGGCGAGCGCGATGTGGTCGAAGCCCACCCCGAAGGCGTCCTCCGCGGTGAGCGTGCCGCCGAAGCGCACGCCGCCGAACATCGCGAACGTGGAGCGCCGCTCGACCAGGAGCCGTGCCATCTTCAGGAAGTTCTTGTCCCAGCGCACCGTGATGCCGTACTCGGCCACGCCGCCGAAGCCCGCCATCACGCGGCTCTCGAGGGGCTCGCGCAGCTCCGCGATGTCGCGGATCGGGCGGAAGGCGACGCGCGTGCCGTCGGGACGCACGCCGGAGATCGCGGCGTCGAGCGGCTCGATCTTCAGGCCGTCGATGCCCACCACCGTGTGCCCGTCGTTGAGGAGATGGTGCGCGAGCGTGAAGCCCGCGGGGCCCATGCCCACCACGAGCACGCGCTTGCCGGTGGGCGCCGCGGCCACGGGCCGGCGAAGGGCGAGCGGATTCCAGCGCGTGAGGAGCGAGTAGATCTCGAAGCCCCACGGGAGCGCGAGGACGTCCTTCAGCGTGCGCGTCTCGGCCTGCGGGATGTTCACCGGATCCTGCCGCTGGTAGATGCACGACTTCATGCAGTCGTTGCAGATGCGATGCCCGGTCGCGCACACGGTCGGGTTGTCGATGACGATCATCGCCAGCGCCCCCACCGCCCAGCCCTCGGTCTTCAGCTTGTGGAACTCCGAGATCCGCTCCTCGAGCGGGCAGCCGTGGAGCGGGACGCCGAAGGGGCTCTTCCTGAACGTGACGCCCGCTTCCGCCGTCGCCTTTTCCATCAGGCCCTTGGAGCACGAATCCTTCCCCTGCTCGTGGCACCAGATGCAGTAGTTCGCCTCGTCCAGCGCGCCCGCGAGCGGCATGCCGGGGTCGGTGAGGGCGAAGCCCTCGCGCCGGCGGATGTGGTGCAGCGTGTGGACGGAATATCCGGCGCTCGCGTCTGTTTGCACGGGGACGAGATGAAGCGGATCGACGCGCTGGGGAGGCTTGAAGAGGACGCCGCCGCGGAATCGCCGGCGGCCTTCGGCCGTGTGGGCGGCCCAGGCGGCGAAGCGCTCCGCCAGGTCGAGCTCGGCGCCGTGCCGGGCCTCGTCGGCCTGCCACTCGAGCACCTTTTTTGCGAAGGCGAGCTCGTCGAACGCCCCCCCCAGGAGCGCGGCCACTTCCTTCTCCAGCACGGCGCCATCGAACTGATGGGCGGCGTCGCTCTTGAACTTCAGCATCGCTTTCCGCTGCACGAACTTCCGTTTCACGCGAAAGAGGGGAGCCAGCCGATGGTGGCTCTCCACCAGGTCCTGCCACTCCTCCTCGATGCCGAAGAGCGCCGCGACGAAGCGATCGAGATGGGGCGCCACGGCGATCAGGAGCTCGGCCTCGGTCTTGTAGGGCAGGGCGCCGGGATCCGCCCGGGCGTCTTTCCAGCGCTGACGGAGGGCAGCGTCGCCCTTCCCGAGCCATTCGGAGAAGGCATCGTCTACGCGCGCGAGGCCCTCGGGATCGTAGAGATCCTTGAAGGCGAGGCCGAAGGCGAGGCGGAGGGCGGGAACCGCGGAGGACATTGCGCGAAAGGACAGGCAAACGTCGATTTTATCGGAATCGTCGTGGTGGATCCGTTGTCTCAAGGCAGCCCCGTCCCTTTGGTATCATCCCAGGCAAGCCCTCCAGGAGGAGAAGAGTCCCATGAATCGACGTGACTTCCTTCGCAGCACCGGCTTCGCTTCCGCCGCCATCGCCCTGCCGGCGAGGCGCGCGTTCGCCGAGGACCGCGCGCCGGACGGCTGGCGCATGTTCGAGGTCACGACGCGCGTCGAGGTCCTGAATCCCGCCGGCACCACGCGGGTGTGGCTCCCGGTCCCGCTCACCGACGATCGGCCGTTCCTGAAGGCGCTGGGAAACTCCTTCGACGCGGAGGGCGGCACCACGCGCTACGCCGTCGATCCGCAGTACGGCGCGGGCATGGTCTGCGGCGAATGGGCGGAGGGCACGAAGCCGGTCCTCGTCCTGAAGAGCCGCTTCGCCACGCGCGACGTGAAGGTCGATTTCTCGCGCCCCTACAATCCGCAGCCGGAAAGCCTGGTGACGCTCGCGCGCTACACGTCCTCCACGGAGCACATGCCGACGCAGGGCGCAGTGAAGGACCTCTCCACGCAGATCGTGAAAGGTGCCAGCGGCGACGTCGAGAAGGCGCGCGCGATCTACGAGTGGATCGTCGACAACACGTACCGCGACCCGAACACGAAGGGCTGCGGCACGGGCGACATCAACTTCATGATCGAGAACCGCACCTGGGGCGGGAAGTGCGCGGACCTGAACGCGCTCTTCACGGCGCTTTCGCGCTCGCAGGGCATCCCCGCGCGCGACGTCTACGGCATCCGCGTGGCGGACTCGAAGCTGGGCTACAAGAGCCTCGGCAAGAGCGGCGACATCACCAAGGCGCAGCACTGCCGTGCGGAGTTCTACTCCGCGTCCCACGGCTGGGTGCCCGTCGATCCGGCGGACGTGCGCAAGGTGGTCCTCGAGGAGCAGGGCGGGAAGAAGATCGACGACCCGATGGTGGTCGCGGCCCGCAAGCGCCTCTTCGGCTCGTGGGAGATGAACTGGCTGGGCTACAACTACGCGAACGACCTCTCGCTCCCCGGCGCCACCCGCGGCAAGGTGAACTTCCTCATGTATCCGCAGAGCGAGACGGCGCAGGGCTGGCTGGACAGCCTCGATCCCGAGCATTTCCGCTACGAGATCATGTCGAAGGAGCTCACCGCCTGAGGTCGGCCGGCCGGCGGGGCCCGCATCGATGAAGGCGATCCTCGCCGCGTTGCTCGCCTTCGCCGCGACGAGCGCGTGCGCGGCCGCGGAGCCGGCGCTTCGCGCGTGGACGAAGGGCGCGACCCCGCCCCTGGCGCTCCACGACCTCGCGGGCGCGGACGTCGACCTGCGCAGCCTCCGGGGCCGCGTCGTCGTCGTGAATTTCTGGGCGACGTGGTGCGAGCCCTGCATCGCCGAGATGCCCTCCCTGCAGCGCCTTCGCGAGCGGCTTCGCGGCAAGCCCCTCGAGGTGCTCGCCGTGAACTACGCCGAATCGCCGGAGCGGGTGAAGGCGTTCCTGCGGAAATCGCACATCGAGCTTCCGGTGCTCCTCGATCCGTCCAGGGAAGCCGCGGACGCGTGGAACGCGAAGGGCCTGCCGATGACGTTCGTGGTGGACCGCGCCGGGAAGGTGCGCTACTGGACCTTCGGCGAGCGCGACTGGAACGCGGGCGAAACCCTGGCCACCCTCGAGAAGCTGGTCGCGGAGCCCGGACATGCCGGACGATAAGCCCTCCGCCGGCCGCATCGTCGACCGCTCGGCGCCCGCCGAGGGGGACGAGCGCGCGGAGGTCGTCGCACGGCTTCGCGCGATGCCGGCGTCGGTCGCGCCACGCTATTTCTACGACGAGCTGGGCTGCGCGCTCTATGGCGCCATCTGCCGGCTTGACGAGTACTACCCGACGCGCACGGAGACGGCGCTCTTCCGCGAGCACCGGAGCGAGATCGCGGAGGCGGTGGGCCGCGGCCGCCAGTTCGTGGACCTGGGCGCGGGCGATTGCTGCAAGGCGGAAGGCTGGCTGCCGTTCGTGAGCCCGGCGCGCTACATCGCGGTGGACATC
>Ga0105240_10015533_pt1 | contig 10350 bp, 7 predicted proteins | sample KBSC54metaG_FD_80426 | JGI IMG/M metagenome (GOLD analysis project Ga0105240, IMG submission 80426) | Corn rhizosphere microbial communities from Kellogg Biological Station, Michigan, USA - KBS C5-4 metaG | ecosystem: Host-associated > Plants > Roots > Rhizosphere > Soil | place: Michigan, USA... | reverse complement strand
TTCGAGGCGGCGCTGAAGCAGCGGCGCATGGGCTCGGTGGTGCGCGTCGAGATCGATGCGACCATGCCCGAGGAGCTGCAGGCCTTCATCTGCTCGAACCTGCACGCCGAGCCGCAGGACATCGTGATGATCGATGGCCTCCTGGGCCTCGACGAGCTTAACCAGCTGATCCCCGCGGACCGCCCGGAGCTGAAGTTCAAGCCCTTCGAGCCGCGCTTCCCCGAGCGCATACGCGACCACGGCGGCGACTGCTTCGCCGCCATCCGCGAGAAGGACATCCTGGTCCACCACCCCTTCGAGAGCTTCGACGTGGTGGTGCAGTTCCTCCGGCAGGCGGCGCGCGACCCGAACGTGCTCGCCATCAAGCAGACGCTCTACCGCACCAGCCACGACAGCCCGATCGTCGCGGCCCTGATCGAGGCGGCCGAGGCCGGCAAGAACGTCACCGCCGTGGTCGAGATCAAGGCCCGTTTCGACGAGGCGGCGAACCTGAAGTGGGCGCGCGACCTCGAACGGGCCGGCGTGCACATCGTCTTCGGCTTCCTGGAGTACAAGACCCACGCGAAGCTCTCGACGGTGGTGCGAAAGGAAGGCGACCTGCTGCGCGCCTACTGCCACTTCGGCACCGGCAATTACCACCCGATCACCGCGCGTTTCTATACGGACCTGTCGCTGTTCACGACGGATCCGGCGCTCGGCCGCGACTCCGCGCGCGTCATCATCTACGTCACCGGCTACGCCCCGCCGGAAGGCTTGGAGAAGCTCTCCTTCTCGCCGGTCACCATGAAGCGCGACCTCCTGACTCTGATCTCGCGCGAGGCGGTGAGCACGCTGGAGGGCCGCCCGGCCGGCATCTGGGCCAAGCTGAACTCGCTGGTGGATCCCGAAATCATCGACGCCCTCTATGCCGCCAGCCAGGCCGGGGTGGAAATCGACCTCGTCGTGCGCGGCATCTGCTGCCTGCGACCGGGCATCAAGGGCCTCTCGGAAAACATCCGGGTGAAATCGATCATCGGCCGGTTCCTGGAACATGGCCGCATCGTCGCCTTCGCCAACGGCGCGCCGCTGCCCTCGTCGGAGGCCCGGGTGTTCATCTCCTCGGCCGATTGGATGCCGCGCAACCTCGACCGCCGGGTCGAGGCCCTGACTCCGATCGAGAACCCCACTGTGCATCAGCAGGTGCTGCAGCAGATCATGCTGGCCAACCTGAAGGACGAGGCCCAGAGCTGGGCGCTCGACGCTCAAGGTCACTATCGCCGCGATCCCTCCTGGGATCATCCGAGCGCCTTTTCCGCGCACGAGTATTTCATGACCAACCCAAGCCTTTCGGGTAGAGGGCAGAAGGTGAAGGACATGCCGCGCGCGATCGATCATGTGGCCACCCGGGGATAGCCGACCCGAATCCCGGCAGGCCGCGGTTATCGACGTCGGGTCGAACTCCGTCCGTCTGGTGATCTACCGGCTGGACGGGCGCGCCATCTGGACCGTCTTCAACGAAAAGGCGCTGGCCGGCCTCGGCCGCGACCTGCCCGCCACTGGCCGTCTGTCACCGGAGGGCGTGGAGGTGGCGCTGACGGCGGTCCGCCGGTTCCGCGCCCTGCTGGACGGCTGGCGCGCCGAGGACGTCACCGCCGCGGCCACCGCCGCCGTACGCGAGGCCGCCGACGGCCCGGCCTTCCTCAAGCGCATCCGCGCCGAGACCGGACTTTCGGTCCGCGTGCTCACCGGTGAGGAGGAAGCCCGCTACGCCGCGCTCGGCGTGCTGGCGGGCCAGCCCGACGCCGAGGGTGTCGCGGGCGACCTTGGCGGGTCCAGCCTGGAGCTCGTGCGGCTCGACGGATCGGCCCGCGAGGAGGGCTTGAGCCTGCCGCTCGGCCCCTTTGCGCTGGGCGCCCCGCGGCAGCTCGACACCGACCGAACGCGCAAGATGATCGAGGCGGCGCTGGCGCCGCACGCCAAGCGCTTCGCGAGCCGCCATTTCCACGCGGTCGGCGGCGCCTGGCGCAACCTAGCGCTCTTCCACATGGAGCTCGCCGACTATCCGCTGCACGTCGCCCACCAGTACGAGATGAGCCGGGCCGACGCGCTCAGCGTCTCGCGCCTGGTCGCCCGGCAGTCCCGCGCCTCACTGGAGCGCATGCAGGGGCTCTCCAAGAAGCGGATCGAGACCCTGCCCTATTCCGCCGTGGTGCTGGAGGCCCTGATCGAGAGCCTGGGCGTCGAGCTGATCACCATCTCCGCCTATGGGGTTCGCGAGGGCCTCCTGCTGGAGGCCATGGACCCCGACCTGCGGGCCCGCGACCCGCTGATCGAGGGCTGCGAGGCCTTGACCGCCGCCCGGGGCGCCTCGTCCGAGCTCGGCGGCGCCCTGGAGGCCTGGCTTGCGCCGGCCTTCGAAAAGCTCAATCCGGTGTTCGGGGCGCGCGACCCGGTGCTGCTGGCCGCGGCCTGCCGCCTGGCCGACCTCGGCGCGCGGCTGCACCCGGACCATCGGGCGGACCTTGCCTTCGAGCAGGTCTTGCGCGCGCCTATCGCCGGCATGAGCCATCCCGAGCGGGCCTTCCTGGCCAGCGTCGCCTTTTCCCGCCACAGCGCCTCACCCATCCCGCCCGAGGTCGATACCGTCGCCCGGGTGCTCGGCGCCGACCGCCGCCAGCGTGCGCGCGCCGTGGGCGCGGCCATCCGGCTCGGTTGCGACCTTTCCGGCCGCAATCCGCGGCTGCTGGAGAAATCCAGCCTCTCGGCCAAGGGGGACCGGCTGACGCTGACCGCCGCGACCGGCTGGGAAGACATGCTATTGGGCGAGCAGACCGCCAAGCGGGCCCAGACGCTCGCCTCGGCGCTGAAACTGAAACTCGAGCTGGGCTGAGCCAAGATGCAGATCCTGATGACCAAGGCCGCGGCCGAGCGGGTGGGCGGACGCGTGGCCGCCCTGGCCCCCGGCGCCGAAATCGTCACCGCCGTCGCGGCGGATGCCTATGAGCGCGCGGGCCAGCCCATCGCGGTGGCGGACATCGACCCCGAGGTCGTCTGGCTCAGCCTCGACAGCTACGCCTCGGGAATGCTGGGCCCGCTGTTCGGCCGGCTGATGAAGTCGCAGGCGCCGCGGTGGACCCAGATCATGGCCGCGGGCATCGACAACCCGATCTTCCGCTCGATCCTGGAGAAGGGCGTGCGGCTCACCAAATCGAGCGCCCAGGCCACCCCGATCGCCGAATATGTGGTGGCCCACGCGCTCAGCCTGCAGGTCCCGATCCCGCAGCAGGCCGCCCTGCAGGCGAAGCACGAATGGAAGCCGACGCCCTATCGCGAGCTCGGCCACACCCGCTGGCTCTTGTTCGGCTACGGCAACATCGGCCACGAGATCGCAAAGCGCATCAAACCGTTCGGGGTGGACCTGACCGTCGTGCGCCGCAATCCGCAGCCGGACGCGCTCGTCGACCGGGTGATCGGCATGGCCCAGATGCCGGAGACCTTGCCTGAGGCCGACGTGATCGTCCTGGCCTGCGCCCTGAACGACGAGACCCGCAACATGTGCGACCAGGGCTTCTTCCGCGCCCTGAAGCCGGGCGCGATCCTGATCAACATCGGGCGCGGCGACCTGGTGGACGAAGACGCCCTGAAGGCCGGGCTCGAGCGTGATCAGCCGGCCCACGCCGTGCTCGACGTCTTCGCCACCGAGCCCCTGCCCGCCGACAGCTGGTTCTGGGATCATCCGAAGGTGCGGGTCAGCGCCCACACCTCCAATTCCGGCGACGGCAACCTCGGCCGCGGCGACGAACTCTTCCTGGAAAACCTGCGCCGCTACCTGGCCAAGGAGCCGCTGCTCAACGAGGCCGATCCTGCCGAAGTTGGATTGCCGCCTTCCGGCGCCAGGCCAACGGGAGCCACGACATGACGATCCTATTGATCCTGCTGCTGGTGGCCGTGGTGATCGTCATTTCGGGCACGTCCTGGCTGCGCAAGCGCAGGCGGGACTGAACCCGGCGCCTGGCGCGCATAGCAAGAGGGCGGCGCCCCGGTTGCCCGAAACACCGCCCTCTGACCAGACCCGTTGGGGGATCTGAGCCTTCGAGGTCGAGGGGGCTTTCAGCTTCGCTGGGTCGCCCCAGGTCAGTTCAAGACCGTCCTCGATGTCCCCGGGTTCGAAGAGGTCAGGGTTGCCCCCGATCCCTTCAGCTCCCGAGAACCTTCTGCCCGCTTGCGGCCCGGTCGCCCGTCCCGCCGCGCCGCAGTCCCTCTCGGCAAGATCAGGATTGTCCCGATCCCCCCGGGGCGCAAGCAAAGGGTCGAAGGTCCCTGTGCGCCGACCATGGCGCCTCCGGTGGACACACTGTGGAGAACCCCAGCGACGGCGGGAAAAGCGGCTCGGAATCAAATCCCTAGGCTTATCCTCAGGAAGCGTCGAAGGGGTTGCCGATCACTCGGCGGTGGCGCCCTTGGGGGCGCGGCGCACCTCGACGACGCGCACGCGGGCGCCGTCGAGCACCAGCGCAAGCTCGCCGCGCTTCAGCTTCAGGGCGTCCTCACCGAAGGCCTCGCGCCGCCAGCCTTTCAGGGCGGCGTTGTCGCTCTCGTCGTCGTTGGCGATCTGCTCCAGGTCGGAGACCGTGGCGATCAGCTTGGAGGCGACGCCGGCCTCCTCCGCGCGGGCCTTGAGCAGCACCTTCAGGAGCTCGACAACCGCGCCCGCGGCCGGCGACGGCGACGGCCGGGAGCGTTCGACCACCGGCGCATAGGCTTCGGGGTCCCTCAGCGCCTCGCGGATGGCGGCCAGGAGGTCGGGCCCGAAGCGCGAGCCGGAAAACCCCTTCGGCACCGAGCGCAGCCGGTCAAGCTGGTCGGCGTCGGTGGGCGCCTGGGTCGCGACCTCGTCGATCGCCTCGTCCTTGAGGATGCGGCCGCGCGGCTGGTCGCGCGTCTGGGCCGTGCGCTCGCGCCAGGCGGCGACGGCCTTGTAGACCGCCATGTACTTGGCCGTGTGCTTGCGCGGCCGCAGCCGCTTCCAGGCGTTCTCCGGCTCCACGTCGTAGACCGCCGGGTCCGTGAGGTTGGCCATCTCGTCGGTGACCCAGCCCAGCCGGCCCTCCTTGGCTAGTCGCTCGCGCAGGATCGGATAGAGCTCCGCCAGGTGGGTCACGTCGGCGAGCGCATAGGTGAGCTGGTTGTCGGAGAGCGGGCGGCGCGCCCAATCCGTAAACCGGCTCGATTTGTCGAGCTCGATCTTCAGGATCTGGCGCACCAGGGCGTCATAGGCGATCTGCTCGCCGAACCCCGCCGCCATCCCGGCCACCTGGGTGTCGAATAGCGGCCGCGGCATGGCCTGCAGGTTGTTGAAGATCTCCACGTCCTGGCGCGCGGCGTGGAACACCTTGAGGATGCTCTCGTCGCGCATGATCGTCAGGAAGGGCTCCAGGTCGATGCCCTCAGCCAACGGGTCGATGCAGGCCTCCACGCCGCCGGCGGCGGCCTGGATCAGGCACAGCTTCGGCCAATAGGTCGTCTCGCGCATGAACTCGGTGTCCACGGCGACGAACGGCTGGCCTTTGAGCTTGTCGCAAAACACCGCCAGTTCGGCGGTGGTCGTAATCGGCGTCATCGATTAGCTATAGCCCCGCGCGGGGCCGAGTCTGCAAGGCCCCGTTTCGCGGCCCCGATATTTCTCGTGAAGGCGTAGCATGTCCGACCGGCCGAACGGCCTCACCTACGCCCAGGCCGGCGTCGACATCGACGCGGGCGCGGCGCTGGTGGAGCGCATCAAGCCACTGGCCAGGTCGACGCGCAGGCCGGGCGCCGAGCCCTCGCTGGGCGGGTTCGGGGCGCTCTTCGACCTCAAGGCGGCGGGCTATGCCGACCCCTTGTTGGTGACCACCACCGACGGGGTCGGGACCAAGTTGAAGGTGGCCATCGAGGCCGGCATCCACGACACCGTCGGCATCGACCTCGTCGCCATGTGCGTCAACGACCTGCTGGCCCAGGGCGCCGAGCCCCTGATGTTCCTCGACTACTTCGCGACGGGGAAGCTGGACGTCGAGGCCGCCGCGGCCGTGGTGGCCGGGATCGCCGAGGGCTGCCGCCAGGCCGGCTGCGCGCTGGTGGGCGGCGAGACCGCCGAGATGCCGGGGATGTACGCCGCCGGCGACTACGACATGGCGGGCTTCTGCGTGGGCGCGGTCGACCGCGACAAGGTGCTGCCCAGGCTGGCCGACCAGAAGCCCGGCGACATCCTGGTGGGCCTGGCCTCCACCGGCCCGCATTCCAACGGCTATTCCCTGGTCCGCCGCATCGTCGAGCGCTCGGGCCTCCCCTGGGACGCGCCGGCCCCCTTCGAGGAGGGCAAGACGCTCGCCCAGGCGCTGCTGACGCCCACCCGCATCTACGTCGAGACCGTGCTGCCGCACCTGAAGGCCGGCCGCATCGAGGGCGTGGCGCACATCACCGGCGGCGGGCTCACGGAAAATCCGCCCCGCGCGGTCGCCGAGGGGCTCGTCCCGCGCTTCGACTGGAACGCCTGGCTGCTGCCGCCGGTGTTCGCCTGGATGCAGGAGGTCGGCGGGGTCTCGGACCAGGAGCTGCGCCGCACCTTCAACTGCGGCGTCGGCCTGATGCTGATCGTCGATCCCCGCGACCTGGCCGAGGTGCTGGAGGGCCTGGTCCGCGCCGGCGAGGACGCCTTCGTGGTCGGCGAGCTTTCGAAGGCCTGACGCCTCAGGTCAGGTGCAAGACCAGGATGATCGCCACGAACAGGCCGTAGAGCCCGGCCATGGCGGCCAGGAAGGTCCGGGAAATGAACCCGCGGCGGAAGGCCAGGAACATGGCCGCGACGGCCAGGGCCGTGACGCCCGCCCCTACCAAGAGCGACGGGTCGAGGATCCAGGGGGTGAAGAAGAGGCCGAAGGCGGTGGGCACGGTCGCCTGGATCATCATCGCGCCGGAGATGTTGGCCAGCGCCAGCCGGTGCTTGCCCTGCCGCACCCAGATGACCGCGTTCAGCGTCTCCGGAAGTTCCGTGGCGATGGGGCTGAGCAGGAGCGCGAGCAGCTGCGGCCTAAGGCCGAGCGCCGGCCCCAGCTTGTCGAGCTGCAGCACGAAGAGCCGCGAGGCCAGGAAGATCACCACCAGGGCCACCACGGTCTGGGCGACCGCCGCCCAGGTGTGCGGCGTCTCGTGCCGCGGCATGACCTTGAGGCGTTCGAGCTCGTGGCCCTCCGCCTCCCCCTCGCCGCGCATCTCCTTCCAGAAGTAGGCGGCGTAGGCCCCCAGGAAGACCACGCCCAGCCAGGGCTTCAAGGCGAAGGCCACCAGACCCAGCGCGATCTTCGCGGCGAAGATCACCAGGAACCAGCCCTGGTCGCGGCTCAGGCGCTTGAAGTCCGACCGGATGGCCGCGGTCTTCGGCAGGCGCCGTCGGAGCAGGATCAGCACCACGCCGACCGTGGCGTAGGCGATCGTCGAGAGCGCCAGCGGCCCGCCGAGCGCCGCGCCGACGCCGATCTCCTTCTGGGCGGCCGTGGCCCCGAACGCCACGGCGACGAAGGTCACCACGCTTTCCGGCAGGGCGGTGCCGAAGGCCGCCAGGATCGAGCCGGTCGCCTGCTGGCCGACCGCGAACCTGCGGCCCACCCATTCGACGCCGTTCACGAAGTACTCGCAGGCCAGGTAGATCACCACGGCCGAGCCCAGCAGCAGGGCGACGGTGACAGCCAGGGGGTTCATCGGAACACTTCAGGGGTCGGGCGCACAGGCCAAGGGGATCGGCGCCCTCGCCCGACCCCGGTGCGAACGCCGAACCCATTGGTCTCGCCAAGTCGGACCGACTGCGCGCGCCATGGCCGCCGCCCGAAGGCTTGAGGCCAAGTATGTTGACGCGAACGCCTCTGAGAGATGAGGCCGGCTACTCCCCAAAGAGTGATCGGGTCTTAGGCGCGCAGTGGCCCGCCCGTCAATGGCTCGCCGCTAGCCGGCGGCCGATCGCGCGCGGTTCTCGCGGAACACCTTCATGCCGGCGGCGTCCGGGCAGGGGTAGACGGCGCGCCAGCCGCCGTCCGTCTGGGCGATCCAGACGTTCATGGCCATCGAGCGCCCGGGCGAGTCGGAATCGAGCTGCATCCGGTAGCTGGGGGTCGCCGGGAACGGAAAACCGGCCCCGCCCGCCGTCGCGCCCTCCATCGGCAGCACCTGGTGGATCTTGTAAGCCGGCCCGAACCGTGCGCCGTCGTGCAGGACGAGCGCATAGATCGCCTCGACATAGTCGCGCGCCGGCCCAGTCTCGCAGGCGAGCGTCGCCGGATGGATGACCGTTCGCAGGCTCGCCGGATCGCCCGAGCGCATGGCCGCCACAAAGGCCTCGGCGAACTGGCGCTGGCTGTCGCTCGCGGTCCCGGCCGAAGCCGACCCCGCGGATTGCAGCGCCACGATGACCGCGGCGCTGGCCCCGATCAGACGCCCGAGGCTGCGGCGCAGGCCCGCAAATGGTCCGTGGCGGGCGAGTAGCGGGATCGAGGCCGGCATGGGCCCTCCAGATGAGGGCGCCTTTCTAGCAAACCTTGGTTTCCGAACGGTGCAGAAGCAGGCGGTGGGACCGAGGCCGCGGATCAGCTGGCCCCATGCATCAGTTCGACCACGCCTACCGCCGTCGCCAGGTCGACCCCGCTCGATGCCTGGTAGCGGTGCGCCGCCCCGATCGTCTGTCCCTGGGCGAGCATGGCGCTCAGTTCCCGGCGCAACGAGGCGGGCATCGCGGCCAGCAGCCGTTCGCTCTCGCTGCGCTGTTGGTCGCCCAGCGCCTTCTGCTCGGCGAAGAACTTCAGTCCCGCCGCGTTCGGACATGGCTCAACGATGAACCATGCGCCATTCACCTGCGCGAGCTCGCGCACCAGAAGCACCTGCTGATGTTCGCGCGATTGGGTGTCGATCTGGATCTCATGCGTTGGCTTGACCGGGTAGGTGAACGCGCCGGGCGGCAGGAAACCCAGGGAGGCCGGCCCGCTCAGCTGCCCGAACCGGCTGACCTTGTAGGGGCCAGCGGTCATCGCGCCCGTTTGCAACTCGTTGGCGACGCCCCACTCGAAATAGGCGCGGGTCCGATCGTTCACACAGGCGCGAATGGCGGGATGTTGCAGAGCCCGGATCTTGGCCGGATCATGCGAGCGGATGGCGGCGACAAAGGTCTTGGCGAATTGCTGCGCGGCGACGTCCGGTGTCCGAGCCGAGGCCGGGCGGGGCTGCACGACCAACACGGCGATGAGGACGGCCGCACTGACGCCGACGATTCGAGCCAAGCCGCGGCCCGGTCCTAGCGGCGGTTCGCGCTCCAGCTTCTTCCGAGTCGGCACAACCGGCATGCTCGTCCTCCAGGCTTGGCCGGTTCTAGCGAACCTTGGTTTCCGGAAGGTGCAATGTCGGAGCGCATGCTCGCGATGGTTGGAATTCGAGAAGCACTGCGTCTCGCGAAACGGCCTTAGCGGAGTCCGGCGTTGATGGCCGCCAGGGCCTTGGCGCCGGGTACGAGTTCGGCCCCGGCGAGCTCGTTCAGGGGCGTGTCCACCGTCTCCAGCGCGTCGTGCAGGTCCGCGGCCTCCGGGTCGATGTAGAGCAGGCCCGTAACCACCTGGCCGCGCGCCTGCCGGGCCTGCAGATAACCCAGCGCCTGGGCGCGGTTGTTGGGGTTGTAGAGCTCGGCCAGCTTGTGCAGCGAGAGCACCGAGCCGTCGTGCTGGGTCACCTTCACCGTCGTGCCCGGCGCGTAGCTGGCGTGGATCGGCGCGCGCGGTGTCACCACGTCCAGACGGTTCACCGCCTCGTTGTGCTCGCGCACGTAGTCGAAGCTCTTGGTCGAGCCCTGGTGGTTGTTGAACTGCACGCACGGCGAGATGCAGTCGATGAAGGCCGCGCCCTTGTGCGCCAGTCCCGCCTTGATCAGCGGCACCAGCTGCTCCTTGTCGCCCGAGAACGAACGCCCCACGAAGGTCGCGCCGAGCTGCAGGGCGAGGCCCACGAGGTCGATGCCGGCGTCGTGGTTCACCACGCCCTTCTTCGACTTCGAGCCCTTGTCGGAGGTGGCCGAGAACTGGCCCTTGGTCAGTCCATAGACCCCGTTGTTCTCGACGATGTAGAGCATGTTGACCCCGCGCCGCACCGCGTGCGCGAACTGACCGAGCCCGATCGAGGCCGAATCCCCGTCGCCGGAGACTCCCAGGTAGATCAGGTCCTTGTTGGCGAGGTTGGCGCCGGTCAGCACCGAGGGCATGCGGCCATGCACGGTGTTGAACCCGTGGCTCGCGCCCAGGAAATAGTCCGGAGTCTTGGACGAGCAGCCGATGCCGGAAAGCTTGGCGATGCGGTGGGGCG
>Ga0105240_10015532_pt1 | contig 10350 bp, 9 predicted proteins | sample KBSC54metaG_FD_80426 | JGI IMG/M metagenome (GOLD analysis project Ga0105240, IMG submission 80426) | Corn rhizosphere microbial communities from Kellogg Biological Station, Michigan, USA - KBS C5-4 metaG | ecosystem: Host-associated > Plants > Roots > Rhizosphere > Soil | place: Michigan, USA... | reverse complement strand
TGAACGCGCGGGCGTTCGCCGACGCCTGCCTGGCGGGCGCGGGCGCCGCCGCGGGGTCCCGGTTCTCGGGCTGCTGGGCGCCGCTGCGCTTCTGGGAAGGCGGGCTGGTCTTCTACGGCGGCGTCATCGCCAGCGGCGCGGTGATGCTGTGGTTCTGCCGGCGCGAGCGCTGGTCGTTCTGGAGGCTGGGCGACCTTTCCGCACCTGCGCTGGCGCTGGGACACGCCTTTGGGCGGCTGGGCTGCTTCCTGGCTGGCTGCTGCTTCGGGGCCCCCACCGGCGCGCGATGGGCGTCGTCGTTCCCGGCCGGCAGCGTCGCCTTCGACGAGCTGCAGGCCGACGGTCTGCTGCCCGCCGGCGCCAGCCACACGCCGCCGCTGCACCCGACGCAGCTGTACGAGGCGGGCGGCGAGCTGCTGCTGTTCGGGGTGCTGCTGTGGCTGCAGGGCCGCTGGGCGCGCCCCGATCCGCGCAGTCCCGACGGCGCGAAGCGTCCCGGCGCGCTGCTGCTGACCTATGCCGCCTGCTACGCGACGCTGCGCTTCCTGGTCGAGGTCTTCCGGGGCGACGCCGGACGCGGGTTCGTGGCGACGCTGCGCACGCCCAGGCTGGCGCGCCTGCTGGGGCTCCCCGCGGACCACGCGCTGTTTCTGTCGGTCTCGCAGCTGGTCAGCGTCCTGGTCCTACTGGCCGTGGGCGCGGTGCTGGTCTGGCGGCGTCACGCGCCCCGCGACGCGATCGTCCGGCGCTGGTCCTGAGCCGGCGCTCAGACGCGCGGCGGATCCTTCTTCAGCTTCAGCTGCAGCGTGCGGCGCGCGATCCCCAGGCGGCGCGCCGCCTCGGACACGTTGCCGCCGCAGTCGGTGAGGACGCGCTGGATGTGCTCCCACTCGGCGCGCGCCAGCGAGGGCGTCACGTCGACGGTCGCCGCCGCGTCCCCCTCGCCGTCCAGCTTCAGGATGGTGGCCGCCAGCTCGTCCGCGTCGATGGGCTTGCTCAGGTAGTGCACGGCCCCCTTGTGCAGCGCCTCCACCGCCGAGGCGATGCTGCCGTAGCCGGTCAGGATGACGGAACGGGTATGGGGGCTGAGGTCGGCCAGGGCCTCGACCACCTCCTGGCCACTGCAGTCCGGCATGCGCATGTCGACCACCGCGAAGTCGGGCGCCTGCGCCGCCGCCGCCTGCGCCGCCTGCCGATCGGCCGCCGTCGACACCGCGAAGCCGCGCTCGCGCAAGGCGCGCGCCATCCGCTCGCGAAACGCGTCGTCGTCGTCGACCAGCAGGATAGACAGTCCCGCGCCCGCGGTGGCCGGCGCGGGGGCCACGACCTTCTTGCCGTTCACGGCGCGGCGACCGCCTTCTCCGTCCGCTCGACGACGTCGGCGGGCAGCAGGATTCGCGCGCGCGTGCCGGCAGCGGACGACGAGATACGCAGATCGCCGCCCAGCCGCTCCAGCGTGGTGCGGGCCAGGAAGACGCCCAACCCCATGCCCTTGCCGGTCGGCTTCGTGGTGAAGAACGGCTCGCCCACATGCTCCAGGACCGAGGCCGGGATGCCGGGGCCGCGATCACTCACCTCGACCGCCACGACGCCGTCATCGTGGCTGACGGCGACCGACACCGGTGAGCCGGGTGGCGACGCCTCCTGTGCGTTCTTGATCAGGCCGCGCAACGCCTGTCCGAACGCCCGGGGCGGCACGCGCACCCGCCAGGCCGCGCTGTCCGCCCCCAGGCTACGCTGCACGGGCCGCAGCGGCGGCAGGTCGGCCAGCGCGCCTTCGATCAGCGCGGCCAGCGGCGTCGCCACGGGGCCCTCGCCGATCGTCTCGCCCGCGTCCGTCGACATGCGCTCGAGGATGGCGCGGCAACGGTCGACCTGGCCGCGCACCAGGCGCAGATCCTCCAGGGCCTCGGGATCAGCGCCCAGCGCGGCGGCGCGCCGCTGCAGCTCGGTCATCACGACGGCGATCGTCCCCAGCGGGGTCGACAGCTCGTGCGCGGCGCCCGCCGCCAGCGTGGCCAGCGACGCCAGGCGCTCCTGGCGCGCCGCCAGCCGGCGCGACGCCGCCAGCTCGGCCTCGCGCAGCGCCAGCGCGCGCCGGATGCGCAGCAGGAAGTACACGATGAAGCTCGCCGCCACGCCGAACGCCACCCACATGCCGCGCAGGTGCAGGTCCATGTACAGCTCGTGCGAGACCGGCAAGGGACGGTGCCACAGGAACAGCACGGCCGAGCAACCGAGCGCCAGCGCCGTCAGCGCCCAGGTCCAGGCACCCGTCAACGTCGTCGCCGCCAGCGCGATCTGCACCAGGTACAGGAAGCTGAAGGGGTTCGCCGGGCCGCCCGTGAAGAACAGCAGGCCCGTGCACATGACGACGTCGCAAGCCATCACGCCCGCCATCCACGCCTGCCGCGCCTGCCACCGCCGCCCCAGGGCCGCCGCGCCCACGTTCGACGCCGCCTCGAGCGCCACGATGACCAGCAGCGGTCGTAGCGGCAGCTGCATGCCCAGCAGCCACTGCACGCCCAGGATGGTGGCCAGCTGGCCCGCCACCATGGACCAGCGCAGGCGGATCAACCAGCCGTAGTTGATCTGATCGGGCAGTGCGGTGTCGGACGGCGTCACGCCAGCGGTCTACCAGACCTGCCGGCGACCGGCGTGCGGCATTTTTTCGCACGCCGGCGCGCCCCACCGGTCACGGCCAGACGCGCACCAGCGACGTGCCGAACGCGAACGTGGTCGGCTGGTTCCGGCCCCAGCCACCGAGCGGCAGATCGGCGGACGCCGTCGCCTGCAGGCGCCAGGATTGGTCCAACGGGATGGCGCCCGCCAGGCCGGTCGTCGCGTAGCGCGGGCCAGGGACCGTGCCGGCGCCGGGCGCGGTGTCTCGCCCGTTGCCCTCGCCCACCACGGTGGCGAAGGCGCCCGCCGCCAGGCGACTGTCGAAGACGTAGCCGCCGGCCAGCAGCGCCGTCAGGCGGGGCGCGAACGACTGCCGCCCTCCCGGCGACGCGCGCGACGTCCGCTGCGACAGCCAGCCGTCGAACATGACGAACCAGTGCTGGAACAGCCGCTCCACCTCGACGCCCAGGTTCCCCTGGAACGACCCGGTGCCGGCGGCGTCGGTCCCCAGCGGGTTGTGGGCCTGATCGGGGGCGCGGCCGGTCGGCGCCGTCAGTCCGGCCAGCAGCGTCAGCGCGGGCCAGGCGCCGTGTTCACCGGAGTGGGCGACCTCGAACCGGCCGTTGACGGTCACGTCACCGAAGAAGCCGCCCCACTCGGACTGGCCAGGAATGCGGCGGTACGTCTCGACGTAAGGGACCAGCAAGGCCAGCTGGATGCGCGACGACAGCCGCGCCATCGCGAACAGATCTTGCTCGGTGACCAGGTCGCCGGTGGACGTGCCGCTGTAGCGTCCGTCGGCGGCCAGCGAGCCGTAGGTCTGCCGCTCCGTCGCCTGCACGCCGAGCCCGTAGTCGTCGTACACGCGCAGGCGCGCCGGGATGACCAGGCCGCTGGCGCCGCAGCAGGCCTGCGCGGCCGCGGCGGCCGGCCACGACACACCGAGCGCCAGCAGCAGGGCCGCGACCGCCCGCCCGGGCCAGCGACTACGGCACATCGAACTCGGGCACCACGGTGTCGTCGCCGTCGGCCGCGCCCAGCGTGGTGCGAAGCTGCCAGGTGCCGTCCATGTACAGGTAGACGTTGTCCACCTGGTACAGGCCGCCGTCCTGGGGCACGACCTGCGTCCTGGCCGAGGTGCCGTGGGCGTGCGAAGGCATCCACGGCACCGCCTGGACGACCAGGCCGGGCAGCGGCGCGCCGGTCGCCGCATCGGTGACCAGCAACTGCACGGCGTTCACCCCCTTCACGGGGGGCTGGGGCGATGTCCACACGGTGATCTGCTTCGTGCCGGCGGTGCTGGGAAGCACCATCAGCGGCTCGGCGCCGAACGAGATGGGCCCCGCCGGCGCGGGCGCGGCAGCGCCGCCGCAACCGGCCGCCGTCGCGCCCAGGACGACGAGACCCGCGACCAGAATCGGACGACGACCGGCGAAGCACATGGCCTGTACATGTCAGGCGGCGGCGCCGCCGGGAATGCGAAAAATGATCGCAGGGGAGCGGAGCGGCGTCAGGCGCACACCGAGCGGAAGGCGCGCGCCTTCACCTCGGTCTCTTCCCACTCGGCCGCCGGATCGGAGTCGATGACGATGCCGCCGCCGACGGACAGGGCCAGCTCGCCCTCGCGGACCGTGGCGGTGCGGATGGCCACGGCGAGATCCAGCTCGCCATTCGCGCCCAGCCAGCCCGTGGCGCCCGTGTAAAGGCCCCGCGGCAGCGGCTCCAGCTCGTCGATGATCTCCATGGCCCGTCGCTTGGGCGCCCCGGTGATCGAGCCGCCCGGGAACGTCGCGTGCAGCAGCGCCTCGAGGTCGACGTCTCGGCGCAGGCGGCCACGCACGGTCGACACCAGGTGGAACACCGTCGGCAGCGGCACGACACGCAGCAACTCCTCGACCGTCACGCTGCCCGTCTCGCACACCCGGCCCAGATCGTTCCGCTCGAGATCGACGATCATCACGTGCTCGGCGCGGTCTTTCGCCGACGCGCCGAGGGCATCGCGCAGCGCCTGGTCGGGCGCGCCTGGTTCTCCGCGCGGCCGCGTCCCCTTGATGGGGCGGGTCTCGATCGTGCCGGACGCGTCCACTGCCAGGAAACGTTCGGGCGAGTTGCCGACCACGTAGGCGTCCACCGGCCCGTCGGGGCGCGAGCGCCGGCCCATCCAGATGGCGTGCGGCGCGGGCGCGCGCGCCCGCAGCGCGGCGGCGATCCACAGGGGGTCGCCCGGCGTCACCGGCGCCACCAGGCCGCGCGCCAGGTTCACCTGGTACGCGTCCCCCGCGCGCAGGTAGTCCTGAATGCGCCTGACCGCGGCGGCGTGCGCTTGCTGCGACGTCCTCGACACGAACGTCCCGATGCGGGGCGGCGCCGTGACCTGCGCTGGCCTGGCCAGGCGTTCGGCGAGCCGCGCGGCCGCCACCGGATCGCACGCCAGGATCGACATCTGGCCCGTGGATGCCTCCCGCAGGGCGACGGCGTCGTAGAAGCGAAATTCGAGCTCGGGCCAGGGCGCGCGTTCCGTCCGGCGCGCCAGGGGCAGCCACGTCCGCGCCAGATCGTACGCCAGCCAGCCGACGCCTACCGGCACGGGCCCGGCAGGGTTGGCGGGCCGCCAGCGGGCCCGCGCCGCCTGCCACGCGGCCTGCAGCTGCCCCGGCGAGCCCCGAACCACGTCGCGGGGATCCGCCGCGAACAGGTCGCGCGCGATCGCCGTCCCGGAGCCCGGGCCCGGCGACGACAGCCACACCGGATCGGCCCCGGTGGCGATCCGGCGGGCCGCCTCGTCGGCGGCCAGCGCCGGCGCCGCAAGGACGATCAAGGCGCGATCACGACGTGGTCGGCGGGCGCCAGGCCGCGCTGAAGAACTTCCACATGTACTCGAACCCCGACAGCACCGACACCACCGCGGACAGCATCAGCAGGATCAAACCGACCCGGTGGTAGTCGACGCTGATCGGTTGAGAGAACACCATGCCGCTGCCCACCAGCGGGTACCGGAAGTAGATCAGCAGGGTCATGATGCCGACCAGCTGCAGCGCCGTCTTGATCTTGCCGCCGTCGCTGGCGGCGATGACCAGGCCCTGGGCGCTGGCGATGCTGCGCAGGCCGTTGATGGCCAGGTCGCGCCCGATCAGCACCACCACCAGCGACGCCGGCACCCGTCCCATCTCGACCAGGTACACCAGCACCGCGGTGACGATCAGCTTGTCCGCTAGCGGATCCAGGAACTTGCCCAGCACGCTGACCTGGTTGCGCTTGCGGGCCAGGTAGCCGTCCAGCGCGTCCCCGGCCGCCGCCCCGATGTACAGCAAGCTGGCCAGGAAGGTCCGCAGCGGGTTGTAGTTGTCGATCAACAGCAGCACGAACGGGATCAGCAGCACCCGCCCCATCGTCACGACGTTGGGGAGGTTCGTCAGCTCGGTTCGCAGGTTGTTCGCCGGTCGTTGCACGGCCATCATGGACTCCGTCCTCCTTCGCGTTCTCGTTCCACCTCGAAAAGCACGACGCCCTCCCCTTCGCAAGTGATTGGCAAAATCGGCGAGAGCGGCGAGGCGGCCGGGGCTTCGGCCCCGGGCGTTGCTTCCGGTCCCAGCGTCCCGCCCCGCGCCACCACCCGTCCCACCCAGCCCAGCAGGTTGCGCGCGGCGGCCTGCACGGGGCGCTCGGGGCTGACCTTCACCGCGCCGGTCTCGCCGCGCACGCACAAGGTGACCAGCCCCCGCCCGCGGAACTGCAACATCCCCATCGATGCGCGCGGGATGTGGCCGTACTCCCACGAGACGGTCCCCTCGAAGGCGACCACCGCGTCCTCCCGCACGTAAAGGACGTCGTCCTCCAGGCGCAGGGGGAGCAGCCGCCCCACGGGCGCCGCCACGAACAGCTCGCCCCGGCCCTGCACCCGGAAGAAGGGGTGCTCCGCGCCCAGGCGCTCCACGGTGGGCCGGCCCTGCACGCGACGCTGCGCCGGTTCCCAGCGCACCCGGCCCGCGCAGGCCACGGCCGCGTCGGCCCGGACGAACGCCCCGTCGTCGAGCGGCAGGCGAGCGGCCGCCCCCAGCCACGCCCGGCTCTCCAGCGGCGGAGCGAGCTGGGCGACCGCGAAACCGACCAGCGGCTCGGCCGGCAACTCGGCCGAGCCGGTGCGCATGGAGCGGCGCTCGGCGGTGGTCGGTCGCGCTTCTGCGAAGGCCTCGCTCCCCTCGCGCTCTCGCGGTGCATCCGGGGCCAGCGCCTCGCCCTGCGGCGGGGGCAAGGAAAGCGGCAAGGACAGGTCGAACGCCGGCTCGAACGCCGTGCTGGGCAACGCGCCAGGCGAGATGATGGCGCGCCCGCTTCCGTAGGCGCCGCGCGCGCCGCTGCCGTCGGCGTCGACCCGCACGGGCGTCGCCGGCGCGCGCTCGGGGCGCTGCTCGACGGCGTCCAGCTCCAGCTCCGCCGCCATCGCCTCCGAGCCGGCACGCCGGAAGGCCGCCGCCGCCCGCGCCCGTTCGCCCCGGCGGGCGTAGGCGAAGCCAAGGTAGTTCCAGGGCCGCTTGTCGTCGGGAGCCAGCCGCGACGCCAGCTCCAGTTCCTGGACCGACTCGTCGACGCGGTCCAGCTTCAGCGCGATCAGCCCCAGCTTCAGGCGCACGCCCGCGTCCCGCGGCGCCGCCGCGGCGATCTCGCGGCACAGCGCCCGCGCCTCGTCCAGGCGGCCCAATTTGAAGCGCACCAGCGCCAGCAGCTTCAGACCGCGCAGATCGGCGGGCGTGATCGACAGGGCGCGAAGCACCTCGACCTCGGCCTCGCGAAAGCGGCGCTCCCCCACCAGGTCGGCCGCGCTGGCGAGGTGATCCAGGAAGCGATCGTCCGAGCCGCGCTCCGACGTCGAGCCTTGCGCGTCCATCGCTCAGTTCCCCGTGCCGGGAAGGCCCGAAAGACCGCCCGGCGTCCCCGCCTGATCGAACGCGCCGTCGTGCGCCGCCGGACCGCGCCGGTACTCGTCGAACCGGCGCACCACCATCGTCACGTACAGCTTCGTCGTCTCGTAGGGCGGCAGGCCCCCGTACTTCTCGACGGCGCCGGGACCGGCGTGATAGCCGGCAATGACCTTCACCAGCTCCTCGTCCGAGCAGACCAGCGTGCGGTCGGTGTCGCGGCCGTCCTCGTCGGCCACCGCGGGGGTGCGGCAGAACCGGCGCGCCAGGACCTGCAGGTAGCGCGAGCCGCCCATGATGTTCTGGCGCGGGTCGAAGGCGTCGGTCACCCCCATCAGGCGCGCCGTGTCCGGCATCAGCTGCATCAGCCCCTGCGCGCCCACGCTGGACACCACGTGCGGGTCGAAGTCGGACTCGGTCTTGATGACGGCGCGGACCAGCGCCTCGGGGATGCCGTAGTACATCTGCTGATCGAAGATGTCCTGGTCGTACCGGGCATACCGGGCGGGCGACGTGTCGCGCGCCGGAACGATGTCGGTGCGGCCCCGCAAGGCGGCGGCCTTGCCCGGCCCCGTCTTCAGCCAGACCTTCCAGGCGTCGCCGACGGGGCGCATGTTCGTGAACTCGACCACGCCGTCCGCGCGCTCGCGCGCCCAGAACGTGCCCGCGTCCGAACTGGAGGCGCCCCGCGAGCCACCGCCGCGGTTCGAGAACTCGACCGTGCCGTTCGGGTGCGTGCGGTGCCGCACCACGGCCCCCGCGTGGCCCGGCAAACCCACGGCCAGGACCGCGCCGGCCAGGGGTACGCAGAGGCGGAGCCAGCGAAACATCTCGACTTTCAGCGTAACACAAACCTCTGAGCGGGCCCGCCACGCGCGCCCCTGCCACCCGCGTCGCACCGGCTGCGCGCCGGACTGCGCAGACCGCCCCCTGCAGGCCCGGTGCGCGCGCTGTTCGGGGGAATTCTTCCGGACCCTCTCCCGGTCCGGATGAGCTAGATTCCGACCCTCGTGTCTGCCCAATCCGCCTCTGCGCCCGAACCCGAATTCATCGAAACCGACTACCTGGTCATCGGCTCGGGTCTGGCCGGCCTGGGCTTCGCGCTGGCGGCCTCGAAGCACGGCCGGGTCATGATCGTGACCAAGCGGGCCCCGGCCGACTCGAACACGAACTACGCCCAGGGCGGCGTCGCCGCCGTCCTGGATCCGGGCGACACCTCCGACGCGCACATCGCCGACACGCTGCGCGTGGGCGATGGGCTGTGTCACGCGGACGTCGTCGAGCGCTGCGTGCGCGAGGCCCCCGCGCACATCCGTCGCTTCGCCGAGGAGATCGGGGTGGCGTTCGATCGCGACGCCGGCGGCGACTTCGTGCTGGGCCGCGAGGGCGGCCACACCGCCCGGCGCATCGTGCACGTGAAGGACATGACCGGCCGGGCCATCGAGACGGCGCTGCTGGACCGCGTGGCCGAGCGGGGCGACCGCATCCGCATGCTGCCCGATCACATGGCCATCGATCTGCTGACGACCGCCAAGTACGGCGGCCCGAACGCGGTGTTCGGCGCCTACGTCTACGACCAGCGCACGGGCGTCATCCGCACGATCGTCGCCCGGGCGGTCGTGCTGGCCACCGGCGGCGCGGGCAAGGTGTACCTGTACACGACGAACCCGGACGTGGCGACCGGCGACGGCATCGCCATGGCCTACCGGGTGGGCGCCGCCGTCGGGAACATGGAGTTCTTCCAGTTCCACCCCACGTGCCTCTACCACCCCGCCGCCAAGTCGTTCCTGATCTCCGAGGCGTTGCGGGGCGAGGGGGGCATCCTGCGCCTCCGGGACGGGACGGCGTTCATGCCGCGCTATCACGAGATGAAGGACCTGGCGCCGCGAGACATCGTGGCGCGCGCCATCGACGCCGAGCTGAAGCGCACCGGCGACGACTTCGTCGTGCTGGACATGACCCACCTGCGGCCCGAGTTCCTGGTCGAGCGCTTCCCCACCATCCACCAGCGCTGCATGGAGCTGGGGATCGACATGCGCAAGCAGCCCATCCCCGTGGTGCCGGCCGCGCACTACAGCTGTGGCGGCGTGGTGGTCGACGAGCAGGGCCGCACCAGCGTCCCCAACCTGTTCGCCGTCGGCGAGGTCGCGATGACCGGGCTGCACGGCGCCTGCCGTCTGGCCTCGAACTCGCTGCTGGAGGCGATGGTCTACGCGGCGTCGGCTGCCGAGGCCGTGCGCACCGCGGGCGTGCAGCGGCCCGAGAAGGTGATCCCCTGGACGGCCGGCGAAGCCACCACGTCCGACGAGGCCGTGGTCGTCACGCAGAACTGGGACGAGATCCGCCGCCTGATGTGGAACTACGTCGGCATCGTGCGCACCGACCGGCGCCTGGCGCGCGCCCGCCACCGCATCGACCTGATCCGCAAGGAGATCCGCGAGTACTACTGGCACGTGCTGGTCACAGGCGACCTGATCGAGCTGCGCAACATCGCGCTGGTGGCCGATCTGATCATCGAGAGCGCCATTCGCCGCCGGGAGAGCCGGGGGTTGCACTACAACCTCGACCACCTGGAACACGACCCCAGCTTCGCGCACGACACGGTGCTGGTGCGCGGCCCGGGCCAGCCGGCCTGAACCCCGGCTGATCTGGAGCTCACCGCGCCGGCGCCCGTCTAGCCGCAATGCCATTCACTTAAGCGCCAGGACGCCAGGTCAGGCGTCAGAATGATTCGGCGAACACCGCGGAGAAGGACGGGCACGTTGAAGTTGATCAGGAGACCGAGAAGGCACCCCGTCGCTTTGAGATACGA
>Ga0105240_10015529_pt1 | contig 10351 bp, 6 predicted proteins | sample KBSC54metaG_FD_80426 | JGI IMG/M metagenome (GOLD analysis project Ga0105240, IMG submission 80426) | Corn rhizosphere microbial communities from Kellogg Biological Station, Michigan, USA - KBS C5-4 metaG | ecosystem: Host-associated > Plants > Roots > Rhizosphere > Soil | place: Michigan, USA... | reverse complement strand
GGTCAATCTGATCCGCATCTTCCATCTGGCGCAGAAGCACAATCTCGCCTTCCACCCGGACGCGATGCGTCTGCTGCGGCGCTCGCTCAAGCTCATCGACGCCAAGCTGCGCGAGAACGAGGAAGCCAACCGGCTGTTCCTCGACATTCTCACGTCGACCAACGATCCCGAGACCGTGCTGCGGCGGATGAACGAAGCCGGCGTGCTTGGCCGCTTCGTGCCGTCTTTCGGCAAGATCGTCGCCATGATGCAGTTCAACATGTACCACCACTATACGGTGGACGAGCATCTCTTGCGCTGCATCGGCATCCTGGCAGAGATCGAGCGCGGCGGCAGTAACGACACGTCGCTCGCCAACGAACTGATCCACAAGCTGCGGCCCGCCAGCCGCACGGTGCTCTACGTCACCATGTTCCTGCACGACATCGCCAAGGGCCGGCCGGAAGACCATTCGACCGCCGGCGCGCGCGTCGCCCGCCGTTTGTGCCTCCGGCTCGGCCTTTCGGCGGCCGATACCGAGCTGGTCGCATGGCTGATCGAGAACCACCTCGTCATGTCGAGCGTCGCGCAGTCGCGCGATCTCTCCGACCGCAAGACCATCGAGAACTTCGCCGCCGTGGTGCAATCGACCGAGCAGCTCAAATTGCTCACCATCCTCACCACCGCCGACATCAAGGGCGTAGGGCCCGGCGTCTGGAACGGCTGGAAGGCGCAGCTCATCCGCACGTTGTATTACGAGACCGAACCGGTGCTCACCGGCGGCTTCTCGGAGGTGAACCGCGCCCAGCGCGTTACCATGGCGCAGCAGGAATTCCGCGCCGCCATGACCGACTGGTCGCCGGAGACGGTCGAGACCTATATCGCCAAACAGTACCCGGCCTACTGGCTGAAGGTCGACCTGCCGCACAAGATCAAGCATGCACGCTTCGTGCACGCCGCCGAGGCGGAGGGCAAATCGCTCGCCACCATGAGCGGCTTCGACGAGGAGCGCGCGGTCACCGAGCTGACGCTGCTCGCGCCGGATCACCCGTGGCTGCTGTCGATCATCGCCGGCGCCTGCGCCATGGGCGGCGCCAACATCGTCGATGCGCAGATCTACACGACGACCGACGGCCGCGCCCTCGACACCATCTCGCTATCGCGCGAGTTCGAGCGCGACGAGGACGAGGAGCGCCGCGCCGCCCGCATTGCCGACACGATCGAGAAGGCGCTGCGCGGACAGTTGCGGCTGCCGGAAATGGTCGGAAAACGCGTCGCGCCGAAGGGCCGCATCCGCGCCTTCGCGCTGGAGCCGACGGTCGCCATCAACAATCAGTGGTCGCACCGCTACACCATGGTCGAGATCACCGGGCTCGACCGCACCGGCCTGCTATACGAACTGACCGCGACGCTGTCGAAGCTCAACCTCAATATCGCCTCGGCGCATGTCGCGACCTTCGGCGAGCGCGTGATCGACGTGTTCTACGTCACCGACCTCCTGGGCGCGCAGATCACGTCACCAACCCGCCAGGCCGCGATCAAGCGGGCACTGATCGCCTTGCTCGCGGCGGAGGACGGCAAGCGCACCGCGCACGAGCGCTGAGCGGGATCAGCGGCCGCCCGCACCGCGGGAGAAGACGAAGGCGTGGATGCCGAGGCGGCGCCTGACGACGACGTACAGCGCTGCCGATTCGAACACCATTGCCGCCGCCGTCGCCGCGGCGGCGCCGAGAATGCCGATCGCGGGAATGAGGATGACGCAGCCGACGAGATTGACGGTAAAGGCGGCGGCATAGACCAGGGCGCAGGCGCGCTGCGAGCCGGCCATGGTCAGCAGCCGCTCCGCCGGGCCGACCGAGGCGCGCGCCAGCGGCCCGAGCGCCAGCACGAACATCGCCGGATAGGCGCCGACGAAATCCGGGCCGAACAGCCGCAGCAGCGGCCAGCCGAGTGCGAGGATGGCGACAGTTGCGAACAGCGACGGCCAGAACGTCCAGCGCACCGTGCGCGCCGCGAAATCGGCGAGACCTTCGTGGTCGCCGGCCAAATGGAAGCTGCTGAAGCGATGCGCGGCGGCGGCGCCGACCGAGAAGGCGACGAACGAGACCATCATCAGCGTGCGCGCCGCGCCGTAATAATGCGCAACGTCCTGCGGCGGCCGGAACTGCTGCAGCATGATGATGTCGGTATAAGTGAGCAGGGTGTAGAAGCCCCACACCAAAATCATCGGCGTCGAGGTCGCGAGCCATGAGCGGACCTCGTAGCGCCGCGCGCCGCGCGCGACGACGCCCGCCAGCCGGCGCATGAGCAAAACGAGGTGCACGAGCGCGGTCGCCGCCGCGGCGATCACGATCACCGTCATCACCGTGACGGCGTCGGCGGCGAAGCCGGCGGCTATCGCGATGCCGACCAGGGCGACGATCAAGAACGGCCGCCAGAAATAATGCGGGGCCAGCGCCAGGCCGATCCAGTTGTAGCTCCGCGCGATGCCGTCGAGTTGGATACAGATGCTGACGAAAGGCAGCGCCAGGCAGGCGAGATAGAGCGGCACAATCTCGGCCGCAGGAAGATACGGTTTCAGCACCGTGACCAGCAGCGCGGCGAGCGCGGCGCCGGCGAGCGCCAGCGCCAGCACCACCCGCCACGATCCGAACAGGAAGGCGCGCAGCCGATCGTCGTCGTTGGCGGCCTTGTAGGCGGGGATCAGCCGCTGCGCCGCGAGCGGCAGGCCGAGATGGATGACGTCGGCGGCGAGCAGCACCCAGGTCCAGACATAGACGTAGATGCCGAATTCGACATTGCCCATCCAGCGGGCGAGCACGACTTGCGAGAAATAGACGGCGCCGGCGCTGGCAACGCGAATGACATAGGCCGCGCCGGCGACGCGTGTCGTCACCGCGTGATCGCCGTCGCCGCGCAGCAGGCCGCGCAGCCGGTCGAACACGCCGGAGAGGCTGAACGACGCGCGGAGCGGCGCGTCGTCGATGTCGGTCTGAGCCATCGCAATTCCGCAGGCGTGGACGTGAGCCTCGGGTGTACTGACGAGAGGTTAAAATTGGCCTTGGCGGCGCGTCGAAATGCACATGTGAAGGTTCCGCTTAACCGCGCCTTTACCATGTGGCCGCCGCCCGCTCGCTTAAGACCGCCTTAAACCGCCGCCCGTAGCGTGCCTCCTGGGACCGGCGGCCTGTCAGGCCGCCTTTGGGTGACGAGTGGCGTATGGCACGGGGACAATCAGGCCCGCGGCGTGAGCCGGTGTTCGATTCCCCCGCGCCGCGCGTCAGCCACGACGGCGGCGGCGGGTCCAGGCCGGCGCGCCCGCGCAAGCGCGGCGGCAAGAGCAAGCGCCGCAAGAAGGGCCGTCCCCTCCTCGTCCGCCTGGGCTATTGGAGCCTGGTGCTCGGGCTCTGGCTGGTCATCGCCGGCGTCGGCACCGTCGGCTGGGTCGGCGCGCATCTGCCGCCCATCCAATCGCTGGAAATTCCGAAGCGGCCGCCGACCATCGAGATCGTCGATGACGAAGGCCATCCGCTGGCGCGCCGCGGCGACCTCGCCGGGCCGCCGGTGGCGCTCAAGGACATGCCGCCTTACGTGCCGAAGGCTTTCGTCGCCATCGAGGATCGCCGCTTCTACGAGCATTTCGGCGTCGACCCGTTCGGCATTGCCCGTGCGTTCGTCGCCAACGTCCTGCATCGCGGCGTGGCGCAAGGCGGCTCGACCATCACCCAGCAACTCGCCAAGAACCTGTTTCTGACGCAGGAGCGCACGATCACGCGCAAGCTGCAGGAGGTGCTGCTGGCGCTGTGGCTGGAGCGCAAGTTCACCAAGACGCAGATCCTCGAGCTCTATCTCAACCGCGTCTATTTCGGCTCCGGCGCCTACGGCATCGAGCAGGCGGCGCAACGCTATTTCGGCAAGCCGGCCAAGCAGCTTTCGCTCGCCGAAGCGGCGATGCTGGCCGGTCTCGTCAAATCGCCGTCGCGGCTGGCGCCGACACGCAATTACAAGGAAGCGGAAAAGCGCGCCAAGATCGTGCTGGCGGCAATGGCCGACCTGCATTTCGTCTCGCCGGCGAGCGAACGCCTGGCACTGGCGCAGCCGCCGCGCATCGTCGCCCAAGCGAGCGGCGGCTCGGTCAACTACGTCGCCGACTGGGTCATGGATGCGCTCAACGACATCCTCGGCCATGTCGACGAGGACATTGTGGTCCGCACCACCGTCGACGCCAGCCTGCAGGCGACCGCCGAGCAGGCGCTTGACGACGAGCTCGCCGCCAAGGGCGCCAAGGCCAATGTGTCGCAAGGCGCGCTGGTGGCGATGACGCCGCAGGGCGCGGTGCGCGCGCTCATCGGCGGCCGCAATTACGGCGAAAGCCAATACAATCGCGCCGTCGCCGCGCGCCGCCAGCCGGGCTCCGCGTTCAAGGCCTTCGTCTATCTGACCGCGCTCGAGCACGGACTGACACCGGACACGATTCGCGACGATCGACCGATCAACGTCAAAGGCTGGCAGCCGGACAATTACGGCCACGAATATTTCGGGCCGGTGTCGTTGTCGAAGGCGCTGGCGATGTCTCTCAACTCCGTGGCGGTTCGGCTGACGCTGGAAATGACGCCGGACGCCGTGGTGCGCACCGCGCATCGCCTCGGCATCGCCTCCAAGCTCGAGCCCAACGCCTCGATCGCGCTCGGCACGTCGGAAGTGTCGCCGCTGGAGCTGGTCGGCGCCTACGCGCCCTTCGCCAATGGCGGCTTTGCGGTCATGCCGCACGTCATCGCCCGCATCACCGACGCCAAAGGCAAGCTGCTTTACGCATTTCCAGACGAGCAACTCGGCCGCGTCATCGACCCGCGCTACGTCGCCATGATGAATGCGATGATGGAGCAGACACTCACCATCGGCACCGCACGCAAGGCGTCGTTGCCGGGCTGGAGCGCCGCCGGCAAGACCGGCACCTCTCAGGACTTCCGCGACGCCTGGTTCGTCGGCTACACGCCGCATCTCGTCACCGGCGTCTGGCTCGGCAATGACGACGGCGCGCCGACCAAGCACATCACCGGCGGCAGCATGCCGGTCGAAATTTGGAGCCGCGTCATGCGCGCGGCGCATCAGGGCGTGCCGGTCGCCAACCTGCCGACGTCGTCCGGCGAGAGCTTCATGAGCGGCCTGTTCGGCGGCGGCCAGCCGGCGCCGTCATCGCAGCAGGCCGAGACCGACGGCGCGGCGCCGCGGCCGCCGGCGCCGATCCGGACGACGAGCAACCAGCCTGCGCCGCGCGGCGGCGGCATGGACGGCTGGCTGCTCGACAATTTGTTCGGCCGGCACTAGCCGTGCGCCTTCGCGCGGCGCACGCCGCGTGAGACGAACCACAGCAGCAACGTCGCGCAGCCCATCAACGCCATGGCGCCGACCATCGGCCAGGCATTCCGGCCGAGCAGCCAGGCCACCAGCGCGCCGCACACCGCGGCGGCGGTCTGCTGCACGAAGCCGAACAGCGACGAGGCCGCGCCGGCGCGCTCCGGAAACGGCGTGATCGCGCCGGCGATCGACTGCGGCAGCACCATGCCGAGGCCGGCGAGAAACACCGCCACCGGCAGCACCAGCGACAGCGACGAGGTCAGGCCGAGTGCGATCGACAGGCAGGCGAGCAGCCCGCCGAGCGCCAGCGCCGCGGCGCCGATGCCGCTCATGCCGCCAAGGCCGAACCGGCTGACGAGCCGCGCCGCGATCGTCGAACCGGCCAGATAGCCTAACGAACCGACGGCAAAGACGCAGCCGAACACGAACGGCGTCAGGCCGTAGAGATTCTGCAGTACGAAGGACGCGCCGGAAATCCAGGCGAACAGGCCGGCATAGCTCAACGAGCCGAGGCCGAGATACGCGAGATAGACGCGATTGCCGGCGACGATTCGATAGGACCGCACCATCGAGGAGGCCGAGGCCGCCTCGGCGGCGCGCTTCGCCAACGTCTCCGGCAGCGACCGCCACACCACGACGAAAGCGGCGGCGCCGGCGACCGCCAACACGACAAAGATCGAGCGCCAGCCGAATGCCGTCTGCAACACGCCGCCGCCGATCGGCGCGACGACCGGCGCCAGTGCCATCACCGAGCCGATCAGCGACAGTTCGCGGCCGGCGCGCGCGCCGGAATAGAGGTCGCGCACGATGGCGCGCGTCACCACGACCGCGCCAGAGCCGCCGAGCGCCTGCAGCGTGCGGGCAACGATCAGCATCTCGATCGAGGTCGACATCATGCAGACGAGCGTCCCGAACGTGAACAGCGCGATGGCCGCGAGCAGCACCGGCTTGCGGCCGTGGCGATCGGAGATCGGACCGTAGACAATCTGCCCGCAGGCGAAGCCGATGAGATAGGCGGAGAGGGTGAATTGCACCAAGGGCGTCGAGGCGCCGAGGTCGCGGGCGATGTCCGGCAACGAAGGCAGATACATGTCCGTGGACAGCGGCCCGACCGCGGTCAATGCCGCGAGCAGGGCCGTGAGCGCGAAGGTGCCGGGGCGGAGCATCTTGAATCCACGTGACGCAACGGAGACGCGTGCGTAGACGAACTCAGCCCGGAACGCTAGTTCGCCTCTTCGGCCGCGCCGTAGCGATGCAGGTCGCCGCCATGGGCGTCGAGCCAGGTCTTGGCGCGGGCAACCTCGGGATAAATACGCTCGACCAGACGCCAGAAGCGGCGCGAATGGTTCATTTCGACGAGGTGCGCGGCCTCGTGTGCGGCCAGATAGTCGAGCACGAAGGGCGGCGCCAGGATCAACCGCCACGAATAAGACAGCACGCCGGTGGTCGAGCACGAGCCCCAGCGGCTGGTCTGGTCGCGGATCGAGACACGCTTGAGCTTGGCGCCGAGGGCCGCGGCGGCGACCCGGCTGGCCGCCTCGAGTTCCTTCTTGGCTTCGCGCTTGAGGTAGTCGCGGACGCGGCGGGACACGTGCGGCGCCTCGCCGGCGACGCAGAGAAGCTGCGCGCCGTCGTCGCCGCATTCGACCCAGACCGCGCCGCGGGCGCCGCGGCGATGCTCGATGCGATGGTCGACGCCGCGCAAGGGCACGACCGCGCCATGCGCGAACGGCGCCGGCCGCGGCAGGCGCTTGAGCCGCGCGGCGATCCAGGCGCCGTGCTTCTGCGCAAACACGTTGGCCTCGCGCAGGCTGCCGCGCAGCGGCATCGACAGCACGATCTCGCGGCTGGCGGCGTGGATGCGCAAGGTGTAGCGGCGCGCCCGCGCGTGGCGGCGCACGCGGACCTCGTAAATCTCGTCGTCGAAGGCGACGGTGAGGAACGACGGCTCCGGCGGACGGCGGGGTAAAAAGGCGCGCAGCATGAGCGAGGTGAGCCCGATTCGGTCGCGGCGGCTCATTGTCGCGCGCAACGGCGCGCGGTCAATGGCGGCGAAGAGCGATGGCCGATGCGGTCAGTGCCCGTTGAGGCGGCGGCCGCCTTTGCCGGGGCCGTTGTGCGACAGAACGAAGTCGGCGATGCGCGGCGCGATCTCCGCGCGGAAACGCGAGCCGTTGAACACGCCGTAATGACCGACGGCCGGCTGGACGTAATGCGCGCGCTTGTCGTCGGGAAGATTGACGCAAAGCTTGTGCGTCGCTTCGGTCTGGCCGACGGCCGAGATGTCGTCGTGCTCGCCCTCGACCGTCATCAGCGCGGTGCGCGTGATCGCCGCCGGCTCGATGCGGCGGCCGCGATGCGTCATCTGGCCCTTCGGCAGATCGTGACGGACGAAGACGGTATCGACGGTCTGCAGATAGAACTCGGCCGACAGGTCCATGACGGCGAGATACTCGTCGTAGAATTCGCGATGCTTCTGCGCCGAGTCGCCGTCGCCCTTCACCAGATGCAGGAACAAATTGTGATGCGCCTCGATGTGGCGATCGAGATTCATGCTCATGAAGCCGTGCAATTGCAGGAAGCCCGGATAGACGTCGCGCATGAAGCCCGGATGCGGGAACGGCACCTTGGTGATGACGTGATTGCGGAACCAGTCGATGCCGCGATCGACCGCCAACGTGTTCACCGCGGTCGGATTGATGCGGGTGTCGATCGGGCCGCCCATCAGCACAATCGAGTTCGGCGCGTAAGGATCCTTGTCGGCCTCCATCAGGGCGACGGCGGCGAGCACCGGCACCGAGGGCTGGCACACGGCGATGACATGCGTGTCGCCGCCGAGCGCGTGCAGGATGGAGATGATGTAGTCGATATAGTCGTCGAGATCGAACCGTCCCTCCGACGTCGGCACCACGCGGGCATTGCGCCAGTCGGTGACGTAGACGTCGTGATTTGGCAGGAAGGCCTCGACGGTGCCGCGCAGCAGTGTCGCATAATGGCCGGACATCGGCGCGACGAGCAGCAGCTTCGGCTGCGGACGGCGCGGCGCTTGCGTGAAGGCGCGCTCGAATCGCAGCAAGCGGCAGAACGGTCGCTCCCACACTGTCGTGACGTGCACCGGCACGCGCGCGCCGCCGACCACGGTGTCTTCGATCATCCACTCGGGACGGCTGTAGCGTCGCGTCGAGCGCTCGAACACCTCCATCGCCGCCGCGACGGATTTGCCGTACGTCGTGTGTGTGAAGGGATTGGCGGGATTCTTGTAGTAGAGCCGGGTGGCGTCGGCGAAGGCGCGGGCCGGACTGAGCGCCGCATGGCCCATCTCGTAGAGCCAGTACATCGGCGTCGTCATGAGCAGACCGCCCTCATCGGACAGCCTTGCCGCGCCATCAAATTCGCCAATCGCCATTGTGTCAGACCCCGACCCCTGCTGCAGTGCAGCAGAGTGTCGTTTTTTCGTCATACGGTCAACAATACAGATAAGGCGTTCGCGTTCGGTTTACACCGTGGCGGACCATGCACGATGGCGTGAAAATCTCTGTTTTTCAGGCATTTCCAGGATCAGCCGCCGCTTATTCACCCATCTGGAGCAGCGAACCCTGCTCCCGGGCGCTCCTGAGCAGCAGCAAAAAGGCGATTGATGCAGCCGCGAACAGGACGACATTGAAGGCGAAGGCTTCGATCATCAGGTCGGCCCGAAACACATGGTCGATCAGCAGCGCGCGCATGCCTTCGAACACATAGGTCGGCGGCAGCGCCCAAGCGACGTATTGCAGCCAATGCGGGAGTACCGACACCGGGTAATAGACGCAGGTGAGCGGCAAAAACAGAAACATGATGGTCCAGGCGAGGCTCTCGGCGCCCATGCCGTTGCGCAGCAGGAGCCCGGACACGAAGATGCCGATCGACCAGCCCGTCAGCATGAGATTGACGAAGAAGGCCGCGAGCGCAAATCCCAGCGCCCACAAATTGAAGCCGAAGAAAACGATGGCGAGCAGCGTTACCGGCACCATGCCGATCGCCAGCCGCACCAGGCTCATGATCATCAGCGCGACCACGAACTCGGCCGGCCGCAGCGGCGAGATCATGATGTTGCCGAGGTTGCGGGCGTACATCTCCTCGAGGAAGGAAATTGAAAATCCGAGCTGGCCGCGGAACAGTATGTCCCACAGCAGCACCGAGCCGATGAACACGCCGCCGGCGCGGGCGAAGAAGCCGGCGTTCTGCGCCACATACATCTGCAGGAAGCCCCACATCAGCATCTGCACGGTCGGCCAGTAGATGAGGTCGAGGATGCGCGGCCAGGACGAGCGCAGCAGGTACCAGTAGCGCCGCACCATCGCGCTGATACGGGTGAAGGAGAAGCTACGACGCGCGGTCATCGCGCGCACTCCCGTGTCCCGGGCGCCCGGCTCGCGCAGCCAGCTTCACCCTCCCCCCGCGAAGCGGTGGGGAGGGTCGGTTCGCAATCGCGAGCGATTGCGAACCGGGGTGGGGGGAATTTGTCATTCTCAATTCGTGTAGAAAGCAGCCCCCCACCCCCGACCCCTCCCCGCCACTCGCTAACGCTCGCGGGGGGAGGGGAGAAGAAAGCGCCATGCCTCGGCGAACTCATCGCCCCGCCTCCGCCGCATGACCGCGGCCGCGGGCGACGTCGAGGAACACGTCCTCGAGCGTGGCGCGGCCGTAGCGCTCGAGTAGCCGATGCGGCGTGTCGTCGTCCTCGATGCGGCCGCGCTTCATGATGATGACGCGCTCACACAGCCGCTCCACCTCGGTCATGTTGTGCGAGGCGAGCAGCACCGTGGCGCCGGTGCTCTTGCGGAACTGCTCGAGCCGCCGGCGCACCCAGTCGGCGGTGTCGGGATCGAGCGAAGCGGTCGGCTCGTCGAGCAGCAAGACCTCCGGCCGGTTGAGCAGCGCCTTGGCGAGTGACACGCGCGTCTTCTGCCCGGCCGAGAGCTTGCCGGTCGGCCGGTCGAGCAGATCGATCAGGTCGAGATCGGCGGCGATCTCG
>Ga0105240_10015528_pt1 | contig 10351 bp, 8 predicted proteins | sample KBSC54metaG_FD_80426 | JGI IMG/M metagenome (GOLD analysis project Ga0105240, IMG submission 80426) | Corn rhizosphere microbial communities from Kellogg Biological Station, Michigan, USA - KBS C5-4 metaG | ecosystem: Host-associated > Plants > Roots > Rhizosphere > Soil | place: Michigan, USA... | reverse complement strand
TGCTGGCGGGGAATATTGCCACGTATGACGGGGCGATGGCGCTGATCGATGCGGGGGCGGATGCGATCAAGGTGGGGATTGGGCCGGGATCGATCTGCACGACACGGATGGTGACGGGCGCGGGGATGCCGCAGATTACGGCGATCTCGGAGGCTTACCGGGCGGCGCATGGGCGGGGGATTCCGGTGATTGCGGATGGCGGGGTGAAGTACTCGGGCGACGTGACGAAGGCGATTGCGGCGGGGGCGAGCGTGGTGATGATGGGGTCGCTGTTTGCCGGAGTGGATGAGTCGCCGGGAGAGACGATTTTGTATCAGGGGCGCAGCTTTAAGGCTTATCGCGGGATGGGATCGCTGTCGGCGATGGCGCAGGGGTCGGGCGAGCGGTACTTCCAGGGGAAGGCCGATATGGAGGACGCGGCAAGTACGGAACGGCCTTCTCTGACGGCGCGCGAGGGGAGTTCGTCGAACCGGCTGGCGAAGTTTGTGCCGGAGGGGATCGAGGGGCGGGTGCCGCATCGTGGGCCGCTGGAGGGGATGGTGTATCAGCTGGTGGGTGGGCTGCGGTCGGGGATGGGGTATCTCGGGTGCGGGACGATCGAGGAGCTGCAGACGAAGGCACGGTTTATCCGGATCTCGAATGCGGGGTTGCGCGAGAGTCATGTGCATGACGTGATCATTACGCGTGAGGCTCCGAATTATCACGTTGAGTAGAGGGAAGGCTTAACACCGATTTATACCGATTTAAGGACGGGCAACAGCAAAAGTCTAAATGCAGTGTTGGTGGACCGGGAGGGGGAAGGAATTTCTGGTTGTCGGGTTATTGCGGTGGGGGCTTGTTTTGTCGCGCGGAGCTTCCTTTGTTCATGAAGAGGTTGTAACTCCCTTGGTTTGAGTACCTCGGTGCGGTGGAGTGCGTTTCTTTCTGGTTTGGCAGGTGGAATGCTGATCTACTGAATCAGATACTTCTGGTGGGGTTCCGCTTCGTGAATGATTTGCAATCCGCAATAATGATGAGTCGTCGTCCGACGATCGCCATGGCGTGGGTTCCGGCCTTTTTCGGGCTTGCTGTGATTTTGTTTGAATCGACGGCTATGATGAGCGGCGAGAATACGAGCCGGTGGCTGCTGGCTCTTTGCCATGCGCTGTGGGGACAGCAGGATGGAACCAGCTTTGAGACTACTCATTTTCTGCTCAGGAAGATGGGGCACCTCTGCGGGTATGGGGTTCTGGGATTGGCGTTTCGGCGAGGGTGGTTCAGGACGGTGTGCTCGTACCTAACGTGGCCGCGGAGTCAGCTTAGGCTGGTTGCGGCCGGGCTGGCGGTCTGGAGCGTGTTTGGGGTGGCTTGCCTGGATGAGTGGCACCAGAGCGTTCTGCCGGGACGTACCAGCAGCGTGTATGACGTGTTCATCGATACGTTTGGAGCGATTCTGTTTAACGTGATTTTGCTGATGGTGCTGGCGAGACGGCGACGGGCTCTGGTGGATTCGCAGGCGTGGCTGGGCGTGCGGGGCTGATGGGCTATGCCCTAAGACGCCAAGGCTAAAGCCTTGGCCTACCTAGGAGCAAGGACCTGATTCAACTACAACTGCAACCGCAACTGCAAATACAACTGCGGAGGCAACGGCGGGTCAGATGCTTTGTTGGCGGGTCAGGGTTGGGATTTGTCGAGGACCATGGCGTCGAAGCGGTGGCGAGTGAAGAAGCCCATATCTTCGTAGAGTTTGACGGCGGGGCGGTTGGCTTCGGTGACGGTGAGGGTGATGGCGCTGAAGCCGGAGCGGGCGAGATGCTCGATGGTGTGCTTGAGCAGGAGGCGTCCGAGGCCCGCGCCTCTGTGCGCCGGCGCGATGCAGAGTTGGGTGATGTGAGCGACGTCTTCGGCGACACGGGAGCAGAGGACCATGCCGGCGAGAGCGGAGGTTCGGGTGTCGCGGAGGACCCAGGACTCGCTTGCATCGAATACACCGCAGCCAGGGAAGCGGACGATGTTGTGCAGGAAGCGGAGAGAGCCGTGGAGGGAACAGTACTGGTCGTTGATGAGGGCGTCGATGTGTCCGGTGTAGGAGAGGTGGATGAGCTCGGCGGCGGTCTGGTAGTAGGCGGGGGACCAGCGGCAGAGTTCGATGTGGGGCGGGAGCGGGGTTGAGGCGTCGCCGTTGGGGGTGAGTACGGGGCCGGCGACAGAAGGGAGGTCGTACTCCATGAAGAGGCGAGGGTGCATGGCGAAGCCGGATTCGAGGAAGGTGTCCTCGATGGAGCCGGCGTCGTAGAGGAGGAGTTGGGATTCGATGCGCTGGGTGCCGGGGGAGTGGAGGAGAAGATCGAGAAGATGGCGGAGGAGGGCGTGGGTGATGCGGAGGACTTCGGCGGGGTCGGCGGCGGTGGCAAAGGCGTCGCCGACGACCGCTTTCTGGCCCTCGTAGACGCAGAAGGTGAAGCCGCAGATGCGGCCGCGGTCGAGAGCGACGAAACCGGGGAGGATGCGGGAGTCGAGGTACTGGAGGAGGAGCTCGGTGGAGCCCTGGTAGTTCCAACGGAGACGTTGCTCCCAGGTGCGGGCTTCGGCCTCGAGCAGAGGGCGCATCTGGCGCGCGGTGAAGTGCCGGAGGTCGAGAATCTCGAGTTGGGTGGCGGTGGTCATCTTGTGAGAAGTATTTGTTGAGCTTATAGGAATCGGGTGCGGGAGGGGAACGGTTGGGGGGTGGGAGATTTGGTTCTTTACTCGCGCGGGGCAGTGGAGTAGGGCTTCATGCTGATTTTTTATCGATATCGCCCGACTTTTATGAACTGGCAACGGCAAAGCAAGAGCTGGCTGAATGAGTGTATACATCCCCACCTTCGGTCGCGATAAAGCCACGTCGAAGATGGGGCACCCGATCGTTCTTGCGGGTTGAAGAATCGACTTGCGAGGTGGCTGAAGCCACCCCCCTTCCGAAACCAAGCTTGATCAGAGATTCTCTAGGGGCGGGCGTAGACCTTGTAGACTTCGAGGCCCTGGGATTCATAGAGGAAGAGGGGCTTATACATGCGGCCGGCGAGGAGCTGGTCGAGTTCGGGGACCTCGCTGGCGCGGATGACGAGGATATGTTCAGCAGCGGGGATGCCGTCTGCGGCGTAGTGGATCATGGGCTGGTTGCGGTAGAAGGCGAGGCCGTAGTCGATGTCGCGGCGAACGGATTCGGTGGCGACGAGCTGGACGCCGGGGGCTTGCTGTTGGATCTCGCGGGCGAGGGGGCGGGCAGAGTAATTGAGGTCGAGGTCCTTGCCGTGGAAGCCGAGCAGGAAGATCAGGATGGCGAAGACAGGGATGAGAGTAGCGTTGGTGACCTGCGCGACGCCCCAGCGGAGGATGATGAGGAAGACGATGGCTCCGAAGAAGAGAGCGGAGACGCCTGCGATGAGCAGCCAGGGGATGGAGGGGACGAGGGTCTCGTACTTCATGTGCTGCGGCGCGAGGACGAGGACGAAGATGAGAAGTGCGCAGGCGGCGGCGTGGGTCCAGAGGAGCCAGCGAGGGAGGCCGTCGCGGCGATTCCGGTTGAGATAGTCGGCGGTGAGGATGGTGAGCGGCGGGATGGAGGGGAGGATGTAGCCGGGGAGCTTCGAGCCGGAGAAGGAGAAGAAGATAATGGGGAAGAGGGTCCAGAGGACGAGGAACTCGGGGAAGGCGTCGCCGGCGCGGGAGTGGCCGAGATAGCGGCGAGGGTTGTGGCGGACCTTCCACTCGGTGATGGAGACGGTGGCGGAGTCAATGAGAGCGCGGATGGCGATGACCGTCCAGGGCATGGCGGCGATGAGAAGGACGGCGAGATAGAACCAGACGGGCTGGTGATGCTGGTAGCGATTGGTGGCGAAGCGTTCCAGATTGTGTTCGAGGAAGAAGAGTTTGTAGAAGGTGGGGTTGCGCTTCTGGACGGCGATGTACCAGGGCAGCACCATGATGAGGTAGAGGAGGATGCCTGGGAACCAGATGGTGCGGCGGAGAAGGGACCACTCGCGGCGGAGACCTGCGAAGAGCAGGATGATGGATAGCGCAAGGAAGGGCGCGACGGGGCCTTTGGCGAGGGTGGCGGCGGCTCCGAAGAAGTAGAGGTCGAAGAGCCAGAATTTCTTGCCGGTTTCGTACCAAGCGTACCAGCCGAGCATGCCGATGCAGAAGGGCGCGGCTAACTGCATGTCGGTGGAGGCTCCGCGGGCGAAGGCGAAGATGCCAACGCAAGAGGCGGTGATGAGGGCGGCGTCGAGGTGGCCTCCAGGGCGGAATCGTCGCATGTGGAGGTAGATGAGAATGATGAGGGCGAGCGCTCCGGAGGAGGAGGGGAGGCGGGCGGACCAGTCGGAGACGCCGAACTCCTTGAAGAAGCTCATGGCACGCCAGTAGTAGAGAGCGGGCTTTTCGAGCCAGGGTTTGCCGTAGAGGATGGGGGTGACGGTGCCCCCGACGAGACAGTGGTAGGAGTTTTGGAGAGCGGTGAGGGAGAGGCTGCGGGGAATGATTTTGGCGTGGGCTTCGTGACAGGCGTCGGAGTGCGCGGTGAGCATCTCGCGGGCGACCTGGGCGTAGCGTGGTTCGCCTGCGCCGACGAGGCCGAGCTGGTCGCCACCGAAGAGAGGAACGAGACCGTAGAGAAGGAGGAAGCCGGTCACCGCGCAGAGGATGAGTATCTCGCGGGTGGTGACGGAGTCGGGCAGTTGGATGGACCGACGGAGCCGAGTCATGAGCGCGCCGGTATTCCATGCGCCGGAGCCGGCGGATTGTTGAAGGTCATTCATTCGATCAGGCAGAGCGAGACAAGGCTATCAGAGTTCCGTGCGAAGCCGGGTGAGGATGCGCTCGGTGGCGACTCCAAGGGGGCCGTCGAGGGTGCATCCGCTGGCGCTTCGGTGGCCGCCTCCGCCGAAGTGTTCGGCGACCTGGGCTACATCGAGTTTACCCTTGCTGCGGATGCTGAGGCGAAACTGGCTGGCATCGGGGACTTCGCGAAGGAAGACGGCGGACTCGACTCCATCGATGCTGATGAGATAGTTGACGACGCCTTCGCAGTCCTCGGCTTCGGCGCCGACGCGGTCCATGTCCTCGCTGGTGACCCAGCTCCAGGCTAGGTTTCCGTCACACTGGAGATTGGAGAGGGCGGCTCCGAGGAGGCGAATCTTGCTGGCGGGGTTGGAGAAGTAGACATCGCGGGCGATCTGGCCGGGGCTGGCACCGAGGTTGGCAAGGTGGTGAACAAGGGCGAAGGTGTCGGCGTCGGTGCTGGCGTAGGTGAAGGAGCCTGTGTCGGAGAGGATGGCGGCGTAGAGACAGGTGGCCATGCTGGGGGTGATCTCGACATTCGCGACGATGGCAAGACGATAGACCATGGCAGCGACTGCGCAGGCGTTCTCGTCGATCCAGTTGATGGAGCCGAAGGCGCGGCCGCTGGCGTGATGGTCGATGTTGATGAGGGTGCGGGATTCGAGGCCGAGGAGGCCGGTGCGGGCGATGCCGTCGCACTCGAGGACGATGACGGGGGCGGTGCGGTCTGGGTCTACGTCGTCGGCGGAGGCGGTGTGATGGATGCGATGGAGATTGGGCAGGGTGCGGTAGACGAAGGGGACGGGGTCGGCGAGGACGATGTCGGCTTTGCAGCCGAGCTGGTCGAGCACTTCGGCGAGAGCGAGGACGGAGCCTACAGCATCACCATCCGGGCGTGCGTGGGAGGTGAGGAGGAAACGGCTGTGGGAGCGGAAGACGGCAAGGAGCGCGTCGATTTGAGTGTCATGCATCATTGTGCTGGGGCCGGCTCCGTCTGTGTCGATGCGGCACGTTTCTGTTCGCGTTTCCGCATGCGACTGAGGAGTTCGTCCATGCGGCCTGTCATCTTCTGAGAGCGGTCGATGGCGAAGGAGATCTCGGGAACGTGGCGAACGCCCATGCGGTCGCGAAGCTGGGAGCGGATGTAGGCTCGGGCCGTGGTGAGGGCTTCGAGGGTGGAGGCCTCTTCCTCCTCGTTTCCGTGGACCGCGATGAAGACGCGGGCTGACTTTCCGCCGGGCGCGAGGACAACGTCTGTGACGTAGCTGGGGGCGATGCGAGGGTCGGAGAGTTCTCCTTCGAGCATCGCGCCGATCTCTTCGGAGAAGGTGTTGGCGACTCGGTTGCGGTGGTAAGTTCTGGCGCGTTGCTCTGGCATATGCTTTGGACCCGGATGAACGTTTGAGGATATCAAAGATATGGCGTTCAACCTAGCGCGAAAGTGTAGGTGGAAGAGAAAATATCACCTCGTCTTTTTGTGGACGCTGATAATGGACGAGTTAAGGCTATTCGGAGAGAATTTCGGCGTAGGAGTCGGTGATTTCCGCGCTGAGCGTGGTGACAATGCGGTGGGCTGCCCGGTCGATCAGCTCAAGCTGGCCGGTGAGGTAGCCGGTGGAAGAGGAGATGGCCGCGATGCCGAGGGTGGCACGGTTCCAGACGATGCCGTCGTCGAGTTCGGCGATGGAGAGATTGAAGGCGTGACGGAGCTTGTCCTTGAGAGAACGGATGACCTGGCGGCGGTCCTTGAGGGACTGGGCGTGGGGAATTTCGATCTCAAGGATGAGTTTGGCTACGGGCATTTTGCGGGCGATGCTGAAAGGCGTAACGGTGATCCAAAGGATGAAGACGGATAAGAGCGGGTACAGAACTTATGGATGCTCATCCTGACGATAGCTCAGGTTGTTATTGACGCGCCATTGCTTTGAATCCGATTTGGAGTTCAGGGTTCGCCTCTGTGATTTCTGCTATTCGGCTCGGAGGGCTTCGACCGGATTTACGGAGGCGGCTCGGCGGGCGGGGATGTAGCTGGCCAGGAGTGCGGAGATGGCAAGGACGAGAGCTACGGCGATCAGGGTGGTGACGTCCCAGGAGTGAACGCCGAAGAGAAGTTTGTGCATGAGCGCGGTGGCGGCAAGCGAGCAGAGGACACCTGCGACAATGCCGAACGCAGTGAGCCAGCCAGCCTCTTTGAGGATGAGTCGGTAGACGGTACTGCGCTGCGCTCCGAGAGCCATGCGGACACCGATCTCGCGGGTGCGCCGGCTGACGGAGTAGGCGATAACGCCGTAGAGTCCGACGACACCGAGGAGAAGGGCCAGGGCGGCGAAGCCTCCGACGAGCACGGCGGAGGAACGGTGTAGCCAGGCGGTCTGCGAGTCCGCGATGCGCTCGGCCATGGTCAGCTCGTAGAGGGTGCCGATACCGGGGTCGATGTGGTGGATGGTGGAGGTGAGGGTGGGGAGAATTGACTCTGGCGCTTGCGAGGTGCGGACGATGAGGTAGTAGTAGGTGCCGGTGTTCTGGTTGAAGGGGATGTATTCGGCGGGCCAGATCTCGGAATCGAGGGAGCCCTCTTTGACGTCGTCGACGACGCCGATGATCTGTTTGAGGGATTTGGGGGTGAGGTCGGTGTCGCCGATCTGTTTGCCGATGGGGTCTTCGCCGGGGAAGTATTTTTTGGCGAGGGCCTGGTTGATGAGGACGACCTTGGGCTTGGAGATGTCTTCATCGTCGGTGAAGAAGCGGCCGCGGATGAGGCGGGCTTGAAGGGTGGTGAAGAAGGCGGAGGAGACTTCGCGCTCGTTGACCTCGTTGTGCTGGCCGTTGTAGGGGCGGCCGGGGAAGCGGATCCAGTCGGTGTTGCCGTTGTAGCTGACAGGGAGGACGCTGGTGATGGCGGCGGATTTGACTCCGGGGAGCGCGGTGATGCTGCTGATGATGCTGCGCCCGAGCGCGATGGCCTGCGTGTCTTTACTGTAGGAGGCGTCGGGCGCGTCGATGCAGAGCGTGGCGAGGTGGTCGGGCTGGAAGTTGAGATCGACGTTAAGTAGGCGGTAGAAGCTTTTGACGAGGAGGCCCGCGCCTACCAGGAGCACAACGGCGATCGCCAGCTCGAGTACGACGAGGTTCGCTCCGAAACGGCGCCAGAGAGTTCCGGCGGAGGTGCGGCCACCTTCGGCGAGGCCGGAGCGCATGTCGGAGAACGACAGCCTGACGATTGGTGTGAGGGAGAAGATAGCCGCCGCGAGAAGAGCAACGAGGGCGACGAAGGTGATGATGTGTAGGTTCAGGGTGAGGCCGATCAGAAACGGCATGTACCGCAGCATGTCCTGCGAGATGAGATGAAGAAGTATCTGGATGGCGGCGTAGGATGTGGCGAGGCCAAGGAGAGTGCCGGCGGCGACGAGCACGAGACCTTCGGTGATGAACTGGCGAGCGAGGCGTGAGGGCGATGCGCCGAGCGCGCCACGGACGGCAACCTCGCGCCTGCGGCTTTCCGCGCGAACGAGCAGCAGGCTGGAGACGTTGACGCAGGCGATCAGCAGCAGGAGCACAGCGCCGGTGAAGAGGGTCAGCAGAATGGGGCGAATGTCGCCAACGATCAACTCATGAAGCGGTTGCACGAATGCGCCCTGACCGCGGTTGGAGTCGGGGTATTGGCGCTCGAGCTGGAGCGCGATGGATTGCATATCGGCAAACGCCATGGCGACGCTGACGCCGGGTTTGAGGCGGCCGATGCCGAAGAGGTTGTGACAGCTTCGCCGCTTCTCACAACCGCCGAGGGTGTGGAAGGTCACCCAGAACTCGGGCTGGCCGATGGGGGCAAAGGTGAAGGTCTGTGGGAGAACGCCGATGATGGTGTTGGGAGTACCGCTGAGGGTGACGGACTGTCCGATGATGTCTTTTCTTCCGGCGAATCGCTTTTGCCAGGTTTCGTAGCTGAGGATGACGGTGTTGGGTGCGCCGGGCTGGTCTTCGCCGGTGGTGAAGTCGCGTCCAAGGATGGGTGCGACGCCTAGCGTGCCGAAGAAGCCTGCGGTGACGTGGGCTCCGTGTACATGCTCCGCGCCGGAGGGTGAGGCGAGGAGGTAGGCGTTGTTGGTATAGACGTCGAATGCGCTGAAAACTTTGTTGAGGCGTTTCCAGTCGAGGTAGTCCTGGTAGGAGAGGTTGGAGCGGGGGAAGAGTTGTGCGGACTCGCCGACGTCGACCAGGGTGGCTGGGTCGGGGTAGGGAAGTGGCCGGATCAGCGCGGCGTCCACAAAGGCGAAGATGGCGGCGCTGGCTCCGATGCCGAGCGCGAGCATGAGGATCGCGGTGAGGGTGAAGCTGAGATTTCTGCGGAGCTGGCGCAGGGTGAAGGCGAGGTCGTGGAGGGTGGCTTCGAACCAGAAGGCGACGGTCTCGTGGGTTTGCTCGCGGAGACGGGTTGGGTTGCCGAACTGGCGGGCGGCTGCGTGGCGGGCTGTTTCGGGGGACATGCCTTCGGCGCGGAGGTCGGCCTCTTTTTGCTGGCGGTGGAAGGCCATCTCTTCGTCGAGATCGTTGACGAACTTTTCGCGGCGGAGGAGGAGCGCGAGTTTTTTGAAGAGGCGGGCGAGCGAGTCCATGATGGTCTCCTAGGCGTCCTGGAGGACGCGGCCGATGGCGGCGATCATCTGCTCGAACTGCGAGAGTTCGCGGCCGAGCTGTTTGCGTCCGGTGGGGGTGAGGGTGTAGAAGCGCGCGCGGCGGTTGGTTTCCGTCATCTTCCACTCGGCTTTGACCCAGTTCTGCAGGAGGAGGCGCTGTAGCGCGGGATAGAGCGAGCCCTCTTCCACGGTGAGGACGTCTTCTGAGAGACGCTTGATGGAGAGGGCGATTCCGTAGCCGTGGAGGGGGGCGCGGGTTAAGGTCTTCAGGATGAGCATGTCCAGGGTTCCGGGCATCAGGTCGGGTTTCTTTGGCATAGTTCGATATATAGACTAGCTATGGGTAGGACGTCAATGGGGGATTTCGTTGAGGTGCAGGTTCTTTGGGGGAGATGAGACAGGTGACGACAGGTACAACGGCAGGTTGTCGGCTGGGGGAGTTTTTACATCCCCACCCTTCGCATAAGGCGCGAAGGATGGGGCACCCGGGCGGTTGTTGCTGGGGAGGAGAACAGACAACGGCAAAAGCGAAATGCGGGGGGTTCTTCGCTGCGCTCAGAATGACAAGCAAAAACGAGCAACGGCAACTGCAACGGCAACGGTAACTGCAACTGCAACTGCAACTGCAACTGCAACTGCAACTGCAACTGCAACGGCAACGGCAACTACAAGGGTAACTACAAGGGCAACTACAACGGCAACTGCAACGGCAACTGCAACGGCAACTGCAAAAGCTGCCTGGATCATTGCAACGGCAACTGGGTCAGGCGTGGGCTTCGAGTTCTTTTTTTAGCTCGGAGGCGAGGTCGAGCATCTTCTGTTTTTCGCGTTTGACGGCGTCGATGTCCTGAATGGCCACGACTCCACCTACGACTTTTTCGTTTTGGTCGCGGATGGGCGCAGCACTGAGGCCGACC
>Ga0105240_10015527_pt1 | contig 10351 bp, 8 predicted proteins | sample KBSC54metaG_FD_80426 | JGI IMG/M metagenome (GOLD analysis project Ga0105240, IMG submission 80426) | Corn rhizosphere microbial communities from Kellogg Biological Station, Michigan, USA - KBS C5-4 metaG | ecosystem: Host-associated > Plants > Roots > Rhizosphere > Soil | place: Michigan, USA... | reverse complement strand
TCGGTGCGCGGGGGCCTGGGTCAGAAGACCGCCTTCCACCGGGCGCAGCTGACCTGGCAGCACAAGTACAACGACGCCGTCGAGCATCAGCTGGACGTCTCGGCTGGGCCGTTCGTCTTCGACGTGAACGTGGGGCCGGACGTGAAGCTGGAGGTGCCGGGGTACGAGGGCTTCTTGCGCTCGGAGTGGCGCGCCCGGCTGGCCGAGCCGTTCCGCCTGCTCGGCGGGCTGGACGTCGCTTACAACTGGTTCGACTTCTCGTTCAAGGGTCCGGCGTACAGCGAGGTCGACGGCGATCCCGGCGCGGCGGGTCCGCTCACCGGCCGCCCCAGCGTCCAGCTGCATGACACGTTCGGCTTGCTGCGACCGGCCGCCTACCTCGAGGCGGTCTGGCAGCCGGCGGCGCGGTTGACGCTGGTGCCGGGGGCGCGGGTCGACTACCTCAGCGACGTGAAGGTATGGACGTTCGATCCCCGGTTCACGGCACGCTATCAGCTGACCCCGACGACCATCGTCAAGGGCGGCGTTGGCCTGTTCTCCCAGGCGCCGAGCGGGTCCGAGAGCTTGCCGGTGCTCGGCAATCCCCACCTGCGGCCGGCGCGCGCACAGCACTACAGCCTGGGCGTCGAGCGGGAGGTCGGCGCGCGTCTGAAGGTGACCGTCGAGGGCTTCTACAAGCGCCTGGACCACGTGATCGTGAACAGCGCCGTTCCGGGCGAGAACCTGAACAACGACGGCATCGGCCGCATCTACGGCGGCGAGGCGTCCGCCAAGCTGCGGCGCACCACGAAGTCCAGCGGATTCCTGTCGTACACGCTGTCGCGCAGTGAACGCAACGACCATGGGGACGGATGGCGGCTGTTCAACTGGGATCAGACCCACATCCTGACCGTCGCGGGGGCCTATCGCCTCGGTCGCAGCTGGGATCTGTCGGCGACGTTCCGCTACGTGACCGGGAACCCGACCACGCCCGTCGTGGGCGGTGTCTACAACGCCCGGACCGATCTGTACACGCCGGTCTACGGCGCCATCAACAGCGTACGCAGCAACGCCTTCAACCGGCTGGACCTGCGCGTCGAGAAGAGCTGGCAGGTGCGCTCGGGCAGCATCGCTGCGTACCTGGACGTGCAGAACGCGCTCAACCGGAAGAACGAAGAGGGCCGCGCCTACAACTTCGACTACAGCCAGGCCGGGGTCGTCTCGGGCTTGCCGCTGATCCCCAGCGTGGGCGTTCGCGGGGAGCTGTGACCATGACGATGACGACGGCCCACATCACTACGAGGGCGACCATGACCACCACCACGACGAACCCACACAGCGAGGCGATGACCACGATGTTCACCACCAGGACCGGGCTTCTGTCCGCAGTCGTCACTGCTCTATTGGTCTCTTCCTTCCCCGCTGCCTTCCTCGTGGGGTGCGGTCCCACGTTCGATCCGGCGTCTCTCATCGAGACCACGCGGGTCGTCGGCGCGCGGAGCGAGGTCGAGGGGGCAACCGACCGCGCGTCGCCCCAGCCGGGAGAGACGGTGAACGTGACCTGGCTGGTGACGGCGCCCGCGGCCACGCCACCGCTCGGGTGGGCGTTCGCGGTTTGCGCGCCCGGCACGGAGACGAACCGGCCCGCCTGCCTGGCGGCCCCGCTGGCGCGCTTCGACGGCACCGCCACGCCGCCACGGATCGCGGTCGCCGTTCCCTCAGCGGCGGCTCTGGCAGGCGCCAGCAGCGTCACGCTGTACGGCGCGATCTGCGCCGGCGAGGAGGCGCCCCCCCAGTTCGACGGGCAGACCGGGCTGGCCAGTTGCCCGGGCGGTGGGCGGGGTACGACGGTGATGCTCGACCTGGCGCTGCAGCTGGGAGACGACGCCAATCACAACCCCACCGCCGACCGGGGCTTCACCTTCGACGGCGCGGCGTGGCCCGCGACCACCCCCGGCGACGATCCTTGTGCGCAGGGGCCGCGTGTAATGGCGGGCTCCAGTGACCACGTGATCGGCCAGGTCGCGGAAGGCAGCGACCGCGAGGCCTACCTGGGCCTGGCGGGCGATCCACCCGTGGCGACCCCCACGCGCGAGCGCCTGCAGCTCTCGCGGTTCACGACCGCCGGCAAGCTGAAGAGCCAGTTCTCGTTCGTCGAGGCCACGGATGACAGCGCCGCCACGACCGTCACCGTCACCTGGGACGCCCCGAAGGCCACCGACGTTTCGGCGGCCGGGTCCGCGGCGACGTTCACGTTCGTCGTGCGCGACGACCGCGGCGGCACCGACTGGACGACCCGCACGCTCTGCGTCACCCCGTAGCGACGCCCGCCAGGCTTCTATATGTTCGAGCCAGTGAAGGTCCTCATCGTCGATGATCAGGCCGGGGTGCGGGAGTCCCTTCAGGTCCTGTTCGAGCTGCACGGCCTGGAGTCGCTCGCGGCGACGAACCCCGACGAGGCGCTGGATCTCGTGGCCAGCGATGACGTGGGCGTCGTCGTCCAGGACATGAACTTCGCCCAGCACGCCACCACCGGCGAGAGCGGCGTGGCGCTGTTTCGCGCGCTGCGGAGCCTGGACGCCGATCTGCCGATCGTGATCCTCACCGCCTGGGGCTCCTTCGAGACCGCGGTCCAGCTGGTCAAGGAGGGGGCCAGCGACTACATGGAGAAGCCCTGGGACGAGGAGAAGCTGGTCCGCATCGTCAAGAAGCTGCTGCATCTGCGGGGCCTCGAGCACGAGAACATCCGCTTCCGGGCCCAGGGCGCCCGCATGCGCCGCGCCGTGGCGGCGCGCTACGAGCTGTGCGGGCTGATCTACGCCAGCGCGCAGATGCAGAACGTGGTCAGCCTGGCGACGACCGTGGCCAGCTCGGACGTGCCGGTGCTGATCACGGGCCCGAACGGCGCGGGCAAGGAGAAGCTCGCCGAGATCATCCAGGCGAACTCGCGCCGCAAGGACAAGCCGTTCGTCAAGGTGAACGCGGGCGCGCTGCCTGATCAGCTGCTGGAGGCGGAGCTGTTCGGGGCGGAGGCGGGGGCGTTCACGGGGGCGGCCAAGCTGCGCATGGGTCGCTTCGAGACCGCCGCCGGCGGCACGCTGTTCCTCGACGAGATCGGCAACCTGTCGGCGGCGGGGCAGGCCAAGCTGCTGCGCGTGCTGCAGACGGGAGAGTTCGAGCGCCTGGGCTCCAGCCTCACGCGCAAGGTCGACGTGCGCATCGTGAGCGCGACCAACGTCGATCTGACGCGCGCCATCGCCGCCGGGACGTTCCGCGAGGATCTCTTCTTCCGGCTGAACGTCATCGAGCTGCACGTCCCGCAGCTGGCCGATCGTCCCGACGACATCCTGCCGCTGGCGGAGCACTTCCTGTCCAGCCAGCCCCGCCCGGACGGCGCGCCGCCCTTCAGCCTGGGCGAGAGAGCGCGCGCGATGCTGTCCCAGTACGAGTGGCCCGGCAACGTGCGGGAGCTGCAGAACCGGCTCCAGCGCGCGACGCTGCTTTGCGCGGGCGGTCCGATCACGCCGGAGCACCTGGGCTTCGGCGAGCAGGACGTGCGGGCCCGGCCGCCCGGCCGGCCAGCGGCCCGGCCAGCGGGCCCCGCGACCAGCGCCCCCCAGGCGCCCGCCGAGGACCAGGGGCTGCCGCCAGCTCCTGCGCACCACGCCGACGCTGGCATCATCGAGGAGGCGCTGGCCAGGTCGGGCGGGATCGTATCGAAGGCGGCAGCGGAGCTGGGCATCTCCCGGCAAGCGTTCTATCGCCGCATGGATCATGCCGGCATCGTGTTCGAGCGACGGTTGAAGGTCCCCCGCCCGGGCTAGGGGCAATGCCGTTCACTAGGGGGTGTCCCTAATTCTCGGTGGTCGAAAGCTGGATCGTTTCGATCACTTAGGAAAAACAGGGATTCAGAACTTGTGCGCAGATCTGGGATGTGATCAAAGATCTGTGTGACCGACACGCGTTGACCGAGGCACAGTGGGCGCGACTGCAGCCTCTTCTTTCTCGCCAGCGGACAGGACCGAGAGCTTCAAATTCGGGACACCCCCTAGTTGCTTGGCGCAGCGTCGCGCGGGCCGTGGGGTCACCCCTCGGCGTCGGGCTGCAGGGCGTCGAAGTCGGCGGCGAAGCGGGGACACATCGCGGTGCGCAGCAGGCGGGCGGTCTCGTGCTCGTCGGGGGAGGCGAGGGCCTGCGCGGCCAGCGCCTGCGCCTCCGCCATCGACGATCGGCGAATGACCGCCTTCACCGCCGGGATGGCGTGCGCCTCCATCGACAGGTTCCGCAACCCCAGCCCCAGCAGCAGCCAGGTCAGGCAGGGGTTGCGCGCCATGTCGCCGCAGATCGAGATAGGGATCTGCGCGCGCGCGGCGGCGTCGATCGTCTGTTTCAGCAAGCGAAGGACCGCGGGCTGCAAGGGATCCTGCAGATGCGCGACGTCGGCGTTCTCGCGGTCGGCGGCGCAGGTGTACTGGATCAGATCGTTGGTGCCCAGGCTGAAGAAGTCGGCGTGTGGCGCCAGCAGGTCGGCGGTCACGGCGGCGCTCGGGGTCTCGATCATGATGCCGATGGGAAGCTGTTCGTCGTAGGCGATCCCCTCGGCCGACAGCGACTGTCTGACGCCGGCGCAGATCGCCAGCGCGCGCTTCAGTTCGACGATGCCGGTGACCAGCGGCAACATGATCCGCATGGGTCCGACGGTGGACGCCCGGTACAGCGCCCGCAGCTGCGTGCGGAAGATGGCGGGGCGCTCCAGGGAGAACCGCAGCGATCTGACGCCCAGGGCCGGGTTGGGGCAGCGGGGCATCGTGATGGCCAGCGGCAGCTTGTCGCCTCCCAGATCCAGGGTCCGGAACGTCACGCTCCGGCCGCCTACGGCGTTCAGCACCGAGACGGCGTCTCGATACTGCTCCTCCTCGGTCGGCAGATCGGGGCGCTGCAGGTACAGGAACTCGGTGCGAAACAGCCCGATCCCGTCGGCGCCGGCCGCGGCCACGGCGGCCACGCCCAGCAAGGACTCGACGTTCGTGCTCAGGCCGATCGGGACGCCGTCCGTCGTGATCGCCGGCAGGTCCTTCTCGACCAGCAGCTGCTCGTCGCGCAGGCGCCGGGCGGCCGCGCGCGCCCGGTAGACGCGCTGTACCTCCTCCGACGGATCGACGACGACCTCTCCCCGCGTGCCGTCGACGATGATGATCGTCCCGGGGTGCAGGCGGCCGGACAGGCCTTTCACCCCGGCGACGTAGGGCAGGTCCAGCGCGCGCGCGATGATCGCCGCGTGCGAGGTCTTGCCCCCGTTCTCGCTGACGATCCCCACGACGCCGGCGCCTTGCATGCGAAAAGGCTCGAAGGGGGCCAGGTCGGTGCCCACGGCGATCGCGCCGGGACGGGCCCCGATCTCGGCGCGCAGCTCGGGCAGGCCCAGCAGCGCGCGGACCAGCCGCTCGCCCACCGCCTCGAAGTCGCCGCCCCGCTCCCGGAAGTACGGATCCCGGATCTGGGAGAAGACGGCCCGGACGTTGTCGAGGGCCCGCGTCACCGCCCACTCCGCGCCGTGACACTCTTCCAGGATCAGGCGGCGCGCCTCTCCGGCGATCTCCGGGCTGCGCAGCATCAGGCGATGCGCCTCCACCAGGTCCGCGCCTGCCACGTTCTCGCTGGCCAGCTGGCGCTTCAGCCGTTCCAGCTGTTCGTCGGCGGCGACCAGCCCCTCGTCCAGGTGCGCGACCTCGGCGGCCCGATCGAGGCGCAGGATGCGCCGCTCGGCGACGGCCACCTTCGCGTCGAGCAGCAGCGCCGGCCCGATCGCTATCCCTTGCGAGGCACCTTCACCGTGGAACGCTGTCATGATCCGCCCGCCATCCCAGGCAGCCCCCGCTTTCAGCGGAGTGACGCCGGCGGCGCCGACCGCGCCGACGACGGAACGTCATCCAGGACGCGACGCGCGGTGGTGACCCGATGGAGCAAGACCGCGAGGTCGTCATCGATCATGACCGTGGCGCCGCCGCCCGCGGCCAGCGACTTCACGGCCGCGTCCAGGTCGCTCAGCGCGACGTCGAAAGAGACCCGCGCGCTCGCCGCCACCGGCATCGCGACGCGTGGCTTCACCGCCTCACCGCCACGGGCCTGAGGCGGGGCGAACGCAGCTTCGACCCACAAACCATCGCCAGGAACAGTGCCAAACCGACGAGCGCGATCATCTGAAACCTCCTCTTCGCGTCTGAATCATGGAGACGCGCCCATTTTGAGGGTTCGACGTCGCGGCGCGAAGCCGGCCTTCGCAACATCATCGCCATTCGCGTCGTCTCGTGGACTGGCGAAACCGAAGATGGGCAAGGACTGCGGCCCGGCGCCGACGTATTCGAGTCTACGCCTCGTGTCCTTCTAGCACGTCGCGGGGGCCCATGACGGCTCCCTTCACTCGCCGTGCGACTTATCTCGCAGCCAGGCGTCGATCGCCGCGCCTTGTCGCTCGTGCCCGGGCATCGTCCGGTATCCCGCGCGCGCCGCGTTCGCCAGCGCCAGCGCGCGCGCCTTTTCCCCGTCGTGTCCCGCGTCCTCGCTCACGACCCACAGCGCCCGCGCCAGCGCGAAGCGCGTCTCCGCCGTGTCGTCGGGGCTCCGCTCCAGCCGTTCCCGGACCCGCAGCGCCTTCTCCAGGATGGGAATCGCTTCGCGCGGCCGCTCTTCGTTCACCAGCGCTTGGCCCAGGTCATTCAGCGCGTAAGCGGTCCAGGGATGCTCGTCACCGTACAACCCGCTGGCCCGGCGCGCGGCGTCGCGAAAGTCGCTCTCCGCTTCTTTGTATCGATGCAGCATGTTCAGCGCCTCGCCGCGGATATCGAGGGGGGCCCACGCCAGCGGGCTGTCGGGTCCGTAGGCGGTGCGATAGATGGCCAGCGCCTCGTCCGCGTCCGCCTGCGCCGCCGCCGCGTCGCCCTGGAATAGCTTCACGTTCGCGCGCGAGTAGTAGGTCTTCGCGATATCGGGATGATTGGGGGGAAGGGCCTTCATCTTGTAGGCCAGGGCCTGATCGTACTCGCGCTTCGCGGCCGGATAGTCGCCGCTTCGCTCCGCCAGCGTGCCGCGCGCCTGATAGAGCCAGCTGGTGATCCGCTCGTGCCCGGCTCCCAACCGCGCCAGCAGCGCCTCGGCGGGCGGGATCCACCGCCGCGCGCTCTCGATACTTCCCACGTAGTACGCGTTGATCCCGACCAGCTGGACGCCCATCTCCGCCGCGATGTCGTCGCGATGGGCCGCCACGCCCATCCACAGCGCCTGCTCCATCGTGCGTACGGCGGTCTTGGAATCACCCGATTCGTGCTCGAGCCAGGAGCGCAGCGACAGCACCTCGGCCAGCAGCGGCTGGTAGCCTACCGCTCGCACGTCGTCGGCGAGCGTGCGGGCCTGGACCAGCGCCGCCCGCTACTGGCCGGTGTCTCGCAAGGCCTTCACCTCGGCCAGCTGGGTGGTCAGGGCGGCCACGCGCGCGCGCGCCGCGCCCGCGGGCGGGGGAACCACCGCCCGCAGCGCCGGCACATCGGCGCAGCGCTCGATGGGGGGCAAGGCCTGCACGGCATTCACGGCCTCGGCCAGCACGGCGCCGTCGGCGCGCGTGAACAGCTCGGTCAAGGCGCCCAGCGCCCCGCGCGGACCCTCCAGGCAGCTGGTCCGCAGATCCAGGACCTCGGCCGACTGGTCACCGCGCACGTGGGTGGCCTGGCAGCTGTCGGTGTACATGGCCGTCCAGCGCCGGCCGTACTCGTCGAGCATGGCGGAGACGCGCGTCCAGGTCTGCTCGGCGAAGTCGCGACCGGTGGCGAGAAAGGCCCGCTGCACCGCCTGCCGCCGAGCGCCGTCCCCCACCTCCCACATGCCGTCCAGCTTGGCGGCGGCGCCCCCGCACATGCGCTCGCCGCGCGTGGCGACCCGGTGCACGCCCGCGCCCCCGGCCAGAAACGCCACGGCCACCACCGCCCCGGCCGCCACCGTGCGCCGGCGGCGGGCCGGATCGGCGCGCAGCTGGTCCAGCAGCGCGCGCATCGACGGAAAGCGCGCCGCCGGATCGGGCGACAGCCCGCGCAGCAGCAGGCGGCGCAAGAACGAGGGGATGCGCGGGACGCGCGTCCGCGCCGCCGGTTCGCGCACCCGTCCCGCCAGCACGGCCTCCATCAGCTGCGGCAAGGTATCCGACGGGAAAGGCCGCTCGCCATGCACGGCCTCGAACAGCGCCACGCAGAAGCTGAACTGGTCGCTGCGCGCGTCAGCCGGCTGCCCGCGGAACTGTTCGGGCGCCATGTAGATCGGCGTCCCCAGCAGCACGCCGGTGCGGGTCAGGGCGACGGTCTCGGGCGTGGGCGCCACCGCGACCTGGCGCAGGTCGGTGGGCACCGCGCCGCCGTCGCCGTCGGACCCGGACACATCGCTGGCCAGGCCGAAGTCCATCACGCGCACGCCGCCGTCGCCCGCCACCATCACGTTCTGGGGCTTGAAATCCCGGTGCACCAGGCCCGCCTCGTGCGCGGCCGCCAGCCCTTCACCGGCGGCCACGAAGACGTCGCGCACCGCTCGCCACGAGCGCGGCTCCTCCAGCCACGCCGACAGCGTCTCGCCCTCGATGAACTCCATGGCCAGGAACACGCGCTCGCCGTGGACCGGGTCGCTGATCGCGCCGGCGTCGTGAACGACCACGACGTTGGGATGGGACAGCCGCGCGATCGCCTTCGCCTCGCGCAGCAGCCGCTTGCTGGCCGCCTGCGCCGAGGTCTCGCGCAGGACACCGTCGTGCAACAGCTTCAGCGCGATGCGCCGGTCCAGCTGCGGATCGTACGCGGCGTAGACCTCGCCCATTCCGCCGCGGCCGATCAGGTTCAGGATGACGTAGCGGCCGATGGTCTGGCCGCCTGCCAGGCCGCCGGTCTCGGACAGGACGTGGGGGAGGGCCCGGGGCGCCCACATGGTCTCGTTTCCGGCGCTGGCCGCCACCAGCTCCGCGCACGAGGGGCAGCTGCCCAGGTGGGCGGCGATGGCGGCGCGCGCGTTCTCCGGCGCCCTTCCGTCCACGAAGCTGAGGACGGTGTCTTCGTCGAGGCAGTTCAACCCCGGGAGACTATTTGATCGGCTTTGGCTGGACAATCGCGCGTGGTACCGTCACCGTCGGTGGCGAGCCGATCTCTCCTCGACGCTTTTCGCGCGGCGCTCGGCGGGGTCGCCGCCCCGGGCGTATCCACTTTGGATCCCGATGCCTTGCAGGCGCTCCTGGCCGCGGCGTGCCTGCGCGGCCGTGCCGCCTTTCCGCAGCTGGCGCTCGATGACGAAGCGTTCGCGGAGCACCTGGGGCGCGCGGTGCGGCTCGGGGAACCCGATGTTTCCTCGATCGACGGGCTGGCGATCGAGGATCTGTTTCTCGCCTGCGCCTGCCTGCAGGGGGTGAGGGGCGCCCCGGCCGTCTTCGACGCGCGATACGGAGCGACCATGCGCGGCGCCGTGGGGCGGATCGTGAGCGCGGCGGACATCGACGAGGTGCACCAGCAGCTGCAGAAGTCGCTGCTGGTGGGAAGCGAGACCTCCCCGCCGAAGATCGGCAGCTATGCGGGCAAGGCGCCGCTGGAGCGATGGGTGGGCGTCTCGGCGCGGCGGGCGGCGCTGATGTGGCTGCGTGAGAATCGAACCGAGCACGACGCCCGCGCGGCCGCGAGCGCGCAGCCCACGCTGGCGTCGACCGCGCACCCCGAGACCGCGTACATGAAGGAGAAGTATCGCGGCGCGTTCGAGGGGGCGCTGGCGCAGGCGCTCGAGCGCCTGCCCGAGCAAGAGCGGGCCCTGCTGCGATTGCACCTGGTGAACGGCGTCAGCCTGGAGAAGATCGGGACTATGTTCTCGGTCAGTCAGCCGACGGCGTCACGCTGGCTGGCGGCCGCCCGCGCGAAGTTGCTGGACGACGTGAAGCAGACGCTCGCCCCGCAGCTGGGCACCTCTTCCGCCGAGCTCGCCTCGCTGGCGGGCATGGTGGCGAGCCGGATCGACCTCAGCCTCTCGACGCTGCTCAAGGTCCGCTAGCCGCAATGCCATTCACTTAAGCGCCAGGACGCCAGGACGCCAGGTCAGGCGTCAGAATGATTCGGCGAACACCGCGGAGAAGGACGGGCACGTTGAAGTTGATCAGGACCGAGAAGGCACCCCGTCGCTTTGAGATACGACCGGACCTGGACCCAGTGAATCGGTGCCAGCGCCTCGACGGCTTCAGCTCGACGACAAAACCTTGAATCCGATGGACCTCGATGGCAGCGGCAAGCAACTCGGAGACACGCTCATCGAGCTCCTTGGCCGGCTCCTCCAGCGTCTTGGCGTCCCTCGCCTCCTGGCGTTTCAC
>Ga0105240_10015525_pt1 | contig 10352 bp, 8 predicted proteins | sample KBSC54metaG_FD_80426 | JGI IMG/M metagenome (GOLD analysis project Ga0105240, IMG submission 80426) | Corn rhizosphere microbial communities from Kellogg Biological Station, Michigan, USA - KBS C5-4 metaG | ecosystem: Host-associated > Plants > Roots > Rhizosphere > Soil | place: Michigan, USA... | reverse complement strand
TACGAATGCTGGCCGCCTCTTCCATGGCGCGCTGCGTCCGCTCCCGGCGCTCGGCCTGCAACTGGCGGAGCTGTTCGAAGGCCTTGTCGCGCTGCCGCGCGATGCGCTGCGCGTACATGGCCATGTTCGCCAGCACCTGCGAATCCAACCGGAAGGCGTGGCCGAGACACAAAGCGGTGTCCACCTCCGCATTGCCGGAGGCGATGAGGAACTCATTGACATGGAGCGTGTGGGCGAACATGTTGGTTTCCGCCGCGGCCGCGCGATTCAGGCGCCAGGTGGCGTCGGCGATGGTCTGCACGAGTTGTTCTTCGTAGGCGCCTTCCGGTTTCAGGTCGGCGGCGAGACTGCGGCAGCAGGCTTCGTACTGACCGCGATCCTCCCAGGGCAGAACGACCGTCTGGCCGGTGAGGCCGTGGCGAAAGGCGTTGAAGCGGGCGTGCTGCTTGCCTTCCTCCGACCGGGGACCGGTGGATTTCTGGGCATTTTCGCGATTGGCGAGGGTGCGGCGATCGGGGTTGTTTTCGTAGTGAGACATAAGAGGTAGCTCACCGATATAAAACCACACGCGCGAGCGGCTGCCGTGGGTGATGAGCGCTAAGCTCTTGAGGATGCTGGGGATTTTTTGGTGAGGATCGTTGTGATCGTGGGTTGAGGAGGGGCGGGTTTTCCCCGGAGGCCGGGTCAGAGAGGTTTGTGGTGAACGTTGTGGCGATGCGGGACTCTAGTGGGCTCGGTCCCGGATCTCTTCAATCAACGGGCCCAGGGCGTCGAGGGTGTAGAGCGGGACACCGTTCTTTTCGAAAACCGCCTTCGCCGTTTCCCTCTCCCGGACCTGACCGCCGGAGAAGCGGCCCACAACCACAAGGCTCAATGCTCCGAACTCCGGATCGCGGTAGTCCGAAAGAAACCGTCCCTCCACCGCTTTTGCGCTGGCTTTGTTGAATACCGTGGTTGCCGTTTCAGAATCGAACCTGATGGCTTCAATGAGATTGAGCCGCCCGTTCTGGTAGGCGAACGGCGCTCTGAATGGCTTAGGCAGCGCCGGCGGGTGGACGACAACATCTTTTCGCAAACGGGAGGAAACACCGGCGGTTTGCAGCAACCCGCCCAGTTCGGCGGCGATGTTGGGCACCTTGGGAGCAGCAGGCGCCTGCGACCCCACCATCTGGCGCAGCAGGCTTTCCAACTCCTGCTTGGGGTCGTCCACTTTTACAAATCTGGGTGGGGTCATCGTCACGGCGTTGGCGCGGCGCGCGATGAAATTCTCCAGGTCGTGCAGTTTCTGAAAGGCTTGTCTTTCGTTATTGAGACGATCCTCAATGGCAGACTGTTGGAGAGCAATAAAGTCCCAGTCCTGCTTGCCGAACAGACAGCTTACCCTGCTTCTACTTCTGCCGAAGGATGCCTGTAAGAACCGCAGTTCCGGGCAAAACAGAGCGACCCCAAGATTTACCGCCTCGAGCCGCGAGGCGTCGGGGCAATATTGAATGATGGAGTAATAGCCCTTTGCCAAGTTCAGCCTCCCATTCCTGGCCGGTTACGGCCAAAGCCAACTAGCTATATTATCGGCGACGAACGCCGCGCGCTCAATGATAAACGCCGCCCAAGCGTCGCGGACAGGGTTAGGGACTTGCCACTCAGCGGGCACGGCGGCAATAAAATCATGGACTTGGCGGCGCTCCAGCAGGCAAAGACGCGAAGAGAAGGCGTCGACGTCACCGCGGTTTAAGAGGGGTCTAAATTCGGGAAAACAGCCGTATATCATGGTGTCCCTGATGCAGTCGATGCGGCTGAGTGCGGCTGTCAGGTCTCGACCGCAGGTGAAGGCGTGCGTGAAATCCACGACTTTGAGGGTCAACCGAGACTTTGCGCCTGGGTTCCGCACCTGCGCGAGGAACACATTGTCGTAATTCACCCGTTGATCAGGACCCGGGCGGTAGCGATCGCAGTTGCGAATCCATGTATCGAGAACGACCAGTCCGGAGATGTCGCGGCGGCATTCGATACTCAGCAGCGCATCGGCACCGCCTCCCCATGGGAATCCCGGCTCCGCCCTTGTGATGAAAGCCGGGCCAGGGAGCGCCATTCCGCCACCGGCCAAAGTGAGTTCGTCGTCCGGCGAGACGACTATTACTGCATATTCGAGTGTTGGGAGTCCCAGCCACTGCGCCAACTGGGTCCCGACCAGTTCACAAGCGAGCGCATGAGGACCCTCGGGATTCCCGAGGACTTTCATATAGCCTTCACCGGCATCCGTGTCCACATGGAGAACGCTTGTGCTCGTACGAACGGAGCGGATGAACCGCCGCACCGTTCGGGGGCTCCAGGGGCGCGCATCCATCAAGGCACCGGGAAGAGGTTTATCTCTTCGCCGGCTTTCCATTTGGTTTTGAGCGATTTGTAAGGATCAGCGGTGTCGGGAAACGGGCGCGGCGGACGGGATGCGCGTTTTCCTGCGTGTGGGTCGGCCGGCATCACCAGGGTCGAGCAGCCTTGCTCATCCTTGCCGCGCCCGACCAGTTGCGGTTCGAGTCCCCAATTTCTTCGTGCGCAGCCAATGCGGGTGGGTGTTTGCGGGTCTTGCCGGATCACGGACTGGGATTCGGGGTTGGGGATAGTTGCGATGCGCCTCCTCATGCTTGAGTGTTTTGGCGGTCTTCTTTTTCTCGGAATTTTGGAGGCTTGAGTTGTTGTGGGTCGGGCCGGGGAAAAATGGGGACACTGCTGCGATGGAGGGGTGATTAGTTATTGGTTGTTGCAGCCCGCAATGTCCCCCTTTTTTTGGGGAAGGTTCGGCGCTAATAACGCACCGGAGGGAATTGCGCTCTTGCTCGCCCGCTCAGGTCAAGGAGGGGGGCTCAGAACGCGACTTCGGTGTTGGGTTGGGTTCGCTTGCACCAGTAGAGCGTTTCCGGTCAACTTGCCTGGGACACCGACTTGCGGTTGCGATGCCGACTTGATGGGAATAATTTGCTGGAGCATCCGTTGTTGGCGGGAACGTCCTCTGTCCTACTCTGCGACAAACTTGCGGTAAAATGTTTTAGAGGGTCGGCACGAGGCCACATGTCCAGAACGCCCGCCAAGATTGACCTTACTCCCGAAGAAGACGAACTCCTTAAAATCATCGATTTCGATCTCAGCCAGAGTGACTGGGAAACGAGAAACGCGTGCCTTGAGGCGGCAGGGGCTTTGACCGAATCTTTGTTAAAGCGCGGAGCCATACCGGAAATCCGGCGACGGTACCTAACGGACGCTGCCCTGAACGCCGGCGGCCGCGGCAAGTCCCGGATTCAGGGGTTCAGCGCTCATGGTCTTGAGCACAGTCAAATTTTCCGCCACGGCAACTTCTTAAAATATCTCCGCTACTTCATCTATGGCCCTGATTTACCCAGCGCAACAGTCGAAGGTTTCACGAAGATTATCGATGATGACGCCGGTACGAGTGGAGAAATGCTAGACCAGCGCTGCCGTTTCACGCGGGCTGAGGTGCGTCGGCTGCCAACTGAGCGCTACAAATTGCCGGAGGAGTTTTTCAAGCTGGCATTGGAAAAAGACGTGGATCTACACGTAGCGCGCTGCGTCCGGAACTCAGCACAAAAAAACCCATAAGGAGGGGATTTTTTCCCATCGTCGCTTGGTGGAGCCTGACGCAGATGCCGAAGATAGGGCGAAACTCTCCTTGTCCGTGCAACAGCGGCAAGAAATTTAAACGCTGCTGCGGGTTTACGACGCAATCTTCCACTTCCGCGCCTTCGATTGAGGCATTTCGGCTCCTTCAGATGCAAATGGCGCGCCATAATGCCACGGAGCACCGCCGTCGTCTGATGCAGGGACTTGGCCGTCCAATCATATCCGCGGAGCATCAAGGATATCGTCTCGTGGCGGTCGGTTCGGAGCTTCACTGGAACCAAAACTGGCGCACTTTCCACGACTTTCTGTTCGCTTACATAATGCGCGTGTTTACCCCGGATTGGGGAAATGCTGAGCTTAAGAAGGATTTCGCGGAGCGTCACCCACTGTTGCGGTGGTATCAGAAGCTTTGCGAATTTCAAAACTTGCATACCGTTCAGCGAAACGGCATTTACACCGGTGAGATGACGGGAAGCATCAAGCTGTACCTTGAGCTAGCCTACGACCTCTATCTCTGCGCTCACAATGCAAAGCTGGTGCCCCTGCTGGTCAAGCGGCTGAAAAATCCGAGGACCTTTGAAGGAGCTTTGTACGAGACCTTCGTGCTTGGCAGCTTCGTTAAAGCCGGATTTGGAATCGAGATGGAAGAAGAGGACGACAGCACCACGGCGCATTGTGAATTCGTCGCCACCCACCGTGAGACCGGCAGGAGATTTTCGGTGGAGGCCAAAGCCGTCACATCGGAATCGAAGCGATCGGGAATCACGTCGGAGCCGCCGAGGATTCGTGAAAAGCTCTATAAAGCGTTAGCCAAAGATCTCGCTCACGAGCGCATAATCTGCGTCGAACTTAACCGTGCTCAAACTTTCTCCGCCGAAAAGGTTCCTGACTGGGTTCCGTTGGTGGACGCGGACGTTGTCGAAGCGGAAAAAACCCTGACCATCTCGAATGCTCCGGCCCCTCCCGCATACCTCCTCGTCACGAACCGCACCCATCTTCATAATCTCGATGGGCCCGCTGAACCGGAGGCAATGTTTGCTTGCGGCTTCAAGATTGACGACTTCGCCCCGCGCGTTCCCCTTCCGCTGCTGACGCTCGTCGAAGCACGAGAACGTCATATCGAGCTTCATTGGCTCATGCAGGCGATGGAGAATCACGCACAAGTACCGAGCACGTTCGACGACAAGACGCCGGAAGAAGCCTTTCACGGTGGTGAACTGACAAGCAGGCTGCGAATCGGCGATGTGCACCAGTTCCACGACCGTGGTGGGAACGCCGCCACTGGAGTTGTCGTAGACGCACTTGTCGACACAAGGCAGCGGAAAGCAATTTATGCTTTTAACCTCGCCGATGGAGAGTCAGTCACCGTTCAACAAGAACTCGGGGCAGCCGATATAGCGGCGTTCACGGCTTCACCCGACACTTATTTCGGGGTGGTGAGGCCAATTCGGAAACCGATTACCAAAGCTCTAGACACATTCGACTTCGTCTATGAGTCATGCAGGAACACCTCGCGCCAAAGGCTACTCCAGCTTATGTCCGCATGGCCCGATACAGCCGCAAGGGAGAATCTCTCGCAAGAGGAACTCGCACGGCGGTACAGCGTCGCACTGGCGGAGTCCTTTCATTATCCACACGGGGAGCCGGACGTTCCGCCCAACACTGAACAACATAAGCACGGTATGGGAAACACCGGCGCGAAAGCTGAGTCGGGAGGGCAGGGGTAAAACGACCATGCAGCGACAGATGAATGCTGACGAGCTTGAAGATTTCTACCAAAGAGTGGGTGCAGCGATCTGGCATGTACAGTATCTGGAGGACGTTCTGGTCAGCTTTCTCGCTATGAAGATTATTGGCCCGAAGCGCTCGGCGGGACAGGCCACAGCCGTCGAGATGGACGCTCTACTGACGCAGAAACGTAGGCTCACTCTAGGCCCACTTATTCAGGCATGCATCGGTCAAAACATCATCACGTCTGCGCTTGAGCCGCAACTTGAGACGTTCAAGACCGACCGGCATTGGCTGGTGCATCGCTCGTTGGTCGAGTGCGGCGACGAGCTTTTCAACGACGCAAAGCGGGAAGCAGTGTTCAGGCGGATTTATTCAGTTCAGGAAAAGGCGATAGCGCTCAAAAAGCTAATCGCCGTCGATATGGAGGCGTGGCTGGCCGGACAGGGATTGGACGTAAAGAGGGCCGCAGAACGGGGAGGGGCGGCGTATCGAGAGCTGGCGGGTCGGTGACTCGAGCATCGCTACGGGAGGCTCTCGCGGTTCACGATGCCGGCTATTTGAATCTGGCGGTTCCGCGGAAACTGTCGCTTGCGACCGATGACGACAAACTCACTGCTGGCGCGCGGGTGAGACTACGGATTCTCCGGCACTGACCTTCAGCGGCCGTCGCTAGCCCCCGCGTGTGAATCTGCCCTCACCTGAACGTGTAGTCGGCAAGCCTTACAATTGCCGCTAGCCCTGAAGTTCCCCAGAACGCCGTTGCTCAAAGCGGCCCTCGCTTCTTTCGGGCGCGTAGCTCGCGGCGCATCCGCCGCAATGAGAAGGTTCTCCTCCACTTTCTCGGATTCTCGCGCGTAGAGCACTTTTTCAGTGCGGCGTTGCTCTAGCCGGCCTTGGGGGTGTTGTGGGTCGGGCCGGGGAAAAATGGGGGACACTGCTGCGATGCTGGGGTGATTAGTTATTGGTTGTTGCAGCCCGCAATGTCCCCCATTTTTTGGGGAAGGTTCGGCGTCCGTAGATGAGTACGTGGAGTTATCCTAGAGGCTCAATGGACTGTCCAAGCTGTGGTCTCACAAATCCGCCAGAATCCCTGAAGTGCGACTGCGGGTACGATTTCAGCGCCGGCAAGGCAGCTGATTTTCCTGGCTGGAAAATCAGGCTTGCTTGGCGGCAGAAAATTGCGGCGTTCTGGTCGATTTCTTGGCCGGCATGGATCGGCTCGATGGGATTGGTCACTTTGTTGACGAGCGGATACTCGGTCGGACTTCTCCAGGACAACTTCTCCATCATCGCGCTCGGTGGCAATCTCGCCTTCTTTGCGATCCAGGCGCTCCTCACCCGCCGTTTGGTGCGAAAGAACTACCGGTCGTTTCGCGTGTACGTGGTCCGCGACGACGGAAGCAAGATCCGGAACTTGTCCATACGAGAGGCAGTCTCGGTCTGGCTTTGGATGCTCGGACCGCAGTTCGCGCTTCTGCTGCTCGTGTCAGTAGTGGTACGGTTCTGGGGTGCGATGCTTCCTTCGGACACCGTCCGCGGATTCTCCTCGATGTCGCTGTGGCTACGTTTCCTGGTCATTGGACCCTACGCCGTGGGTTTGGCGCTACGTGCAAAGTATCCAGCGTTCCGACTGGAGGCCCACGGGTTTCGGTACGTATAAGAGCTGGAGGCCTGAGGCCCGACGATGCTCAAGCCGTAATCGGGCGAATCGACGCAGCACTCGAACGCGACCTCGCATTGCCTGCTTCGTGCTGTTCCTGCTCGCGGCGCATCCGCCGCGATGGAGGGATGGCCGGCGCTATTCCAACCGGAGGGCATCGGTGGGGCTCACATTCGTGACTCGCCAAGCAGGGATGAACGCTGCCGCGAAGGCGCCAGCGGCGAGGACCAGTGCGGCGACGGCGACTGTGGCAGGATCGGTGGCAGTGACGCCGAACAACTGAGATTGAACGAGCTTGCCCAGTGCAGCGATGCAAGGCAGCGCGATGGCCATGCCGGCGGCGATCATGGTGACGGCGTCGCGCAGGACGAGGCGGATGGCGGAAGCGGGCGTGGCACCAAGCGCGAGGCGGATGCCAAGCTCCCGGGTACGGCGCGCGACCACGAAGGACATCACTCCGTAGAGACCGATCAAGGAGAGTAGAAGCGCCAGCACGCCGAAGCTGCCGGAGAGAGCGGCCAGGAGGCGCTCAATGGCGAGCGAGCGATTGACCTGGTCGTCCAGAGTGCGGAACCAGAGGATAGGTAACTGGGGGTCGGCTTGGCGTACGATGCGACGGATAGACGGAATCGCCTGCTCAGGGGAGCCACGAACCTTCATGTAGAAGGTCGCGCCGCCGTCTTCCCCTTCGAACATGGGGAAGAAGGCCTGCTCGGAATTGTCGCGGAGTCCGCGGTAGTTGAAGTCGGCGCAGACGCCTACGATCATGACGCCGGGCTTGACGTCGGGGCTGGAGCCCTTGCCAATGTACGTGCCAAGAGGATCGCGGCCGGACAGATAGCGCTTAACAAAAGCCTCATTCACGATGACGGAGCGGCGGCCGACTTCGCCCGCAGGACGTGAGTCGCGGGCGTCAAACTCGCGGCCTGCGAGGAGGCGAATGCCGAGGGTCGAAAAAAAACCGGGAGTCACGGCGTTGAGGTTGACGCTGCCGGTTACGATCCGGGGGTTGGTCTGGATGGTCATGGCATCGCCCCAGCTTCCGCCGGTGAGCAACGCGAAGCGGGCGGCGGTGGACGCGCGGATGACGGGGAGCGTGCGGATCTCCCGGTCAAGACGGCGGACGAGCCGTGCGGCGTCCGCGCGGGAATAGCCGCTCTGCACCGGAGCGATGGCGAAGGAGAGGATGCCGGACGTCTCGAAGCCCGGGCCTTTGACAAGCAGACCGGCAAGCGTCCGGACAAACAGCGCGGCGCCGACGACGAGGATGAGGGAGAGGGCCACCTGCAGAGTGACGATGCACTTGCGCAGGCGGACACCGCCGAAGCCGGTTCCAGCGCGCTCGCGGAGCGAGCCGATCAGGCTACCGTCGCCGGCGTGGAGGGCTGGAGCAAGGCCGCTCATGAGGCCGCCGGCGAGGCTGGCGGCGAAGGCGAAGGCGAGCAGGCGAAGGCTAAGGCTTCCACTCAGGGCGGTGTTGGCGAGGTCGTGCGGCAGGAACGCGATCAGGGCGCGGATGGCTAGCGGGGCCACCGCCACACCGAGAACGCCTCCGATCACGGCGAGGAGTACGACATCGGCGAGGAGTTGGCGGCCGATGCGCCCTCGGGAAGCGCCGAGAGCGAGGCGAGTACCGATCTCGCGGCCCCGCGCGGAGCAGCGGGCCAGGAAAAGGCCGGCGACGTTCAAGCAGGCGAGGGCGAGCAGAACGCCGGTGGCGGCGAACAGAAGCCAGAGCGGCTGGGAGAGATCGACGCGCAACGGCGAATGGCCCTGTGGTGCGGAGGTGAGTTTGAGGGTAGAGGCCAGGTAGCGGCGGCGGCGCTCGGCCGTGATACTCGGGAAGCCGGGGCGAAGCATGTTGTCGTGGAGCCACGCCTTGAACCACGGCTGTAGGCCGGCCTGCGCTTGCGCGGGCGTGAGATCCGGGCGGAGGCGAGCAAGGATCTGCATCCAGGCAGTGGGGCGGCGGAGCAGGTCTTCGGAGCCGGGGATGGCCTCTGCGTACATGGACGCGGGAATCCAGAGAGCTGGAACCGCGCCGACATCGACACCGTGAAAGGCCGCGGCGGCAACACCGGCAACTGTCATGGGGTGCTGGTTGATGAGGACCTTGCGGCCGACGATGTCCGCTGCTCCGCCAAACTCGGATCGCCAGAAATCGTGAGAGAGGACGACAACCGGACCGGCGCCGGGAGCAGCGTCATCAGACTCGTCGATCACACGGCCCAGGGCGGGGCCGATGCCGAGTACCGCGAAATAGCTGCCGGAGACGATCTCGGCGGAAATCGGTTTCGGATCGCCGCCTGCCTTGAGATTTACTTCAATCTCGGCGCGGCAGAGGACGCCGTCGAAGAATCGGGCCTGTTGCTGGAGGTCGCGGCAGATGGGGTGGGACATGAGGTTCGAGGAGCCGAATCCGCCGACCGCCTGGTCGCCTTTCCAATCGACAAGGACGAGGCGGGCGGGGTCATGGATGGGCAGCGCGTGGAGGATCAACTGATCGACCAGCGAGTAAATAGCGGTGGTCGCACCGATGCCGAGGGCTAGAGAAAGCAGCGTTGCGGAGGTGAATCCGGGGCTGCGGAAGAATGACCGGGCAGAGAAGCGGAGATCGTAAAGGAAATCGCGGAGCCAGCGGGTGAGCCAGACGTCCCGGACTTCCTCGCGCACCTGGGCGAGGCCGAGCTCGGCGGCGACGCGGCGGCGAGCCTCGGTCTCGGGGATGCCAGCGGCAGTGAGGTCAGCGACGCGGCGATCGAAGTGATATTGGAGTTCGCGGTCGAAGCCGCTCTCCAAAGACGCGCGGCGGAACCAATTGAAGAGCCGGATCATTGGTTGCCCTCCTCGAGGATCAGGTTGACGGCGCCAGTGAGGCGCACCCAGCTGTCCTGCTCGACTACCAATTGGCGGCTCCCGGCGGGCGTAAGGGAGTAGAACTTGGCCTCCCGCCCGATCTCCGACTGTCTCCAGCCGGCGCGCAGCCAGCGTCTCTGCTCCAGGCGGTGCGCGATCCCGTACCCATGGGCGCGTTCGAGCGACAGGAACTGGAGGATCAGCATGTCAAGCGTGCCTTGCGAGATGGGAAAGCGTGGAGATGGCATCGATACCTCAAGCTTCTACAGTTCAGGATACGCCGGGATAGGTCGAAGGTCAAGGTATGGAGCGATGGCATCTGGCTTAGCACTAATAGCGCGCCGCAGGAAATTGCGCTCTTACTGGCCGCCCAAGCCAACGTTGGAGGCTCTCAGATGTCGGTGTTGGGTTCGTTCCCTTGTGCCTGTGGGGCGTGACTCGGCCACGTTGCCGGGCACATCCACTTTCGGTT
>Ga0105240_10015518_pt1 | contig 10357 bp, 11 predicted proteins | sample KBSC54metaG_FD_80426 | JGI IMG/M metagenome (GOLD analysis project Ga0105240, IMG submission 80426) | Corn rhizosphere microbial communities from Kellogg Biological Station, Michigan, USA - KBS C5-4 metaG | ecosystem: Host-associated > Plants > Roots > Rhizosphere > Soil | place: Michigan, USA... | reverse complement strand
TTGGATAAGCAGACCGAGATCGGAGAAGAAGGAGAACTCTGTGTCGAGCATCTGCAAGCGGGAATCCGGTCGCTGTCGGCGACCGTTAATAATGTTTTGCAGTTTCATGGCCACGGATCGGCGAATCTTGTTCCGTTGAAGCTGAAGACAGTTCTGAACAATGGGATTGCGTTTATTCGTCCTTTGGCTGAGGAATCGGGGATCCGGCTTGCTATCCATAGCGAACTTGAGAACACGGAGATACTGGGGGACGCCAACGGCTTGCAGCAAGTCATCCTTAATCTTGCCCTGAACGCCTTCCGCCATACCCCGATGGGCGGTTCGTTAACGATCTCGGCGCAGGTGCAGGGCCGGGCGGCGGTTGTGGACTTCTCGGATTCGGGTGAGGGAATTGCCGAGCGCGACCTTCCCAAGATATTTAATGCCGGCTTCAGTGGAAGTAATCGACGGCCTGGACTTGGGTTGACCATCTGCCGGCGAATCATGCAGCAACACAAGAGCACGATCCGGGTGCAAAGCCGGGTTTGTAAAGGCACGACATTTTCTATCGAGATTCCTGTTCTATGAATCACTCAGGGTCAAATCAGTCGCGATCGGTATTGGTGGTCGATGACGAGCCGGGCATGCGAATGGCTTTGAAGGCCAACTTCGAGCGTGACGGCTGGCAAGTGGAAATGGCCTCTGGCGTATCGGAGGCAGCGCGCAAGTGCGGACAGGCCCACTTCCCTCTGGTAGTCACTGATGTTTGCATGCCTGACGGTGATGGCCTGGAACTCATGCGCAGAGTGCGCGCCACGGACATCTCTACAGCAGTGATCGTTTTGACGGCGTTCGGCACGGTTGCACAGGCAGTGCAGGCTATGAGAAACGGCGCTTGCGATTACCTGACCAAGCCGTTCTCTTTCGAACAGTTGCAGTCGGCTGTGGAGCGGGTAATGCGGAACTCGGCGGGCGGGCCTTCCCCTAAACATACGCGCACAGAGATTGTTGGTCATTCGCCGGCCCTGATGAAGGTGCTAGATCGGGCACGGCTGGCGGCGCAAACGGATGCCGACATCCTGGTTGAAGCCGAAAGCGGTACGGGAAAAGAATTGCTGGCGCGATTTATCCACGAAGCCAGCAGTCGCCGGGACAAACCGTTTGTCGCGGTCAACTGCGCAGCGGTTCCAGAGCATCTTCTGGAGAGCGAATTGTTTGGCCACGTGCGGGGAGCTTTCACTGGAGCGACGCTGGCTAAGCCAGGAAAATTTGAGCTAGCCAATGGCGGAACCCTGTTACTCGATGAGATTGGCGAGATGCCTTTGGAATTGCAGCCCAAACTCTTGCGGGTGCTTCAAGAGCGCGAGGTTGAGCGATTGGGAGACACACGAACTATTCCGGTAAATATCAGAATCGTCGCTACGACCAATGTGTCACTTGAGGAGATGGTGGAACAGGGACGTTTCCGCGCTGATTTGTATTACAGGCTGAACGTGATTCCACTGAGTCTTCCTCCATTGCGTGAGCGGGCGGATGACATTCCAGTCCTGGCTGAGCATTTCGCCACGAAGTTTGCGGAGCAGGCGGGACGTCCGGTGCCGGAGTTGCATCCCAAATTCCTGATTGCGTTGCGGAACCACAGCTGGCCGGGAAATGCCCGTGAACTCTCCAATTTCATGCGGCGGGTTGTGGTCATGAACCAGGAGACCAACATTGGACCGGAACATCTTCTTACGGAATTCTCCCGGCCAGCCACGGTCAAGATGTTGCCTTGTACAAGTCCGGTGCAGGCGGGAACGCCCATGCGTGAACTTGAACGCCAACTGCTGGAGACAACTTTGCAGCTTACCGGTGGAAACCGAACACGCGCGGCCGAGATGTTGGGAATCAGTTTGCGCACGATCCGCAACAAGATTCGGGAATTCGGATTGCCGCCACGGAGGTTTGCCTGATGGGCTCGACGCCACTCATTCAGTTTCTCGAACGCTTTTTGAACGTCACGTCGGACCGCCAATCGCTGGTGGTCAACAACATGGCGAACATTGACACACCCGGGTACCGCACACGGGATGTCAATTTCCGCGCGGAGTTGGATCGGGCAGTGGGATCGCCCCAGGACGCAAGTATGGCTCCCGTAGCTCACACAGTAAGAGGATTACTACAGCGCCCGGACGGAAATGATGTGAGCATGGACCGCGAAGGGCTGCTGATGGCCGAAACCCAGATGCAATTTCGTATGGGCGTCCAGTTTATTCGCAGTGAATTTCACCGGTTAGTAACTGCCATTAACGAAGGGAAAGAATCATGAGCATGTTTTCAGCACTTGAAATCAGCGGTTCGGCGATGGGAGCGGAACGCCAGCGTGCCGAAGTTGTTGCCACCAACATGGCCAATGCGGAAACCACGCGGACGCCTTCGGGCGGCCCGTTTCGCCGCAAGCAAGTGGTCTTCTCCGGCGGAAACAATTCGCCTTTTCAGCTTGCCCTGGCGGGCTTCCGGCGCCTGACTGGACGGTCGTCGGCGGTGCACATTTCGAAGGTGGTGAATGATCCTGCGCCTCCGGTGATGCGTTACGAGCCGGGACATCCGGATGCCGACAAGTCGGGTTACGTGGCGTATCCGGCGATTAATCCCATCGAGGAAATGGTCGATCTTATGGGCGCGACGCGCGCGTATCAGTTGAACGCGGCGGCAGTGAGCGCCACCAAACAGATGATCCAGGGAGCGATGGACATCCTTAAATAGGAAACCTGATGAATAACTTGATCTCCAATCTACCCGGATTTCCGAACCTCGATTCACTGAAGTCTGTTCCGGGCTCTGAAGCCAACGGGGCCGATGGCCAGTTTGGATCAGTGCTGAAGAATGCCATCAACCAGGTGGAAGAACTTCACGGAAGCGCGGAACAGCAAGTCACGGACTTGTTGAAGGGTGATCGCAGCGACGTCCACAACGTGATGATTGCAGTCGAGAAAGCCGACATCGCGTTTCAACTGATGATGCAGGTTAGGAACAAGATTGTGAGCGCGTATCAGGAAGTATCGCGCATGCAGTTCTAGGCAGAGAGCTCAGTCCCGATAAATCATGGCCTCTTTTACTCAGCTTGCGAACCAGGGGAAGAACGCGATTGCGGCGTTCGATACCAAGCAGCTCATCGTGTTAATGGGCGGCGCGGCGCTTGTCGCCGGTGTCATCTTTTTCTTCGGGCATCTGTTGATCACTCCCGACTACAAGCCGCTCATGACCGGGATGGAGCCCACAGACGCACAGTCACTGGCCAGCCGGTTGGCGGCTAAAAGCATTCCATACCAGATCACTCCCGACGGAAAGACAGTCAGTGTGCCAGCCGACAAGCTCGACTCCAGCCGGTTGGAAGTTGCCAGCGAAGGCATGCCTCACAGCGGACGCCTTGGTTTTGAACTCTTCGACAAGTTGAATTGGGGGCAGACAGAATTCGACGAAAAGGTGAACTACCAGCGCGCGCTGGAAGGGGAACTAGAGCGAACCATCCAGACGCTGCGGGATGTGGAGAGCGTTCGGGTACACCTGGTGATGCCGACGGAATCAGTGTTTGTGGATCGCGAGCGGGAAGCCAAGGCGTCGGTCATCCTGCGCCTGCGTTCACGTCAACTCTCCGAGGAAACGCAGCGTTCGATTGCCAGTCTGGTCTCGGGCGCGGTAGACAAGCTTAGTCCGCAGAACGTGACCATCACGGATGCGGACACGAACCAGCCATTTGCAATGCACCGTCCGGGATCGCCGGCTGACACCGAGTTGGAAGACCAACTGTCGCGGCGCCTGGTCAGTACATTGGAGCCTGTGGTCGGTGCGCAACGAATACGAGCCAGCGTCAATGTCGATTACGACACCAGCAGCAGCGAAGAAAATCAGGAAACGTACGATCCCAAGAGCGCGGTCGCAGTGACGATGCAGACGTCCGAGGAGAAAACGTCGGGTGGAGGAACCGATAGTGGAGTTCCGGGAACGGCCAGTAATGTCCCAAGTGCAACTCCTCCCGAAAAAACGGAAGACGACACTGACGACACGGTGCAGTCTTCCAAGACTCAAAACGCTACTTATGCCGTGGACAAAACAGTCCGGCACACACTGCAGCCAATGGGCAGGATCCGGCGCATTTCAGCAGCGTTGCTGGTGGATGATGTTGTTGAGACTCAAGAGGCGAATGGGAAGAGTTCAGAAACGCGACGGAAACGGACTCCGGAAGAATTGAAGCAGATTGAAACCCTGGCTGCTGCTGCTATCGGCTTCGATGAAAAACGCGGCGACACCCTGGCGGTACAGAACCTTTCTTTCCAGCAAATGCCACAGCAGGCGCCGGCTCCGCCGACCAAAGTCGAGAAGATTCGCGTGACTCTGAACGACTGGTCGTCGATGATTCGATACGGGGTCATCTTTCTATTGTTCCTCCTGACCTACTTACTCCTGCTGCGTCCCATCAAGGAGCAGGCGCTTTCTGCGTTCAGCCAATTGCCGGATAAATCTGCGGCACAACTGAAGGCGGAAATGGCCGTGGGGGAAACTCCGGTCTCAGCCGAGATCATGGCCTTGTCCGATGCGGAGCGGCGCTCCCTGGGATTGCAGAAACAGCTGGCGGAGAAGGCAAAGAACGAGCCGGCAGTTACTGGACGCCTGGTTCAATCCTGGTTGCGTGAGGGAGCCCAGTGAGCGGAGCGCGCGCTAAGTCTGCTCTGACGGGAGCCCGTAAGGCTGCCATTCTGCTGACTGTGCTGGGAGAGGAGGCGGCCGCGCTGGTGTGTCGCCAGTTGTCTTCGTCGGATGTGCAACAACTGGCAGCCGAGGTGGCGGGGCTCGAAGCGATTCCGCCAGAGTTGGCCCAGCTAGTTCTCGAGGAGTTTCAGCAGCAGACTAACACCCATCGGATGGTGATCCAGGGCGGCCCCGAGTACGCTGCCCGGCTTTTGAAAAAAGCTTTTGGCGAGGAGAACGGAAAAGATCTGGCCCAGAAAGCTACCCAGTTGCAGAGCAGCGGAGCGGGCAAGCTCGACTGGTTGAGAAATGCCGATCCGCAGCAAGTAGCGGCGGTGCTGGAAAAAGAGCATCCGCAGACCATTGCCTTGGTTCTATCGCATCTGGAGCCGCAGCATGCGTCACCAATTCTTTCGAAGCTCGCCAATGAATTACAGATCGACGTTGTGAAGCGCATCGCCCAATTGCAGCACTTCTCGCCCGAGGCGGCCGAGAAGATCAGCAACGTTCTAAGTCAGAAACTCAAGCAGACCGGGGTGGAGAAGAAGGAAGGACCGTCGCGAGTGGACAGCCTGCCAGGATTGATGAACCAACTGCAACCAGAGACGTCGCGGGCGATCCTGGAAGCGATCGAGAAAGAAAATGCCGACCTGGCGGGCAATATCCGCAACCTGATGTTCACCTTTGAAGATCTGGTGGGTGTCCCGGAGACTGCATTACGCGATCTGCTGGGTGCAGTGGACAAAAAGACGCTGGCACTGGCACTCAAGGGCGCGAGCGATGGGGTAAAGGAACACATCTTCAAGGCAATGTCGTCGCGTGCCGTGGAAATGTTGAAAGAAGACATGGAAGTTCTCGGGCGGGTGCGGGGTAAGGATGTTGCCAAGGCCCAGCAGGAGGCCATAGCGGCGGCACGTCAACTCGAAGCGGAAGGGAAGATTTCATTGCGAGCGGAGGCTGATGATGAGTTCGTCGCCTGAGTCGGCGGGAGTTCAGCCGTTTGAGTACACCGAGGCCGGAAGATTCGACACGGCGTCCGAAAAAGCCACCGCTGAAAGTCGCCCAATCTTTGAAGCGCCAGGAACTCAGACTTCGGATCAGTTGGAATCGAAATTAGCAGCCGCGCGAGCCGAGGGGATCCGCGAGGGCCTTCAGCAAGCGCAACAGTCCCTCGATCAGCAGTTGGCCGGCGAACGTGCGAAGGTGGCAGAGGCGGTACGGGACTTCGCGCAAAAGACCAGTGACTATTATTCGCGGGCAGAAGCGGAGATGGTGCACCTGTCCCTGGCCATTGCAGCAAAAATCTTGCACCGCGAAGTCCAGGTGGACCGCATGCTCGTGGCCGCCCTGGTGAAGGTTGCGCTGGAGAAACTTCAACATGGCACTACCGCCAGCGTGCGAGTGCGTCCGGAAGAAGTTGCCGACTGGAATCGTTATTTCGAGGGAGATGCCAGTGGAGAAATCCGTGTTGAAGTGAAGCCGGATTCTTCAGTCGCTGCGCACAACTGCATTCTGGAAACAGAACTTGGAACTACCGAACTTGGACTGGATGTTCAGTTGAAGGAAATCGAACAGGGATTTTTCGACTTGCTGGCGCAAAGGCCGGACAACAAATGAGCGAGGGAATTCTCGGCGCTTATTCGCAGTGGCTGAATCATTCTTCTACTCTTCGATGGAAGGGGCGCGTTACCCATGTTGTCGGTAACCTGGTGGAGTCTGCCGGGCCATTCTGCTCGGTAGGCGAATCTTGTGAAATGGAAGATTCGAACGGGAACCGTTTTCCAGGAGAAGTAGTAGGGTTTCGTGGCTCGACCGTGCTTTCGATGCCGCTGGAAAAACCGCAGGGCATCCGCTTTGGCGATCACATTGTGAGTTGGGGCGCGCGGCCGTCACTGCGCGTAGGGCCTGATTTATTGGGTAGAGTGATCGACGCGCAAGGCAATCCTCTGGATTCTTTAGGTGAATACCGTGCGACGCGCACAGTTCCTATCGACGGCACAGTGCCACTTCCTTTGACGCGCGTTCCCATCACCGATCCCCTGACCTGCGGCATTCGCGCCATCGACGGGTTTGTAGCATGCGGACGAGGCCAACGCGTTGGAATATTTGGCGGCAGCGGCGTAGGCAAGACGACCCTCGTGGGCATGATGACTCGCGCCACCGCCGCGGATCTTACAGTGCTTGCACTGGTCGGAGAGCGCGGACGGGAAGTCGGAGATTTCCTCAAAGCTTTAGGCGAAGAAGGCCGGCGCCGGTCAGTGGTGGTGGTATCGACTTCCGATCAGTCACCTCTGATGCGTATACGTGCCGCACTGGCGGCGACCGCTGTTGCGGAGTATTTTTCCACTCGCGGTAAACACGTTCTTCTTGTGCTTGATTCGCTTACTCGCTTCGCCATGGCGCAACGTGAAATCGGGCTGGCCGCCGGGGAACCTCCTACCGCCAAAGGTTATACGCCGTCGGTTCTGGCCATGATGGCGCGGCTCATCGAAAGAGCCGGACGGTTCTCTACCGGGAGCATCACCGGTTTCTACACCGTCCTGATGGAAGGCGACGATCAGCAGGATCCTCTCGTGGACACCGCTCGCTCCCTTCTTGATGGACACGTCGTGCTGAGCCGCAGCCTGGCGTTGCAAAATCACTATCCGGCGATTTCCGTACTCGACAGTCTGAGCCGGTTGATGCCGGCGATTTGCAGTCCGCAGCAGATCGAAAAAGCCGGCGCTCTACGTATGCTGATGTCCGCGTATGCCCGAGCGGAAGACCTGATACGGATTGGCGCTTACAAGCCTGGCACGGATGCGCTGCTCGACAAAGCCATTGCGGCCCTGCCAGTGATCAATGCATTCCTGCAACAAAACCCTACTGAGATTCCGGTGCCCGCTGACACCGCCAAACGAATGCTGGCTTTGCCAACCTAGTCAATGGCTTTCCGCTTCAAGCTCGATGCGGTGCTGCGCTTTCGTGAAGGCGTAGAGCACGCCGAAGAGGCGGCGTTGTACCGCGTTGTGCGCGAGATCGCGAATGCCGAGACGGAGCTACAGCAGGTCAAGATCAATCAGGACCGGCTACGGGAGCAGAGAGAACAGGAACTGACGCTAAAACTGCCCGCTGTCCACCTGCTGGAGATCGCCGAGCGTGAATTCGAGTTCAAGAACGCAGCCGAAGCGCTGCGCCTCAGGCTGCAGAAACTTGAAACCCAGCGAGTCAAGCAACTTGCCATCTATCAAAACGCGCACCGCGACCGGCAAGTACTGAGCGAACTGCGCGATCAGCAACGGAAGGCTTACGAGTTAGAGCAGAGGCGTCAAGAACAGAAGACGCTGGATGACCTGTTTTTGGCGCGGAGCAAACCAGGCAACTAGGCACACCTTGCCCATCTAAATTGGGCAAAGCTTGCCCAGTACGTAATTCCAGAATTTCTTTTCCGCAGGGTTTATCGGCACATCCCTTCCAAGTCTTTAGTCCACAACACATTTTCCAGTACCGAAATTGTCGTCGAACGGCCGAAGCTTTGGCCACCCGTGTGCTTTATGGTCTGGTGATCGAGAGTGTCTATTCGTGCATACGATGCCTATTTCCGGAGCAGCTGTCGCGCTGAAAGCATCACCCGCGCCGTCAGCGAATTCGTCGCTGGCAGATTTTCTTCTTGCGGACGCGTCTGGGAATGGCGGAGTGGATTTCAGGACGATCGCCGCAACGTTGTTTGGCGTCGCCGGTTCAACTGACAGCCAGACAATTGACTCTGCGAAAGATTCGAGCACCGCGAAGAAACCCGCAGCCAGGGTGGCAGGAGACGATGTCGAAGACAGGAAGGACAAGGCACGATCGGACCCGGCGTCAATATTGGCAATGCATCCCGAACTGACTGCGCCGATCACGGTTCCCGAAGCGGTGGTTCCAGTTTCTTTCAACCAAGGCGACCCCGAAGCCAAGGAGAGAGCCAAAACGGCGAATGTGCCGGAGACCGCAACTTCGCTAACAGGAGTAGCCGCGCTGACCGCGAGAATGCAGATTGAGAGCAATGAGATTGCGGACAAACTGGCTGAGAACGATGGCTCGAATGCCATCGCCGTGCCGGCTGAGAATGCATTGCCGGAAACATTGTCGCCGGAAGTTGGTGCGGCGAATACCAAAGCGCCAGTCTCTGGGGCCGCCAACCTCTTAGACGAGATGTCGTCACTTGAAAGCACTTTAACGCAAGGTCGGAAGTCAGCGGCTGAAATCGCACCTGCGTCCGTGATGGGTGCATCAGGGAAGAAATCGTCGGACCCAAACAAGGCTGCGGGAAATCGGACTCCTGCATTCGGTATCGCCGCACCAGTGAAACATGATTCGACACCAGCGCCAAACGTCAAAATGCCAGCGGCACCTTCGGATCCGAGCGCTCAGACCGCGTCGGATCCACGGTCAATCACACTACCTGACAACCCGATTTCGAATGCGTCTGCGAAGGAAATTGCAGAAAGCCACATGGCAACAAAAGCTGCTTCGCAAGCCAAAGCTCTCGATCCAACTTTAGTTGCAGAGTCCAGGAGCGCTGCGGAGCGCTCTTCCGCGAGCGACTTGGCAAAGGTCAAAGATCACAGCAGCGCCGGTGTCCGGGATCGAATCGGCAAAGACCGCGGCAAGGATACGCGGTCCGGATCAACCGACAGCGGAAAGCTTGCTCCGACCCAAGCCGGACGGGTTGTCGTTGGAACGACAAATTTCGGAGGGAACAGCAGCAAAGACAGCGGTATGGGCTCTCCTCACAATCTCGCGGCGCAGGTCAAACCGGGGTTGGCGAAGCAATCCGGTGGAATTTCTTCGGTGCCAACGAGCATTGCCGAGATGGACGGACCAGATGAAGCAGTGCCGCTAACCACGTCTTCGCCAATATCCGCAAAATTTGTTCAGGGCATGAGTGGGTCGGAATTTCGAGTCGGAATGCAAAGTCAGGAATTTGGCAGCATCGACATTCGAACTTCAGTGGCGCGTCACATGTTCAGCGCCCAGATTTCCGTGGAGCATAGCGATGTCGCCAAGTCGCTGGCGACAGAATTGCCGTCCCTGTACAGCAAGCTGGCCGATCAGCATGTTCCGGTGGCCAATATCGTAATTCAGGGACAGAGCCTGGGTTCGTCGTCGGGCTTTGCGCAGGATGCGCAACAACAGCAGGGATGGCGACCGCAGCAAAGCCATGGCGGCGTGAGCTTGAACACCGACACGATTCTTCCTGTGGCCGCGGAAGCGCTAGATTCGCAAGGCAGATTGGACATTCGCATTTAGTGGTTACGAGTCGCAGTAGTGAAGTTTCGGGAGACAGAATATGACAATCAATCCTCTGGCAGCATTTCCCCGAGCCGACCAAAGCTCGCAGAGCAGCTCCACAAACAACAGCAGTGCGTCTTCAGACGCTCTGGCCAACAGCTCAAGCGATTTGTTTCTCCAACTGCTGATCGCTCAGCTGAAGACGCAGGACCCGACATCACCGATGGACCCGACGCAGATGGTTGGACAAATGCTGTCCATGAACCAGCTGAATGAGCTGATTCAAATCCGCCAATTGATGCAGGGCACCTCAACCACAACGCCGACACAACCGACCACGACCGCACCTACAGGAGCGTAAGACCATGCCGAATTTTTCGATTCCACTTTCCGGATT
>Ga0105240_10015517_pt1 | contig 10357 bp, 6 predicted proteins | sample KBSC54metaG_FD_80426 | JGI IMG/M metagenome (GOLD analysis project Ga0105240, IMG submission 80426) | Corn rhizosphere microbial communities from Kellogg Biological Station, Michigan, USA - KBS C5-4 metaG | ecosystem: Host-associated > Plants > Roots > Rhizosphere > Soil | place: Michigan, USA... | reverse complement strand
TTTCTTCGGCACATGCGCAAACGCGCCGGTTCGCGTTGGTTTTTCTGACGGACAATCGCCGTTCCCGTGGGAAGCTATTGAGCAGCGCGAGAGAAGGAAAAACCGCCCGCTTGAAATGAAAACTTTTTACGCCGCTGCCCGTTGCGCGATCAATCCCTCAACCGCCGCCGGCAGATTTCCGCAAAGTTCATCCAGGAGCGCACGGCAATCGTTCTCGGAAAGCTGGAGGCCTTTGGCCGCCGAATAAATGAAGCCCCGCGTGGTCTGGTAACCGTAGCCGAGCAATCCCTGCCGGAGCGGTATCGAGTAAAGTGCCAGCGTGAGGCCGTAAACGAGGGTATGCCACGCGTTCGCTTCGTTGCGCTCTACGGCTTCGAGATAGCGCCGCACGATGCGTTCATCGCGCAGCGGACGCAGCTTCAGTAATTCCGTCTGGCCGATGCGCCGGCTCGCTTCCGCAAACGGTTTCAGCGCGGCTTCACCGGCGAGTTGACGATCGAACCCGGCCAGCTCGCGCACTTCATGGCGGCAGGTATGATCGAACGCGCGCTGAATGGCGGGCAGTTCGATGGGCAGCAATAATTGCTTCTGGTAGCTGGTGAGAAAATGTCGCAGTGAAGACAAATCATGCACCATCGGGACTTGCATCGAGGCGGAGATATCGCTGAGCGCGACGAGCCCGTTGGCGGAGCCGAGTTGTTCCGCGAGTGGATGCCAATCACCGAGCCAATCCGTCGGTTCGCCTTGCGCCGGCTGAAATTGCGGCAGCCTGTCTGTGCTGAAATTCTCTTTCACTTTCAGCGTTTACGGTGCACGCGTCGGGTGGCGATTGCCAGAAGTAAAAGTCTTTTGCCGAAGATAAAATTCTTGAAACTTACGACAAATTGTGTGTAGACTCTGGCAACGCTTCTGCCGCAACGAATGGCGCTTTCCCCTGCCCTGAAACATCGGTGCGCCCGCGTCGTGCTCCTATGACATTTCATCGCAACCTCGCCTCCGTTCGGGGCCGCACACCGTCTTCGGGGAGCAATTCTTGACGTGATTTGGAGTTCTGAGTGGTCTTTTCCGCCCGCTACTACGCGGGCGGGGACGCCGCAGCGCGGCGCCCTTACACGAGCGCTACCGAGGGTGTCCACTTGTTTGTCAAAGATTTACTGCGGTTTTTCTTTGAGTCCTGGCGCGGGAGGGCGTATGCTCATGGGCATATTTTGCTTTCCTCCCGGATAAAAAGGGTCAGCCCACGCCGGGGCGGGCAGCGCAACAACCGAAATTGACTATGAGCCAGACACCTGCGGCGAAATCCACCGGCCATTCAAAATCATCCGTCTCCCGAGCCACCCCCAAATATCCTGGCGTTCGGGTTACATGTAACGGCAATCAGCTCGTGACTCAATACGTGGAAACCCGCATCACCGAAGGCGGTGTCTTTTACCCCATCACACCGTCGACCGAAGGCGGAGAAATTTACCAGGGCTCTTTTGCGCAAGGCGAACTCAACGTGTGGGGCCAGCAAAAGATCGCGGTCGAAACCGAAGGCGAACATGCGGCGCAAGGCGGCGCCACGGCGTTCTCGGTCACGGGCCGGCGCACGGTCAATTTCACCTCCGGCCAGGGCATCGTTTACGCGATGGAACAGTATTATCACGCGCCCGGCAAGTTCTCGACCATGGTGCTCGAGATCGGCGCGCGCGCGCTGACCAAGCACGCGCTGAACGTCCATTGCGCCCATGACGATTTCTACGCCGCGCTCGACACCGGCTGGACGATGCTCGTCAGCAAAGACGCCCAGCAGGCCGCCGACCAGGGCATCATTCTGCGCAAAGTGAATGAGCTGGCGCTGAATCCGGGCATGAACATCCAGGACGGCATGCTCACCACGCACAGTGAACGCACTTATCTCGCGCCCGAAGCCGAGTTGCTCCGCGAGTATCTCGGCGCGGCCGATGACATGATCGACTGCCCCACTCCCGCCCAGCGCGAATTGTTCGGCCCGAGACGCCGGCGCGTGCCGGAAATGATGGATTTGAAGAACCCGCTGTTGCTCGGCCCGGTGCACAATCAGGAGCATCACATGAACGGCGTCGTCGCTCGCCGGAATAATTTCAACGAACCCATCCTCGGCTTTCTGGAACAGGCCTACGAGGAATTCGGCCGCTTGACCGGCCGCCATTACGGCCTCATCACGCAATACAAATGCGACGATGCCGACACGGTCTTCGTCTCGCTCGGTTGCGCCGCCGACAACATCGAGGCCGCGTGCGATTACCTGCGCGAGCAGCGCAACGCGAAGGCCGGCTCGATTCACATCAACGTGATTCGGCCCTTCCCGGAAGCCGCCGTCATCAATGCGTTGCGTGGCAAGAAGAACGTCATCATCCTCGAACGCACTGATGAAGGATTGGCCGGTGATAATCCGCTCGCGCGGGACATCCGCGTAGCGCTCAGCAAGGCCAACGAGGTCACGAAATTTGGGGGCGTTCTGCCCGCGCTCACGCCGGAAGAAACCCCCCGCATTTTCCGGGGCGCCTACGGCATCGGCTCGCGCGATTTTCGGCCTGAGCACACTCTGGGCGCTTACGAGTTCGCCACCGGCACAACCAAACGCAAGGACGGCCGCGGCGCGGCGGACGGTGAAACCTATTTCGTCCTGGGCGTCGATCATCCTTACGCAGTCATTTCCAAAGACACTCCCTCGCTCCTGCCGGACAAGGCCATCGCCGTCCGTTTTCATTCCATCGGCGGCTGGGGGATGATCACGACCGGCAAAAACCTCGGCGAGATCGTGGGCAACTTCGGCGAGATGATCAAGGAACGCGATGCCGAGCGCGACGAGCACGGCAAGCTCAAGGAAAAATTATTCATCATGGCGAACCCGAAATATGGTTCGGAGAAAAAGGGCGCGCCGACGAATTATTATCTCACCGTGGCGCGCGAGCAGATCAAGGTGAACTGCGAGCTCAACCACGTGGACGTGGTGCTGTGCTGCGATCCCAAGGCGTTCACCCACACCAACCCGCTGGAAGGCATCAAGAAAGGCGGCTGCATCGTCTGGGAATCGAGCGACACTCCGGAAACCGCCTGGGAACGCATCCCGGCGCAGTACCGCAAATTCGTCAAAGACAATAATATCCGGGTTTACATCCTGCCCGGCTTCGAGATCGCGCGCAAAGCCACCAACAAGGCGGAGTTGCAGTTGCGCATGCAGGGCAACAGTTTCCTGGGCGCGTTCTTCCGCGTCTCGCCTTTCCTCCAGCATAACAACATCACCGAGGACCAGTTTCATGGCACCGTCAAAAAACAGTATCAGAAAAAATTCGGCCGCTTCGGCGATGACGTCGTCACTTCGAACATGACGGTCATGATGGAAGGTTTCCTGCGCGTGCAGGAAATCAAATACGGCCAATTCGACGCCCCGGACCATTCCTCGATGCGCAATGCGCCCGTGCGGCCGATCGGCGATACGCCGATCATCCCCACCGCCGGTTGCGGCACGGCTTGCGGCTCGGGCATCCCGGCGCCCGCGCAGCAGACGCCGCGTTACGCCTTCCAGACGCTCGCGAAGTTCGATTCCGAATACCGCAACGGCTACGGCTACCATCAACCCGCGGGCGCGCTTGCCTCGCTCGGCGTGATGAGCGCCGGCAGCGGCGCCACGCAATCCAAATACGTCGCTCGCCGCGAGACGCCGGTGTACATCGCCGAGAATTGCACGCAATGCATGGAATGCATCACCGCCTGCCCGGACACCGCCCTGCCGAACACCTCGCAGGACGTCAGCACGGTTTTGAAAACGGCGCTTAATTATTACGTCACCAGCAGCGATGATCGCGCCCGGCTCGCCGGCGAATTGAAAGGGCTCGAGGAACGCGCCCGCGCGAAAATGAACGAAGTGGTCAAGACCCGCGGGAAAGTGCCGTTCAAGGACATCGTTCGCGACGAAGTCAACGCGCTGGCGACGGTCAGCGACAAAGCGAAGGCGGAATTCGTCGGGATTCTCGCGAAACTTCCGCTGGCTTACAATAATGTGCCCGCGATTTTCCGGTCGCTCGAAGCCAAAACGCCCGGCAGCGGCGGACTGTTCTCGATTTTCGTCAGCGACCTTTGCAAAGGCTGCGGCGAATGCGTGCAGGTTTGCGGCGATCACGACGCTTTGCGCATGACGCGCGAGACGGAGGACTTGAACGCCGAATTGACCACCGCGCAGATCTTCTCGCGGTTGCTGCCCGATACACCGCAGAAATTCCTCGGCCTTTACAACGACAACGACGCCGCCAATTCCCGCGAAGCCGCATTGCGCAATCACTTGATGGTGCGCCGCAATTACGAAGCGCTCGTGAGCGGCGATGGCGCCTGCGCCGGTTGCGGCGAAAAGAGCGTGCTCCGCGCCGCCGCTTCCGTGACCGAAGCCTACATGCGCCCGCTGTATCACAAGAAAGCCGACCGTCTCCGCTCGAAGGCGACGCACCTGGAAAACAGCGGCCTGGAAAAATTGCAGAAAATGAAGGCGCGCGGCGAAGCGGAATACCAGCGGTTCCGCCGCGCGATCCTCCACGTCATCATGGGTCTCGGCGGCGAAAACGACGCGGACACGGCCCAACGCATCGCCAGTTACGAGGCGAAGCACGGCGCGGTCACCGACGAACAACTCATCAAAAACATTGCCGCCGTGATGCGCCAGGACGCGTTTAACCATCGCGATTTGCAGTCCATCGATGGCCGCCGCGCCAACGGCATGAGCGTGATGTTCATGGGCGCCAGCACCGGTTGCAATACCGTCTACGGCTCGACCCCGCCCTCGAATCCGCACCCGTATCCGTGGATGAATTCGCTCTTCCAGGACGGCGCCACGATCAGCTGGCTGCTCGGCGAATCGCTGATTTTGAATCACGCCCGCCGCTCGGTCGTGCCGGAGCGCCTCGCCGACATGCTCCTCGAACGCGAGGAGAACGTCATGTCCGAAGCCGATTTGTTCATGATCACGCATCTCGACGACGCCTTGATGACCGACCAGGAAATCCGCGAGTTGCCGAAGGTCTGGGTCATCGGCGGCGACGGCGCGCTGGGCGACATCGGTTTCCAGAACGTCTCGAAAGTGATCCTGCAAAACCGGCCCAACGTGAAGATGCTGATGCTCGACACGCAGGTTTATTCGAACACCGGCGGCCAGAATTCCGATTCCTCGACCATGCTCGGCGGTTACGACATGAACCAGTTCGGCGTCGCCTCGCAGGGCAAATTGATCGAGAAGAAAAACGTCGCCGAAGCCTTCACCAGCGGCCACGGATCGCCCTTCGTCGCCCAGGTCTCGATGGCCAACGCCGCGAAGCTTTACAAGGCGATGCTCGATGGGCTGGAATACCGCGGCACCGCGTTTTTCCAGGCTTACACCACCTGCCAGCCGGAGCACGGCGTGGCCGACAACATGAGCGCCGACCAGGCCAAGATGGTCCGCGACGCGCGCGGCATGCCGGAGTTTGTTTTCAATCCCCGCAACGGCGAGACCGCGCAGGAAGCCTTCGATCTCAAGGGCAACCCGACGCCGAACCGCGATTGGTGGCGCACCAAGTACGCCAGCACCGGCGAGGAATACAATTACACCGTGGCGCATTGGGCGCTCACCGAGGCGCGCTTCCGCAAGCACGTCAAGGCCATCAAGGAAGAGGAAGCCGCGGAACTGATTCACATGGACGACATGCTCGCGTTCATCACGCAGGACGATGTGATTTATCGCCGCGTGTTCAACCCGAACCATCGCAGCTACGTGACCAATTTCGGCTGCTACATCAAGGCCGAGATCGGGGGCAAAATGAAATTCTTCGCCGTCTCGCGCCAGATGGTGCTCTTCGCCGTCGAACGCCGCAAAGCCTGGCGCATGTTGCAGAGCAAAGCCGGCGTGGTGAACAAGGATTACCTCGCGCAAAAAGCGTTGCTCGCGAAGCTCGACAAGGGCGAACTGCAACTGGCCGAAGTGCAATCCAAGACCCGCGAACTATTCGAGGCGGAATTGGCGAAGATTAATTGAGCCGCCCGCTTCGGTGGTTTCAGTCAAAAAATGCGATATTGCTGGGAGAGACATCCACCATGTGGATGTCGAACCCTTCCAGTGCGGCGAGGACTGTTTGTACCGTTGGCCACCGCTCCTCAAACTGTTCTCGCTTTTCCATCTCCCACTCAGCCCAGGTTTCCTCTGGAAAATCCGGCGGGATGTCAAGGTAAGCACCTGCGAAATCCAAAACGAACGGCCTCGCAACAATCGTCATTTCGATGACACGCAATTCATCGTCGAAGGCGATCGACTGGGGCACGTTGAATCCCAATAGTTCGTGGACACCGATGCGGCTCAATCGCTCATAGACGCTGCGCTCACGGAAATAGGGCTCAGCAGAGCGATGTGCTTTGACAGCGGTTTTGCCGGCTTTTGTATTGTTTTCAGCGACAAAGATGATACCGTGAATACCGAAGCCCAAGCGCTCGGCGATCCTAAGCCCGCGACGCAGAGCATAGGCTTGGGCATTCTGAATCACCAATTTTTCCATGATCGCGAAACCGAGTCAGGGCGGACACTCCGCCCAGGTAAATATGAAATTGCTGGTCAACGGCACTTCCATTCCCGTGATCCAAATGGGACCGGATTTTGTTCTCGTGAACGGGGCGATCGACCATCCGCCCACCGGCGCGAGGCTGGTCTTGCAGGTGGACGAAAGTGAACGCAAATGGAACGTGCATTTGCCAAACGGCATTTCGTCGGGTTCCAAACGAGTCGCCATTTCCGCGGTCCAGTAGAACCAATTGCTCGGACGGCGCAAAGGAAATAGCGGAGGTCCGTGTCGTAGAGCAGCTATCGGCGTGAGAGGCTTTCAGTGGAAAATTTGAACCTCGTTTCCGACTGCTACGTGAACGGTTACGCCAACTTCAGGTTCTTCAACATTTGCACCGTCGAATGCGCTTTGTTCAACTGGCGGAGGCAGACCAAACGGGAGGATGGGAGTCAGGAGTCGAAATACCAATCCCCATTTGACACCCATGTTATAACAACACCGTCAAAAGGAGGGCAGAAAGGACGAATGAAAATGGAAACGAGGCCGGTTCGGATTGGCAGAAAACTTCCCAGAGCAATATCCGTCTCGCATCGGAACCACGTATCCAGGAATTGTCAGCGGAACCGTGGTCAAACGAATGAATTTTATTCCCCTGACAATCATTCCCCTGCCTCTTCCATCCATGTTTCCGGGAATTTCCGGGTAAATCCGACCAAATCCCGGTTAAAAAATAAGAAAACAAATCGCAGGACCGATCTGTTGCCTTCCTTCATTCCGTCAGTGTTAAATCCGTGCCCAATTTGCGTTCATCCCCGTCCATCTGTAGTTAAAAGTCCGAGTTCTTTACCAAAATCAGTCCGACGTAAGTTTCTATCCCACAGCAGTTCTAAAAGCATTCGGCCCTATTCCACCCTATTCGGGGGGAGGTCCTTACGGCGCATCGCGTCGTGCCCTCGCCAGCGCCCGGACTATGGACTCTCTCTGCGTCCTCTGTGCCTCTGTGGCAAAACCCCCCAACCGCTTCGGAGGCACCACCAATCACGCCAGCCCCAGATTCTTCAAAACCCGGACCGTGGAGTGCGCCTTGTTCAGCGTATAAAAATGAATTCCCGGCGCTCCGTTGCGGAGCAATTCTTCGCATTGCTCCGTCGCGTATTCTATGCCGAACTCTGTCGCTGCCGCTTCGTCCGCGCCGATGGCGTCCAGCCTCGCGCCAAGCGATTCCGGGATGCGCGCCCCGCACATCGCCGTGAATTTCTTGATCTGGTTTGCGTTCAAGATCGGCACGATGCCGGGCACGATCGGGATTTTGACACCCTGTTTGTGGAGATGATCGCGGAACTCGTAGTAATCTGCGTTGTCGAAAAACAATTGCGTGAGCACGTAATCCGCGCCGGCGTCGATTTTGTTTTTCAGGTAACCCCAATCCACGTGCTTACCCTGCTTGCAGGCGATGTGTCCCTCCGGAAAGCCGGCCACGCCGATGCTGAAATGATCGAACTCGCGGATGAATTCAACGAGCTGGTTGGAATATTCAAAGCCGCCCGGCGTCATCTGGAAGAGGCCGCCGCCGGGCGGATCGCCGCGCAAGGCCAGCACGTTGCGGACGCCGAGCGAGCGGATCTGCTCGAGCAGGCTGCGAATCTCCTCTTTCGTGGCCGAGACGCACGTGAGATGCGCCACCGCGGTCAGGCCGTGTTCCCGCTGGATGCGGTCCACGATCATCAGGGTCTTTTCGCGGGTGCTGCCGCCCGCGCCGTAGGTCACGGAGCAAAAAGCCGGCTTGGTTTGCAACAGGGTCGGAATGGTTTTTTCGAGCAGGTTGCGGTCGCCTTCCTCGGTTTTGGGCGGAAAAAATTCGAAGGAAATCACCGGTTTGCCGGAGGCAATTTTGGCGGCGTAAATGTCCCGGACCAATTCAGTGCGGTTTTCAGTTTTATTAGTCATCGCGGCTCAAAGCGAATTGTTGAGCCCGAGAATAGCGGAAGCGCCACCCGGATGCAAACTAAAAATCATCAAATCAGGATACGATGATATGTTAGAATGTAGGACAGGCATCCTGCCTGTCTCCATGATGCATTTCTTAAGAAAAGTAGTATTGGCCGCGAAAGAACAAAGGTCGCAAAGACTCCTTTTTACGTTTGTGTTCTCTGCGTTCTCTTGCGGCTGTTCAGACGTTTTGGAATTTGGAGACAGGCAAGATGCCTGTCCTACGATTCTTCGCCCAGCCATTGCGGGTGCTGCGCGGTGGAATCAAACTCCATCGTGGTCTTGAACAGCTCGAATTTCCCTTCCTTCGCCGCGTCGGCGGTCCGGGCCAGCAGCGACGTCACCTGGTCTTCCGTCATCGGCCTGAAAGTCCGCGCCGCTTCGATGGCCTGGTCGAGAATTTTCATGCTGTCGATGCCGGTGATGACCACCGACGTGGGCAGGTTCAAGGCGTAATGCAAACATTCGACTGGCTTGACCACCTTGCTTTTCAGGATCACGCCGCTGCCCATGGATTTCATGCCGAGCACGCCGATTTCCTGTTTTACCAACTCGGGCAGCACCTGATGTTGAAAGCTGCGGAAGTGCGCGTCCATGACGTTCAACGGCATCTGGACGGTATCGAAACGGAAACCATGCCGCGCAGCCGTCTCGAGCATGCGCAGGTGAATGACCGGGTCTTTGTGGCCGGTGAAGCCCAGGTAACGGCATTTGCCGGCCTGTTTCGCGGCCTGCAAAGCCTCGATGGCGCCGTCTTTGTCAAAGGCGCGGTCGGGATCTTCCATGCGAATGACTTCGTGAAGTTGGAGCAGATCGAGATGATCGGTTTGGAGGCGGCGAAGTGATTCGTCGAGTTGCTTGGCGGCGGCCTTTTTGGTGCGGCCATCCACTTTGGTCATCAGGAAAACCTTATCGCGATAGCCCTCGCGGAGAGCCTTGCCCATGCGTGTTTCGCTGGCGCTGTCGCCGTCGTTGTAATCCCAACTGTTGTCCATGAAAGTGAGTCCGCGATCGATGGCGGTGCGCATGATGCGGATGCTTTCCCGTTCGTCCTCGACTTTGCCGATGTGCGAGCCGCCCAGGCCGATGCAGGAAACCTTTTCGCCGGTGCGGCCAAGCTGGCGCATCGGGACTTCGCTGGTTCCCTCGGCCGTCCACGCGCGCGGGCCGGCGGCGGCGATCACGCCGGTTGCAATTGCCATTTTCATAAAATCACGTCTGCTCACGCCGGGATATCGTCGGCCGGCGAAACTGTTTGTGTCCATAACCTCAAACCGCTTCCCCAAATCTCCATCACGGGAAGGCTCGGCCCGGCGGCCAAAATTCACAAATAGGGTGTTTTCTCCAGCGTTAGGCCCTCTAAATCCCCAATCAAATCGACATTCGACATTTCGGCGGATTCGCCCATAATTTTCCGGACAATGAAGTCAATGACGGGATATGGCCGGGGCGACTGCTCGCAGGACGGGTTCAAGATCACGGTCGAGCTCAGCTCCGTGAACCGCAAGCAAAGCGAAATTTTCATCAACCTTCCGCGGGAGATGGAAATGCTCGAAGCGCAGATGCGCGATGCGATCAATCGTCACATCGCGCGCGGACGGTTGACGGCGCGGGTCACGCTGCATTCCGGCGGCAACTCGGCGGCGCGGATGCACCTGAATGTCCCGCTCGCCAAGGCCTACACGCGCGAGTTGAACAAGCTGGCGCGGCAATTGAAACTCACCGGTTCGGTGACCCTTGATCATCTCGTGCGCGCGCCGGGCGTTTTCCAGACGGATGAGCAAATCGCGGAGGAGGAAGATTTCTGGCCGGCGGTCGAGAAGGCGTTG
>Ga0105240_10015515_pt1 | contig 10358 bp, 10 predicted proteins | sample KBSC54metaG_FD_80426 | JGI IMG/M metagenome (GOLD analysis project Ga0105240, IMG submission 80426) | Corn rhizosphere microbial communities from Kellogg Biological Station, Michigan, USA - KBS C5-4 metaG | ecosystem: Host-associated > Plants > Roots > Rhizosphere > Soil | place: Michigan, USA... | reverse complement strand
TTATTGCACCGGTCCGACCAGAATGTCGGTGCTACCAGAACAGCGCCCGTTAGGGGTTTGTTGCTAAGTCATTGAAAATGGTGCTGCCGGTGAGGATTGAACTCACGACCTCAGCCTTACCAACAGGCCACAGTCATTTCGAAGTTGACCGCCGATCGCAGCCATTTATGAGATAATTTATTCTATATCAGATACTTGAATAAGATAGGACCCGCCTTTACGTACGCTACCGTATCCGCAAATACGCGGCCAAAAGCCTACGCTTGACTGACGAATTTCGCCTCCGTAGCTTTTGTAAGCAGGAGGTCGTTATGCCGAAGCTTACCAAAACCGTTGTTGATCGCGCCGAGAATCTGACCGGCCGTGACGCATTCATATGGGACAGCGAGCTGCGCGGCTTCGGCTTGCGGATGGCCCCGACGGGGTTGAAGACATTTGTCCTTCAGTATCGCAACCTCGAACGTCGGAACCGCCGGCTCTCAATTGGCCGCTATGGCGTCTTCACCACAGAGGAAGCGAGGGCAGAAGCGCGCATTCTTTTGGGGGAGGTCGCTCGCGGCCGCGACCCAATGCAGATGCGGCAAGACGCGCGCTCAACGCCTACGATCGCCGACATTTGTGACTGGTACTTGGCTGAAGCAGAAGCTGGACACCTTCTCGGCCGAAGCCGGCGACCAATCAAGGCGTCTTCGCTGTATATGGATCGAAGCCGGATCGAGCAGCATATCAAGCCACTTATCGGAAAGCGCCAGATTAAGGCCCTTCGAACGCCTGACATAGAACAGCTCCAGGCTGACATCGCCGCGGGCGCCACCGCGAAGGATCGTACATCGGGTCGTGGTCGTAACACGTCAGGCGGGATGGGCGCGGCATCGCGGACAATTTCGACGCTCCACTCCTTGCTCGAGCACGCGGTTCGCATGGGACAGATCGACGTCAACCCGGCTCGCGGCGTTCGTCGAATGGCCGCGCAGCGCCGGACGCGCCGCCTCAGCTCGGCCGAATATGTCGCGCTAGGCGAGGCCATGCGCCAAGTGGCTGAGCAGGGCGAAGATCCCGTTGGGTTGGCTGTCGTCCGGTTTCTGGCTTTGACCGGCTTCCGATTGAACGAAGCGCAGATGCTACAATGGGGTTGGATCGACACGGATTCGATAGCCGTGCGATTCCCCGACACCAAGAGTGGCGCGCAAACACGACCCATTGGAGCCGCCGCGCTTGAGCTCGTCCAGTCTCAGTCAAGGATCGTGGGCAATCCCCATGTGTTCACCTCACCTCTACGGAACAGCCATTTCAAACAGGCCCCGGACGTGATCGCGCGGCTTTGTCACATCGCAAAGCTGGAAGGAGTGACTGCGCACGTCTTCCGACACTCGCTTGCCAGCGCCGCCGGAGATCTTGGATTTTCGGACATCACCATCGCGGGTCTGCTAGGGCACGGGGCGCGCGGCGTCACGCAAGGATATATTCACATCGACGAGGGGCTGCGCATCGCGACCGAGAAGGTCTCGCAAAAGATTGCGGATCTGCTCGACGGCAAAGCTGCGACCATTCGAGAGCCAACCGCGCCCGCAATCACCAAGCCGGCTGCGGCTAGCCCTCCCGTGACCGTTACACGCCTCAGATCGTGGCGAGAGGTGCAAGCCGCCAAGAGGAGCTAAACCGCCCCGCGCTGACTTTCGCGGCAGATGCAAACTGCCAAGTCTGATCAGGCTCTATGGCCGGACCGCTTTAAGCGGCCTTTTGCAACTCGGCGATCTTCTGAAACTCAGCCAGGATATCTGCATGGTGCTGCGCCAAGTGGCGGACGATCCGAGCATTGCCTAGCAGGCGGCCGACGTAACCAGTAGCGAGCACAAGATCGAGATGGTCAGAACCGTAGCCGTGTTCGATTAGCTTCAGCTCACGATCTAGGTTCTCCGACTCGCGCTGCATGGTGGCGATCTGCTCCTCGGACAGACCACGCTGACGGCGCTCTTTGCCCTCGACGAGCTGGTCCGCCGGCGTCGCTGCGACGAGCGATTTCGCGTAGGCGATCGAATAGCGATTCATCGTGATCATCGCCTGGGCAGCTTCGATCTGGCGGATCGGCTTCAGGAAGCGCAGCTCAGTGAAGACGTGTATCGGAATATGCTTGTCACGGAGGAGCTCGGCTACCTCGGGACAAATACCGATCAGCAGGTTTCGCTTGGCGCGGATGTTTCCGATATTGACGTTAAGCGCTCGGGCCAGCCTTTCCTCGGATACACCTTTTTTCACGGCGTTCAGGATCATCTTGTGCTCCTGGATGGTCGCCATGCGGCTAATACGTTTGTTGTACGTGAACGCTTCGTCGTCGACAGCGACCAAGCAGATCACCTCTGTTTCACCACGTTCGCGGAGGATTTCGACGCGCAGATGACCATCGAGCAGATGGAAGCGTTCGCGATCCTCAGCGTCGCGCGCGACCGCTGGCGGTTCAATAATACCCACTTCGGCGATGGACGCAGCAATCTGGCCATACTTAACCGACTTGCGAACAGTGGCAGATATCTCTCGCAAGGGCATGATCGCCGCGATCGGCACCCGGATTGTTGTTTCCTCGAATCCGAGCTTAACCGGGATAATTGGACGCTTGCCGCTCATGACGACGACCCTCGCCCTGCGAGGCGCACGGCCATCTTCTCGGGCATCGTGTCCAGCTTCTCAGCTTTTAGCACCTCAAGGAATTGAGCATCAGCTGAAAGCCGCCGAAAGGCCTCGGTGATAAGCATGAGGCGGTCCTTGGATGCGTTCGCCCGTCTGATCATATCGCGCTTGCGTTCGGCGTCTTCCTGGTAGGCGCGCACAAGCGCGGCAGAGGAGAGCTTCTCAGAAGGCTTCGCCTCACGCGATGCCAGCGACTTACCACGACGCCGGCGGGCTTCGACGAGACGTTTGGCCGCGAGCAGCTTCTTACCTCGTAGCAACCCTTTGTCGTAGGCGGTCTGCAATGCCCGTTGCACGTCATGATCCTCAGCCTCGGCTATCTCAACGGCGACGCTGATCGGTATGGTTCGCGATTCCACCGACTGAAGGAGCCGTTGCTCGCCTTTCTCCAGAAGCCGTGCCACTCCGTTCACATATTCGGCGGACAGGCCTGTCTTGCGCGCGATCTCTTGGGCGGAATAGCCGCGCTCCCGCATGCCGCCGATGTCCTGAAGCAAATCGAACGCGCTATGCTGCCGTCGTGCGCAATTCTCCACCAGGCTGGCGATCAGGCAATCCTCGGAATCGGCCGACACGACCAAGGCTGGGACTTCGTGTTGTCCCAATGCTTGATAGGCTTCGAGCCGGCCTTGGCCGCAAACGAGATCGTAGAAAGGGCCGTCTGCTTCAATCCGCCGTGTCACGGTGATCGGTCGTTTGAGCCCAATCTGAGCGATGTTGTCGACGATCTCCTTGAAGACCTTCTTGTTCCGGATGCGAGGGTTCACGACCGTAATGCGGTCGAGCGGTATCCACTCAACCCGTTGCGATGGGCGCGCGCCGCTCATGCTGCTTGCGGCCATGGTTCACGAGCTCCCATGTTGTAGAACGCCGCGAGGCTCTCAAAGCGGTAGGCGTCGAGCGACAGGCCGTTATATTCAGCCAGCCGCAGAACCGCGTCGTGCATGTCGAGACGCGGAAGCACATAATAGTCGTGAGCGCCCATGTTGTCGGCATCCATGCGGATTGCGACCGTCACATCGGGCTGGAGGGCCGTGTCCAATCGCAACTTCCAGCGCGTGGATCCGGCCGCGGTCTGAAGGCAGCGCACAACGACGATCGAAGCAGTAAATTCATCGTTGATTGTGAGAAGATCGGTTGCAGGGTCTTGGACGACCTTACCGCCAGCTGCCTCAAGTCCCTCGATCGCCTGCGCCACGACGGTAGGATGGAGTTGACGTAGCTTCCTGTTAATCTCCAAGTAGCGATAGTCGGTCTTCGGCGCGAAGCCGACCAATGCGTAGGCACGCAACAGGCTACCAAAGCGCGATCGGTAGGCGCTGCTAGAGGGGGCGTCATCGGCTTCGTCGATGATGAGGCCCGACAAAGTGCCATGACCCGCGAGGATGGTCCGGAGCAGATCGAGCATCCGCTCATTGCTCATTCGTTCGGAGCGCGCCGCGATGATCGCTTGTGCGCGCTCGAACGCGGTCTTGTCGACAATGGCCGCGAACGCGCCGTTCGAACGAACCCACTCCTCCGGCGCGTTGCGGACGTGACGCTGCTTCAACTTAAATGATGTCTGAGCCCAAACATTATTACCGATATACTTCTCGTTGATCAGCAGCTGGTGAACGGTGCCGCGCGTCCAGGCGCGTCCGAGATCGGTCCGCACGCCGCGCCCGTTAAGGCGTGAGGCAATCTCGCGCTCCGCCAATCCCTCCTCGACAAACAGGCGGTAAACCTCTTGTACGGTCTCTACCTCATCGGCAGGTCCAGGGACGAGGATGATGCGACCGGTTGCGATACTCTTCTGCTCGCCCCGGTCGAGCTCGCTCTTGGGCGAACCATTTTGATCGACCAGCAAACGGCGTAGCCCGAAGCCGGCCGCTCCACCTTGCCGAAAACCTAGGCGAATAAGATTGGACTGGCCTGCAAAGACCTTAACCGAAAGCTCGCGGCTATACTCGCCGGCCATCGCCCGCTTGACCGTCTTGATGATCGAGGAGCCGATACTCCCGTCATTTTTGAACTGTTCCGTGCAATATTGGACTTCGACGCCGGCGCTGCGGAGCCGAAGTTCGTAACTGGCCGCCTCGTCGGTGTCCTGAAAGCGGCCGAGACGGCTGACGTCATAAACGAGCAAGGCGCGGTAATCGGCGCGACCGTTTTCAACATCGCTTAGGACCTGCTGAAGGCCAGCGCGGCCGCCAAGGTTCAGTCCGCTCTTACCTTCGTCAGCATAGGTTCTAACAATTTCATAGCCATGCTGATCTGCGTAGCGTGCGATCGAATCCATTTGGTTGTCGGTCGAGAATTGCTGATGCTCGGTCGACATACGCACATATTGCGCTGCCCGGATCTTCGGCGGCGGCGTTCGACCATCTAAGGGTTCGTCCCACTTGATTACCATCATCGGCTGAACATCGCCCTGCAGCACAACTCGCTGTCCCGACGCTATAATTCGGAAAGGGCGGAAACATGCTTCCTAAGACCGGCAGAAAAGTTCCGAGTGCGAGCTCACGACCGACAGAGGCCGAATACCTCATGGAAATCCAGCAGGCTTTGCGGGGAGAGCTTGGCGGATCCGGCGCCGCTACGAAGACAATTATGCGTTGGACAGGCGCTTCGGATCGCACGGCGCGGAACTGGATGAGCGGAGCTGCTGGGCCAAGCGGTTATCATCTCATCTGCCTTGCGCGGGAGTCGAACGCAGTGCTGGCAGCCATGCTGGCAATGAGCGGTCGGGCGGAACTCGCCCTCTCCGCTGACGTCCATGCCGTCGAGGTGGCATTGGCGAAGGCAGCGGGAGCGCTGGCGGTGCTAAAGCGGCAAGCTTCGAGCCGCAGCTCGCGATAACGCGACGAGCCCGAACAAAGGCGGAGACTCGCTAGATCGAGCTAAGGGGGCAGCTGGTGCGGCTCACCGCCGAGAAGAGAGGCGTACTTGACTTGCTCCATATCTGGACTTAGATATCCAGATATGGAGAATGCAATGATCAGTGCTGCGCCTCAAACCGAGCCGATTGACCTCGCTCGGCGGCAGGATCCGGCAGTCCGGAAAAGCATGTCTGGCCCTGCCATGCGAACTTTCTTCGCCATAGCCAGAGCGTGGAATTTAAGCGTGGATGAGCAGCGCGGGCTTCTCGGATGGCCGCCGGCGTCGACGTTTCACAAATACAAGGCTGGCGATGTTTCGCAGCTCAGCTACGACATGTTGACGCGTATTTCACTGGTAATCGGCATCTATAAGGCTCTCCACATCCTCTACGAGGACGGCCTTGCCGATCGTTGGCCAAAGCTGCCGAACAGCAACGATCAATATGGCGGGAATCCGGCTCTGGCATTGATGATCGAAGGGGGGCTGGATGGCCTTTACCGGACACGACGGCTGCTGGATGCGCGGCGGGGCGGCTGGAATTGACGCCACCGATTACGCGTCTTCAGCAGCAAGACACCCACCGGCTGATCCCAAGCAGGTTTCCTCCTGTAGGCGTGCTGGATGTTGTGACCCTGCCGGAGGATCTCGAGCTTATCTTTGAACTCGAGGGTTGGACCAACGACCGCATTACGGCGGAACTTGGCATCATCCATATGCTCCCCGCCGATGAATGGGTCGTTGGCCGGCCGCATGCGACTGCCATCATGGCCGCCTTTTGCCATCCGGCTCCGAACGGCGGCCGGTTCAACACGCCCGACCTCGGTGCCTGGTACGCCGCGTTCGATCTTGAAACCGCCTTCGCGGAATCGATCCATCACAGGACAAAGGAACTCGAAGAGATTGGTGTCTTTGATACGGCGGTTCAGATGCGGCAATATCTCTCAGACTTTGACACCGACTTCCACGATGTGCGCGGCGACGATCAGGCCTTTGCTCCGCTCTATGATCCGAACAGCTGGGAGGCATCGCAGCCGTTCGGAGCGGATCTGAGGCGGCAAGGGTCGAATGGCGTAATCTTTCGCAGCGTTCGGCATCCCGGCGGTCAATGTCTTGCCTGCTACCGGCCCCGTCTGGTGCTTAACCTTCGACCTGCGGCACATTTTGAATATCGATGGCAGGGAACGGCCACGCCAAAGATCACGCAATTAGCGGCATGAGGCTTGCCGAAGGGAGGATGTTGGTCAAAGCTGCCTTGTGGTCAGTCTCTTCGTTGCCATCACGGATCGTTCGTGGTTCGACCAACTATCTGCTGAGAAGCCCGATGAGGTGAACTTCTGGCAGCCGAGCGGGGTGAAAAACTTCCGCGCCGTGTTGCCAGGCGAGCTGTTTCTTTTCAAATTGCATGCACCCGAGGACTATATTGTCGGCGGCGGCGTGTTCAGCCATGCGTCCAACGTCCCCCTGTCGATGGCGTGGGACGCTTTCGGCACGAAGAACGGAACCATTTCCCTTCCTGATATGCGGGAGCGGATCGCTCGCTACCGACGCGATGACGCGATACTTGATCCGCGTCAGGATCCACCGATCGGCTGCCGCATTCTGACTCAGCCATTCTTTTGGGACCGCAGCGCCTGGGTTAGGATTCCGCCGGGCTTCGCTCGGAACATCGTGACCGGCAAGCGCTACACCACCGATGAGGTTGAGGGACGTCAGCTATGGGAGGCGGTGGCTCAAAGGATGCAGCGTTCCGATGCTTCACCTTTGGACGATCTTTCGCGCACGGGCGCGCCGCGGCTCGTTCAGCCAAGGCTTGGTCAAGGCGCGTTCCGCCTTTCAGTTACAGACGCGTATGAGCGGCGCTGTGCTGTATCGGGCGAACGAACCCTACCGATTCTCGACGCCGCTCATATCCGCGCCTTTGGTGCGGGTGGAGAACACGAACCCTCCAATGGGCTTCTACTCAGGACTGACATCCACCGGCTGTTTGATCTCGGTTATGTGACGGTCTCAGAGGATCATCGCTTCGAGGTCAGCTCGCGCTTGAAAGCCGATTTCGACAACGGCCGGCATTATTACGATCTGCATGGCACGAAGATCGGAGTACCGAAGCGTGGTTTTCCGCTGCCAGCGCCGGCGGCGCTCCAATGGCATCATAACCACAGGTATCTTGGATGATGATCCCGGATGTTGTCGATATCGCCATGCGCCAAGCGGCGGTCGCTCACCTCGACTTCATCGGTTCAACCCGTCCACTCACTCCGGAAGATTTGGCTGCCGGCTTTATTTTTGGCGGCAAACGTGTGCCCCTGGTCAACCCCCAGCGTGGCATCTTTAAACCGCGCGCGATGCGGCATCTCCTGAGTATCCGGACGGTGTTCCCACGGACGAGCAGCCGCGTATGGTATGATGACCAGCGTACGGTCCACCGACAGATTCATATGGGTGATGAATTTGTGGATTACGCGTTTATGGGCGACAATCCCGACGCCGCGGAGAATCGCTGGCTCCGTGAAGCCATGTCAGCACAAATTCCCATCATCTATTTCTTGGGTGTCGCACCCGGCCGCTACACAGCAATTTACCCAACCTTTGTTACGGAATGGTCGGCCACAAAGCTACGCGCGCGGGTGGCATTTGGCACACGGGTGCCTTCAGCTGTCCCGACCGCCCCGCCAGATTCAATTGAACGGCGATATGCAATACGCCTGGTGAGCCAGCGGCTACATCAAGCGACATTCCGCGAAGCTGTCCTAACCGCATACGCAGGACGTTGCGCCATCTCTGGGCTACCTGAACCGCGATTGCTCGATGCGGCGCATATTATGGCCGATGCCCATGAAGAGATGGGGCAGCCGGTCGTTTCAAATGGCCTTCCACTCTCGAAGGTGCACCACGCAGCCTTTGACGCCAATCTCATTGGCATCGACCCTGACTGTCGGATCCACGTTTCAGAGCAGCTACTTTCGATCAATGATGGTCCTATGCTGGAACAGGGAATAAAGGCGATGGCTGGTCGTTCTCTCCTGATACCGGTCAGGATGAATGATCTTCCGGATCGAGATAGATTGGCGGCCCGTTTCAATATTTACCTAGCCGCAAATTGATCCAAAACTCCGTCATCAACTCGCGATCTCTCAACAAATGAATTATTGTATTATTCAATAATATATTCGGACAACTCACGCGGGAGTGCTCGAATCAGTTTGAGTACTATCAATGATAATAGTCATCTTCGGCATCGGGCGTTCGCAGACCGCGTTCGATCGTTTGCAAACCCACCTTGTTGCCGGTTCGGAGGAAAAGCGATCGGTAGTCATCGACTGTCGCTCCGCTTGGCAAGGCCCCATTCGGGTCCTCCTGCATCATGAATTGGCGAAATCGCTGTCGCATCGTGGCATCTAAACGACGCTGATGGCGATCTGCGAGAAGATCTGCGGCGGAGGCAGGAGCCGCCATTGCGAGCTCGAGCGGTGCGAAAACGGGCGTACCACGCTCGGCGAGCCGCGCGATGAGGATCGTGCGGACACACCAGACCATGCGCCGTACGACCACATTCGAGTTGAGCGCGCCAGCGTGGCGATCAAGAAACCGACCGAGGTCAAGGGCGTGCGTGATTTCACGCGCATAACTCGTCCGCAGCCTGAACTGAGAACGTAGCTGATCAAGCTGGCTTAGCGGATCGAATACCGGCTTGGCTTCGCGCACGATGTGACACACGAAGAGATCTCCGTCGCGCGCATCGGCCTTCAGCTTCTCCCACGGATAGAAGAACATCGAGAGGTGGCCGATCGACTTGTGCTGTGGGGTGCCGGGCGGACTGACGAGCAGGAGATCGGTGTCCGAACCCCGGCTATTGTCCTCGCGCGCACGACTACCGAAAAGCAAGATCGCAGAAACCCCTTCATGACCGACGCTCATGTTCAACGAGAGGCTCGCTCGATCGCGTCGATCGAAAGTTTGCGTGCCGTGGTTCGGGCATTGACCACCTCGTCGCGATTGAGGAGCACAAGCTGCTGCTTACCCGGCGGCAGTGTATCGGGCGCGACGTCGAAATTGTGCTCGGTCATCAGGTAGAATGTCTGGCTCAGGCGCTTGGTTACAACGAGCCTCCCCTCGGTCATGTCGTACTCGGCGTGAAGCGCTGCTTGCTGGCTTTCGGATAGAGCCGGGTTGGGTGCGAGAATGAGGTCGATCTCGTGCATCCACTCGAAATCAAGCGTGTGGTCGATTGCGGCCGCGGTGATGTCGCCGGCCTGATCGATCCGAAACAGATTATAGTCACGAAAATCCGAATGTTCGGTCGACCAAGCCCGGACATACCACCGGCCCACGGCATGAAAGAGCGCATGGGGCGCGATGACGCGGCGCGGTTCGGGTGAACCCGTGATCGATTTATACTGGATTTCCAGCTGGCCGCGCTGGTTGATGGCGTCGAGGAGGTGCAGCAAGATTCGCGCGTCCGTGCGCTTACGCAATAGCGAGACATTCTCGATGGGCGGCGTGTTATCGAACCAGGTGTCCTCCTGGCGCATCCACCGATTCTCGATCGCGACGAGTTGCAGCAGATAGCGTTCGGCCGAGGCGTGCATCAGCTTGGGCTCGTAGGTCGGCGCGCGCAGATAGGCCTTCAGGGTCTGGTCGTAGACGAGGTTCCCGGGCGCTAGGGCGGTGTATTGGGCAATGTCGGATGAGGCTTGTTGCGCCGAGATTCCGAAGGTCTCCGCCAGATCGCGACGATTGAAGCGCCCGTCCCAGAAGAGCCGGAAATCGATGAATTCGAGGCGCCGTTGCACGCCCCAGCGTACCGTTTCGCC
>Ga0105240_10015513_pt1 | contig 10358 bp, 10 predicted proteins | sample KBSC54metaG_FD_80426 | JGI IMG/M metagenome (GOLD analysis project Ga0105240, IMG submission 80426) | Corn rhizosphere microbial communities from Kellogg Biological Station, Michigan, USA - KBS C5-4 metaG | ecosystem: Host-associated > Plants > Roots > Rhizosphere > Soil | place: Michigan, USA... | reverse complement strand
GGAGGTAATAATCAATCTAATTGATAAATTAGTTGGGAGGAACTCATGCGACGGGTATCGAACGACCGGCTGACAATCCTGGCCGGTACCGCGCTTGCGGCGGCACTGCTTCTGGCTCCATCGACGCCGTCCCGGGCGGACGATGCCAAGACCGTCACCGTCGGTGCCATTCTTCCTATTACGGGCTTTCTCTCAACCCTCGGGCCGCCAGAACGCGATGCCATGCAGATGGGTATCGAGGACATCAACAAAGTCGGCGGCTTCGAGGTCGGTGGACAGCGATACACATTGAAGTTGAAGGTCCTGGACGATGAGTCGAACCCGGCAACGGTCGGTGTCACGGCTTATCGCCAGCTTGTCGATGTGGACAAGGTGCCCGTCCTGGTGATCGCCGCCGGCACGCGGAACTATCAGGCGCTATTCCGGCGCTCGCCGCTCCCGGTGCTCAACATCCTCGACAGCACTTACCCGAGTATCCTCGACGTCGATAAACACGTTTTTCTGTTGCGATCCGATACGCCGGCTTATGTGCCCGGAGCTGTCTGGTATTTGAAGAACGTGCTCAAGAAGGAGCGCATCGCTTTCATCGGAGCAGGCGCAGATCCTTACTCGGCCGGCATAGAAACATGGGTCAAGAAGGCGGCCGAAGAGTACGGAGTCAAGATCGTCTCGGTCGTCAATTATCCTCTCAACACGACGAACTTTGCGCCCTTCATCCAGGCAGCGATGGCCGAGAAGCCCGATGCGATCTACCTGGGCGGGGTGACGCAAGAGGTTCTGCCGGTAGCGAAGCAGCTTTTCCAAAGCGGCATTCGCGATCTTCCGGTCGTGCATAATTCCGGCGTTACGCCGACGCAGGCCAAGCAGATCATTGGTGATCCGCTCTACAACGATGTCATGGCCAACAATTACGACTTTGCGGGCACTTTGCCGGAAACCTCGGATAATCCGGCCACGAAGAAGTTCTACAAGGATTTTGTGACGCGGTTTAACCAATATCCATCCGACCTGACGATGTGGGCCTATGACACGCCCTTCGTGCTGGTGGTCGCCATGCAGAAGGCGGGCACGGTCACGGACCGCGACAAGATCTACCAAGCCATGCTCGGCATGCCGGTGCCGGCCAACACCATAAGCGGTTGGATACCGGCCGACGGTGGCAAGCTCTTCCATGACCGCGATGCGCAGACCATGTCGGAAGGTATCGGCTGGTGTAGCGACAAGAAGACGATCGCTCCGGTCTTCCTCTATTTTATGGATGGGCTGAAGGTGACGCGGGAGAAGGTCGTCGCCGACGCTTGCAAGGATCATTGAGCCTTGCTGATACAGGCTGCCGTTAATGGCGTCGTTCTCGGTTCCCTGTTTGCATTATTGGCAGTGGGACTCACGCTGACCTATGGGGTGATGGAGGTCCCCAATTTTGCGCAGGCCGGCGTCATCACGCTTTCGGCGTACGCAATGCTGTGGCTCAATCAAACCGCAGCCTGCCCGTTTTGGATCGCGGCCCTGGGTGGCTTGGTCGTCGGTGGCGTCGTTTCGGTCCTGACCGAACGGATCGCCTATCGGTTCGTCCGGACAAGGCCGTTGGCGGCGCCAGTCGTCGCGCTGGGACTGTTGCTCATCCTCGACAATACGGCCCTGATCCTGTTCGGAGGAGACCACGTGTCGCTCTCGCCGCCCTATGCCGGCGACGTCATCTATGTTGGCTCCGCCACCGTTCCCGCGGTGGGCGTCGCACTGATTGGCACCACAGCGGTGGCGTTGCTCGCCCTTTGGCTCTTTCTGCAGCGTACAAAGACCGGCCGAGCGATCCGGGCCGTATCGCAGAACGCGGAGGCTGCAGCGATACTTGGCATCCGCCTGGAGCGACAGTACATCGTCTCCTTCTTCATCTCCGGCATTCTCGCCGGGCTGGTCGCTTTCGCCTATGGGCCCATGTATGCGGTCTATCCCTATATGGCCGATGCGATCCTGCTGAACGCGTTCGTCGTGGTTGTGCTCGGCGGACTCGGCAATGTTGCTGGAGCTGCGGTCTGCGGTCTCCTGCTGGGTCTTCTCGAAAGCTTTGGCGCGATCTACGTCTCGGCCGCGTATCAGAACTTGTTCGGGTTTGCCGTGTTGCTGCTGATGATCGTGTTGCGTCCGGCAGGCCTCTTCACCAATCGCAGCCGGCGGGTGGCATGACCGAAATCGGAATGTACGGGCAGCAGGAAACGCGCCAGCGAGTCCGCCCGCGGCCGGCCTGGGACTATCTGGGTATCGCTTTGCTGGGGTTTGGCCTTTGGGTTCTGCTCGTTGAGAGCAATTCCTTCTATTCGAGCGTATTGGCCACCATTCTCATCTGGACCATCGCGACGAGCGGCCTCAACATCATTGCCGGCCTCGGTGGTTATCCCAGCCTGGTACAGGGCGCCTTCTACGGCATAGGTGCCTATGGATCGGCCCTGGCCATGAAATGGGGGCAGCCGTTTTGGGCTGCCTGCATAGAGGCCGTTCTGGCCGCGGGCATTCTGGGGCTGATCGTCGGCTTGGTGTTCTCGCGTACGCGCGGGCAGTACTTTGCGATCGGAACGATGTTTACCGGCCTCGTTGTCTCGCTGGTGCTCAGCAATTGGCAGTCACTTACCAACGGGCTGCTCGGTATCAATGTGGAGTTCGGCTTTGGCAGCATCGATCAGCTCAATGTGGTCATCCCTGCGGCTGCCGCTTTTAGCTTGATGCTGGTTCGCTTCGTCAGCCGCCGCCGCCTCGGCTGGCGCCTTCTGACCATTCTCGAGGACGAGGATCTGGCTGAGCATATCGGAGTGCCGACGGCGCGCACGAAATTGACCGGATTCGTTCTGTCAGCTTGCGTTGGGGCCGTCGCCGGCGTGCTGATCGCGCAGTACAATGGTACGATCTCGCCTGATCTGTTCGATTACTATGTGGGCTTCGTCATGTTCGTGGCGTTGAGCGTAGGGGGCGCCGGTCGGGTGCTTGGTCCTTTGCTCGGCAGCGCATTCATCGTGGGGACACCCGATCTGCTGAACCTGTCCTCCGGCATAGGACTGCTGCTTGCCGGCATCATCTTCGTGGTGGTGATCATCGTGATCCCGGGCGGCTTCATGAGCGCTATCGATGCGGTGATGGCGGCCGCCAGCCGTTCGGTGCGGCGATGACAGAGTTCCTTGAGGTTGAAGGAGCGAGCAAAACGTTCGGCGGCGTCCGCGCCGTGGACGGGATGGATATCAAGCTCGCTGAAGGACAGATTTGCGGCCTCATAGGCCCGAACGGTTCGGGCAAAACCACTTTGCTCGGCCTCTTGAGCGGTACTTACCGTCCGGACCGCGGCACGATCAAATTGCGCGGGCAACGTCTTGACGGCCTTTCGACCCATCGTACCGTTCAGCAAGGTGTGGCTCGTACCTTCCAGACCTCGCGACTGTTCTTCCGTTGGCCTCTCGGCGCCAACCTGGCCGCGGCGGCAGCGGCGCGACTGCTCACATCAACTGGCGACGATGCGGATGGCGGGCAAGAGAAGCTGCTGGCGCTGGTGGGCCTGGCCGGTCGCGGCGATGTCGTCTGTTCGAGCCTGTCCAATGCGGAGCAGCGGCTTGCCATGCTTGCTGTCGCGCTCGCGACGCGGCCGCACCTGCTGCTCCTCGACGAACCCGCGGTCGGCATGTCGCCGGCCGAGACTGCCGCACTTGGCCAGGTCATCCAACGGATTCGCGGAGAACTCGGCGTGACGGTCCTGATCGTCGAGCACAACATGCATTTCATGATGGGTCTTGCCGATCGCATTGTCGCGATGAATGCCGGCCGCAAGCTTGCTGAAGGAACGCCGGCGGAAATCCGCGGCAATCCTGACGTTATTGCCGCCTATCTCGGAAGCTGATGATGGCGTTGCTGGACGTGGAGAATCTGCAGGTTTCCTTTGGGGTCGCGACCGCCCTGCGCGGCATCACCCTTTCCGTCGAGCATGGCGAAGCCGTCGCCATACTGGGCGCCAACGGAGCGGGTAAGTCCACCTTGCTGCGCGCACTCATGGGGCGAGTGCGTTGCGCTGCCGGTGCAGTTCGCTGGAAGGGAGCCGATATCACCAACGCATCGACCCCGGACTTGATCCAACGTGGCTTGGCCCTCTGTCCCGAAGGACGCCAGCTTTTTCAAGCCATGTCCGTAGAGGACAACCTCCTGCTTGGAGCCCACCTCGCGTCAAGCCGAGAGGCGCGGGAACGGTTGGAGGACATCTATCAACGGTTTCCGTTGCTAAGTAAGCGCCGCCGTGAACTCGCCGGCGGCTTCAGCGGTGGCGAGCAACAAATGATAGCCATCGGCCGCTCTCTCATGTCGAAGCCGCAGTTGCTGCTGATGGATGAACCATCGAGCGGCCTTTCTCCGATTGCGATCGGCTATGTGCGCGACATCCTGCTCAAGGTCCGCGAAACCGGCATGGCAATACTCATTGTCGAGCAGAATGTCCGACTCGCGACAGAAATGTCGCGACGCTGCTACGTTCTCAATCGCGGTCTTATCGGCGCCGAGGGTCCAACGGAGAAGCTGGTCCAAGATCCGGCACTTGCGGACGCCTTCATTGGAGGCGGGATGAGCGAGCCGTCATCCTCCCCAACATCGTAATTATGAGGAGATTGGAATGAGCGAAGACATCGTAATGCAGGGAGCCGAGCCGTTCTTCCTGCGCGGCAACCATGTGGGCGTGCTGCTTTCCCACGGCTTCACCGGCACGACGCAAAGCATGCGGTATCTCGGCGAGGCGTTAAACCGCGCCGGGTATACCGTAAGCGCGCCTCGCCTGAAGGGCCACGGCGTATCGCCCGCGGCCATGGCGCAGACCCGGGCGGGGGATTGGATTGCCTCTCTCGAGGATGCGCTGACCGAGCTCAGAGCGCATTGCTCGACGATCTTTGTGGGAGGCCTTTCCATGGGTGGCACGCTCACTTTGTATATGGCTGGAAAGCACCCCGACGTTTTCGCCGGTGCTTTTCCCATCAACGCGGTGGTTCAACTCGAATCACCGGACCTTGCCGGCCTCGCTTTCGATCGAAATGCACCCGTCTTTGTCCCGGGAATTGGCTCGGACATCAAGGATCCCGGGATCAAGGAACTCGCTTACTCCGAAGTGCCTGTGGCTTGCTTCAAGGAGCTCTACGCGCTCGTCGGTGTGACGCGCGATCTCTCCGCCAGGATCAGGTGTCCAACCCTCGTTCTGCAGTCGCCTGATGATCACGTCGTCAAGCCCAGCAACGGCAGGCTGATCGCCGGGTTGGTGGCCAGCAGCAGGGTCGAGCTCGTCTGGCTCAACAATTCGTATCACGTGGCGACGATCGATTTCGACAAGGACGTCATCGTCAACGAGGTGCACCGATTCATCAAATCGATAGCAAAAATCTAATTGAGAGGTCAGCCAATGCCGTCTTCCTGATAGGGGGATCACCGAAGGACCCTTCAGGTGCTCTGCCAGGGCTGGCGATGGGCTTTCGAAGGCCCAAGGTCGAAGGCGTAGCGTGAGCGCATTTTTTTGATGCGGATCAGATAGCGCCAGTCGCCCTGGGCGCCGCGGAAGGCGAAGTCACACTTCCTGCTTGGCGGGCCAACTCGTCGGCACTGCTTTCACCATCGGCCTGACCGCCCAGATCGCGAGCGAGGCGGCAAAGAGATAGAGGCCGGCCTCGGCCGCGAAGACCAGGGCGTAGGATCGCGACACCGACGAGACCAGATGCTGCGTAGCATCACTGGCGAAGGTGCCGAGAAAGCCGCCGGTGCCATAGGCGACCGCTTGGGATGCGCCCCAGATCCCCATGCGTGTGCCCTCGCGATTGCGATGGCCGGCGCTGACGAGATTCATCATCGCGCCGATGGCCACGATGGCGTAGACGCCGTTGGTGATCCCCATCACCAGGATCGAGGCGCGCAACGGCCAGCCCGGGCCGACGGCGGCGGCGAGCGCAATGTTGAACAGCGCGAGCGCGGAAGCCGTGCAGGCGCCGACGATCCAGGGCGTCGTGCGCGTGCGCCATGCCGGCATCAGGTAGTTGAAGAGCGGCACCAGCGTCATGCCGATCAGCGTGCCCGTGTGCTGGAAGCCGGCGAGCTTGGTCGTTGCGCCCGGCGTCATGCCGAACACCGCGCCGGCAAACGGCTCCAGGATCAGGTCCTGCGAGCTATAGGCGAGCATCGACACGAAAATGAAGATCGCAAAGCGGCGCGCCTGCGGCTCGCTCAGGATTTCCATCAACTCGGCGCGAAAATTGGACCTGGGCGGCGGCGCTTCGATGTCTCGATCGGCGCTGGGAGCCGCGCTGCCTTCGATGTTCCAGACGCCGATCAACGTGAAGATCATCGCCGCCACCGAGACCGACGCGCAGACCGCCACCAGCCTTGCGCCGGAGAACGGATCAAGCGCGTAGCCGGCTGCGGCGGTGGTTGCGATGAAGCCTGTCACCATCATGATCCAGGCGATCGAGGCCGCGGTGCTGCGCCGCGCCGGCTCGGTGCGTTTGGCGAGCAGGACGAGCAGCGAGGTCTCGGCCGCCGAGACGCCGATGCCGATCATGATGAAGGCAACAACGGCCAGCGCGATGCCGAGGAAGAGATGCGTCGCCATCCAGGCGGTCGCAACCGCGGCGAGCGCGCCGCCGCTGGCATGCAGCATCATGCCGCCGACGATCCACGGCGTTCGTCGCCCGCCGATATCGGAGCCATAGCCGAGGCGAGGCCGCAGCACCTGCATGGCATAATGCAAGCCGACCAGAATGCCGGGCAGCATCGAGGGCAGACCGAGCTCCACCACCATGACGCGGTTCAGCGTCGCCATGGTCAGCACCGTGACCGAGCCGAGCCCGGTCTGCACCAGGCCAAGGCGGACGATGCCGAACCAGGAGAGTGGTTGCGGAGCGCCTGTCACCATTTTGCGTTCAACGCTGTTGCACGCGCCGGTACGTGCTGGCGACCACCACGATCGAAAGCATGGCCGCCGCAATGATGTAATACGCCGGCACCAGCTTGCTGCCGGTCAGGCCGATCAGCCAGGTGACGGTGAGCGGCGCAAAGCCGCCGAACACGGTGACGCCGACATTGTAGGAGATCGCCATGCCGGTGGAGCGCACCTCGACCGGAAACAGGCCCGCAAGAAGTCCGGGTCCGGAACCCTGCAACAGCCCGAACACCAGCAAGACCACGAACTGCGCGAGAAACAGACGGCCAAAGCCTGGCTCCGCCAGCACATAGGCGAAGAACGGATAGGAGATCAGCGCGGAGATCGCCGTGAATAGGAAGAAGGTGCGGTAGGCGCCGTAGCGATCGGCGAGCCAGCCGCCGAACGCGCACACCACGATGGTAAGCGCGGACGTGACGGCAACGCCGAACAGTCCCTGCCACAGCGGCAGGTGCAATTGCTTGACCACATAGGTCGGCAGATAGGTGTTCCAGATATAGGTGAGCGAGGTGCCGATGATCGTGAGCCCGATGGCGCAGATGATCGGCAGCCAGTGATTTCGCAGCACTTCGCGGACCGGCGCGCGGGCGACCTCCGACTTCCGCCGCATCTGCTGATACTCTGGAGACTCCGCGATCCTGTAGCGAACATAAAAGCCGAACGGTCCGATCAGCGCGCCAAGCAGGAACGGAATTCGCCACGCCCCGGCCTTCACCGCCTCCGGCGAGAAGGTGAACAGCACGCCAAGCCCGATCGTGGTCGCCAGCACGCGGCCGATCGCCTGCGACGACATCTGGAAGCTGCCATACATCATGCGCTGGTTGGCGGGCGCATATTCGACGAGCAGCGCGGTGGCACTGCCGAACTCACCGCCGATCGAAATGCCCTGCACCACGCGGCCGAGCACGACGATGATGGGAGCGACGATGCCGATGCTGGCGTAGCCCGGCGTCAGCCCAAGCGTCAGCGTGCCGAACGCCATCATCACGATCAGCAGCGACAGCGCGCGCTGGCGGCCGTAGCGGTCGGCATAGGCGCCGATCAGGATGCCGCCGATCGGCCGCACCACGAAACCCACGGCGAAGGAGGCGTAGGTCAGGAGCAGCGACAGGTTGCTCTCGGCCGGGAAGAACACGTCGGCGACGATGCTGGCGAAATAGCCGTAAGCAACGAAATCGAACCATTCCAGCCCGTTGCCGAGAATCGAGGCCAGCACCACGCGGTATCGCATCCGCCGCTGTGCGATGGCAGCTTCGCTTGGGGCGCCGTCGGCGGGCAGTGATCCAGGGAGAGCTTCGGTCGTCATGTTCCAGATCCCACGGCGGTCTTGGTATGGTCGCCCAAGGTGAACCACATTGCGATCACAGACAACCGAGGAAGAAGGCGGGTGAGGACACATTCCGCCCTGCAAAACCTGTTCCGCCATGCCCAGAGCGTGCTCTTGCCGCCCCAGGTCTGAGGCCGGGCATGGCGAACTTGACATTTTGGCAGGAGGTGAGTGTTACGTCATGGCATGGCGCCAACCTGCAGCCCTGCCTTGATCGATCCGTCGCCGACCGCGCGCTGTCCAGCGCTGCTGTTTTCGGCGCTCGTGGCCCTCGTCCTGAGCTTGGTGATCTCGCCCGCATCTGCGCAGGACAAGTCCGCCCGTCTGAAGGTGGTGGCAACGTTCTCGATCCTCGGCGACCTCGCACGCAATGTCGGCGGTGACCGTGCCGATGTCGTCACGCTGGTCGGATCGAACAGCGACATCCACGTCTATACGCCGACGGCCGCCGATGCGCAGTCGGTCAGAAATGCGCGGCTATTGATCGTCAATGGGCTTGGCCTCGAGGGCTGGTTACCGCGATTAATCGAGTCCTCAGGCAGCAAGGCCAATGTCGTCGTCGCCAGCAATGGCGTCGCGCCGCGCAAGATCGATGCGGGCGAGCTTCTCAGCCGTCAGCATGGGGCGGGCTCACAGGATCCGCATGCCTGGCAATCCGTGCCGAACGTCGCGATCTATGTCGCCAACATCCGCGATGCCATGGCGGCGGCAGATCCCGCCAATGCGACGGCCTACAAAACCAATGCAGATGCCTATCTGGCAATCCTCAAAAGGCTCGATCATGACATTCGCGATGCGGTGGCTCAAATACCGCCCGACCGTCGCAAGGTGATCTCGACCCACGCTGCATTCGGCTATTTCGCCGCCGCCTACGGCATCACGTTCCTGGCGCCGCAAGGCGTCTCGACCGACAGCGAGCCAAGCGCGCGCGACATCGCCGGCCTCATCACGCAGATCAGGACCGAGAAGATCCCTGCGGTCTTCCTGGAGAACATCAGCGACCCCCGGCTGATCCGTCAGATCGCGTCAGAATCGGGTGCGGCGGTTGGAGGGACGTTGTATTCAGACAGCCTGACCGGTGCCGACGGTGAGGCACCCACCTATATCGAGCTGATGGAACACAACGTCAGGACGATCGTAAGCGCTCTCGCCAAACGATCTTAACGCCATGAAAGACGCCGAGCCGTTCAAGATCGAAACCGGAAGCGCCGGCGCAGTGTCGGCGTTGCTGACGCGGCCCGTGCAGCCGCGCGCCTGCTTTGTGTTTGCGCATGGCGCTGGCGCCGGCATGACGCATGCGTTCATGGCGGCCGTGGCCTCAGGTCTCGCGGAACGCAACATCGCAACGCTGCGCTATCAATTTCCCTATATGGAAAAGGGCAGCAAGCGGCCCGATCCGCCCGGCATTGCGCACGCCGCGGTCCGCGCCGCGATCGCAGCCGCCGCGCGGCACTGTCCCGGTCTACCGCTGATCGCGGGCGGAAAATCCTTTGGCGCGCGCATGACCTCGCAGGCGCAGGCAAGGGCGCCGCTTGCGAACGTTATTGGCCTCGCCTTTTTCGGCTTTCCTCTGCACCCGGCCGGCAAGCCCTCCGTCGAGCGCGCCGATCATCTGAACGACGTGAAGATCCCGATGCTGTTCCTGCAGGGCACAGCAGACAAGCTGGCCGAAGTCGATCTCTTGAAACCCGTGGTGAAGAAGCTCGGCACCCGCGCGAGTTTGCATCTCCTTGAAGCCGCCGATCACTCCTTTCACGTGCCCGTGCGTTCGGGGCGCAAGGACGCCGGAGTGATGACGGAGGCATTGGACGCTTTCGCCGCGTGGATCGCTGCCATGCGAATTTAAGCCGATCAATTCCGGATCGCGGAACGCTGGCGCTCGTGTACGGATCATGCAATGGTCCGGCCGCGAATGACGTCGTCGGAGAATTTCGAATGCTTGAAATAAGGGACGAGGCCGCCGCGATGGCGCCCGCCATAGCGCTTGCGCAATGGACCAGCGAGACTGCGGCGGCGATCTATCATCTGCCGTTCAATGATCTCTTGTTTCGCGCGCAGGTCGTGCATCGCCAGCATTTCGATCCCAACCGCGTG
>Ga0105240_10015512_pt1 | contig 10359 bp, 5 predicted proteins | sample KBSC54metaG_FD_80426 | JGI IMG/M metagenome (GOLD analysis project Ga0105240, IMG submission 80426) | Corn rhizosphere microbial communities from Kellogg Biological Station, Michigan, USA - KBS C5-4 metaG | ecosystem: Host-associated > Plants > Roots > Rhizosphere > Soil | place: Michigan, USA... | reverse complement strand
TCGGGATCGGTGATCTGCGAGAGGTTGCCACCGGCGTCGCGCTCATAGGTCCAGGCAGCGCCGTCGGGTCCCCAGGCTTCTGTGAGATTGCCCCGCTTGTCGTAACGGCGGTTCCAGAGGTTTCCGGCGGGGTCGGTCACCTGCTCGGGCAGCCCCAGGGAGTTATAGCGGATTCTGGTGGTGCGGCTCAAACCGTCGCGCGTGACGATGATGTGACCATCGGCATCGTACTCGCGGTCGAGTGTCCGCCCCTCGGCGTCAGCTTCCCGCAACTTGTTGGAACGCTCGTCCCACTCGGTCCGCACTACGCCGCCACGCGCGTCGCGACGTTCCACCAACTGCATGCGCTCGTTGTAGACGAAGGTGGTCACCGCGCCCAGTGAATCGGTGGCGGTGTTGGTACGGGAGGCCTCGTCGTACGTGAACAGGTAGTGGTACATGCGCTCGGGACCGATGGCATGGATGCACCGTCCGCGCGCGTCGTACACGTAGTCGTACCAGGTGGCGTTACGGTCCTGCCAGTGAATTACCCGCGCGTCATCGTCGTACCGATACTCGAAGGGGAGACCACTGGCATTGATGACAGCGGCGAGGCAACCGCGCTCGTCGTATTCATAGCGAACCAGTTCCTCGGCTTCGCCGTCAGACTGCAAGGTTACGCGATGGATTTGCGTGGCCGTGCCCTCCACGCGCAAATCGTAACCGCCGCTGTGTTCGACGCGTCTCAAGGCGCCGCCCTCGCCATACTGGAAGCGGATGAAGTTCCCGTTTGGATCCTCGATGCTGGTGAGTTGCCAGCGGCCTGCAAACATGCTGGCGAACCGCAAGAGCTGGCGTTGATCGTTACGCACCTCGAAGCCGGCGGGCACACGGCGAAGCCTCACCTGATTGACCTGCGGATGCTGCAACCAGGAAGAGGAGTTTTCCGTGGGCAGTGTGAAGTCGATCCAGCGGCCGTCGTCGGTGTACCACGTCGCAACCCGATTCTCGAATTCAACCCACTGTCCCCACGTGCTGCACCACTTCGGTCCAAAGCAACTGGCGTGTCGCGAACCCGAAGCGTAGCTCCGCTTCAGGAACAGCGGCAGCGCGGCGGGGAGAAGGAAATCGGTTTTCCACATGCAGACTTCGCCGGTGACCCCGTCGACAGGTTCGCCGATGAGCGGCCGGCCGGTGCCGATGGAGCGCAACCCGGAGTAGCCCGCGAAGAGGCTTGCGCCAACGCCGAAACCGCCTTGCAGCGTGTCACGCCAACCTGGGCCCATTGCGTCGCCGATCTCGCCCAGCAGTTCGTTGCCGGCGAAGAAGGCGACACCGACGCCCACGGCCTCGAGTACCGCTGCGCCGCAAATGGCCCCAGCGAGATAGCCTCCGGTGAGCAATATTGCCGCGGCAGCCAGGGAGGCCAACGCTACTTTGCCCAGAATGTCACGCAGCCACGCTTCGTTGTCGTGGATCGGCAGGACCTGAACCGTCCCTCCGCCGATGCGCACGGTGGCAAAGCCCTCCTTGATGTCCGCATTGCACTCCAGTTTGTCTCCCTGTCGTGCAGCGGGCACGCTGTTGATATACACATTGCCGCTGCCGGTGGCGATCAACGACAAGGGCTTGCCAAAGTGGTTGAAGCCGTACAGGCCGTTGCAACTCGCCCCGTCGAGTTTGGCGCGGGCGGAAGCGATGCTGCCGACCCGGACGTTGGGCGAACAGGACGGCACGATCGCGCCCGTGACAATGCCACTACATCCGAATAGGGTACTGAGGCCGTTGGCCAGTTGTCCCCCTGCGAGTCCGGTTCCAGCAGTGGCCCCCACTGCACCGACTACAGCGAGCGCAATGGCGAGCGCGCCTCCACCGGTAGCGACGGTTGCGGCTACCAGGATCACTCCGACGACGGCGCCGAGCAGCATCCCGGCGAGCATGCCGAGCATTCCCAACCCATGTTCGACCGGATCGGTGATTCGCGCGGCCTGCCTGGCAGCTTCGGCTGCGGACACGGGCTAGTCCTCCTTCCGCGTACGAAACGTCTTGACCATGTTCTGAAATACTTCCGCGAATTCCTGGAATCGGTTTGCCGGCGCGGTGCCTGTCAGCGCGACTGCCACGCCCGATTTCAGCAGAATGATGGTTTGCTTCTGCCGCACGAACGAGCCGTCGGGGGAGCGCCAGCTGAACTCCATGCTCTCGGCGTTTTCTCCATTGAGTGCGATGCGTTCGCGCCGCACCAGGTCGAACTTGGGGCAGGATTTCGCCATGTCCACCAGCTGCCGGTCCACGTAGGATGCGAGAGAATCGTCCGCACTCGCCGAGCGATCGCGCGTGATGGCGAAGCTGGCGTCGGGCTTCTTGGCGCCGGCAGGAAACGATAGCGCTACCACGGTGCGATCCTCCCAGCCGCCGGGTAACTCGAGCGAGCCGTCGTTACAGATAAAGGAGCTCATAGCTATTGCATTACCAGCAGTAACTCCATCTTGGGAGTGACGATTTCGCCGGGAGCGAAGACGCTCAACGTGCGCGACTGCGCAACGCCCTCCCACAGAGCGCCGTTCTGTCCCAGGCTGAAGTACTGGCTATCGAGCTTGAGCGGGATGGCGGGCGGCGGTGCGGGTGTGTGGCGCATCGTTACGCCAGGGAGCGACTTTCGAACCAACCGCTCGATCTCCGCGGGCGAGGAGACTTTGGCAAGCCGCGGAAACTTGCCGATCACTTCATCCACCGCCATGTGGGCGTTGACGGAAAGAAAGGCCTGCGAGTCGGTCAGGTAGCGATCATCTGGAATAGTGCACGACCAGATGAGCTTGTCCGTCAGGGTGAGCGGTATGGCCAGGCACTTCGACGGCAGCACGGTTTCCAGCAGGTCGCGGATGCGCAGGTCGAGGTCGGTAAAACAGGGTCCCAGATCGTCGTGGTCGTAGTCGGGAAGGTCGATCGCACGGCCATCCAACGCAAACGTGGAGAGCGCGCCGGCCAATCGCAGCATGGCGCGGAACAGGACGTCGGGATGGCCGCGCCTGACTTTCCAGATGTGTTTCAGATCGGGCAGGTACGAGTTGACGGTGTGCAGCAGCCAGAAGTTCGCAACCTCCGACGTGGTGAAGTCGGCGAGGTCGCGTCCCTTGGCGCGGCGGGGTACGGCGAGCGATGCGCTCTTGGCGGTAAGCACTTCAATCTGGCGGCGGGCCAGCATCATCAGGTACTCGTTGGCAGAGATGTCGAGCAGCGCCGGAATGAACTTGAGAGAGTGGACATACTCGCCCTTCGCATTGCGTGCGATTTGCGCGATCCGCATGGCGGTGAAACCGTCCAGGCGTTCGCCCTCGAACAGCAGCCGGTAAGTCTTGCGCGCCAACTGCACCGGGCGCTCCTCGGACGCCTCCGTGGCGTCGGGAATCACCGCTACCTCGGCGGCAAAACGGGTGGACATGTCGCGGCCGTTCGCCTCCGCGCCGTCACCATTCACCAGGCTGAAATTCTGGCCCGAAGGTTTCACCTCCGGTATGGCGAGATACACGTCCAGCGTCTGCTGCGTCGGCGGAAACATTTCTTCGACGGCCCGACCAGCCGGGAGTTCGTCCGCCTCCGGCATGTTGAACGTCAGCCCGTCCGGGAGCAGCCCCTGACAGTAGCGCACGCGAAAGAAACCGTTCGCCAAGGCCGCGTCGTCGATGGCAATACGGGCCAGTCCCCAGTTGGCGAACGTCGACGCGCGGATCCGGAAATGCAGCGTGTCTTCGAAATAGTCATCCTGCAACTGGAAGTGTTGCGGCGCGAGAAACATGCCGTTCGACCAGACTACTCGCCGTTTTTTTACCATGTATGCTCCTTCACTCGGCTGCTTCTATTTGGTGATTGCGCAAGATCGCGGAGATGCGGTCTTGCAGGGGGTCGCGAACCCTGGCTGCGGCCGCCGTGTCCAGCACTTCCTGAAAGACTGCCCGGCCGGAGAATCCGGTAGCGATCATGAGCAGTTCATCGGACGGACGGAACGCTGTTACCGGAGCCGAGATGGTTACCAGCGGCAGCTCTCCCAAATCGGGCAGCGTTCGCAACTCGACCTTGTAGCGCAATCCCTCCAGCAGCGTAACCAGCTGGGGCTGCTTCTCGAACAACAGGCTGAGAATACAGGCACGCAAGGCGAAGGAACGAACAGCTTCGTAGTCACGCTCCTGTCTGCCGGCCGCCACCTGGCGCATCAATGGAAGTGAATAGGTGCACGGGTAAGTGAGTACCCACGTCAGCGGCGACGTGACCATGATCTGCCTCCGCTCCCGGCCGCTGCGGACTTCGTGCAAGTACTCCCATTCCGAGAGCTGCATCTGTGTGGAGGGGGATTCGATGGGTGGGGCCAAATCGCGCCGCAGATCAAACGGCCGTCCAGAGATGCGCGAGTAGGTTTGGGCAAGTACAGCGAAGTTCTGTTGCGCTTCCGGCACGCTCTCGCGCCCGTTACCTTCTACCCTGTCACCCAACACGCGACGTGGCCGAAACAGCGGCGCCAGAGCGTCAAGATAGGCGCGCAATTGCTGACGGCAGAGGTTTGCCACTTCTTTGGTCAGATGGTGACGTTCCAGCAGTTGTTCGCTGGTCAACTCGGATGTGGCGATAGTTTGCGGGGTCACGGGATTTCCTCCTCCGTTTAGATGCACTATTGGACCGCCCTCCCACTGCATGCCAGCCGCGAGAGAAAGCTGTCGTCAAAGAGCGGGGTCTTGGAATCGATGTTTACCTGCAACGTAAACGCCTTGCCTGCTGCGTCCTGTAGAAGTTGCGAGTCGCCTTCGAAACCGAGCCTGCTAAACACGAACTGATTGCCATGGCGCTCCTGGGCTTTGCCGAGCAGTCGAAAGATGCCCCAGACGCCTCGTCCTACTGCTTGTATCGTGAGTGCGCTTCTCAGCGTAAGCTTTGCATCGCCACCGCCAGGGTCGGGCCACGAGAATTTCACGGGAGACGAAGGAGCCTGGCCGCTGCATCGGACACTCTGACCGCCGGATTCCAGCTCGAAAGGTATCGGGGCGGTGTCGCTGAGCGAGACCGCATAATCGAAGCGGGGCTGCGCGCCGCCATCGGCGTATAACATCTCCGACAACTGCGTCTGTGCCGAGAGAGCGCTCAGGAACTGCGGCGAAAGGCGCGGCTGAGCGACTGCCGGATTCTGGATCCACACCTTGCCTTGACGCTGTAAGAGTTGCGCAAACGGGGGCTGCTGGACAAATTGCGCGAGCTCACCGGAGCCCGGGGCGAAGTAACGGTTCAATTCATCGATCGTGGTATCTTCGCGAGAAGCTGGATTGAATGGATACTTTCTCTTCAACTGCTCGAAATCCCGGCATAGTTTCGCCGCCGCCGCATTGGCACTCTGGCTCATCATCTGACCCGGATTGTCGGGCAGTATGGCATGTACCCTTTGGATGGGCTCATCGATCAGTCTTTTGACCTCCACATCGATGTCTTCCGGCGTGCGGTTGAAATTCGACTCGAGCTGACGTGCCATGGCCGTGGCCTTGCCTTCGGCCTTACTGGCGTCGTCCCACACCGCGGGGTCGGGCATGCCGTCGAGCTTGGAGTCGACCTTGCGGCCGAAGCCACGCATGGCATCGCCGAGTTCAGCCAAGGCGCCGATGTAGGCCGCATTCGAGGGTCCGGAAAAACTCTCAGGGTTTTTGGGATCGACTGCCGACCAGGCCGGTTGGAAGGCGCGCGCGATATCGGCGATGGTGGCGCGCTCCGGAGGCGGCGGCGATGCGGAGGCGGGCGGGACGAATTCTCGTACGGTATTCCGGCCACGTTGCAAGCGGGGGAACCAGCGGTTGAGTCCACGTTCGGCGGCGCGGTCCGCGGCTGCCGTGGCAGCCTTCTTGCTCTGCGAATCTGCCGCCGGCTGCGGAGCCTGTAACCAGGTGTTACTCGACACCATGAACAACATGGCGAGCAGCGGGGAACGGTTACCGTCGGAGAGAATCGACAGCTTGCCCGATGCGTCCTGAGGGTTGCGATAGGGGAGCACCGAGAAGGCGGCGAGGAACTGTTTCCAGCGCTGGATGTAGTCCTTGACGTACAGCTCTTCCACGACCTCGGTGCCCGAGTCATTCCCCGGGAGCCAGTTGGTAGCGCCTGCTGCCGCAGCGTTGAGACCAATGACGCAAGGCTCACCGCTCGCCACGAACTCGCGGTCGCGGATCCTCTTGAGAACCAGCTCGCGTCCTTCCTTGGTGTAGGCCCATTCGATACGTTCCGGACCATTGAGCACGTCGCGATAATTGGGTGCGTACCGGGCGAGGGCAAGTGCTTCGTGCTCGCGATTGACGCGGTCCAAGACACCGCGCAGCAGCCGGTCGGGACCTTTGAAGGCCAGCAGGTACGCCTGTGCGTGTTTGACGGCGTTCTCATCTTCGGTAATCTGACCGTCGTAAGGATTGGCGCGTAACAACTCGGAGGTGTAGAATCCGATCTGCAGATTGGCAAGCCGCACCGCCTCGGGGGACAGCGTTCCATTGGCCGGTAACATAGCAGGCAGTGTCCGATCGAGGAGCGGCTTGTCCGGCCGGCATTTGCAATTGATGATGGTGCGGTACACCCTCAACCGGTTATAGGCGTCGGAGTACGCGATGGTTGTCGTCGACGGCTGCAACTGGGAGAATCCAGCAACGAACGTGCCCAGGATGGGATCGAGAAAGATTTTGCGGAATCGCGCGAAGTACACGGAGCGCAGGTCCGCGATGACGCGATCTCCGGAATACAATCCCCACCGCATGCCGAGAGGTGGATGGCCATCTTCGTAACTCCGCAGATCCTCCAAGGTGCGGCGCAGACCGTCCAGTTGCTGCAGGCTCTCGACAGACGGCGGTCCCGGCTGGGTGTCTGAAAACGTCGCAAGCGACGCCGTCGCCGTGTTCAGAAGCTGCCTGTTTCTCGACCATGACACGGTCCATGCCAGCGTGAGGAAAAGGAGCAGAAACGCGGCGGTGCCCAGCACGATGTTGCGATACAGCTCCACGCGATGGTCCACCACGGTTCGCTGGGCCGCATGGTCCGGCAGTATCACCTTGCCGAACACTTCCGAGAGAAACGACCAGCGCATGACAGTGGGTGCAGACGGCATTGCGGACGTCAAGGCGGCAGCGGTAGTGATGGGAGTGCGCGAGCCGAAGAAGTAGGTTGCCTCCGACTCCATCTGGGCGAGCGCGGCGTCGCCGGGAATCTCGTGGATGGCCATTTCCCGCGCGGCTTGCCGGATGCCCGAGAAGTAGAACCCGCGAAGCCTGGGACCTCGCTGTAGCGGGTTCGGCCGGCAGATGTCGACCAGGAATTGCACCAGGTCTGAGCGAATGCGCTTCATCTCACGCGGAAATTCGAAGATGAACGACTTGCGATCCAGGAAGCTTTCACGGCCCAACATGGTCATGCGCTTGGACGCGAGCGAGGCGCACAGCCGGTTGAAGTAGGAAGTCAGCCGCTTGTTTTCCGCTTCGGCGTAAACTTCCCTGGCGTGAGGGTGGCGGTCCAGAAGGGGCAGGGTTGCACCCACGGTTCGCTGCTCTTCGGTCTCGCTCAGGTGCGCGAAGAATTCCGTGGCGTAGCGGATATCATCGACATTCGAGAAGAGCGTGTACACCGGGAAATCGGCTCCAAAGATGCTTCCCGCGGTTTGCAGACGCTCATGGATCTTGCGGGCAGCGGCGGAAGATATCTCGGCATTTCCGCCATCGAGAAAATTCTTTGTGTCGTAGACTAACAGCGCTCCGCGCAGGTTCTGCCGGGCCTGGTTACGCGAGAAGATCCTTCGCCACAGAGGCTTCCACTCCCTGCCGCTCAACAAACGCAGCAGGCTTTCCCAGTGCTCCGGCTCATCGAGAAACGCCTGGCCGGAAACGTCGACAAATATCGCGCCGGAAGCGAACCAGAAATTACAGGAGACTGTCGGAATGATTCGGGACTCGCGGAAAGCCTCGCCGGCAAGCATGCGCGGTTCGAGTCCTGAATTCGCGATCATGCTGGTCTTGCCCGAGCCGGGAGGTCCCACGACAAGGTAAAGGGGCAGGTTAGTCACCAGCGGCTTCACGCCGGAATTGGCAGCAATCGGCGCGCCGGCCAACCGGTTGTTGGCGTCGGCGACCAGCTTCTTCAGCTCCTGTGTAAAGGGGCTATCCGATGCTTTGGGCGTGGGGGCAGGCACCGGCGCATCAACCGGGGGGGCAGCACTTTTGGACACCTTTCGCGTAACCAGCATCCCCACCACCCAAACCGCCAGTGCCAGCGCAGTCAGCACCGTGCATGCGACAAGCACGCTCGTATCGGGCAGCAGGATTGCGCTGAGGACCGCGACCACAACTTCGAAAAAAAGGAACAGAAGAATCAGGCCGAAGATTCTGCGCAGGCTCATGGTGTCCTTTTCCATATGCTTATCGCGAGGCCTGTCTCTGGGCCAGAGTGTCCAGCCCGCTGGTGCGCGAGTTCAAGTGCAAGGAGTAGGCGGCGAAACACAGCAATGCAAATGCGAGTGCCGCGGCAGCCGCCAGCCGAAGTCGTTTGGGAAACGGATCCGGCGCGACCGCTGCCGCCGGACCATCGGGCAGCATCCAATCGGGCGAAAAGTCCGTCTGCCGTCCAAGAATGCGTTCAATCCTTTCGCGGACGTTGTCCATCATGATGTGAAGTTCGGCCTTAGAGCCGGAGGCATAGCGACCCTCATAACCGAGGAGCAGGCAGAGGTAGTAGACCTCGAGCGCTTCGGCCACCTGAACGGAATCGTGATGGGTCCGGAGCTCTTCGAGGTGCTTGAAAAACAACTCTCCGGCGGATCGTTGATCGAACAATTCCTCCTGCAGATTTTTTCGCGCCCACTGCGCCTGCCCCACGCTCTGCGAACTGAGGGCGGCCTCATCAAGGTACGCGACCACCGCAAAGCTGGCCTCCTGGACAATCTCCTTGGCGTAACCGAGGCGCGCCGCGGTTTCGGCGATGTCCTTCAGTGCGGCTTTGATGCGATTGCGAAAGGCTTCCGAACCCTGAAGTTGCTCGCGGCCGGACTGGATGCGAACGATTGCGGTCAGGATCCCTTCGTACAACAGGGCCAGCCGGTCGGTCTTCATTGCCGTAGTCGCATCGGCGAGAGCGAGCGGAGATGGGCGGGTGACAGCGTCTGGCATTTAGTTCGTCCTGATGGTGAAATGCGCGTTGCCGGAGATCCCGATTTGCCCTGCTGTGAAGTCCACAGCATCGGACTGGAACACGTCAGACGCTCCGCCATCCGTCCCGGCAAGGCTGATGCTATGCGGCTCGATGTGGAGCGAAACCGCTATGTCGGCAGCATCTTTTGAGCGCTTCAAAAGAGTGACACTTTGACGCTTGCCTCCCAGCGTGGAGACGCGTGTCACGCGGCGCCCGGTGAACTCGTACACTACCGAATTCTGTCCGCCGGCAAGCACCCGGAGCTGGAGCCGGTTCCGGTTGTCAGCGAGGAGAACGGTGAGATGGAATTTGTAAGTGCCGGGCGTGAGCCAGGCGGTTCCGCCGTTGGTAATCGACCATCCATCCGCTACGTAGTGCAAGACGCGTGAATCGGGGAATAGAGTCTGCAGCGCTGGAGGTGGCTGGGTCGGTGGATTGGTGGTCTCGGGTGGTACGGGTGCAAGTGTCATCGCGACGCGGGTGGTTTCGCCAGGCTGAACATTGACGTCCAGGCTGCCGGGCTTGAAGCCTTCGGCGGTGGCGACGATGCGGTAATGGCGGGCAGGTACCTGGATCGCTCCGGAAGTACGTCCGGGCGAAGCGACGCCATCCAGTTCATACTGCACTTTGGCCATCGCAGGTGAAATGTCGAATGCCATGGTTCCGAAGGGCATGAGTGCGAGATTGCTGAACGCCGCGGTCTGCCCAGCAATGAAGTTGACTTTCGCCTGTTTGGACTCGTAGCCGGCTTTGCGGAGTTCGACAATCGAATCTCCGGGAGGTAGTTGGTCAATGGAGAACGCGCCGCTCTCATCCACACGGCCCATCGACCGTCCGTCAATGAAGACCTCGGCTCCAGGCGAACTCCGCAGGGTCAATGCCGCGACAGCCGGCTTCGGTTTCAGATCGGCATGAAGTCCCAGTGCATCGCCCTTCGCCAAAGTGATTTTGTCGTAGTAGTCGATGAACCCCTTCGCGGTCATTTTCAGGGCGTACTTGCCTGGAGCCCTCTGCACCCACCACTTGCCGTTCGGCAGGTGAGGCACTTCGACATCGTCGACGAAAAGTCGCGCGCCGGCTGCATCGGCGCTGACGATCAGATAGGGGAGCAGGGGATTGCTTCGTAGAAAAAGCGCCAGCACCGGCGCATTCCCCGGATCGATCGAGAATGCCGGGCTGCCTGGTGCGGCC
>Ga0105240_10015511_pt1 | contig 10359 bp, 10 predicted proteins | sample KBSC54metaG_FD_80426 | JGI IMG/M metagenome (GOLD analysis project Ga0105240, IMG submission 80426) | Corn rhizosphere microbial communities from Kellogg Biological Station, Michigan, USA - KBS C5-4 metaG | ecosystem: Host-associated > Plants > Roots > Rhizosphere > Soil | place: Michigan, USA... | reverse complement strand
TGTTGCCGCGTATGTGTTGGTCCCGCTCGCGGTATGTCACTGAATTGGCGGAGAGGGCGAGATTCGAACTCGCGGTGGTATTGCTACCACGCCGGTTTTCAAGTGCGCAAACCGCCGACAATCAGCAACTTACGCCAGCATTCCCCCGCAGAAAAATCAGTCAGTTACACTCTGCCCAACGGGCCGCAATGTTGGCGAATTTTGGCGGCACTGTCCCAAAATTGTCCCACGGGAGATCGTCGGAATGTCGGGCGCAGATTGGCTTGCGATCCTCCGCTATGTGCGCCCGATCGTCTTCTGTTTCGCGATCGTTGTCTGGGCGCTTATCGTCGAGCCATTGTTCGCATCAGCCGATATGCTCGCTGCGTTCGACGCGTTCCTATCCAAGAGAGCTGGTTTCGCATGGGCGGCGCAGGCCTTTCACGGGTGCCTTTCCTATGTCATCGCGGTCGCGTTAGAGCACTTGGCCGCCAAATGGCATGCACATCGCGCGCGTGTTGCTGCTGACCGCAGCGAAGCGAGAGAAAGAGAAGAAAAGTTTGAAAACAGAGCTCGTCTCTTTCGGGACTGCAGTTACGAAGAAAAGCTGTTCTTCAGAGCCTTTATCGACCTTGGTGTTCAGGCGCTTTCATCAGACGCCCTCACAGACAATGTTCGAAGGCTCGCAGCACAAGACGGCCTTTCCGACCAGCAACTGGGCGCAGCGCTGGGGAGGTTGCGCAATAGGAATCTAATTTTCCGCGATGATAGCTATGTCTCGGGCTCGGGATGGCACCTCAGCGTCTATGACTTCGCATTTCTGAGCGAGCATCCTAATCTCATCGGGTCTGGCGCGCCGGTCCGCTATGTGGACACTCCATAATTCGCGGACCGTAATACCACTCCGCAACCGCCCGCCTCGCGTCTTCAAGGTCAGCGAATCGGCCAAGCGGCAACTCGCCCAAGTGCAGCGATGCTGACCAAGCGCCATCTTCGTAGCTGATCGTCCCAACGAAAAAGCGTCGATAGTAGACGTGCCAGTGGCCGCGGCTTGGGTCGTTGCCGGCGACGATGACGTTGGAGAACTCGAGCGCGCAGTCGGGCATACCCTAAGCGTAGCGCGCCTGCGTCTCACGGGATGCCTGGTAGGTGAGCCTAGCTCGTCTAGTGACAGCGCCCCGCTTGAGCGAATAGTTAGGGTTAGGCACCAGGCGTAAAGACTGGCGGGTGACGCAAAGCTTGCTGCACAACGGCAGCGACAGAAGCCGCGTTGATGCCGCGACCAACACAGTAGGGCGACTGCAGCCAGACAGAAAGTGTGCGAGTGCCCTTGCTCGAGTTGCAGGAAACGCAGCACCTTACAATGTTTTGCCTGGTGACGATTCTGATGTCGTTGACGATGTGCTCCCAACTCGGCCTAGCGCCAAGTGTTTTGGCCGGTGGCGCGAAGGGAATACCGCAATAGACGCAGGCTAGGTCGCGCTCAAGGACCTCGCGCTCTAACCAAGCAGGAATTCCCCAGCGGTTCACCCTAGTAACCCTGTCTATGACGCAACTTAACCCATACCCGCCCAAAGGTGCTTGGAGAAGCAAGGTGCATACGCGGGCGTCCAGCTGAACGCCATGTTACGGCGCGAACTCTTTGAAAAACGAGTGCTCAACCTCGTACGTTGTAACTGCCTTCAATCCGAGCTCTAGCTTTTCAAGCATGTCGAGAAGCTTTTCTCCATCGATCAATTCAATAGGTGGCGCGCCATCCCGCGTGGCCTCGCGACGAGCTTCTGCGGTAAATGTGCCTGTTGTGATGATGATGCCCTTGTCGGCGCGGCCGGCCATCGCCCCCCGGAAGTCTCGCACATGCGACGGAGGAACGGACTTCGCATACCGCTTGCACTGAAATAGCACCTTGAAGGAGACGAGAGGATTGACTTGAAGTGTCCCGAAGCCGTCGATGCCGCCGTCGCCACTTTGACCAGTAACAACCACCTGTGTGAAGCCGGCCTCGCGGAGTATCCTTTGCGCCAGTCTCTCGAACCCCTCCGGAGGAAGTTTCAGCAGAATTGAAAGCACTTCTTCGCGGTAGTCTTTCGATACAGCGCCAGTACCCTCCGCGACCTGCTCGGCCGCCGGCTCTTTCCCCTTGAGCTTGCGCTGCTCTTGAAAAATCTTTACCCACTTGAGGAAGATCTGACGCGCCTGGTCCGGCGTTAGTTGCGCCTCCATCCCCTTGTTGGTCAGACTCCAAACGCCGTGCTTTGAGGAGTCGAGCAGTCCTTCGCGTACGAGATAGAACCGAGCCCATGCGACTTGGTTGCGGAACCGCGAGCCACCAGAGGGCAGCGTTTCGTTGAGAACATCGTCGGGCAGTTTGAGATCATCAGCAACCCGGTCCACGGCCTCGTCCGCCTTCGCAGAGCCCCCGAGCGCGCGCAAAGCGTTCAACAGTGGACCGAAGTAGCGGACGAACTTAGCGCCTTCTTCTTCTTTTGCCACAACGCCTCCAAAGCGTCCTAACGCCTGGGCTAAGCGGGCCCTGCCGCCGCTGAGATGGTACCACCCACTCCATCAGCAAGCGGCCGCTATCGACCCAAAGCTGACGTTCGTGACTGTCCGCTTGGGCGAAGCTCGAGAATGAACGTCAGTGCACAGTCGCGGCCGGCTTCGGTGCGAGGGCCGCCACCTATTGCCATTCCGCCGGCAACGTCACCTTGAACTCGATCTTCGCGAGTTGGTCCGGCGCGCTGCCAATTTTTCGCAGGAACGGCAGCCAGCGCGGGTCGGAATGGAGACTATCGAACAAATTCTCTGTCACAGTGCCAGGAATGCCGGGGTCCTGGTACTCGACCGCCTTGTCGAGCCACTCGAACGCTTTATCCTTGTTGGCGCAGAACGCGTAGTCGTAGGCGATGTTGTAGGGCGCGTCTTTCGCGAACTTCGCGATCAGCGCAGCCAGTGCCGCGTCCGAGTCCGCCTTGCGCCCCACCGCGTGGTACGCCAGCGGCAGGCCGATCATCTTCCACGCCTCGCTCGTCTCCTGCTCCATCTCCGCCAGCGCCTCAGGCGCATCGCCCTTCAACAGCAGTGCAAAGCCGAGTTCGGCGTGCGCACCGCCACGGCCCGGGGAGAGGCTCAGCACCGTGCGGAACGACGCGATCGCCGCGTCGAGCCGGCCGGCCATGCGCTGGTAGCGAGCCAAGTTGAAGAGCGCCGACACGTTCACCGGATCGCGCAGCACGACAGCCTCGTCGAGTGCCAGCGCCTCGTCTAAGCGGCCGAGGCCCCTGAGAAGCAAGGCGGCGTAGCTGAGCACGGCGGGATCCGTTGGATCGAGCTTTAAAGCGCGTTCGAAGTGGTGTGCGGCACCGGCAAGGTTGCTGTCGCCGAACATCGCGATCAAGCCAAGTATGCCATGTGTCGGCGCATAGTCCTGATCGACCGCCAGGGCCCTCTCGGACGCATCGCGGGCGCGGGTGTAGGCGTCCTGGCTTGAGAGCATGGCGATGCTTACTTCGTAGATGAAGTTCGTTGAGAGCCCGACCCATGCCGGCGCGTAGCGCGGATCGATCGCCAACGCCTGCTGGAACAGCGCATCGGATTGCTTGTATGCGTCTGGCGTGCCTTGCTGACCGATCTGGCGCGCCTGCAGGTACAACGCGTACGCCTTTGGATCGGTCGTGCGCGCCTTCGGCGCCGCGCCGAGCAGAGTGACTTTGAGCTGCTTGACGACGTCCGCCGCGATTTCTTCCTGGATCGCGAAGATGTCGTCGAGCTTACGGTCATAGGTCTGCGACCACACCTGTGTGTCGGTGCCGGCTTTGATCAACTGTGCCGTGATCCGCACCGAGTTGCCTGCCTTGCGCACCGAGCCTTCGAGTACGTGCGCGACGTGGAGCGTGCGCGCGATCTCGGGGATTCCGATTTCCTTGCCCTTGAACGCAAACGAGGAGGTTCGCGCCGTCACCTGCAATTGCGGAATCTTCGCGAGCAGGTCCAGCAGTTCCTCCGAGATGCCCTCGGAGAAGTACTCCTGCTCCTTCTCGCTGCTCATATTCACGAACGGCAGCACCGCGATCGAGTGCTGGGCGATCGGGACTGCAGCTTCCTCGTTGACACCATGGTGCAGCACGAACCGGTCGGTCACCAGCAGCACGACGGCGACCGAGAGGACGCCGATGATCCAAAAATCGAGTTTGCGACCCGTCTCGCGCGTGATCGATTCGGCCAACGTGACGTCGCGTTCGAGCTTGAGGCCTTCCGGAGTCAGCTCGAAAAACCAAGCAAACACGATCCAGAAAGGGAAGCCGATGACTGCGGCTACGATGAACCAGCGCACCCCCCAGTTCGGAACGTCGAACACGGGCAGCAACTGCGCCGCGCCCTGGGACAGCGCCCAGACAATGCCAACGTACAGCACCGCAGCCTTGAATACGTTGCGGCGCTTGAGTTCGCCCAACAGGCTGCGTTTCATGCTCAAACGCACTCCCCGCCGGTAGCATTCCGGTCGAGGGCGAGTGTCCCGCAACTACGTTAAGTGGCGCAAGCGCTAGGCGGCACGGACGCAATCAATCACTCGCCGCAGCATGAGCGGCCGCTGTGCGACAGTGATTTGCGGGCGTCGGGCGTCCGCTTTGGGCCGGTAGCAGACGGTCGAAGTTGGCATGATCGGCGTGTCTCTGAGGATTCTAGAGTCGCGCGGCCCCCCCCCCGATACTAATTTCGCGGGCGCATAAATTTGGCTGGCCTCCCGTATCGAGAGGGGCGCGCTCAACCTTTTGGACCACCCCCTGGGGAGGCGCCCGGTCAAGCTCGACCGGGCGCCTTTCTTGCTGTCAGGTCACTCAGCGGTATGTCGGCGCGCAAGCCCTGACTGCGGCGGTTATTGCGGACACTCACCGCTTGTCCGCCATCCCTGCGGGGGATTAGGTGGTCGGAACCTTCACGAACGCGGCCGGATGTGCGAGCTGTACGTCGGCACGCAGGTGCGCGATGAACGCGAACTGATGGTTGTCCGCGAACCGCTCCGTCAGCAGTTCGATGCGCAGACCGCTCCGGATACCGATCATGAGCTGCCGGAAGTCGCCCACGATCACCTGGTGGCCCGGCAGCGTCGTGGTAGTGAGCTGCGGAACCCTCTCCAGGGCGACGGGAGGGCGAAGCGGCTGGCCTGTAGAGTCGGCCAAACCCTGTAGCGTGCGCCAATCGCTCGGCGGCATCGCGATGGCGGTCGGGTCCGGCGCGTTCGCGCCCTTCAGGGCCAGCAGTGCATCCAGCAGCAGCGAATAGTTCAGCGCTCCGGCCGTAAGCGCGTTCACGCCCGTGGTATTCCAGATGCCGCGGGGTTCCGGCGCCGTGCCGCTGCCGATTAGCGCCGCTTTGTCGATGCTGATCGCCATGGAGCCCGCAAACGCGGTGAGGAGTGCCTGGTTGAGGTTCACCGAGTCTTCGAGCAGCTCGCGCGAGACCTTCACCAGTACAGCCAGGGAGTTCGCCGTGAACGTGACGCGATCGAAGCTCGCGGCCGACTCGGCGATGGCCGCATTCTCAAGGCGCCAGGCCGCAGTCGGATCGCCTGTCAGGCGCGCAATGCTCGTTTTCTGCGTCTCGAGCTGCACGGTCTTCGCGCCGGCGCTGATGCAGACCGTCTGCGCGCGCATCCGGTCGATGAGTTCGGCGAACAGGTACTCGGGCACCGTTGCACCGCCGCCGCCGATCGTAGCCTCTTCCATCGCCGCGCGAATGTCGGGCGTGCGTGGGCCAAGCGCCATCGCCTGGACGAACTCGCCGAAACCGATGCGGTTGCCGCCCGGCGCCGCCTTGACGTGCGCGGCGAGCTTGTCGCTCTTGTCCAGCACGATGAAGCCGGCGTCACCGTTGGGCCAACCGCTGCCACCAAAGTGCGCCGCGGCGGCCTCGTCCAGATCGAGCTGGTTTGAGATCGCCTCGATGGTGGCCGCGGCAGCGTCGAAAGCTGTGAGGTGAACTTCGGTCACCGGCTTGTCGCCGATGCTGGCGCGGTAGTTGCCGAGCGCGCGGCGCATATCGGCGCGCGCCTTCAGCAGCTCGGACTTGCTGCCGCCCAAGGCGAACGGCGTGACGTACTTCTCGCCGATCTTGGCGAACTCGGAAGCCGCAGTCAGGAGCCAGCGCTGGTCTTCGGTGTTGCGGATATTGATGAAACTGTGCTGCGTGGAGTCTTTCATGTTTGTTCCCTTGAATTGGACGCAGCTCCACCGCTGTGATGCGGAAGACTGCGAAAAAGTGGGGTGTTGTCGCGTGCCTCTGGCGTGGCCAGGGCGGTTACCGCGTGGGGTGCCGCAATCGCCGCGTCGTGGACGCGGAGCGGCGTTGCTTCAGGCAGCTGCGCTGCCGTGGGCAGCGGCCGCAGTGGTTGCGTGGAGCCGTGGGCTCCTATGGGATTAAGTGGACTTGGCGGGTATATCGGTTCCGACGCGACTGGTGTCCCGGAGGAAACCCGGGCGGTTAGCGAATGGAAACCATTCGGGAACCCGAGCGGTTCTGGCCCGTGGAGTGCGGCCAGGAAGTCGCGACTTGCCAACTCGAGCCATCGAATCAATAGCGCTTCCGCATCCCGTCTGAGTGCCAGCACGTCGCTTTTGCGCTCCCGTAGTTGCAGCGCGCGCTCTGCAGCTGGCATCACGGCCCGGGCGAATACCAGCCCATGTCCCGCATCTTCGACTGCGGCGGCCCACGATCGGCCCGGGCGCAGTGCGCAAGCGACATCGCGAACGAACGGCCAGCGTTGAAAGTCGCCCGCGTAGGTCAACAACCACGCCTCTGTAACCGGTGCCAGATTCGCAAAGCTCAACGCCATCGCGACCCGGTCGGCTCGGCGCCCACGCGGCGTTATTGCCGCCTTGCTCGCGTTGTGAAATCGCAAGCCGCGGACGCCATCGACCCCTGCGGTTCGCCGCATCGTCGTCGTGCCGCGGGAAAAAATCCGGAACGCTCCGCGAAGCTCTGGCGGCGATTCGTCCAACTCGCCGTCCTTGTTGAAAACGTCCGCGTTACCGAATTCGCCCGCGCGGGGAACATGAATCCACGCGCACCCCGGCGAACAGAGGACCGCCAATTTGCGTGCGGCGTCTTCGACGAACTGCGGGATTTCGCGGGGCGTATGGCGAGGACCACGAACAACCAACGAACCGACCACGGGTTGAGCACGATTCGTGCTCAGTTCGTGAGGCTGTCGTTCATAGAGCGTGGTCGCGCGCAAGCGCGCGACCATTCTCCTATTGGAAGATGAAGATGAAGGAGAAGATGAAGAAGAAGAAGAAGGGCCGTCACCTTGCCGCTCACCAAAGAGGGTCATTGGTTAGGCGCCTGGTTGGTTGGTGGACGAAAACCGCGTGGACGTAGGCCACCTGGCTGGTTGGTGGACGAAAACCGCGCCGATTGACCGCGGCGCTGCCGGACCCATTCGTCTCGGACGAGCCGGCTGCTATACCAGCACGGCCCTTCCGCTCGCTCTACGAGCGTTACGGGATCGCCTGACTTGCCCGCGTGCGTCGGGGTGTGGGTGTAGGCGTCCGCTCCGGCGTCTGCGCCCTTCAACACGCCCCTCGCCGCAAGCTCGCGCAGGAGTCGTACTTGAGCGCCGGCAGCGCGGGCCAGTTCGGAAAGTGGCCATCGAACTACGCCGTATTCGTCGGAATCGTGGAGGACGCAGAGAACATCAATCCATGCGCCCCGTGCAGCGTCAGAGCACCGACGAAGCTTCGCGTTGCCGAGCCAGTCGCCCGGGTAGAACTGAAAAGAAGGTCGCCGCATGTCAGGCGCCCCGCGCCGGATTGCCCGGCGATTGGTTACGGAACTGATATTCCGCAAGGGAGCGTTGCAGACCTGCGGCCGTGGTCAAGGCCTCATCGATTGCGGCTTGGGCGGGCGTCACCGTAGACCAAGAGCGCGTCGCAACCGACAGCCGTTGTGCAGCAGCTTGCACTTCTGCCACCAGCTCTGCCTGGCTGCGCTGACGCCGGTCGGGGAAGGGGGCGAGCCTCACGCTGCGCCTCCGGCTGCGAGCCACTCGTCGTATTTGGCGACATCGATAAAGACGATCGGACGCCGAGCGCCGGGGACGGAGCGGACGCGCAGCACCGCGCCTACTTTGTCGAGGCCATTGACCGATGAGTTATGGAGCTGCCAGCGCAGGCCACCAGGTGTGAGTTCCGGCCGCTCTGAGAGCAGCTGATTGGGGCGCCGCAGATTGCGGCCGCCAATTGCTTTGATTTCCACGGATGGGTCTCCGCCGGTTGGATACCGGCGAAATTGCCGCTATCCGCGTATCTCTACGCGGATGGGAATCTATTTTGTTGTTTGCGGCCTGTAATCCCGGCAAATTCTATTCTTTTCCGGGAATCCCACCGACCAGGCGACACACTTCATAAAACAGCTCTTCGGCTCGTGTCTTTCCGAGGCCGAGCTTCTTGCCGACGCGCTCGAAAAGCTCTCGGTTGATAGAGCTTCCGAGCTTGCGTTCTTCAGCAACTTCCATCCAAACGGCAGACCGTTTGAGACGGGCTTGTCGTATGCGCGAAAGATGCACTCCCTTTGGGTACGGCGCGCCGAAGGCTTCGTCCCAGCTGGCGACGTCGCCATTGATGACCTTGTCATAGCCGCTAATGAATGCTCTTGAAACCCATTCCGGCATCGGGATGTTGTGCTTAGCGCAGGTGCGAAGGGCACTAAAAAGCGCCACGCGATCGCCCGCCTCAAAATAGGTTCGCCAACTTTCGAGCTTCTGTGCCTGCACCTGTCTCGAAAGTTTGATGTCGCGCGTGACGATGACCGCCAGATTTTCGGCGGCTTTCGTTTTCGACGTGACGGGCTTGCGCGTCAAGTCAGCTCCGAGTGAGCTTGCCCTTTTCGGGCGCGGTCGGCTCGTCGCTGATGTCGTAGTCCTCGCGTTCTTCCTCCGACCAGTTGCATACGACGTCTGCACGGATCGGTCGCTCGCCGTCGGGAGTGTAGGTGTCGGAGCTCTCATCGTAGGTTGCTCGGAAATGCTTGCCCTCGGGATACTCCACCCACACTGTTTGCCCGTCGTTCGGTCGTTCGCTCATGCGTTCTCTCCGATTAGTGGCCGTCGCGGTGATTTTACCGCTCGCCGGATTCTGCATTAGGCGAGGAACTTTGCTGCCATGCGGTCAATGGCCGCGGTTGTATGTTGCTCGCTCAGGTGCGAGTAGCGCTTCACCATCGCGAGCGTCTTGTGTCCGAGGATCGCGGCGATATCCATCAGCGAAGCGCCGCTCATCGCCAAGTAGCTCGCCGCTGAGTGTCGCAGGTCATGGAAGCGCACGTCGTGCAGCTTCGCCTTGTTGCGCGCCTCGCGCCAGGCGATGTCGATCTCGGTGAGAGGGAAGGGGAACACCGCACCGGCCGGCATGCGCCCACGCTTCCAGGCCTTCAGCGCATCGACTGCCACGGAGGCGAGGGGCACCGTCCTTGATTCACCGTTCTTCGTGTCTAGGAAGCGCACCGTGCGCCGCTCGAGGTTGACTGTTGACCATTCCAAGCCGTGCAACTCGCCCTTCCGGGCGCCTGTAGCAAGCGCTAGTCGCACGATGGTGCCGAGCGGGGCGAAGTCCGAGGAATCGCACGCCTCAAGCAGTCGCGTGCGTTCTACATCGCTCAAGAAGCGCTCGCGGCCCTTACTGTCCTCCAGCCGGGTGACGTTGGTGACAGGGTTTCGTTGCAGCCAGCCGTATTCCCGCACCGTTACGCGCAAGAGCGCCGACAGCGCCGTGACGTGGCGATTGACCGTCGATCCGGTCAGCGGCTTTCCTGCGCGATTGGCGCGCTTCGAGAGCTCGTCGCGGAACTCAGCAATGCGAGCCGGCGTGAGGTTCACGAGAGCGACGTGGCCAAGCGCGGCGCGCCACACTTCGAGCAGGCGTGTCTGCTCGGATTCGTTCTTGCGATGCTTGGCGCGGGGCAGGGTGATCGAGAGGTAGCGATCGATCGCGTCTGACAGCGTGCGCTTTCGCGCCTCAGCATTCGGTACGTCGTCGCCAACGTCGATCTTGTGTTCGATCGACCGCGCCCACTCTTCAGCGGCCGCTTTCGTCTTACAGGACTTGGTTAGCCAGGGTCCAGATTGCCGGCGTACTCGGACGCGCCAGGTGGTCTTTCCGGACTTGCCAACGCGCTTCTCGACTGTCGCCATGCCGGTGTCCCAAAGTGTCCCACGGGATCAGTCTGGACCAGATGCATGTCGAATGCAAGCACGTAACGTATTGAATTGGCGGAGAGGGCGAGATTCGAACTCGCGGTGGTATTGCTACCACGCCGGTTTTCAAGACCGGTGCCTTAAACCGCTCGGCCACCTCTCCGTTTTACCTTTCCAGCGCGCTGCGCGCC
>Ga0105240_10015509_pt1 | contig 10359 bp, 7 predicted proteins | sample KBSC54metaG_FD_80426 | JGI IMG/M metagenome (GOLD analysis project Ga0105240, IMG submission 80426) | Corn rhizosphere microbial communities from Kellogg Biological Station, Michigan, USA - KBS C5-4 metaG | ecosystem: Host-associated > Plants > Roots > Rhizosphere > Soil | place: Michigan, USA... | reverse complement strand
GGATAAGCCGATTCTCACGACGAGAGGTAGCTTTTCGTGACCTTCCGGCTCACGAAGGTAATTGCTAGGTCGATGTACCGCTTTTCCCTATGACACTTACCGGGTAACCCGGATAGTCGCGACTCGATGCGCTGATAAATGATTAGCTACAGCCGATGGATGGCCGCGCGGTTCAATGTCGCGTCCGTAGAAGTCGATCCGTCCTGGGAAGGCGCAATGGACCCACGCATCATCCTCGTTAATCCTTCCCGCAAGAAGAACGTTGGTTTCAGCTTTATCGTGCCGCGTTGGCTGGTGGTCCTGGCCGAGGCCACGCCCCGAAAATTTGGAGATCCTGTCTTAATAGACGAGACAATTCAGTCCTTTGATCCGGCAATGGTGCGCCCGGGGGATGTTGTGGGGATTGGCATCAACACGATGAACTGCCTGTCGGGCTATGCCGCAATGCGCGAAGCGAAACTTCGCGGAGCGACGGTTGTGGTCGGCGGAGTCCACGCGACCATCGTTCCTGAGGAGGCGCTCGAGTTCGGAGCGGATGCTGTTGTAACAGGCAATGGCGATATTATTTGGCAGAAGGTTCTGGAAGACGCCTTCCGCAATAAGCTGCAGAAGGTCTATCACGGCGGTCGGGTTTCCGGAGATGAACTGCTTCCTGGGCGATGGGATCTGCTGGACACGTACCGATACATGTGTCCATCGGTCCAAACGACCGCGGGATGCCCGGAAAACTGCACCTTCTGCAGCGTCTGGGTTACAGAGGGGCGTAAACCCCGCCAGCGATCAACGGACAGAATTATCGCTGAAGTTAACGAACTCTCCCGTCTCGGCTTCCGCGTAATCATTCTGGCGGACGACAATTTCAATCCAGCTACTCAAGGGCGCATCGCACGCGAAACGAATCGCACCGTCAGGAAGATGCTGGAACAGAACAGGGAAGAGCGGTTGCGCTTTTTCGAAAGTTACGATCGAGGAGTCGCTGTCAAGCCCGCTGCGTTTACGCAAATGACTTCGGAAATTGTCAGCGATCCTGAATACCTGAAGGCCTCCCATGACCTTGTGGGGGTGCGTGCGGCGCTGATCGGTGTGGAATCATTCACCGACGATGGCCTTAAGGACGTGCGTAAGACCTGGAATAAAAAAGGTGAAGAGATGCTGGAGACCATCCAAGCAATCGAGGCCGCGGGTATCTCCGTCTTGGCCTCGATTATCTTCGGCCTGCCAAGCGACACACTGGAAACAGCCAGCACGATGAGGGAGTTCGCAGCGAGGTCAGGCGCGACGGCTGCGCAGTTCACGCTCTACAGCCCATTCCTTGGAACCGTCGACACCTCCGAGATGCTTCGCGACCGGAAAATGAGGGCCACAAATCGGCCGTTGGCAGAGTACCAGCCAAGGAGTCCGATCCAAATCTTAGGCGACCCTGACTACCGATTCTGGCTCGACGAAAAACTCCCGCGCGTCGTCACGATCCACCCGACGATGAGCAGTGACGAGATCTTGCAGGAAATAGGGAAAAGCTGGGACAGCTTCTATTCGTTTTTCTCGACAGCCAAGAGGGCGTGGCTCAAACAGTGGAGCCTCAAGCAGAAGATATGCTTCTTCCTGCTGGAGCAAGGCTTTAGAAAGTTTTACGGAGGCTACGGCATCTCGGCAGATAGCGTCTCAGACAAGCAGTTGTCACGGATTGCCCGCTCTTCCCTCAAAGTTGCTATAGAATTTTACAATCGCTTCTTTCGCCGGAAAGAGGCGAAGCGCCTCTCGACACAAACTTCATCCGCCGGACTTTTTTCGCATGAGGCAAAGCCATCTTTGCGCCAGGAATAATCGCCACCTTCGACGCTGTTTCCCCAACATCGTTGAACTTCGAATTCAGCTTTGGGGTCGCGGACGACGCTCGTGATGCCTGGAAATCCGACGTGTCCGGTTGACGGACCCGGTGTGTGTGCAGACTACATAGTTCTGCATCGGGCGGAGCGGTTTCAACAGCTTTCTGCAAAGCAACAGCTTAGTCTGATCCTGCCAATTGACTGAATACAATCAGCTTACAGGAGTTTGGCCGGCCTAACGCCGCAGTCCGGAGACTGTGGTCAGGGGCGTGCAATAGTCTTCGTGCCTTGAGGCAAAAACATTTAAATCTGAGGAGACCGCATGAAGCGCAAAGAGCGAGGATTTTCACTAATCGAGTTGTTGATCGTGGTGGCGATTATTCTGATCATTGCAGCGATTTCCGTCCCTAACCTGCTGCGCGCCAAGATGGCTGCCAATGAAGCCTCTGCGGTTGGGTCCTTGCGTATCATCAATATGACGACAGCGGCTTTTTCCAGCGCGTACGGAAATTATCCGACAAGGCTTTCCGATCTGGGTCCATCGAATTCCCCATCGTCAACCGCAGCCGACCTGATTGACGCCGTCTTGGTTACGGGAGTCAAGACCGGATACAGATTTACGTACACCGCCACTTCTCCCTATTTTCAGTACACGCTGACGGCCCGGCCCACAAATCCGGGTGTTAGCGGGCAGCGATACTTCTTTACCGACCAAACGGGTGTGATTCGAGCCAATACTTCCGCTGCCGCGACTTCTTCGAGTACGGCAATCAGCTAAACCGCGCAAGCTCGATGAAAATAAAAAAGAGGAAGTCATTAGGCTTCCTCTTTTTTATTTCTGTAAGAAGAGTCAGATCGGTTGTGGAAACGCGGGCGGCCGTTTCACCGGTTCCGTGCGCTCTTCGAAGAGGCCAAAGTTTCAGCTTCCTCGGTGGCATCAGGACCGGAGGGCTTGGGAGGCGGAACTCCTTTTTTGAGGAGCTCATAGAGGTAGGTGCGGCTGATCCCCAGAATTTCCGCGGCGCGCACTTTGTTTCCGCCGACATGGGCCAGAATCCGCTGTGCATGCAATCGCGTGGCCTGCTCCATCGAGAGTTGCGTTTCGTTCTCATGGGTTTCCGCCGGACGTTGGTTCTGAATGCGTTCCGGCAAGTCGCGTACATCAATCACGTCGGATTCGGCCATCATGCAGGCATGCCCTAAAACATTTTCGAGCTCACGAATATTACCCGGCCACGAATAGCGGGATAGCAGCGTTTGCGCGCGACGCGTCAATCCGGCGACAGGCTTGTTGTACTGGGCCGCAAACGTTTTCAAAAAATGACGCTGCAGCATGGGCAGATCTTCGCGGCGATCCGCCAGCGGAGGCACTTTCAGTTCAATCATGCACAGGCGGAAATAGAGGTCCTCGCGAAATTTCCCCTGGCTCACCATTTCGGGAAGGTCCCTGTTCGTGGCGGCCACCACGCGAACATTAACTTTTCGAACAACGGGCGACCCCACGCGCTGAATTTCCTGGTTCTGCAGGACGCGCAGCAATTTGGCCTGTAGCAGTAAGGGCATCTCGCCAATTTCATCCAGCAGGGCCGTCCCGCCGTCCGCATATTCAAAAATTCCCACTTTATCCTGATGGGCGCCGGTAAAAGCGCCCTTCACATGACCGAACAATTCGCTTTCAGCGATTGTTTCGGAAATCGACGAGCAGTTGAGCGCGACAAAGTTGCCTTTGTTTCCCGGACTCAACCTGTGCAACGCCCGTGCGACGAGTTCTTTTCCAACCCCGGTGGGCCCGGTGACCAACACGCTGCGGAAGTGGGGAGCGATGCGGCGAATCTGCGAAACCAGTTCGAGCATAAGAGGGCTGCGGCCAATCATTCCGTCAAACTCAAAATTTTCCAGCATCTCATTTTCCAGCTTCAGACTGCGCTGCCGATGCTTGGAATCTTCTTTAATCTGACCGATTCTGTCGCGAAGTTTTTCGGGAGAAAAAGGTTTCGGGAAATAATCCGCAGCGCCCTTTTGAATGGCCTCCACGGCCGATTCAGTTGAATAAAATCCGGTCATCAAAATCACATCGATGCCGGGATCGAATTCCAGGATTCTTTGGAGTACCTCCATTCCTTGCACCCCGGGCATCACCAGATCGAGAAGGACAATTTGCGGGCGAGTTTGCCGAATCAGTTCCATGCCGCTCTCCGGATCGTTGGCGGCATGAATTTCCAGACCCTCGTTCGCCAAGATGAAGCGCACGAACTTAATATTTGCGGGATCGTCGTCGATGACTACAAGGATCATGGGCGGTTGTTATCTCCCGGTGAAATCGTTCTTCCATTTTCTGTCGATCTTCAGCTTCAGCGAACTGGCGTTGCGACCGCTACGTCCTCTACTCGTCTGGTCAGTTCGTCCCTGGTGAAAGGTTTGCGCAATACCGAAATTCCCGGTTTAAGCAAGCCATGTTTGGCGATGATGCCATCCGGATACCCGGACATGTACAGAACCTTCATTTCCGGCCGCATCGCGGTGAGGGTTTCCGCCAGGGTCCATCCGCTCATTCCGGGCATCACCACATCGGTCAGAAGCACATCGATCGGTGATTGCGTTCGTTCCGCGATTTCGATGGCCTGAGCGGCATTTTCCGCTTCCAACACGGCCAGGCCCATGTCCAGAAGCATCTTATGGGTGAGTCTGCGAAGCGCGCGCTCATCTTCCACCAGCAAAATTGTCTTGTTGGCCGGGAGTGTGATGTCGGAGGGCGCTGTCGGAAGCGGTTTGTCGATGGCTCCGGAAACCAGCGGAAGATAAATGCGAAACGTCGTGCCTTTTCCTGGTTCGCTGCTCACGGAAATATATCCATCACTTTGCTTAACGACGCCATACACGGTGGCCAGGCCCAATCCGGTTCCCTGGCTCTTAGTAGTGAAAAAGGGCTCGAAAATATGCGCTTGCGTTTCCAGGTCCATGCCGCAACCTACGTCGCTGACCCGCATCATTACATAAGAACCTGGCGCGTTGCAGGGTTGAAGTGTGGGGCTGTCTTCGCTCAACTTTTCATCCGCGATTTCAATCGTAATTTTTCCACCTTGCGGCATGGCGTCTCGCGCGTTAACCGCCAGATTCAAGATTACACGTTCAATCTGACTGCGATCCGCCTTCACGGCTCCAATTCGTTGCGCAGGCAGGATCTCCAAAGAAATATCCTCGCCTATCAGGCGTTCCAGCATTTTTGCGGCGTCGGTGACGACGGAATTCAAATCCAGTATCTGTGGCTCGAACACTTGTTTACGGCTGAAGGCGAGCAGTTGTTGGGTGAGCGCCGCCGCGCGTTTTCCGGCGATTTGTATTTCGTCCACCGCTTCGCGGTAGGGGTCTTCCGGTGGAATGCGTTTCTGCAATTCTTCGCTGTATCCAAGGATGACGCCGAGTAAATTATTGAAGTCATGGGCCACGCCGCCAGAGAGCCTTCCGATAGCCTCCAGTTTTTGTGAAAGAAGCAGTTTCTTCTGTAATTCTTTGCGTTCCGTGATGTCCCTGTTGACGATCACCAACTTTTCCACGCCGCCGTCGCGGTTACGTACTACGCTGGCTGTGGATTCCAGCGGCACCCAATGCCCCGCCTTATGAAGAATGCGATATTCGACGCTGCGCCCAACTCCGCTATGCTTGGCGTCGATGGCGGCTTCAATAACTTTTTGACGGTCTTCCGGGTGAATTTGCTCGATGCCCTTGGTTTGTTTCAGCTCCTCAATGCTATATCCCAGCAGCCTGTGATAAGACGGGCTGTTATAGAGCCGGTTGCCTTGTTCATCCACTACGGCGATCATGTCTGCCGCATTTTCGGTAATCAGGCGAAATAGTTCTTCGCGCTCGGCAATCTGATTGCGAACTCGCGAAAGTTGTACCTGCTGAAAAATCACGTAGAGATCGAACAGCAGAACGATTCCGACCAGGCCATGCACGGCAGCGCCGGTGTCAAGCGAGAATGGCTCCAGCGCAGGGACATATTGCGGCAGAACGAAAGACGCAATTCCTAGGGTCAACAGCAGCGATACGATGATGCCAGTGGAGGACAGCCACCATTGGCGCCGCTCGATCGTGCGCCAGTTGCCCGAGATGTTCGTAGGCTCCGGGGTCATAAAAAGGCTGGTTCCCTCTTTGGCATCTTTCAATTCTGCATCGGGTTTGCCGGGGGCGAATATCGGGATTCGAGCGGAGTTGTCTTTGCGGTTATTGTGCGGTAATTAGCTAAATCCGAACTGAAGGGAGCCGCGATCCATTGAAAGGTTGCCGAGAAGCGGCCGTCCGGGGAATCAGTGCGGTATGCCGAAGAAGCGTGTTACATCGACCTTAACCCTGCAGCGCACTCCAGATTATGCGCCATATGCCGTTCCAGGACAGCAGCCATGTAATTGGAACACATGGTCATTTCGGATTCCGCCCATTCGGCGATGCTCGGAACCAATCTACCCAGCTTTTCCACCACGAAGAAATAGCAGCGCAAGGCTACAAATGTACCCGAAGAGCCTTTCAGGGCCGGAGTAAGTTCGTGGACATTCAAAATCACGCGGAAGTCTTGAGAGCTCAATCTGCGTTTGGAAATGCCTGCCGCAGTTCGCACGCGATCTGAAATCGGCGCCATGGACGCATTCGCTATAGTTGCCCGCCAATAATAAATTGCGAACTGGCCGAAGGCGACGACGGAAATCGAAAGTAGAATTGCGGCGATCATGAGAGGGTGTCTCTTCTCCTTGTGTGCTGCGCGAAGCCTTACTTCAACAGGGCCCTTGCGTATGCATTAGTGACGGGACGAAGCAACAAGTTCCTGTTCTTCATGTCCGACAGAGCGCGTCCAATCGTCGGGAGGGCAGGCAATATTCCAAAAGCGCGAATCCGTCTCCATCAATCGCACCCGGACCGCGGAATGTCCGCTGACTGTGACGCCCACGTGCGCCACCATACACAACGCCTGCTCTCCAGTCTGCTTCTGGACCAGCAGGAGGACTTGTCCTTTGTGAACCGGAGATTGCAATGAAAGAACAGCGCCATCGGCGCTTAGGGCCTTGGTGCAGCTCTCCTCTTCGAAGTTTGTGTGGTCGCTCAGTTTTCCGGAAACGGTTAATTGGACTCGCTCCCTGATGCGTTGCGTTCTGCGAGGGACGGGTAAATTGATTTTTTCAATTTCTGAAAGCATGGCAACTCTCCTGTCAAACATTCGTCGCTTAAGAAAATAATTCCGAAACCATTCCTCAAACTTAATCTAAGCTCCTGCAACGGCCTTCAGGGACGCAGGTTGTTTCAATTTACGGAGCATCGCTTCGCATTTCGTGCTGGGCAGGACACTTTGCCTCATCAGCTCCGTCAGTAGCTCCACGAGAATTTGGGTGTCGTGATGGGATGATGTCACGGTAGCGGGTTGCTGCTCGATGGATTGGACTAATTCACTTTCTATGGGTACGGCGCCCCGAACGCCCGTCATCCAAGTCTCAATGGTGTGCATTACTTCCGCATTGTTACCTGTAAACTTTAGGCCCATGCCCATACCGCTAAGAGAGTAAACGACCTGGGCTTCCAGTTCGAATGTGCGCAGTTCTTTCATCAGCCGCATCTTCACAACGGATCCCGCCGGAAAGCAACTGATCGTGTCCACGTAACAACCGCCCCGGCTCACGTCACTGGTGCGCCCCTGAATCTTGGTTTGCGAGGCAGCGTCTAACGCCTCAACCGCCGCGGTGAATTGATGCCGGATGTGCTGGCGCCGCTCCTGCACTGCGCCTTCCTGTGGAGTTTGTGCTTCATTATTGTGTGCCGGCATTTGATGTCCCTCAGCGTTTGATTTTGCCTTGCTCACTTACTATGGCAATACGAGGTCCAGTCTGTCATCGACTTAAGTATCACAAATAAAGAGGGTTAAATTCAGAAAGGTCGTGATCTGCCCGCTCGTCTGTCCGCCCGGCATACTCGACTGCACGCGGAGCGTACAGTGAGTAAAATCGTTACAGGAGCTACCGAGGGGATTCGCGGACTAAAAAGGGACCGGCAGAGGCACAGTCGCGTCTTAAGACTTTCCGGCGGGAACAGATTAGACTGAAACTATGGTTGCGGCTGAAACCGATCCGGTATTGCTCGAAGCAATTCTGGAGGTTGCCGCAGCGCGGTGACCTACCGGCGGCGCTACCTGAGGTATTTTGAGCCGCCCGCCATCGCCGATCTATTGCTGTCGGACGCGAATCCGCCCGCCGTTCCGATCGAAGGCTAGATCAGGTCTGCGCCCTAGGCGGCATCCGGATCGTAATTCAGGTTAGGACTTAGCCAGCGCTCAGCTACCTTAACGTCCATGGCCTTTCGACGCGCGTAATCCTCCACCTGGTCTCGGCCGATTTTTCCAACGGCAAAATACTTGGACTCCGGATGCGAAAAATACATTCCGCTTACAGACGCCGCCGGATACATCGCGAAATTTTCGGTAAGAGTAATCCCAGTGTTTTTTTCGGCGCAGAGCAAATCGAATAGGGGACGCTTCTCGGTGTGATCGGGTAGAGCGGGATATCCGGGAGCGGGGCGAATGCCGCGATACTTCTCATGGATCAGGTCCGCGCTCGTGAGATTTTCATTCTGGCCAAATCCCCAGGCATCGCGGGCTCGCTTGTGAATTAGTTCGGCGAGTCCCTCTGCCAAGCGGTCGGCCAGGGCCTTCGCCATCAGCGCGTTGTAATCGTCGTTATCTTTTTCAAATATTGCCACCAGTGGCTCGATGCGCAACCCTGCGGTTACCGCGAACGCTCCCAGATAATCAAGCTTGCCGGATTCGCGTGGGGCAACGAAATCGGCTACGGCGAGATTCGGATTCTGATTAGGTTTTAATTCCTGCTGCCGCAATGTGTGGAAGGTCATCCGCAAGCTACGCGACTCATCGCTGTAAAGTTCGATGTCTTCCTGGACGGAGTTGGCGGGAAAGAATCCGATCACGGCTCGCGCTTCCAATAATTGTTCTTGTACGATTCGATGCAGCAGTTTCTGGCCATCATCGAACAATTCTTTGGCTTTGGGGCCGACATTTTCCTGGTCAAATATTTTAGGATAAATGCCGCGAAGCTCCCATGCGTGGAAAAATGGAGTCCAGTCGATGTACGGAACAATTTCTTCCAGAGGGACCGGATTGTAGACGCGCGTTCCCAAAAAGGAGGGACGCGGCGGCGTATAGCCGGCCCAGTCGTAAGTCGGCTTTTTGGCTCGAGCTTCGGCAAGTGACAGCAGAGGCTGCGTCTTCCGCGTCTGATGCTTTTCGCGCGCGCGCTGCTGCTCGGCGGAATTTTCTTCCGTGAAATGTGTCCGCAGATCTTCGCTGACCAGATTGCCCATTACCCCGACTGCCCGCGAAGCGTCCTGCACGTGCACAACGGCCTTGGGGTAAGCAGGCGCAATTTTAACGGCGGTGTGAATGCGGCTGGTGGTGGCTCCGCCGATCAGCAAGGGAATCGTAAAGCCCTCGCGCTCCATTTCTTTTGCGACGTGCACCATTTCTTCGAGCGATGGCGTAATGAGGCCGCTCAGGCCGATCAAATCCGCATTGCACTCGCGCGCTGTCTTCAAGATCTTATCGCTGGGCACCATCACGCCCAGGTCAATCACTTCATAATTGTTGCAGCCCAGCACCACGCCCACGATGTTCTTGCCGATATCGTGAACATCGCCTTTTACCGTGGCCATCACGATGCGTCCCTTCACGAACGTGCCCCCGGCGGCCTGTTTTTCCGCTTCCAGATAGGGCTGCAAGTGCGCCACGGCTTTCTTCATCACGCGGGCGCTTTTCACTACCTGGGGAAGGAACATGCGGCCCGATCCAAAAAGGTCGCCTACCACGTTCATAGCTGCCATCAGCGGCCCCTCAATCACGTTGAGCGGTTTGCCGTATTTCAGCCGGGCCTCCTCCGTGTCCAGTTCAATGTAGTCCGCGATTCCCTTGACCAAGGAATGGGTAAGGCGCTCTTCCAGTGTTCCACTGCGCCAGGAATCTTCCTCAACGGCTCCTTTATCTTTCGCTTTTACCGTTTCGGTAAAAGCCAGGAGGCGTTCGGTCGCATCGGGCCTCCGATTAAGCAAAACGTCTTCGACAAGCGTGAGTAGATCCTTCGGAATCTCCTCGTAAATTGCCAATTGCCCGGCATTGACGATGCCCATATCCAGGCCCGCCTGAATCGCGTGATACAGAAAGGCGGTGTGCATCGCTTCGCGGACGACATTGTTGCCGCGAAACGAAAATGAAATATTGCTGACGCCGCCGCTCACTTTGGCGTACGGCAAGGTTGCTTTGATTTGCCGCGTGGCTTCGATGAAATCGACCGCGTAATTGTTGTGCTCTTCGATCCCGGTAGCCACCGTCAGAATATTCGGATCAAAAATAATTTCTTCCGGAGCGATCCCGGCTTCTTCCGTCAGAATGCGGTAGGAACGGCGGCACACTTCCATCTTGCGCGTCAGCGTGTCCGCTTGTCCCTTTTCATCGAAGGCCATCACCACCATGGCCGCGCCGTAACGC
>Ga0105240_10015507_pt1 | contig 10360 bp, 7 predicted proteins | sample KBSC54metaG_FD_80426 | JGI IMG/M metagenome (GOLD analysis project Ga0105240, IMG submission 80426) | Corn rhizosphere microbial communities from Kellogg Biological Station, Michigan, USA - KBS C5-4 metaG | ecosystem: Host-associated > Plants > Roots > Rhizosphere > Soil | place: Michigan, USA... | reverse complement strand
CGGCCGCCACACGGCTGAATCACTCTACAAGGCGTTGGGGATTTCGCGGGGAACGCTTTTCTCCCGGCTGGCCCTCAACAAACTGAGACCCCCGGTGCGCGAGGCGCTGGTCAAGGGCGAGATTTCGGTGAGCGTGGCCGGTCTGGTGGCGATGATTCCGGACATGAATCGCCAGGAGGAATTCCTGAAAGCAGCCGGAGAAGACAGCTACAACGACGAGCCGCTGTCTTTCCGTGAGGCCCAGGAGCTGCTGGAGAGGGAATTCTGCCGGCTTCAACGGGGCCGCGCTCACCTGAGCGCGGAGATCATCGCCGGCCTCTTTTGCGCCGGATATTTTTACGTCGCTTCAACGGGGCCGCGCTCACCTGAGCGCGGAGATAGCCCTTCTGTTACTCCTTTTGCCGCAGGAGCGCAATCCTCGCCTTGCGACTGGCGACACTATTCTGAGGGGGTGTGTATCCATGATCACGTCCTATTTGTCATTAGTTCTTGGTTTTGAAGCTTTTAGGCCATGCGAGTGCTGAAGGGGTTTTGGGCACCAACTCACCGCTCGCATGGTAAATTGTCAAAGATCAGCAACGTCTCAAACCACGTAGCACGGCGCGTCAAGCTTCACATAAGGCAAGCCCAAGGCGGTAATCACGCGGTCACCGCGACCTTCCGCCGGCCCTAATCCGACAAAAATCACCTGATCCTCGTCGTGGTGGATGACGTCGCTCAAAGCGGCTTCCAGTTCGATTTTTTCTGCTGGACTCAGATCACACTCAAACACCGAAAATTGCAAGTGATCCCCAAAGTTGCAGCAAGTCTTGAACACCTTGCGCAGCCGTTTGTCATTGGCAACGTCGTAGCAAACCAGGTAGGTCGTGCGCATGTTTCACCTCGTCAGCAAAGGAATGTATTCCGCGATTTCACCCGTTAGAGCCTTCCCCAATAACCGAGCTTGCAACTCCAATGCGCGGCGATAACTCACCTTGTAATCAAACAAAGGATGCGTGATCAGTGAACTCATCCGTTGCTCATACGTCTGGAAAAATCGCTTTCTTCCCGGCGCGGAGAGGTTCACCGCCTGGCCGGCCTTCACGAAATCCTTGTCCGTAATCACGCGATTGTTGATGCAGCTCAGTACCGTGGATTCCGCGATGAGCGGCCTGAATTCTTCCATCAAATCCAATGCTAACGCAGGCCGGCCGAAACGCGGCTGATGGTAGAATCCCAGATAGGGATCGAATCCCACGGCCAGCGCGGCTAGCGTGCAATCTTTTGCCAACATGCTGTAGGCCAGGGACAGCATCGCGTTGACGGGATCAGTCGGTGGACGCCGATGGCGGTGATTGAAGTTGAAATTGAACGTGCGTTGCTTGGGGTTCTCCACGTGCAGCCCCAGTCCAGCAACATCGTCCTCAACTTTTACCATGCCACCGAACTGCTGAAAATACTGATTCGCCGCGGCACCCTCGATGCCAAGCAGTTCCTCGACCGAGCTGGCGGCCAGCGCATCCTCCGAGGCGCGTTTAAGCTTTGCGATGGTCGCCTCTGGCGGCTCAAGATGGTTTCGCATCAGTAGCGTGCGATGGTTCCGAATCTTCCCATGCACGAATTGCCGCGCGAGCGACAGGCACGTGGTCTCCTCGCGCGCCAGCCGAAATTGCTCCATGCGCAAAAACACATTCTTCAGCGCATGGCCGCGCGTAATGCCGTAAAACCAACCGCCCATTGAAAAATACGTTACCGGGACTTCTTGTTCGCAGAGCGCTTGAATGGCCTGTGTGGAAATCTGGATGTTGCCGAATAGCGCCACGTGAGACACATCCCGCATTCGCACCTCTTCAACCAGCTTATCCTTGTCCTTGATGGTCAGAACTTCGTCTTTGCAACCGACGCGATACCCCGGCGTGTTCAAATAGAGCGGACGTGTGTCGTCCCGCGCGGCGATTAATCGGCGCGGTGCCCCGGTGGAAGCATCCGGCGGCTTTTCCTCAGGGCCGACCTCAGCCGTTGCCGATTTTTCTGCCAGCATCCGCGTCTCGTCCGGCAAGCAAACCGGGGCGAGCGAACACCGCACGCACTTCGGCGAATGAACCAGGGGGGCGGGTATCGGCCCGGTGATGACGCGCCTGGCATTGGTGATCTGTTCGAGAATCCATTTCTCGAGTTCAGACGTTATCGGCAGGCGAACGCGCTGTTTGGTGGCGCGATAATAGATCACGCCCTCATTGCAGGTGTAGCCATTGTCGCGCAGTATCAACGCCTGCAACCCAAGCTGCATTTTGTCCGTGTCCCATAATTCGTTGGCGTCCTCGCCTTCTTTGGGCGCACCCGCTTTGTAATCGACCGGGCATACTTCCAGCGCCGTGAACAAGTCTCCAGTTCCATCGGTCGCAAGATTGGCCGGTGCGGCTCGCACCTCGACCAAATCCATCTTCGCCACAATGCCCAGCCGCTCTGAGCCCATCTGGACAGAACGCGAGTGGATGGTTTCAGGTTCGTCATTCTGTGCTTCGGTCTCTTTGGTCGAGCCATCAACGGTCTCCGCTGGCTGATGCTCTGTCGTTGTCTTCTCTGCTTTGGATTTCTTTTTCGCCGCTGGCAAATTGCCGTTGCCTGAATCCACCCGCTGATGAATTGCCTCGCCGCGCAACGTATCCGCATTCTCGACAAACACGCCCTCCACAAACTCGTAATAAAAAAGCCGCTGACAATAAACGAATTCGTTCATCATCCGAGCGGGAATCCTTTGCGGCTCGGAGTCTTGTCCTCGACCAGCAACTGCCGGGACTGCAGGACTCCTCTCCTTGGGCCTCTCTTCCGAAGGAGACGAGGGAGCAGCGGACGAACTTGCGGGTTCAATCATCGGCCTCGTCGGGGATTCGTTCCCGGTGTCCGCAGAGGCGCCGGTCCGCAAGATTTCGAGTGCCCGTTCAAATATCGCACCGCTCTCTGCCGCCGTTGGTTGCGGGATCACCGGGGAGGCCTGACGCGCATGAGTCTGTCGCCTGGTGGGATCGGAGAGGTCGCGAGACGGTGGTTCGGGATCTATTCTGCGAAGATCCTGCCGGTTCACTTCCGCTTTCTCTGAAGGCGGAACAGAGGGCAATTCAGGTTCCATAGGTTAGCGTGAGCAGATTTCGTGCACGTTATCAGAGACAGGCCGGACGCGCTCTCCTACTGAGCCTCAACACGCGGAAGGCTCTCGGGCAGAACGACTAGCTCGGTTCCGGCGGTGTGAGGTTTTCATTGCGTAGCCGGCTCGGCCTGCCGTATGAATCAGCCAGGTTCTGCGTGAAACCCAATCCGGCGTCTGGGCGGGTCGGGTGGAGGCAGCAGCAACGGCCGGATCTTCTGGTAGAGGTCGCGCAGCGATCCGTCGTGCGCGAGCAACGTCTTTTCGATGTGGGCCATTGCGACCTTAAATCCGTCCATTCCTCGGCGGTCCACCACGGAAAGGGGTTGTTCGGTCATCGAGAACCGCTGCGCTCCTGGCAATTGTTCAACCTCCGTTTAACGCCTCCGTTACTGGTACAAACAGGCCCAGGGCTCTCCGCCTTGGACTCGACCCAATCCTTCTTCGCCACGATGCCCAACCGCGCCGAGCCCAATTCCACCGAACGCGAATGGGTGGTTTCGGGCTCGTTGTTCTGTGCTTCGGCTCTTTGGTCGAGGCGTCAACGGTCTCCGCTGGATGATGCTCCGTCGTTGTCTTCTCTGTTTTTGATTTCTTTTTCGCCGAAGGCAAACTGCCGCTGCCTGAATCCACCCGCCGATGAATCGCCTCCACAAGGGTTTAGGGAAGAGCACGTCCTATACCAGAGGTGCTGATGGCGGTTTGCACAATTCGGGCTGTGACGGGGCAGGAGCGGGCAAGATCCGCAAAGCCTGCCGCTTGGCCTTGACAGCCAACACCGCCCTTCCAATTCGGCGGGAAACCTCTTCATCAGACACTTTTCCAAGAAGGTCCAACTCCGATCGTTTCCAAAAACGGATTCTTGACTCAAATGTTGGGATGTGAAGATGTGCCCTCCGTACCCTTACACTGCCAACCTCTCTCCCCACCCTGCGCGCGACCTCGTCGTCCGGCATCGCTCCCAACAGCTTGTCCTCGCTTGCGGACCAGCGCCGGTTCTTTGCCGAGGGGATTTTCAACTTGTTACGCTTTACCGAGATCGAAATCACAGACCGTTTGAGCTTCTGCGCCAAGTCCGCATCCGGCATGGTTCCCAAAAGGGCGATGTCCTCAGCGGTCCAGGGGCGCCCCGGTCTCCGGGTCTGGACGCCCGTTGCAAAGCGCTTGGCCCTGACCGAGTGCGCCGTTCGCCCGATCCTTTTGGCAATCGCTGCGTCGGTATCCGTGCCGAGCAGAGCCTCTTCAGCGGCGGTCCAGGGACGAGGCTTTTCCATGTGGACCAAGATCATTCCCAGTCTCCTGCGGCGATGCGCAACGGCTCCGCGAGACCTGCCCAGACGCCGGGCCGCTTCAGCGTCGGCAACCTTGCCAAGAATAGCGTCCTCCTCGGCTCTCCAAGCGTTCGAGCTTCGATACTCAATGCCTACCTTGCGGCGCATATTTAGGACCGAGGCCAGTGAGCGGCCCAGGCGCTTGGCGATGGCGCGGTCTGTGTCTGTTCCAACGAGTTTGATCTCCTCCTCCTTCCACGGCCGATTTCGCGCATCGCACGGCGCGATATTCAAAATAATCCTGCGCGCCTGGATCCCCGTGACCGTCCGCCCGAGCACGCGAACAAGCTCAGCGGTCGGCAGTTTGGCCAGTAACTGGTCTTCCTCTGGAATCCACGGGTCCGATTTAGTCGCTTTGGGAAAGCGGCCCGTCCGGTGATATTCAGCGCGGCGCGCCTCGAATCGCTCGCCCCAGCCTCGATGGATTCCTTCAAATAATCTCGACTTATGCTTCTTCGAGAGCACCCGGCCGCGCGCTGCCGCGGCAATCTTTTTCCTGCTTTGGGGCAGTCTGGCCAACTCGACCCCCAGGCTCACCAGTCTTTGTGCCCCTGGCGTCCGCCCCTTTTTGTTTTTGATCAGGTCGAGCGCATTTCTCCAGTTTGTCACGGTCGAGCGGCTCACGCCCCAATGATGACTGATCGCTGGCGCCGCCTCTTTCTCCAGCGCGCGAAGCAGGTCACCGCACAAAGCGTAGCCCCCGCTTCCCCCTTTGCCTTGCCTCTTGATCTTTGGCCACGGAATCAGGGCGTTGGTGAACCGGTCAAACTTTACCTTACCCCGCACCGCATCCACCAAGAAACCCCGTTTGACCAAGGGCGGCTCATACGGACCGAACAGCAGCCGGTAGCGCTCGCTGTCCTTGAGCAGGACCGGGTGCTTGGGTCTACGGCGGTGCGGTTTCTCCGGTTTCGGTTTCACGGCAGGTTCAACCTCGCTCGGACAGATCGGGGCAGCCACTGGATGATCGCGCCGTGTTCGGTGAACACCTTCGGCAGATATCCGCGGCCCTTAGGTGCTCCAGCAAGTCCAGCCGCACTCCCATCTGCCACCATCTCGTGCCTTTGGGGTCTGGACTCAAGCAACAACTGTCCCGCCGACACTTCGTGCTGGTGCATTCGCAGCCGCGCGGGCTGACGAGCGATTCCAGACCGATTTTCGCTCTGACGCATCGAACCACAATCAAGGTCTTCCTAGCTATAAGCTTCCCGGGCGGGGATGCCAAGGTTTGCGCGACTTATTTCGCCCACTTTGACCGTGCCTCGCATTTCCCAGAGCAAATGACCGCCCCGCCGCACCCCTTTGGTATCACAATTTGTGAGATCGAAGCCTTGAATTCACGCGCCCTGAGGACAAAGCAGAAATCCTCTGGAAAACGGACCAGGAGCGGGCCTGCTCGAAGGTGCGGCGAGCAATTCGTGGGGAGACGAACCAGATTCCATGAGGTTTTGCCACAGAGCAGATTCATACCACCGAACCTTTAGCTGTGCTGGCAGGGACCGGTGGCGTGCCAGGTCGGGATGCCTTTGTTGAGCCGCCGGAGCCGCACGGCTCCGAAGCTCCGATTCAGGCGCGTGGCGATTTCCCTGTCGGGCGCTGTGCCGAGCAACGCTTCCTCCTCCGGCCGCCACTCTGGCGCTGCGCGCCGCGCGCTGAAGATGTGCCGCTTGGTTCTGGCGTCACGGACGCTGATCAAGGAATGGCCCGTGCGGCGCGCGACCTCTTCATCGGGCAGTTTTCCCAGCAGGGCAAGCTCTTCGGGTTTCCAGATTTCGTAATTCGGATTGCAGAAGGGAATGCCAAGTTCAAGACGCTTGAAACGGACGTTGGCTAACGACCGATTCACCAAGGGGGCGACCTCGCGATCCGGCCGCGTCCCGAGCAACGCGATTTCCTCCTGCGTCCAGCGACGCTGATTCGGGTTATTGGCCAGCACGCCCAGCAGACGTCGTCGCCGGCTTACCCGCGTCAATGGATAGCCCAGCTTCCGAGCGACTTCTTCGTCAGTGAATCTGCCCAGCAACGCATCCTCTTCGGGCGCCCAAGTGCAATACCGCGCGCCCGGTTTGGCGTTGGAGGTCGCAGCGGAGTGGTGACACCGACCCGGTTCGGCAACCACCTTGACGACTTTGAACGCGGGATTCGGCTTGGGGCGGTCGAGCTGAATGCGTCGCGCTTCCACCGCCGCAAGCGTGCGGCCAAACTTTCGCGCCAACTCCTCGTCCGGTTTCGAGCCGAGCAGCGCTTCTTCCTCCGGTGTCCATGGACGCGCCTTGGCTTTCGGTGGGATGCCGAGTTTGTTTCGACGCCACGCCACGTTGGTGACACTACGCCCCAAGAACAGTGCAATCTGCCGATCCGTGCGCGTGCCGAGAATCTTGTCGTCTTCCGGGCGCCAATCCTTTTTCACCCGGATGCGCTTTTTCCAGCGGCGATGTCGCACCGCGCTTACCGGGCGGCCAAACTTTCGCGCCAACACCTGGTCCGGCTTCGTCCCCAGCAATCGATCCTCCTCCAGCGTCCACTCCGGTTGCGGCTTCCTCACCTTGCCGCCAGCCAATTGGCGGCGCTGCGTGTGGATCCGCTTGTAACTCCAACCGAGAATGGCGCGCAGTTCCTGATTTGATTTCGTGGCGAACAACCGGGCATAAGCATCGCGCGGCTCGCGTTCCATGCGGAACGGCTGCGGCGCGTGGCCGACGGCCGGCTTGCCGAGAAACTTGCGCCGGTCCCGCACACCGCTCAACGTGCGATTCAATTTTTCTGCCACTTCGCGGTCAGTTAACTTGCCCAGCAACGCATCCTCCTCCTTCGTCCACGGAAACTGCCGCGCGGAACGGGTGCCAGCGGCCTTGCCGCTTCTCCGCGGAGGATCGCTTGAAGGCGAGCTTTTCATGGCACTGGCGGTTCACTCGACCGCGTTACGTCTGGCGCGATGCGCATCACAATCTTCAACTGCCTTGGCTCGGTCGTGGATTCGCGCGGTTGACGATTGTCGCCTGACCTTGCCTCGATGCGCTTGGCGAAAGACCTTTTGGCTTCAGTGACGATTCCTGTTCACTCAAACGGTTTTCGGACGGAGCCGATGGGTCTCGGTCGTTCACAATTTTGATGGGTTCCGGGTGGACGCGGCGGAGTCGCTTTCGTCGAGTTGTGCGGCTCCCAAACTCAAAATCGGCTGAAACAGGCAAGACCGAAGTGCGAGCGGTAGGCGATGGCGAACGCACCGTTTGGCGCTTCGGAAACACGTTGCTTCTCTGTAAAGAATGGATCCTGTGCGCTCATGCACTTGGAAGCAGGATGCCAAAACCCGCAAAACGCCCACGACCTACTACAAGCGGGCCTGTTATAGCTTTGCGAAAGATAATCTCCGCATGGATACGCCTCGTCGTGCTCAGGTAATCGGCGACGCGGAACTCTCGGGCGGCCGGACATTTGGGAACCAGCGGCCCAGAGAACGTGGCGACAGACTCTATTGTGTCCGGGGATATCCCCTGTTGGGTGAGCGCGCGAGCGAGGCACACCTCCAGAGCGCGGCCCCGACGCGGGTGTCCGGTAAGGATGATGGGGCTGACGGTGCGCCATGTTTTCGCAGGCTGGCCCGCCAGCGTGGACCAAAATGCCAACGTTCTGCGCTGCGTGTCCGGGCGCGCTACACGAATGAAACCCACAGAACGCCCACGATCCAACAGTTCCATGCCGTCAATCCCTCGCGTCAGATCGCCAAACAATGCGCGATCTTCATCATCATTGATCCCCCAGCCCAAGACGAAAACGCGCCGCATGTCTCCATCTGCCGTAAAGTCCATATTCATACTTGGCACCGGGATGATGCCGAAGTGACCGCCTTGAGAAGGGGCGGCTCGCTCCGCGCCCCGATGGCCAAGAAGCAGCCGAGCAACGCGATCTTCGCCGTAGTGCTGCCGCATCCGGGGATATGCTTCCAGCCAACGCGAAAATACATGGCGCATCATTCCAGTGGCTTCCCGCAGGCGACGCGGGTCGAAATGCATCAGCGAACCGTCGGTTCGGAATAGCTCGAAGAGCGCGCTTGGCACTTCATCGGACGACGTAGGCACATCGGAATACTTCACCTGCTTGCTATTCGTGAAATCAGGCGGAGCGTCGCTCACCGAGCGAGGAAAGCGGCGCTTGCACCAATCGAGAAAACCTGTGTTTGGCGCGAGCCATTCACCGCCTGACACTTCGCGCGGTTGCCAAAGTTTGCGCTCCCCCAAGGTATCAACCTGGGGTTCCGCGTGAACTTCTCCTCGTGCATACACGAGGTCCACTGTCCGCCCGAGATAAGTGACGAGCGAAGCCATCGCAGAGACCACGTCGGCATGGTGCGCGGAGCCGTTCTCGGCGGCGAATTCCCACTGATACGTCACCCGGCAGTCTGGCGGAAGCGGGTGAAGTCGCAACGACTTCGCGGCCTTCACATGCTCGCGGAATTCCTTGCTCTCGCCATCGTCGTTATTCGGCACATAGCCTGTGATCAATTCGCGAGCAGGCTCTGTGGCGATTGCGAAAATGGTCGGAGGCGGACATGATTCGAGCCATTCCAAAGCTTGATCCCGAACGTCTGAATGGAGGAGTCCATGCGCGCCGCGATGCGTTGCAGCCACGAGTGCCTGAAATAGCCGTGCGGGAGACGGCGGCCATTCGGCCCCGTGAAAGTGGCCCGCAGTGAAGGTGACATGGATGTCGAGTTGCATCTGGCAGCCTATGGTTGTTCGGCTGTGGGTTTCGGTTCTTTCTTCCCAGCTTTCCCGGCCTTCTTGGCCTCCTTTTCAGCAGCCTTCTTATTGATTGCCTCCTTCACGCTCTCGGGCTTGAAGTTGAAGTCTCCGCCTGCGTCTTTAGCAAAGTCCTTCGCCACATCTTGCGCATACACGATGATTGTTTCCGCATCCCAATCAAATGCCGCGCGCTTCCCATCGGGGGTCACGATGCCAGCTTTCGCGGGGGAATCAGGATCGCCCACGAGCAGGCAACCTGCACGGAGATTGTAGTTCGTTTGTGCAATCGCTGCGATGAGAGACAGTCCGAGAATGTAGCGACGGAGCTTGAGGGTTTCATCGGCTTTGACCTGGCCCTTTTCCAAGACAGCGAGAGAGCGAAGGGCCACCAAGTTCACCTCCGTCTGCCGAACAATGTTGCCATAAACGCGGACACCGCCGTGAGTGTCCACCGCTGGGGCCGAGCGCATCCCCTCCTTGGAAAGCGGGTCTTTGTCATCCTGTTCTTGGCCAGCATCAACGGTGGCCGTTTCCGTGAGTCCAATGCTGGTGGGATCGAATGCTGGATTGAACTGTGCAGAACGCTTGAGCACTTCGACATTTGTCGCCCGGATAGTGGAAGACAGTACGCGCGCTGCTTTGAATTGCGTGTCGCGAGAATCCCAGAAGCCGAACACCAGTGATGTCGGCGCAACCTGTGCCATCGGCAAGGCATTGCCTGCTTTAATGGCAGAGATCGCCGGTTTCCCCTTTTCCCCATACGCGGAGTGACGTACCGCGCCATCGGCGATCCGGTGGCCGATATCGAGGAGGTTCACCCTCATGTTTCCGGCTGTGATGACAACCTGCGGCACGAGTGCGGCGAGAGGGGTCTGCTTGAAGCGAGTCTCCATGCGGTTTGCCTGCGAACCAACGCTATCAAGCAAACAGGCGTTCACTTCTGCGGTTTTAGCGGCAGCCTCCGGTTCGACGTCGCGGCGGAAGGTATCAATCGCATACGGATGATTGAGACGTTCCTCCGGAGCCTTCCGTTTTTCATCACGAGCATAGGTCGGCGGGAAAATGACGGTGTCTTTTCCGCTAGCGGGCTGGAGATACTCAGTGAGTGTGAGCGCGACGGGTTGCTTGCGCTGGGTGAGCCAATCGCCTGACTGAATGAGATG
>Ga0105240_10015505_pt1 | contig 10360 bp, 1 predicted proteins | sample KBSC54metaG_FD_80426 | JGI IMG/M metagenome (GOLD analysis project Ga0105240, IMG submission 80426) | Corn rhizosphere microbial communities from Kellogg Biological Station, Michigan, USA - KBS C5-4 metaG | ecosystem: Host-associated > Plants > Roots > Rhizosphere > Soil | place: Michigan, USA... | reverse complement strand
CGTCGGTCAGGTAATTGCGGATGCGCGCGTAGAACTCGTCGGAGAACAGGCTCGACACGCCGCTGACCCACGGATTCGACGGCTCTGAAACGATGATGTCGTACTTGGCGCTGCTCCGGGCGAAATACGCTTTCGCATCGTCGATCAGGATGTGGCTGCGCGGATCGGTATAGGCAAGCTCGTTGCGCGGCCTGAAGAATTGGGCGCCGTCGACCATTGCCGATTCGATCTCGATCGTGTCGACGCGCGTAAGCGTCGGCGATGCCAGCAGCGAATGCGTCGAGAGTCCCGAGCCGAAACCGATGATCGCCGCGGTCTTCGCATCGGGCCGCACAGCGAGCGGCAGCGCGGCAGTCAGCGTCATCGTCGTCTCGTCCGGCGCCGGCCGGTCGTCGCGATTCATCTCGACCGCCGCATCCGACTTGCCGTTGGTGCGGATGTAGAAATGCGATCGCTTCGGGCTCTGGATCACGTCGATCGTCGCTGTCTTGCCGTCCTTGTGGAACACGATGTTGCTGCCTTCCTGGATTCGCGCATCGCCCAGCCGGTACACGCCCGAGGCGAGCTTCGCCGGATCGAGTTGCGCGAAGTGTCCGATGCCGAGCGCGAAAACGCCGCCCGCGATCGACCAGCCCCAGCGATACCGGCGGTCATCGAGCGCCGCGACCGGATCCCGATAGCGCGCGAACAACAGCCAGCCGAGCCCGATGTCGATCAGCGCGCCGGTGACCAGCGCGAGCTTCAACCCGAGCAGCGGCAGCAGCAGGTGCACCGTCAGGATGACGCCGACGATCGCGCCGGCGGTGTTGGCTGCGTAGACGTAGCCAATGCTTCGTTCGCCGACCGGCGAGCGCAGCAACCGGTACGTGATCAGCGGCAGCGTCATCCCGGCCATGAACGTCGCCGGGAACATCACGAGCACCGCGATCAGGTTGCTCGCGACGTTGAACAGCACGTATCCGTTCTCTGTCTTCGCCATCGCGCGCAGGAACCACGCCATCAGGTCGAACATCTCGTTGTAGACGGGCAGCGTCGCGAACGCGAGCACGCCCATCGCGATCTGCACGGTCGCCAGGAAGCGCATCGTGTCGGCGATGTGGTCGATCCGCGACTTGATCCAGTAGCCGCCGAGCGCCAGTCCGAGAATGAACGACGAGAGCATCAGCTCGAACGCGTGGGTCGAGCTGCCGAGTACGAGCCCGAGCATCCGGATCCATACGATCTCGTAGATGAACGACGACAGCCCGGTCAGCGCGGCGATCGGCAGCAGTGCGGAAAGTCCGCAGGAACGCCCGGCCTTCGGAGCGCTCGCCGAACGCAGACGGCCGGCACGCGCCACGCGAGCCGCAACCTGCGTTGCAGCGGGCATCGCCACGTGCCACCGATTCGCCTGGACCCGCGTCGCGACCAGCGCGACGAGCGCCGACAGCGCGATGTTCATCGAGCCGGCAAGCGTCGTCGTGCCGGGCAATCCGAGCTCGGGAATCAGCACGAACGTGCTCGCCAGGACGCCGAACACCGCGCCGATGCTGTTGGTGAAGTAGAGCATTCCGAGCGAGCGGCCGGGCGCATCGGGGAAGGCGCGGAGGATGCCGGCGCTCATCAGCGGAAACGTCGTGCCGAGCAGCACCGACTGCGGCAGGATCAAGAGGCCCGAGAGGATCCATTGCGGCGCGCACAGGCCCTCGGCCGAGCACCAGCGCGGCAGCAGCGACGCGTAGGCCCAGTCGGTGGTCGAGGTGAAGATCCACTGGAACGCGATCGCGAACATGCCGACGATGCATTCGACGATCGCGTACGACAACAGCGGACTGCGCGTGCCCCGCGCCGCCTGGCCGGCGGCCCAGGCGCCGATCGCCATGCCGCCGATGAAGACCACCAGCACCACGGTCTGCGCGTACGCGGCGTGGCCGACGAACAGCTTCAGGTAATACGCCCAGATCGATTCGTAGATCAGGCCGCAGAATCCGGAGACGGCGAACAGCGCGAACAGGATGCGCTGCAACGGCGCGGATGCGGCATTCCTGTTTGCTTCGGCGCCGGTCATTTCACCATCCTGTTGCAGATTCGGCCAGCCTATCACATGGCAAACGTGCCATCGCGCCGGCAAACGATCGCCCGGTTGCCGCCGTTGATCGGCGTCCCGCCCGCGTCGCGCCACAATCCTGCCATCCTGTCCGACGAAGATGCGATGCGCGGGACCGGGTTTCGAATCCGGCCGGCAAGACTTGGATCGAATCGCACGATGGAGAGGGAGACTTGAATGGCAGTCGAAGGCGGCGGAGTCGGCGGCGCAATCCGCGCAATCGGTGGCGGCTCGCGGCGCGCCCTCGCCGCAGTGTTGCAGCCGGTGTTCGGCCGCTGGAACTGGGAGCCGCCGCGCTGGTGGCAGTTCGTCGCGCGAAAGCTCGCCGCGGCGTCTGCGTGGCTGCGCCTGCGCCCACGCGTGGCTGCCGGCGGCGCGCTCGCAGTCGTCGCGCTGATCGCCGCCGGCTATGCCGGCTGGATGTGGTGGGAAGCGCAGCCGAAGCCGGTGCTCGCGACCTTCACCGTGAAAGAGCCGGGACCGATGCGCCTCGACGAGCAGGACGCGAAGCCGGAGCCTCTGGTCATCGAATTCGCCGCGTCGGCAGCGCCATTGAAGGACGTGGACAAGGAGACGAAGGACGGGATCGCGCTCGATCCGCCGCTGGACGGCAAGTGGCGCTGGGATGGCGACAAGGTGCTGCGATTCAATCCGAAGTCGGAGTGGCCGGTCGGCGCGGATTTCACGGTGACGCTGCAGCGCGGCGCCGCGCTTGCCGAGCAGGTCCGGCTCGCCGACTACAGGATCAGGTTCAGGTCGGCGCCATTCGTGGCGAAGATCGCCGAGGCGAAGTTCTACCAGGACCCGGTGGATCCGGCGGCGAAGAAGGTGATTGCCACGATCAACTTTTCGCATCCGGTCGACGTCGCCGACTTTGAAAAACGCGTCGCGTTGAAACTTGCCGGGCAGTCCGACGGCATCCTCGGCATCGGCGCGCAGACGACGCCGTTCAAGGTCAGCTACGACAAGTGGAAGCTCAACGCTTTCATCCATTCGGAGCCGCTGCCGATTCCGGCGAAGCCGACGACGATGGAGATCACGGTCAGCGACGGAACCAGGGCACAGCGCGGCGGCCCGCCGTCTGCGGCCAGGCAGTCGCTTACCGTGTCGATCCCGGGGCTCTACGATCTCGCGATCAACGCGGTGAATCCGGCCCTCGTCAACAACGAGCGCTTCGAGCCCGAGCAACTGCTGGTCGCCGAAGTCTCGTCGCTGGTCAACGAACAGGAGATCGCGAAGAACGTCAGCGCGTGGGTGTTGCCGCCGTTTCATCCCGCAACGAAGCCCGAGGAGCGCCGGCAGCGTTACAACTGGGCCACGGACAAGGCGCGGATCGGCACCGAGATCCTGCAGGGCAGCGATGTGCTGAAGCTTTCGCAGGTGCCCACCGAGCGCGAGAACAGCGAGCTGCACAGTTTCAAGTACCAGGCCGAGCCCGGCCGCTACGTCTACGTGAAGTTCAACAAGGGAATGAAGTCGTTCGGCGGCTACCAGCTCGGCCGCGACGCCGATTTCGTCGTCAAGGTCCCGCCGTTTCCGCGCGAGCTCAAGATCATGGCGTCGGGCTCGCTGCTCGCGCTGTCTGGCGAGAAGAAGCTGTCGGTGCTCGCGCGCGACATCGAAGGCATCCGCTACGAGGTCGGACGCCTGCTTCCGCAGCAACTGCAGCACCTGGTCTCGCAGGCACCGGGCGGCAATTTTTCGAATCCGCAGTTCTCGTACAACTTCGACGAGAGCAACATCACCGAGCGGCTGACGCAGATCATCGAACTCCCCAGGCAGCCGCCGGGCAAGCCGCAATACCAGGCGCTCGACTTCGGCAAATATCTCGACGCCGACGGCGGACGGCGCGGCGTGTTCCTGCTGCGCGCCGAAAGCTGGGACCTTGCGGCGAAGCGGACGACCGGCGCGATCGACAAGCGGTTGATCGTCGTCACCGATCTGGGGATTCTCGTCAAGCGCTCGGTCGACGACAGCCAGGACGTGTTCGTCCAGTCGATCTTCACCGGCGATCCATTGCCTGGCGCCAGTGTCGAAGTGATCGCGAAGAACGGCCAGTCGCTGCTGACGCAGATCACCGACGCCGGCGGCCATGTCCGCTTTCCCGACCTGCGCACCTTCGTCCGCGAAAAGCAGCCGCTGGTATACGTTGTGAAGAAGGGCGCCGACATGTCGTTCCTGCCGATCAACCGCTCCGACCGGCAGCTCGACTACTCGCGCTTCGACGTCGGCGGCGTCGCCAGCGCGGCCGACCAGGGCAAGCTCTCCGCGTACATCTTTTCCGATCGCGGCATCTATCGTCCGGGCGAGGAGATCCGCTTCGGAATGATCGTCAAGGCAGTCGACTGGACGAAGAAGCTGGCCGGCATTCCGCTCGAAGCCGAGCTGCTCGACGCGCGCGGGCTGACGATCCGGCGCGACCGCGTTCGCCTGTCGGCATCGGGCTTCGAAGAGATCCGCCATACGACGCTCGATGTCGCGCCGACCGGCGACTACAGCCTGAATCTGTATATCGTCAAGGACGGGCGGCCCGACGCGCAGATCGGATCGCTGGTGGTCAAGGTGCAGGAATTCCAGCCCGACCGGCTGAAGATGAACGCGCACCTGTCGAGCGAGATCGCCGAGGGCTGGGTGACGCCGGCCGACCTTACGGCGCGGATCAATTTGCAAAACCTGTTCGGCACGCCCGCCGAAAATCGCCGCGTGACGGCGAACATGACACTGTCGCCGGCGTACCCGGCGTTTCCGAGCTTTCGCGACTACACGTTCTACGATCCGCAGCGCGCGAAGGAAGGCATCACCGAGAAGCTGAAGGACGGCAAGACCGACGACAAGGGCGAATCGGAATTCGACCTGAACCTCGCGCGCTTCGTCCGCGCGACCTATCGCTTGCATTTCGTCGCGCAGGGCTTCGAAGCCGACGGAGGCCGCGGCGTCACCGCGGAGACCGCGCAACTGGTGTCGAGCCTGCCTTACCTGATCGGGTACAAGGCCGACGGCGACCTGAGTTACGTGAGCCGCGGCAGCGAGCGGAAGGTCGACTTCATCGCGATCAATGCGCAGGCGAAGAAGACCGCGGTCGAGAAGCTCACGCTGCAGCAGGTCGAGCGCAAGTACGTGTCGGTGCTGACCAGGCAGGACAACGGCACATACAAGTACGAATCGCGGAAGAAGGAGGTGGTGCTGGGCGAGCAGCCGGTCGCGATTGGCGCCGGCGGATACAAGCATGTGCTGCCATCGGAGACGCCGGGCAATTTCGCGGCGCTCCTGCGCGATGCGCAGGGGCTCGAGCTGGCGCGCGTCGAATACAGTGTCGCCGGGCAGGCGAACCTGTCGCGATCGCTGGAAAAGAACGCCGAGCTGCAGTTGACGCTCAACAAAAAGGACTTCGCGAAGGGCGACGAGGTCGAGCTGCAGGTCCAGGCGCCATACGCGGGCGCCGGGCTGATCACGATCGAGCGTGAGAAAGTCCATGCGTTCGCCTGGTTCCGCTCGACGACGACGAGCTCGGTGCAGAAGATCCGGCTGCCGAAGGACTTCGACGGCAACGGCTATGTCACCGTCACCTTCATCCGCGATCCGGGCTCCGACGAGATCTATGCCAGCCCGCTGTCGTACGGCGTCGCGCCGTTCTCGGTCAGCCTCGATTCGCGGAAGGCCGCGGTCGAGGTCAGGAGTCCGGACCTCGTGAAGCCGGGAGATCCGGTGAAGTTCATCGCAAAGAGTGACAAGCCGACGCGGATGGTCGTGTTCGCCGTCGACGAAGGCATCCTGCAGGTCGCGCGCTACAGGAACGCCGATCCGCTCGGCTATTTCTTCCAGAAGCGCGCGCTCGAAGTACGGACCGCGCAGATCCTCGACCTGATCATTCCCGAGTTCAAGCGCGTGTTGGCCGCAGCGGCGCCCGGTGGCGACGCGGAAGGCGCACTGGGCCGGCACCTGAATCCGTTCAAGCGCAAGCGCGACAAGCCGGTCGCGTACTGGTCCGGCATCATCGACGTGGGGCCCGAAGGTCGCGAGCTGACGTACACGATTCCCGATTCGTTCAACGGGACGCTGCGCGTGATGGCGGTCGCCGTCTCCGAAGACGCGGTCGGCGTGTACCAGAACAAGGTGCTGGTCCGCGGCGATTTCGTGATCTCGCCGAACGTGCCGTCGACGGTGACGCCCGGCGACGAGTTCGAGATCAGCGCGGGCGTCGCCAACAATCTCGCCGGCTCGGGGCGTGAGCCGAGCGTCACGCTGGCGTTGACCACGTCGTCGCACCTGGAAGTGATCGGCAGCGCAAGGACGGAGCTGAAGATCGGCGAGCTGCGCGAAGGCGTCGCGACATTTCGCGTTCGCGCGAAGCCGCAGCCGGGCTCGGCGACGTTGCAGTTCGTCGCCAGCCTGAACGGGAAGTCGGCGAAGATCGCGACCGATCTGTCGGTGCGGCCCGCGAGCCCGTTCGAAACCGTGCTTGCGGTCGGCAGCGTCAAGGGCGGCAATGCCGACGTCCCGGTGACGCGAACGATGTTCGCCGGATACCGGAAGCTGGAAGCGGGCATCTCGCCGGTGCCGCTGGTGATGGCGCAAGGTCTGTCGAGCTACCTGTCGAACTATCCGTATTCGTGCACCGAGCAGATCGTCAGCATGGGCATTCCGTCGCTGATCCTGGGCGAGCGGCCGGAGTTCGGCATCGCGAAGGCGGAGCGTGGCGCGTCGGTGGCGAAGCTGATCGGGATGCTGCGCAGCCGCCAGAACAGCGACGGCGCCTTCGGGTTGTGGGCGGCGAATCCGCTGGTCGACGATGTCGCATCGCTGCACGCGGTCCATTTCCTGATCGAGGCGCGCGAGCGGAAAGAGCTCGTCCCGCAGGACATGATGAGCAATGCGAACAACTGGCTGCGCCAGCTTGCCGGCAGTGAAGGCACGACGCTCGCCGACGAGCGCGTCCGCGCGTATGCGACCTACCTGCTGACGCGCCAGGGCAACGTGACGTCGAACCTCGCCAGCGCGTTGCAGAAGCGGCTCGAGGAGAATCACGCGAAGACATGGGCGGCCGACACCGCGGCTGCGTATCTCGCCGCGACCTACCAGCTGCTGAAGCAGGACAAGCTCGCCGACAAGCTGATCGCCGAAGTGAAGCCCGGAGCTGCTGCGCGCGACCCGAAGGCGGCGTTCCATTATGAGCGCTACTACGACGACCTGACGCGCGATGCGCAGATCGTCTATCTGCTGGCGAAACATTTTCCGGCGCGGTATGCAGCGCTGCCGCCCACGGTGCTCGAGTCGATGATCAAGCCGGTCGCCGACAATCGCTTCAACACATACTCGTCGGCGCACCTGATCCTGGCGCTCGACGCGATCGCCACCCTCGGCGGCAGCAGCGACGCATACAGCAGGCTGGCGGTCGGCGAAATCCTCAAAGATGGCAAGTCGCGCGCGATCGCATTGCCTGCATCGCCGATTCCGCGCGCGGCGTTCACGCCGGATGCGGCGAAGCTGCGGTTCGGCAATACCGGCGACCTCACCGCGTTCTACGTGATGAACCAGTCCGGCTTCGACACGTCGCCACCGATGACGGAACTGAAGCAGGGGATGGAAGTGCTGCGCGACTACACCGATGCCGGCGGCAAGTCGGTGAAATCGGTGAAGCTGGGCGACGAAGTCGAGGTGCACCTGAAGTTCCGCGGCATCGGGCGCACGAACATCGACAGCGCGGTGTTCGTCGACCTGCTGCCGGGTGGATTCGAATTGGTGCTCGATCCGCATGTCGCACAGGGCGAGCGCGATGTGCCGGCCGCGGATGCGCAGCAGGCGCGCGTCGCGGTGCGTGAACAGGGCGCGGGAAGCGACCGCGAAAAGGAGGAGAGCGACGAGGGTAGCGAGGGCAACGTGACGACGAAGTGGGTGTCGCCGATCGGCGCGAAGAAATCGACGTGGATCCCCGAATACGTCGACCTGCGCGAGGACCGCGTCGTGCTGTACGGCATGATCGACAAGGACGCCAACGAGTTCGTGTACCGGATCAAGGCGACGAACGCCGGGACCTACGTCGTGCCTTCTGCGTACGGCGAGGGCATGTACGACCGCTCGCTGAAAGCGCGCTCGGCCGGCGGATCGATGGTGGTGGAAAAGCGATGACGTCATTCCCGCGCACGCGGGAATCCAGTGGCGTTCGCAACAACGACGCTGGGTCCCCGCTCTCGTGAGCAACGGGTCTCGCAGGTGTCGAGGCAACGCACACGTCGCGGGGACGACAACATTCCACGTCATCGCATTTGTTGCGATCGCGATCGTCATCGGGCTCGCCGCAATCCGCTTCTGGCCCCGCCCACCGCTATCGGACTCGTTCCCGACATCGCGCGCAGTCCTCGACAGCAGCGGCGAGCTGCTGCGGCTGACGGTCGCCTCCGACGACAAATATCGTTTGTGGACGCCGCTCGATGCGATCTCCGGCGATCTCGTCGAGGCGGTGCTGCTGCACGAGGACCGGCAGTTCGCGCTCCATCATGGCGTCGACGCGGCGGCGCTGTTGCGGGCGGGATTGCGCACCTACAGCGGCGGCGCGCGGCAGGGCGGCTCGACGATCACGATGCAGCTCGCGCGGCTGATGTACCGGCTCAACACGAAGACGCCATGGGGCAAGATCAGGCAGATTGCCCGTGCGCTGCAGCTCGAATTGCTTTATTCGAAGCGCGAGATCCTCGAGGCGTACCTGAACCTCGCGCCATACGGCCAGAACATCGAAGGCGCCGGCGCGGCGAGCCTGATCTACTTCAACCGGCCGCCGCAAAAGCTGGCGCTCGCCGAAGCGTTGACGCTGGCGGTGATTCCGCAGAGTCCGGCGCGCCGCTCGCTCGATCGCGACGACAAGAAGAAGCAGAAACAGACGCTCGTCGATGCACGCAACCGGCTGTATGCGCAGTGGATCGTCCGGCATCCGCAGGCGGCGGAGCAGCGCGGGCTCGTCCAGTTGCCGCTGAACCTGCACAACATCGCCGACCTGCCATTCAAGGCGCCGCATGCGACGACGATGCTGCTGGCGGAGCGCTCGCGCGCGACCGGCGACAATGTCATCGCCTCGACGCTCGAATCGAAGCTGCAGCAGACGCTGGAGCGGCAGCTTCGCAATTACGTCGCGCGCGAGCGGCGGCTGGGCATCGTCAATGCGAGCGCGATGCTGGTCGACACCCGCGACATGGGGGTGCGAGCGGTCGTCGGCTCGGCGAATTTCTTCGATGACGCGATCGACGGCCAGGTCAACGGCACACAGGCGAAGCGCTCGCCGGGGTCGACGCTGAAGCCGTTCGTGTACGCGCTGGCGCTCGACCAGGGTCTGCTGCATCCGATGACGGTGCTGAAGGATTCGCCGACTGCGTTCGGCCCGTTCACGCCGGAGAATTTCGACGGGCGTTTCGCCGGGCCGATCACCGCGAAGGAAGCGCTGATCCGCAGCCGCAACGTGCCGGCCGTCGCCGTCAGCGCGCGGCTGTCGCAGCCGACGCTGTACCAGTTCCTGAAGAGCGCCGGCGTGTCGCGTCTGCAGTCGGAAAAGCATTACGGCCTCGGACTGGCGCTGGGCGGCGGTGAAGTGACGATGGAAGAGCTGGCGAAGCTCTACGCGATGCTCGCCAACCGCGGCGTGCTGCGTCCGTTGCGTTACACAGCGCCGCAGCCCTCACCGGCGCGCAGCGCGCGTCGAGCCGTCGCTGCGAATGCGCGCGCTCCGGTCGATCCGGATGCGAACGAAGTCCGGCTGTTGTCCGAAGAGGCGAGCTTCGTCGTCGTCGACATGCTGCGCGACAATCCGCGGCCCGACATCGCGTACTCGGCCAGCGCGCGGCTGCCGATCGCATGGAAGACGGGAACGTCGTGGGGCTTTCGCGACGCGTGGACCGCCGGCATGTTCGGCCCGTATGTGCTGGTGGTGTGGGTCGGCAACTTCGACGGCCAGGGCAATCCCGCGTTCGTCGGCGTCCAGGCCGCCGCGCCGCTTTTTTTCCAGATCGCCGATGCGGTGATCGCGTCGCAGCCGGGACTCGCCGAGCCCGCATTCCGGATGCCGGCGAACCTCCGCCGGATCGAAGTCTGCGCGGCATCGGGCGACCTGCCGAACGCCGCCTGTCCACTGCGCGCGCAGACGTGGTTCATTCCGGGCAAGTCGCCGATCAAGGTGAGCACGCTGCACCGCGCCGTCGCGATCGATACGCGTACAGGAAAGGCCGTCTGCGGCAATGCGGATCCGCATTTCGTGCGCAACGAAGTCTACGAATACTGGCCGTCGGATCT
>Ga0105240_10015501_pt1 | contig 10361 bp, 7 predicted proteins | sample KBSC54metaG_FD_80426 | JGI IMG/M metagenome (GOLD analysis project Ga0105240, IMG submission 80426) | Corn rhizosphere microbial communities from Kellogg Biological Station, Michigan, USA - KBS C5-4 metaG | ecosystem: Host-associated > Plants > Roots > Rhizosphere > Soil | place: Michigan, USA... | reverse complement strand
TTCGCTGCAGACGGCGCGGCAAAGAAGCCGCCGACGATGGCCGACGTCATCAAGGAATCCAAGCCATCCGACTGGCACGCGCTCGATCCGGCGAACACGCTGTATCTCGATCTCACGTCCGGCCGCGTCGTCATCGAGCTCGCACCCGAGTTCGCGCCGAACCACGTTGCCAACATCAAGGCACTTGTCAAGGAAGGATATTTCGACGGCCTCGCGATCCTGCGTGTGCAGGACAACTACGTCGCACAGTGGGGCGATCCCTACGCTGACGCGCGCAGCGGCGAGCCGAACCAGCCGCGCCAGATCAAGACCGCCAAGCGCAAGCTGAAGGCGGAATTCTCGGTGCCGTTGAATGACAAACTGCCGTTCGTGCGCCTTCCGGACCCGGACGGCTGGGCGGCGCAAACCGGTTTTTCTGGTGACTTCCCGAGCGCACGCGATCCGAAGCTTGGCCAGACCTGGCTGACGCACTGCTATGGCACGGTCGGCGTCGGCCGCGATCTCGACGCCGATTCGGGCGGCGGCACCGAACTTTATGCCGTGATCGGTCCGGCACGCTGGCTCGAGCGCAACATCACCGCAGTCGGCCGCGTTGTGCAGGGCATGGAACTGTTGGCCGGCCTGCCGCGTGGCACCGCGACCATGGGCTTCTACGACAAGCCCGAGCAGCGCATGAAGATCGAACGCGTGCGCCTCGCCGCTGACGTACCCGCGGCCGAGCGCACGAACCTCGAGGTCATGCGTACCGACACGCCGGCGTTCACCACGCTGGTCGAATCAAGGCGCAATCGCATCGACGATTTCTACAAGGTGCCGCTCGGCCATATCGACGTCTGCAGCGTGCCGATTCCGGTGCGTGCGGCGCGCTAGCTTTGGCAGTCAAAAGCGTTTGACGCGGATGGAAGGCAAACACCGCGGACAAGGAAAAATGCCCTGTCCGCGTTGACCCGCGTCTAGAACTCGGTTTGCTGACGATACTTTGCCGGCACCTCGGCCACGTGGCCGCACGTCCTGCACGTGCGCGCGTCGAGGGAGCGGTAGTAGCGCTCGAACACCGGCGGGAAATCCTTCTCGATGTTGTGCAGGTGGAAGTACTCTTCGTAAAGTTTGTGGTTGCAGTTCGCGCAGAACCAGAGCAACCCGTCCTGTTCGTGCGCGAGGCGCTTGCGTTCGATGACGAGGCCGATGCCGCCGGCCATGCGCTGCGGCGAGTGCGGCACGCGCGGCGGCAGGTAGAACATCTCGCCGGCGCGGATCGGGATATCGCGCGCATGGCCTTCTTCCTGCACCTTGAGCACCATCTCGCCTTCGATCTGGTAGAAGAACTCCGGACCTTCTTCCCAGTGATAGTCGCTGCGGGCATTCGGGCCGCCGACGATCATGACGATGAAGTCGCCGTCGACGATGCACTTGTTGCCGACCGGCGGCTTGAGCTCGTCGCGATGCGCGGCGATCCATTTGTGCAGGTCGATCGGTGGAATCAGCATGACGCGGTCCGTCCGTTTGCGTGGTCTTGGTGAGTTGGCCTGAATTGTCCCATACTGGTCTCGAAAACAGCTCGTGTGCGCAGCGTGGACGGCGCACGATGGCGGCACCTCGAAACCATCAAGGAGTCTACCATGAGCAAAATCGACACCGCCGTGCTGAGCATCGATGTGCAGCAGTCCTTTCCTGCGCGTGACTACTGGCGCGAAGACGACGTGCCTGCCTTTCGCGCCAACATCGTCAAGCTGATCGACGGCGCGACGGCCAAGGGTTGGCCGGTAGTGCGTATCCTGCACGAGGATGGCGACGGCCCGTTTTCGCAAGCGAGCGGGCTGGTCAAGCCGCTGGCGTGGATGCCGGAAACGCACGCAGTCGAGTTCGTAAAGCACGTGCACAACGCCTTCACCGACACTGGCCTCGACCGCTGGTTGCGTACGCGCGGGATCCGCCGCTTGATTGTGGCCGGAATCCGCACCGAACAATGCTGCGAGACGACGACGCGTGTCGCCTCCGATCTCGGCTACGAAGTCGATTTCGTCGGCGCGGCGACGCTGACGTTCCCGATGACCGATCCGCGCAGCGGCAAGACCTTCAGCGCCGGGGACATCCGCGAGCGTACCGAGCTCGTGTTGCGCGACCGCTTCGCGCGCATTGCGAGCGTGGAGGAAGCACTTGCGCACGAGTGATGCATTCAAGGTGAAACCGATCGAGGTCTGGTTCGTGCTGCCGCCCGATCTGGTCCTGCTGGATTTCGCAGGGCCTGCCGAGGCATTCCGCATCGCCGCGACGCGCGGCGGTGCGTTCCGCGTACGCGTCGCCGCAGCGGAGGCCGCGGCGACCACTTCGCTCGGCGTGACGCTCGGACGCATCGAACCTCTGCCCGCCACACTGCAAGCCGAAGACTTGCTGATTGTCTGTGGCTCCACCAATGACGAGGCGGCGCTCGCTTCGAAGCCCGGCCGCGCGCTGGTGCGCTGGCTGCGCGATGTCGGCGGCACGCCGAAGCGCTTCGCCTGCGTCTGCGCCGGAGCGCTTTTCGCCGCGCGCGCCGGCCTGCTCGACGGGCGGCGCTGTACCTCGCACCACCTCGAAATCGACGCGCTGCGCCGCGAGGCGCCAAAAGCGCAGGTGCTCGACAGCCGCGTCTTCGTCGAGGACCGCGGTTGCTACACGAGCGCGGGCATCACCGCCGGTATCGATCTCGCGCTGCATCTGATCGCCGAACTCGCGAGCCCGCAGCTTTCGGTCGAAGTCGCACGGCACATGGTCGTCTATCTGCGCCGCGCACCCGACGACGCGGCGCTGTCGCCGTGGCTGGATGGACGCAATCACATGGATGCCGGCATCCATCGCGCGCAGGATGCGCTCGCGCGCGCCGCGCATGAGGACTGGCCGTTGCCGCGCCTCGCCGCACGCGCCCACGTCAGCGTGCGCACGTTGACGCGGCACTTCCGCGATGTCACCGGCATGTCGGTGCGCGATTACCACGCACGCCTGCGCTATGCACTGGCCAAACAGGCGCTGACGACCGGGGTCAGCGTCGAATCGGCGGCGACCATGGCAGGGCTCGGTTCCGCGCGCCAGTTGCGCCGCCTGTGGCTGGACCAGACCGGCACGACGCCGCGCGGCTAATCCTCGTCCCGCGCAACTTTCAGCCGGGAATTTCGAAGATCACCCGCAGGCCGCCGTTGGGCAGGATGTTTTCTGCGTGAATGCGGCCGCCATGCAGGTCGAGGATGCTGCGACAGATGCTCAGACCGAGACCGCTGCCTTTGCCGTCGTCGTAGCCGGTGCCCGGCACACGCACGAAACGCTCGAAGATGCGCTCGAGCTCGGTCGGCGGTAGACCGCGACCCTGGTCTTCCACGGCGACGCGCCAACCATCGTCGTCGATTCGCGAGTCCAGGCGGATCAGTCCGTGAACCGGAGAAGCCTTGATCGCGTTGCTGAGCAGGTTGAGCAGTACCTGGCGGATCCACTTGGCATCGAAGCGAATCTCGTTCGCGCCCGTGTGCGCGAACTCGAAACGCAGACCGCGATATTCTGCGAGCACATCCGCATCGGGCGCGAAACTGCGCAGAAAGGGTCCAGGGTCCTGCGTCGCGAGATCGAGCCGCGTCACCTTGGCGTCGACGCGCGACAGGAACAGCAACTGTTCGATGATGCCGTCGAGATGGCCGATCTCCTCGAGCAGGATGTGCAGCGCTTCTTCCTGGGTCGGCAGGAATTTGCCTTCGACGAGCAGTTTCTCCGCGTGCAGGCGCACGAGCGACAGCGGCGTCTTCAGTTCGTGCGAAGCTTCGGCGGTGAAGCGACGGATCTGGTTGAATGAAATTTCGAGGCGGTCGAACATCTCGTTGAGCAGGCGGGCGAGGTCGGAAATCTCGTCGCGCACATCGGCCACGGGCATGCGCTCACTCAGGTTGTCCGAACCGATGCGGCGCGCGGTTTCCGCAATCGAGCGCACCGGGCGCAGCGCGAGCCGGCTCAGGCCGTAGCCGATCGCGAGACTTGTCAGCAGCATGGCGATGAGCAGCGCGGTGCAGACCATGATGTAGTCGCGCATGGCCGAGCTGACCTGCGTCGACGGCGTGGCGATGACGATGTCGAGGCCGTCGAGGATGAACTCGCCGACGCGCACCGGGCCAGCGCCGGGAATGACCGCGTCGAACAGGTGCTGGCCGCGCACGTCGGGAATCGCCACGCCGTTGAGGTTGTGCGAGAAGAACATGACGTTGTTCGTCGGGTTGTGCACGTTGACGAAGAACAACACCGAGGCCGATTCGGTCGTCTCGCGGATACGCCGGTCGATCGCTTCGAGGTCAAGCGAGGCGTAATCCTCGCCGAGATGAATCTTGATCTGGCGCGCTTCGGCCTCGTTGAGCAGGTCAAGGCCGTGCACGAGGCGCGTTTGCAGAAGTTCGTAGCCGGCGACGAACAGGCAGGCGAGTGTGACCGTGGCCGCGATGGCGTACCAGCCGGCAAGGCGCATGCCTATCGAATGGAACATCGGTATCGCTTTGCTCAGACCAACTGGTAGCCGACGCCGCGCACCGTCTTGAACAGCGGCTTGTCGAAGCCGGGCTCGAGCTTGGCGCGCAGCCGGCTCATGTAGACGTCGAGCAGGTTCGTGTCGATGTCATAGTGGGAAGCCCAGATCTTCTCCGAGATCAAGGTACGCGTTAACGTGCGCCCTGGGTTGTGCATGAAGATTTCGAGCAGGGCGAATTCGCGGCTGGTCAGCTCGACCGCACCGGTGTTGACGCGAACGGTGTGGCTGAGCAGGTCGAGCTGGATGCCACGGTGTTCGAGCGTGGTCTGCTTTACCGCACCTTGGCGGCGGATCAGCGCACGTACGCGCGCGAGCAGCTCCTCGAAGCTGAAAGGTTTTTGCAGGTAGTCGTCGGCGCCGTGGTCGAGGCCGGCGATGCGGTCATCGACCGTGTCGCGTGCGCTCAGAATCAACACCGGCTCGACGAAGCCACTCTTTCGCCATTCGCGCAGCAGGGTGAGGCCATCGCCGTCGGGTAGGCCGAGGTCGAGCACGATTACGTCATAGTTGGTTTCGCATAGTGCGTCGCGCGCTTCTGTGCAGTTGCGGACCCAACTCACCGTGTAGGCGCGTTCGGTCAGTCCCTGCTTGAGGAACTCGCCGAGTCGTTGTTGATCTTCGACGATCAGGATTTTCATGGGTGCAACGCATCGTGATGGTGCAGGTGTGCAATAAATCAGACTGCATTGGCGATTGCGATCTGCGCTGCAACACCAGTCTGAATTCCCTTTAAGAATCGCTTCAGGGCGGCGAAAGGTTGCGCGGCTAAGGTCCACTGCAGAATGTGCCGCGGGATCAGCTTTCGACCATGGGGGCGAGACGGTTCAGCACACGACGCTAGACAAGCCGGCCCAAGCCGGCTCCGGGAGGAAAGATGTTCCGCATAGCAGCACTGCTTGTCGCGCTCGCTTTCGCCTCGGCACAAGCGGCGGAAGGCCCTCACAAGATCTATGCGCAGGAGCTGGTTGATCGCGCCGTGGCCGGTCATCCGGAAATTGCCGAGGTCGAAATCCACGCGACGCCGCCGAGAGGCGCCGACAACATCGTCATCGCCGCCTGGAATGGCCATCCCGGCCAGAAAGCCGACGCGGAAGACCTCGACGTGATCAAGACCGGGAAGCCTGCGACGGGCCTGAACAAGACGGGCGACCGCTACGAGGTCAATCTGCCTCTGTTCGATGCATCGCATCGCACCGTCGGCGGCATCGGCGTCGCGTTCAAGTACAGGGCGGGCGACGACAAGGCTGGGCTGGATAAGCAAGCCACGGATATCCGCGATCGCATGGCGCGGCGCATTTCGCATGTAGCGAATCTGATCGAGAAGGTGCCTTACGATCCAGCCGCCGTGCCGACGAACACGCTCGCGCAGAAGCTCGTTAACGAGGCGCTCGACGCGAATCAGGACATCGTCATCATTGCCATGCACGCCGCGGCGCCCGGCAACGCGGAGTATCCGATCGTCGCCTCGAACATTGGCCGTATCGGCAAGCACGCCGACGAGGACGACATGGGCGTGATCAGCAGCGGCAAGCCGAAGCTGGAAATCAACGAGACCGGCGATCGTTTCGAGTCGCTGGGTGTTCTCCACGATGCCAGCGGCAAGCTCGTCGGCGCGGTCGGCGTCGTCTTTCCCTACAAAAAGGGCGACGACCAGCAGGCGATGCACAAGCGTGCCGAAGTCCTGCGCGGTGCGATGGCGACGCAGATTCCGAACGCCGACAAACTGGTACAGGCCGTGCAGCCTTCCGTCCTCGGAGCGGCAGGCAAGGTGGAATTGCCTGGCTACGAAGGCGATTTCGATCATTTCGAGGTCGATCTCAAGGGCGGTCGTCTGTTCCTCGCCGCCGAAGACCACGACACGATCGAAGTCTTTGATCTCAAATCTCTCAAGCATCTGAAGACGATTACCGGCGTGGAAACCCCGCACGGTCTGCTCTATCTGCCCGACGCGAACAAGCTCGTCATCACCCAGACCGGTTCAGATGGTGCGACCAAGATCATCGACGGTGCGAGCTACCAGATCACCGGCTCGTTCAAGCACACCAAGGGTGCCGACTCGATGGCCTACGACGCGACGCGCAGGCGCCTTTACGCCGCCGCAGGCGGACGCGACATGAAGCAGACCAGCACCTGGCTGGTCGAACTCGATCCCTACACCGGCCAGAACTACGGTGAACTCAAGTTCGACACCGACAAGGTCGAGGCGATGGCGATTGAGGAACACGGCAACAAGATCTACATCAACGTCACCGGCAAAAAGGAAATGGCTGTCGTCGACAAGAAAACGCTCAAGGTCATCGCCACCTGGCCGATCAAGACCGAGGGCCAGAATGCGCCGCTCGCGTTCGACGAGGCGACGCATCGGCTGTTCGTTGTCACGCGCAATCCGGGCAAGCTGCTCGTCGTCAATGCCGACACCGGTGCGACGATCGCAGAGTTCAAGGCGCCCGAGCGCTGCGACCAGGTCCTGTTCGACAAGCCGCACAAACGCATCTACGCGCTCGGTGGCGAAGGTTACATCGGTGTATTCGCCGAGAAGGACGCCGACCACTACGAGGAACTGCCGCGCGTCAGCTCGGCTCCCGGTGCGAAGACGGGGATTCTCGTATCCGAACTCAACAAGCTGTTCGTCGCTGTGTCGCCGGGAGACAGCAAAGCGATGGCGGCGGTGCTTGTCTACAACGTGAAGTAGGAAGAAAACCGGCAGCGGTCGCTGGGGAGCGACCACCGTCCGGCACGATCCCACCAAGGAGCAGAACGCAGGACCGACGTACATCCCACAACATATTACGCCAGGGCCAACGAGCCCCGGCGAAGCCCTAGGGAGGGAATTATGCGCAGCCGTAAACCGATTTCGTTGGGAGTAGTATCGACCTTGGCGCTGAGCATCGGCGCAGTGCTGGTTTCCAATGCCCATGCGCAAGAGAAGCAAAGCACGGAGAAAGACGAGACACAAAAACTCGGCGAGGTGAGTGTCACCGGCAGCGCGATTCACACCGCGCCTGACGAGGTCGTCGTGCCCGTGGTGACTATCGATGCGGAAAAGATCGCCCAGTCCGGTGTTACCACCAACGCGCTCGAACTGTTGCGCAAGACGATTCCCGCGTTTGCCGGCCGCAGCAATGCCGGCGATAGCAACGCCAACAACAACAACCAGAACACCGCCGGCGGCTCGCAGGTGCAGTTGCGCAACCTGCCGACCCTGGTGCTCATCAACGGACGCCGCGTGGCCAACAGCGGCATCGGCGGCATCAACGGCAAGAACTTCGTCGACATCGGCCAGATTCCCGCGCAGGCGGTCGACCGCATCGAGGTGCTCGCCGACGGCGCTTCCTCGCTGTACGGTTCGGATGCGGTCGGCGGCGTGGTCAACTTCATCCTCAAGTCCGACTACGAGGGCGTGACCGTCGGCGCGCGCTGGGGCGATGCGGATGGCAACTACAGCCAGCGTTCGGCCTGGCTCACCGGCGGCGGTTCGTTTGCCGGCGTGAAAATCGTCGCGACGCTGAGCGCCAATCTTTCCGATCCGCTCGATCAGAACACGCGCTCGTTCACCAGCCCGCTCTACGGCAAGACTTCGTCGATTCCGGGCACGGTCGGCGGCGCGAGCTATTTGCTCAACGGCGGCCTGTATTCGCCGCGCCAGAACAATCCCGTCGGTGCGGGTGCCACGGCAGGCTCGATAAACGACCTGATCAACAACGGCACGTATCTGAAGACGACGCCGGCTGCGGTCGCCGCGGGCTTCGATATTTCTCCGTACCAGACCTTGCTGATGCGCCAGAACAAGCTCGCCTTCACGGCGAACCTGTCGAAGACGTTGATCGAGGACAAACTAGAGGCGTTCGGCGATGTGGAAGCATCGAAAGGACGCAGCTTCACGCGCTGGCTGCCCGTCGCCGCCACCGGCATCACCGTGCCGACCGGCGCGCCCTACAATCCGTTGACGACACCGTTCAGCGGCGTCGCCTTCACCTATCTTCCGTACACGCACAATTTCTACAACGACGTAGCCGCATACCGCGCGACCGCGGGTCTTCGCGGTCACTTCAGCGAGGACTGGTCCTGGGAAGCGGCGGCAGTCTACAGCCGCAGCAACCTCGAGCAGACGCAGACCAACCTGATCTACAAGCCTAACCTGGCCAAGGCGATCGCGGGCGGGTTCGATGCGAATGGCAACGCTGTCGCCGGCGGCGCCTACAGCAAGGTATACAGCGGCTACTCGTTGAGCGGTCCGCTCACGCTGCAGCCAGCGCTCGACCCGTTCGCCCGCGCCGCGGGCATCGATCCTGCCTCTCTCGCCAATCTTTACGGCAACGAACTGATCAATGCGAGCAGCCAGCTTCTCTCGTTCGACGCCAGCGTCAACGGCAAGCTGTTCCACTTGCCGGCCGACGAGGTGGAGATCGCGATGGGCGTCAGCGGGCGGCGCGAAAGCCTGTCCGGGCGCGCCGACGCGAACGGGCGCGTGACCGATCCGGCCACCGGCAGCACGACCGGCAACGACCAGCAATGGCTAGGCGGCACCTATGCCGATCCGTTTTCGCGCAGCCGCAACATCTACGGCGCGTTCGCCGAATTGCGCGTGCCGATCACGGGCAAGGAATGGAATTTCCCCGGTGCGCAGGCGCTCGATCTCACGCTTGCCGGACGCGAGGAAAAATACAGCGACGCCGGTTCGTCGTTCGTGCCGAAGATCGGCCTCCGCTGGGAGCCGTTCGACAAGCAGTTCATCGTGCGCACCAGCTACTCGAAATCGTTCAGCGCGCCGTCGCTGTACGCCATGTACGGGCCGACCGACACGCGCCAGGTCGGTGCCGGCGTGATCCAGGGGGTGTTCGGCAACAACTACACGGCGATGCCGTTCAACGGTGAGGATGGAAACAATCCGAACCTCAAGCCGGCGAAATCGACCTCGAAGCTGCTCGGCTTCACCGTGCGCCCGAACTTCGTGCCGGGGCTGTCGCTCGCAGTCGACTACTCCGACATCAGCTTGAAGGGATTCGCCGGTGGCCTCGGCTTCAACAACATCCTGAGCAGCATCAATGCGCTCGGTTCGGCCTCGCCATATTTCGCCAACCTCGCTGTCGGCGCGTTCGCGGGCACGAGCGGGGCGACGCAGCCGTTTACGCATCCGGGCGACCTGCTCGCATACCTGACCAATCCGGCGACGGGCAAGGGCGACCCGACCCAGGCGAACAATCTGTACGTCATCGACCAGTTCCGCAACCTGGCTTCGCTCAACGAAAAATCGTTCACGATTTCGGGCGACTACATGATTCCGACCGAGCGTTACGGAAATTTCCGCATCTCGACCGCCGGTGCGATCTTCGACAGGTTCGAATTCCAGGGACTGCCTGGCACCGCCTTCATCGAGTACGCGGGCAATGCGAACAACAGCGGCGTGTTCGGCGGCACTTTGCCCAAGTATCGCTTCTACACGTCATTCGACTGGACTTGGAAGGATTGGGACGTCACCGTTGGCAACACTTGGGTTTCTTCGGTCAACGACACCGGCGTCAACGGCACCTCGCCGCCGATCCATGTCAGCAGCTATACGGCCTGGGATGTGCGTCTTGGCTACGACATCCACCCCGCCAACGACAAGACGATCAAGGACATCAAGGTCGCGGTCGGCATGAACAACGTCGCCAACCGCATGCCGCCGCTCGCACCGCGCGCCTTCACCGACAACAATGCTGACGTCGCCACGTATTCGCCGCTCGGACGGCTGATCTATGCCTCAGTCGAAGTGCAGTTCTGATCGAAACTCGCTCAATCAACACGCAAAACAGGAGTACGTGACAATGAGATCGTTTCCCGC
>Ga0105240_10015500_pt1 | contig 10361 bp, 9 predicted proteins | sample KBSC54metaG_FD_80426 | JGI IMG/M metagenome (GOLD analysis project Ga0105240, IMG submission 80426) | Corn rhizosphere microbial communities from Kellogg Biological Station, Michigan, USA - KBS C5-4 metaG | ecosystem: Host-associated > Plants > Roots > Rhizosphere > Soil | place: Michigan, USA... | reverse complement strand
TTCTCTGAGTTGCTCAGCGAGACTTCGTGCGAGTTCTGGAGTCTGCAAGGGGGCGCGGCACAGGCAGATTGGAATCTGCTGCCACCGTCTCCGCGTCTGCGCGATTCGGCTGATCTGGGCGATGGAATCTTGAATCTGGCCTGCATTATCTCGCAACTTGACCTGGTGATCACCGTTGATACGCTTGCAGCGCATTTAGCAGGAGCCATGGGAATCCCAGCGTGGGTGCTACTGCAACAAGCTGCAGACTGGCGTTGGATGGCTTGCGGCACAACCAGCCCGTGGTATCCATCACTGCGGCTCTTCCGCCAACACTCTGCCGGTGACTGGGCAGGATTGACCGCCGAAGTACGACAGGAACTTCATATATGGACACAAGTTTGCAGCCGTCCACAGATGATCGCATAGGGCCGCGCGGGTCTTTGCCTCGCCCCTGGGATGCATTTGATGCGTACCTCTTCGACGTGGACGGCACGCTGCTTAATTGCAAAGATGCCGTGCATTACTTTGCGTTTTGCGAAGCGCTGAAAGCGCTCTCAGGGCGCGAACTCAATCTGGACGGCGTGACTGCGCATGGAAACACGGACATCGGCATCCTGCGCGACGCTCTTGTTCTGGCTGGTATCCCTGAGGCTGAGTGGCGGCCTCGTCTTTCCGAGGCTTGTGACTCGATGGCTTCACATGTTGAATCAAATCGGCACAAAGTCTGCACGGAAGCGCTACCCGCCACACGTGAGGTGCTTCGGCACTTACGCGATCGCAAGGCAGCTCTTGGCGTGGCGACGGGCAATCTCTCCTCGATCGGAAAGATCAAGCTCGAGTCTTGCGACCTGTTGCGGCACTTCGACTTCTTTGCGTTCAGCGATAGCCTGGAGTGGCGGACAGACGTCTATGGGCGGGCGCTCGAAAGAGCTCACGATCTCGCCGGCCCTGATGCGGCCATCTGCGCAATTGGGGATACTCCGGCTGACGTGCGCGCGGCGCGACACCACGGCATCAGCGTCATCGCAGTAGCTACGGGCATACACCCGCGCGAACAGCTTTCTCAGGAACAGCCGGACCTGTGCCTTTCGTCTCTTTCTGAGCTGCTGCAGTAGCACGAGCCGAAGCACCACTACAGCGGCTCACGATCTGCTCGAACTGAATGGCACGATGCGCAGCGGTATGCTCTGACAGGATGCGCTCGCGAGCATTCAGGCCCATGCGGGTTATTTCTACGTCCGGCATAGTTCGGATGATCTGTGCTACTTCGTAGGCGTCCTTCGGCAGCAGGACTTCTTTGTTCGGGGTGAGGAAATGCTCAAGGCCCTTCCAAGAATCGGATACGATCGCGGCGCCGCATGCTGAGGCTTCAAATAAACGCACGGAGGGCGAATAGCCTGCCGCCACCATCTCCTCGCGCGTCAGGTTCAGAGTGAATTTCGATGAGCTGTAGAACGAGGGATGATCCGGCGGGGAGAGGTGAATGATGCGCTCGACGTTCTTTGCCCATGGAGTGTCTTCAGGATATTGAGCTCCAGCGACGATGAAGCGCGACTCGGGCAGCAACTCGGCAGTCTCGTTGAGAAATTTCATGAGCTTCGGCTGGCGGTCTTTGGCGTGCGTACCCAGGTAGCTCAGCGCGCATTGAAACTCACGATCGACGGGCTTTGGCCGGTAGAGTTCCGGATCCACGGAGCAATAGAACGGCACCGCGCACGGAGACCCAAATCGTTCTTCGATTTCCCGCAGCACAGGGCCGCCGGTGAAGCTGAGGTAGGCGGAGAAGTGCGGAATCTGAGAGATGTTGATGTACTCAGTGCCTCCGTCGGCTCGTAACTTTGCGATGGTGATTTGCGTGTCGATGTCGTAGAAGATCAACGGGGCATGATCTGTCTGCAGCAGTGACTCGGTGGCGGCGATGGCATCTGGAAAATAAGATCCGACAACGATCGCATCGGCATCCTTGCTCACACGGATCAGACTCCGCTCGCTCTCCGCCCAGTCCGTGTAGAGGTGCACCTTGCAAAATTCCGGGTGCGGCATGTCGCGATTGTCGCGAAACCACTCTACGTTCTTTTCAATGAAGTGAACCTGATGTCCACGACGCGCAAGGGCTTTGCAGAGAGAACGATAGGTAGTGGCGTGACCGTTGCCCCACGAGGACGTGATTGCGAGCCCGTAGATGACGATCTTCATGCCACTTCTCCTGTCATGGCGGGTACTCCTGCCGCCCCGGCTACGATCGCGGTCTTCTTGCGCTGCAGGCACTCACGAAAGGCAAGCTCGGCGTCTTTGGCGCGCTGCTCGTAGGTGTGATCGCGTAATGCCCGTGCGTGGAATGCTTCGCCAATGTGCATTCTTGCCGCCTCATCGTGCAGGGAGATCGCAGCGACAACTTCTTCGGGACTATCGATGACGATGATCTCTCTGCCAGGTTCGAAGAAGTGCTCGATGCCAGGCCACTCGTCGCAAAGCATGCAGGCGCCTGCGCCAGCGACCTCGAAAACTCGCGTTGGAGGTGCGTATCCGTACGCAGCCATCGAGGAGCGATTGATATTCATCACCATGCTTGCAGAGCAGTTCACCGCGTTGTGCCGATGAGTTGGCACGTGCCCGATCCAGCGCACATTCTCCGGCATTGGCTTGTCGCCCCAGCCTTCGCCGCCGAGGAGGAACTGCTTGTCCGGGGCAAGTTCCGCCGCCTTGAGGAACAAAGCTTCGACGCGCTCTTCGCGGTCCGGCAATCGATTTCCGATGAAGGCGACATCGCACTTCAGATCGAAGTCAGCGGCAACCGGATGATGCGTGTCCACGTCGAGGCCGTTGTAGATGCTGTAGTAGGCGCGAGCGCCGAGTTTCAGGTAGGCGTTCTGGATCTCCGGGCCGCCACCGTAGGTGAGAATGGCATCGAACTGCGCAATCGCATGACGCATGGGATCGTCCGGATTGTCATGCATGCGGGCGATCGTGGCTGGAGCATCCACATCCCAGAAGCAAACGATCGCATGCGGCGAGCACTCCAGCACGCGCTGCTCGAGGAGATCGTCGTCAGCACCAACTCCGCTGTGCTTGATTACGACGTCGGCTGAAGCTGCGCGTTGCAGCATTGCGTCTATGTCCACTCCGGGGCGGTAGACGAGAGACCGGACATAGGAGACATCTTCGGCGTCGCGATGTTCCTGCCGGCCGTAAGCATCGGGCTCGGCGAAGGTGATCTCGTGTCCCAGGCGGGCTAGATACTTGTAAATGCCGCGGTAATAAGTTGCTGCGCCGTTCCAATAGGACGAAACAATGCTTGAGCCGAATACGAATATCTTCATCCGATCACTTCCTCACATATTTCGGTTAGTTGCTGTGCACGATGCATGCAGGTATGTCGCGCAAGCACCGTGTCGAGGCCCTGCTTCGCCTGTTGCGCGGCAAGCCCGTCGTCGCTGAGCAGGCGATCAATTGCAGCAATCGATTCGTTTGTATCTCGTACAGATCGAAAATCATCTTTGCGGAAGAGCTGTTCTGTATCCTGCCAGGGCGCGGAAATGAGTGGGATGCCGCAGGCCATCGCCTCGAAAACGCGGATTGTGGGAATGCCGGTCATCGCTCCGACATATTGCTGCCGGGGGATGTGCACGGTGATTCGCGAAGCGGCATAGGTCGACGGGCCGTCGAGATTGGGGATATATCCTCCGTACTCTACTCCTGCATCTTCCAAGGCCCTCAGCGCGTCTTCGGGGTACCGAACGCCGTAGATCGCGAAACTGTAATTTCTGAGTTCACGAGCAGGGCGCAGGAGGAACTCGCAGATTTCGGTGGAGCGCTCATCGTCACCCCAGTTGCCGATCCAGACGACATCCCGTTTCTTTTCAATGTTCGAGATTGGACGAAACACGGTTGTGTCCGCGGCTTCGTGCAGAGTCCACACACGATGGATATCGAAGCGGTCGCGATAGATGGCTCGGAGCGCTTCACCGAACGCCAGCACGCCGTCGAACTTGTCGATTCCGAACAGGCGGATCTGCTCCGGCGATGATGAGGCACGATGATGGGTGTCGTGAAAGAGGAGCCGATACGCCAGATCGTCACGGAGTTCGAGAAGAATATGGGCAAGCTGCGGAGGATTCCATTCGTGCAGGATTACGATGTCTGTTCCGCGCAGGGCTTCACGCCATCTCTGAGCCGCAGTTGCATCGGTGAGCTCCTGTAGGCGATAGGTGCTCACGTGCAGGTCCGGATAAATCTCGGCGAATTGCTGCAGGGAGTGCTCGCCCTTCTCTTCCTCGCGAAGATTCACAATGGACCAGCCGTCTTCCGGTTCGAAGATGTTCACCTCATGTCCGCATTGCCCCAGGCTCTGCAGCAGGCCACGCAGGAAGTGCGCATTTCCGTTGTTCCAGTCAGACCGAACGGCGTGAGCGAAGTATGTGATGTGAAACTCACGCGACATCAGCGGCGACCAACGACGACTGCTTCAGCAGCGATCGGAATAAACCCAGGTAGCCCGCGGTCATGCGTTCGGCCGTAAACTCTCGTGCGTGGTTCCCGGCGGTCTCGCATGCCTCATTCAGGAGCCAGGGATGATCGCTGAGGCGCCAGAGCCAACTCGAGAGCGACTCCGGCCCGGTGAAGTACAGGGCCGAATCTCCCCAGACCTCGCGCAGCGATTGGATGTCGTTGGCGAGCACCACGCACCCGCATTGCGCAGCTTCGAGCGGTGCGAGTCCGAAGGGCTCGTACCGCGACGTGCAGATATAGATGGCACTCTCGCGGAGAAGGCTTAGCATGTCGCTTTCGTCGAGCGCTCCGAGGAAGCGGAGGTCGGCGTCCTCCATTGTCTTGGATACGGATTCATGCTGCGTCTCGCCTGCAATGAGAAGAGGAATCGGTGAGTCTACGTTTTCAAGCAGCTTTACGTTTTTGGCTTCGTCCCAAAGACGACCTGCTGTAACAGCCTGCATGTTGCGCGTGCCGTCCGCGTGGATGCGGGGTAAGGTGCGGCCGTTGGCAATCACGTGGCGGTCAGCAGGAAGTGTGAAGTTGCGGGCGAGCGCCTCGAGCATCCACTGCGTTGGAGCCACAACGGCATCTGCGCCGTCCAGCCCGCTTTGAACCAACGAGCAATAAGTCTCAAGCCACCGGGATCGCTCCAGGCCATCGGGACGGCATGCTTCCGCCCAACTCAACACGTCACTGTGCGCAACCACCACGCGGGGGATGTCACACGCCAGAGCACCGAAACAGTACTGACTGGTCAAAACGAGATCAGCATCAAATTGGTCGGCAATGTCGATGAGAGACGGCGCGACGTCAGAATAGGAATGGGTGTTCTCGTTCATCCACTCAAGGGGCGCGTCCAGCGCGTCATAACGGAAGCGTGCTCGCCATGTTTCGCTCTGCTCTTGCGCCCACGCTGCCTGTGCGGATGATGGCAAACGGCCGAGGCTCACAAGGGCGACAGAGCAGCCATTATTGAGGAACCCCGCGGCAAGTTCTTTGGTAAACGTCCAGACACCGCCGACGGTGTCTGTCGTCATCAGGATGCGCATGGTCTTGCCTCGTTCTCGAGTTCCTCCAACGGTATGGGTGCCTGATCCTGGATGTCGCTGTAACCCTTGTCTGCGAACAATTGCAAATAGAAGGCGTGCGCGCGCTCCCAGGCGGACTCGTCTGGCGCCATCCCGAATGTCTCAATATAAAGCGGACTGCCCGGGAACGGGAACATCGGCACCGGCTCGCTGACCCACACGCCGTGCGACTTGAGCTTCGCCTGCCACTGACGGACGAGTTCGACATCGTCTTTCTCTGTTTTGATCAGGTTGGCCTGCACCCAGGGGATGCGCTTGCGCGCGTAGATAAGCAGGTCGCCGATGCGGTCCGTTGTCAGCTTGCAGTTTTTGTTCAACTCATCGCGGCCCTCTTCGGTTACGGACTCGACGCCGCATTCGAATGAAACGCAATGTGCGCGCCCGAGCAGATCGAGGGTCTCCTCGTTCCATAGATCGATGCGCGATTGGAAGCCGATGGAGACAGGCCGTCTGGCAATCTCTTCGAGCAGGGTGCGGACGTTCTTGCCGACGCCGAAGATCTCATCGATGAAGTAGATGTAGTCGACGCCGCGTGCAATTAGCTGATCCATTTCTTCGATGACGGCGGGGAGTTCGCGCTCGCGGAATTTGTTGCGGAACAGCGTTTTGTTGCAAAAGGTGCAGGAGTATGGGCATCCACGGGCAAACTCCATCTCTGCACCGCGTTGCAAATGGTCTGCACCATTGCCGGAGAATATGTGGTGCTTGTGGCTGTGCAATTCAACTGGATACTCCGAGTAATCCAGCGGCCCCATCGCGCGCATGTCGGTGACGCCTAGGCCCTGACCCATGTGGATGGTTCCACTCGCATCGCGCCAGCAGCAGCCGTCAATGGTCTCCCATGGCGAATGGGCGAGCATCGGGAGGGTCTGGTCGGGCTCGCCGCGCAGGACGACATCTGCACCGGTTTTTTCCAAAGTAGCTTTCGGAGTTGCCGAGCCATGGGGGCCGATGACAACTCTTGTGGATTTTCGCTCGAGCGCAGCGAACCACTGTCGCGGTACGCGGAGTTCGGGCTGCGGACACCGCCAGAACAGATACGAGGGCGCGGTAGGTACGACGAGGTAGTCTTCATCGAAGCAGGCAAGGCGATTGCGGACGTCATCTGGATTCAGCGATTCCATGAAGGCATCGATTAACAGCACTTCATGGCCGGCTTTGCGCAAAGTCTGCTGCGCATAGAGTAGTTCAAGGGGAAAGTGGGGCTCGGGGCAGCCGAAATAGGTTGACCCTTCAAAGGTCCATCGCGGATTGATGAGTGCGTACTTCATGCCACTTCTCCCAACGCAGTGCGCGCACCGACAAGCTGGCGTGAGTCTGACTGCTCGTGGCTTTCATGCCAGAACTCTCGAATGTCGGACAGGATTGTCGTGAGTTCTCTACGCGGCTTCCATCCGGTCAGCAGTTCGAGTTTTGAGGTGTCGGAGATATATAGCGGCTGATCTCCGGGCCGGACTTCGCGATGGTCGAGACGAACCGTCTTTCCCGTCACTTGCTCGATGGAATGCAACATCTCCATGACTGAAAAAGAGCGCTGCGGGCCCCCGCCAACGTTGAAGACCTGCCCGCGGGTCGTATCGCTCTGTTCACGAACCATGACCATGGCGTCGATGAGGTCGTGCACGTGGAGAACATCGCGTACTTGCAGTCCATCACCATATATGGTGATGCGCTTTCCGGTGAGTATTGAGTAGAGGAAATGCGCAACCCAGCCCTGGTCTTCATTTCCAAACTGGCGTGGCCCGGCGATGCACGACATCCGAAATACTACGGTTGGCAAATCGTAGATGCGGGCATAGTCGCGTACATACTGGTCCGCGGTGCCCTTCGAACAACCGTAAGGAGAGTGGAAGTCCAGGCACTGATACTCATTCACGCCCGCGAACAATGGATCTTTAGCCTGGTAGCGTGTTCCATCCGCAACCACAGGCACAGACTCGAGAGCCCCATACACTTTGTTCGTCGATGTGTAGAGGAAGAACGGCCTGAGACTCGACTTCCGAGCGGCTTCCAGCACGTTGAATGTGCCTAGAGCATTCACTTGAAAATCTGACGCGGGATCGTCCACCGAAGTAGTAACGGCTACTTGCGCAGCGAAGTGAAAGATGTCCGTTACGCCTTCAACCGCGGCACTCACGGCTCCAGGGTTGCGGACATCGCCTTCAACGAGTTCAAGGTTCCCGTGCGCCTTGCTTTTGAGCCATTCGATATTGCGCGCTACCCCGGCGCGGGACCGATTGTCGAAGATTCTGACTCGCGTTTCGGGTGTCTGCAGCAGTCGCTCTGCGAGGTTTGATCCGATGAATCCTGCACCTCCAGTTATCAGTACCGTGCGCGCTTTATTTCCCCTCATTAGGCACCCTCTCCTTCACGTATGTGTACTGCTCTCCTGAGCAACTCGTAGCCACCCCTACGACGAAGACCTGTCGTCGGGGACCCCGGTTCGCCACCCCTACGACGCGGACCTGTCGTCGGGGAACCCGGTTCGCTAGCCCCACGGCTAAGACCTGTGGTCGGGGTCTTCATGCTGTCAGCCCGTATGCGGTCAATTCGCGAATCATCGTTTCGGCTTTATCTTCGGCCTCTTGTTCTGCCAGCCATTCAGCAAGCTCTTTGAATCCTTCATCGTGCGTGACGCGCGGCTCGTATCCGAGAAGGTTGCGCGCCTTGGTCAGATCGGCATAGCAATGCCGGATATCGCCCGCTCTATACTTCTGGGTGATAACGGGCGCAATTTCTTTTCCTAGAGATTTAGCGAGTATCTCGGCTACCTGGAGAATCGAGATTGGTTTTCCGCAGCCGATGTTGATCACTTCGCCGTCAGACGCTGTGCTCTCCATGGCCAGCATGTTGGCGCGCACGATGTCATAAACACTCACGAAATCGCGCATCTGCTGGCCGTCTTCAAAGACCATTGGGGATTGGCCATTCATCAGCCGTGAAGCGAAGATGGCGGCCACTCCGGTGTATGGATTGGAGAGCGCCTGGCGCGTTCCATAGATATTGAAAAAGCGCAGTGCAGTCACGGGGATTCCATAGGTCCGGCCGTAGATCAGGCATAACTCTTCCTGATCGCGCTTGGAAAGTGCGTACACCGAATTAAGATTGCCCGGCTTTTTCTCATTGGTGGGCACCGGCTTGAGGGTTCCGCCGCAGAGTTCGCAGTGTGTGTCCCATTGGCCGGAGCGCAGTTGCTCAGTGGTGCGGACAGGCGGATTTGCATTTGCGCCGCATGCCGCGCAGACATAGCTGCCTTCGCCGTAAATGGACATTGAGGATGCAACAACCAATTTCTCCGGCGTGGCCCGCAGGTCGAGCATCGCTTGAAGGAGTTCCGCAGTGCCCTGCGTATTGGTGCTCATGTACCGGCTGATCTCGTACATCGACTGGCCGACGCCGACAGCCGCTGCGAAGTGATAAACAACATCGACATCGGCGAGGGCCTTACGCATGGCATGAGGGTCGCGCACGTCGCCGATCACCAGTTCGACATCAGGCGATAGGTAATCCGGGAGACTATTCCCGTGTACCTGGGGCGTTAGACAATCAAGTACGCGGACCGAATGGCCGGCTTTCAGCAGACCATCGGCAAGGTGAGATCCCACAAATCCCGCGCCACCCGTAATTAATATCTGCTTGCTCATGAGATCGCGACCTCCTTTGCGCCAGATTGAGATTCAGCCGCCGACTTGCACGTGTAACGCTCTGCCGCCCAAGCAGCAAACTCAGCAAACTGGTTGAGGTCGCGAGGGGGACTCGTGTGATGTTCTTCAACACCGAGGTGAGCCGGCGTGAAGCAGAGCGTCAGCGCAACGTTGAACGGCTCCAGCACTTCCATCTGACGGTCGAACCACTCGACCGCGTTGGGCCTGAAGGAATCTGCCCAGCTAAGGCCGGTGCGCAGATAACGCACGCCGTGTTCTTTCATCCATTTCGCGCAGTCCTCGAGTCGGTGATCCTGAAAATGAAACCACTGGCACAGTCCGGCAGATCCGTCGTTGGGGAAATGATCCATGGCAAGTTTCGGCTTCCCGTCAGCCCTGATCAGGCCGAGATAGTAATGCCGGTAATAGGAAGAGCCCTCGGCTTCCTTGTGTCGGGTTTCCGCCGGCCACGTTGGAGGGAGATCGTAAAGGCTGTACCAGTGAACTCGTTCGGTGAGCCCGCGGATAAGTTGCAGCGTCCGTTCGAGCCCGAAGACCTGAACTTCCTCGGCACCAAACGACGAAACGCCGACTTCGGTAACCCACACAGGCTTTCCGCTGACGAGAGCGGCTTCGCAAATGCGGTCAGGCCAGGCGTCAAGCTGCCAATGATTCCAATCGAGCGGGAAGCCATGAACGCCTACTGCATCGACATGGTCCATGACTCCGTATGAGGCCAGCAGCCTCAGGAAATCGCAATCGCAAGATGACACCCCGCCGAGAACGATCGGGACTTCCGGATTTATCTTGCGGATCGCCGTGGAGGCCAACCTTACCATCTCGCTGAAGCGTTTCCATTCTGGATCGAGATGAAAATTCCAATGCGACAAGTTGTTCGGTTCGTTCCAAAGCACGAGCGCTTCGACCATGTGTGGTTTCCAGGTACCGCCCTGATTTTGTCGATCTGGGTTGACGTGCGTGCTTGCGAGACGTGCTGGAGGGCGGTATTCACTCCAAGTTTGAGTTGTCTCGTTCGAGAAGCCTTGCTGACTCGGTCTCTTAGAGGTATATAGATGTTTTCAGGTTGCATCGACGACCGAAGTAGGTTCTCGCGAGCAAGGGTTTTACCAAGTTCTGAAACGCTGATTTTTATTGG
>Ga0105240_10015499_pt1 | contig 10362 bp, 3 predicted proteins | sample KBSC54metaG_FD_80426 | JGI IMG/M metagenome (GOLD analysis project Ga0105240, IMG submission 80426) | Corn rhizosphere microbial communities from Kellogg Biological Station, Michigan, USA - KBS C5-4 metaG | ecosystem: Host-associated > Plants > Roots > Rhizosphere > Soil | place: Michigan, USA... | reverse complement strand
GCTCGCGCGCTCGCCAATTCATCCTCGAGATAACCCTCTCCAATGCCGAGGGCCCGGGTACCGATGAAACGTCGTTTGATTTCGAAGATCGTCGCGGATGCTTCATTCAGCATCGCTTCGGTCAATGCGTGCAGTTCGCCCTCAAGAGCGGTGGAGAACGCATCCAAGGTTGCCCAAAGCTCAGCACGAGTGGTGAACTCGTTACCAAAATACGGAACCGGCCGTTGCATTTCGCGCAAGCCAGCATTTTGGTTTGCCAAATCCCGGTCCGAAATTCCCTGCACCACGACGCCGATAGTGTTGGGAGGCAAACGGGACAACCGCGCTGCGGCGGCCGCGAGCGTTCCGCGCTGCTCGAACGCATTCTGTTCCGCTTCGCGCTTCTGACCGATGAAGGAGAGCGCCCAGTCGGTGATATCGACGGAACGGTCCGACGGCTCTTGGTCGTTTTCCTCTTCCTTCTGGAGCTGCAGCAAAAGCTCGCCCTTCGTCACGCCGAAATGGGTTAGCAGTTCGGCGGCGCGCAAGTTGTCGCCGGCATCTTGCTTGGTTCCGTAAGGAGTCTCGTGGGCACGTAGGAATTCTTCCACATAAGTAGGGACGACGACGACGCGCACACTGTCATCCACCACGGCACGATCCCAAATGAAGCCGTTCTTAGGACCGTTCGAGGAGTAGCTCGCGAACTTCGGGTCTGCTTGAGTTGGGTTTTTGGTGAACTGATATTCACCCGGCGGCATCTCGTTCTTTAGAAGCTTGAGGGAACCGATCGAGCCGTCGGACCGTGTTGTCGTGGCCCAGAGCCTGCCTTCTTCGGCGACGATCTTCACGATCTTGCGGGGCTTATCATCCGGCTCCTCGAGGGGGGCGTCCTTCGGAGTGGGTTGCCGCTGCACCGGGAGGCCGGGATTGTGCGTCTGCTGCACCACATGGGCCAGCTCGTGGGCGATGAGCCGGTCTCCCTCGTGCGTCCCAGGCGCGAAAGCCCCATGCGCGAACGCGATGTCGGCTCCCAGAGTATAGGCCTGCGCGTCGATCGCTTTTGCGGCCGTCGCGGCGCGATCATGCGTGTGGATGCGGACGTCCGAGAAATCCCGCCCGAAGCGCGGTTCGAAATAGGCGCGCGCTGCAATGGGCAGTGGGCTGCCGCCTGCTTCTATGGCGCCGGCGGCGTCGCCGGAATCGATGGCCGAGGCACCCCCGTCGACTTTTCGCCGGATGGTTTTTTCTTCCGCTTCGCAATCGTCGCATTTGCCGCTGAAGGCGCTCGTCTCGCTCCCGCAGCGCCCGCATTTGCGGCTGATCACCGGCGGCGCCGATTGTGCGATATCGATCGGCGCATCCGATCGCACAATATGGTCGGCAACCGCATCAGCCTCATGTTCCAACGGATCGTTCACCGCGCCGACCGCGGCCTTGCGTTGGATAGGCCGGAGCGCGGTTTGATTGCTGACCGCCGCAGGTCTCGCGATCGCACGTCCCGTCGCGGCCGGCATGCTCGTCTTGCCGGCCGGGTCGGCCATCGCCCGCGCGAATGTCACGATTGCGCCCTGTACTGCATGGGCGCGTCTCAGGTCGCGGTGTTCAGGAAATCCCAGCTCGCCGTCGTGGGCGGGCTGGTCCGCGCCGGGAGAATGATTTCGCTGAAGCGGACGACATTCGCCGAAACCTGGATCAGGTTGCTTTCCGACAGCACGATCAGGCTGGGGAGGCTGGGGGTCTTGTCGCCTCGGCTTCTGGTGAGCTGCAAGAAGATGTTGCCCGAAACGACCGCCGCCGCGGGAAACAGCAGCCCGCAGGCAATGCTGGTGGAGTCGGGCACCGTCACCCGATTGCCGCTGACGATGCTGGTCGGCACCTCGTCCGATGGCGATTGCACCACAGCAATGCCGATCCAGACCTTCGTCTGGTAGCTGAGGGCGATGTCGTTGTTCTCGATCCTGAGCGTCGGTGTCAGCTGACGCTGGTAGATCTCGGCGAACAGCGAGACGGCTTCGACCGTGTCGGCGCCGGGTGCGCTGGTGGAGGCCGTCTTGGCCGACGCGGTTTGCGCAGCGGATGCCCGCGCGGCCTTCCTGCCGGCGGTGGCCTTGGCCCCTGCAGGCGGTTCGGCGGTTGGGTTCAGTGCCGTGAACGCCGCCGCGCCGCGCTCGCGCATCTGGTTCAGCAGCACCTTGTCGGCCTGAGCGGAAACGGGCCGATCGGGCGGCCGCACCTTCAGCGCGTCCAGAACGGGTGCGGCCTGGGTGATGATGTCCGCGAGGATATCGCGGCGCAGGACGGCGGATGCCGCCGGGGCGAACGATGCCTGCGTTTGCGCGCGGTCGAGCAAGCTCGCATTGACGAATGCGTTCGCCGCGCCGAGGTTGGCCTCATAGAAAATGAAGCCCGCCCCGCAGCCGGTCACGATATTGTCCGAGCAGCGCACAAGCCCGAGCTGGGCGAAGACGAACACTGCCGCGAACAGGCCCTGGAAACGATTCCCAGCGATCTCCCACTGATCGAAGGCGGTCGCGGCGTTCTTATCGGTAACCCAGGCGAGGACGCCGAAAAACCGCGCTTTGCTGACGGTCGCGGAAAAACCGTTTCGCCGCAGCGTGACCCGTTCCGTCGCGCCCAACACCAGAATGCCGCCGCCGATGGCGACGGAAGCCTGCGAAGAGAGCACGAAGTTGCAATCCTCGACGGTGAGACCGATCGCGCCTTTCACCAGCATCGCAACGATGATGGCGGCCGTGGCTTTAGCGCCGATCGACACGGAGGGCGGCACGAATTCCAGGTTTTTGAACCTTATGTCGACGACATGGTCGAGCAGGACCAGACCATTGACGAAGGCGGTAAGCTCCTGGCCGCCCGCCTGGATGGACACCCGGTCGGTGCAGCCTTCGATGACAAGGCCCTCATGCTTCCGCGTAAGAATCAGCGGTTTTTCCAGCAGATAGACCCCGGCCTTCAGCGAAAGCACCGCGGGCATCCCCGCAAGACTGTCTACGACGGCCTGAAGACCGCCTCGGCCGGCCACCGCGTCCGGGTCCAAGCTCAGGCCGCAGCAGCAATCGTCGCTGCCCTTCGGTCCCCAGGGAACGCGGCAATCCTCGATGACGGTCAGGCTCTCGCCGCTCGTTTCCACGACGGCGAGGTCGGCGATCCATTGCCGCGGGCCGTCCGGCGGCTGCGGCGCGTCGAGATAGCGCTGCGGATAGATCGCTTGCGGGGTCGCCGGTCGGACGGCGAAATGCCAGAAGGGCCGTCCGGCGATATTGCTCGGCAAGGCCGGCAGCGTCACCGTCACGGTGATGCCCGATACTGTATCGAGCGGCGTGGCTTGCCCGCTTGCGAACGGCACGGTCGCCTGCCACAGGCGGACGAACAGCGGATATTGGTTGTTTTGGAATTCTGCCGGCAAGGCGTCGGCAAGGACGATTTCGCCGGTATCGAACGAATAGGCCTGGGCAACGCTGGTGACGAAGCCCTGGCTGTCGGCGATCAGGTTGCCGTCGCCCAGATCCGCCTGCGTGCGTAGGATTTCGACCATTTGGCCAAGCTGCGGGGCATGTTCCTCGTCGACCGGAACATTGGTCAGGGTCAGCGTCACCGGATCATCGGCGGTCGCACGATAGAGCAAGGACGCGTTGTTCCAGCCCCACAGCAGCGTGCCTGTCTTCGCGCCCGGGTCAAAGGCGGTGACCGTGACCCGCACCATCTGATTGTCGGCGCCCAGATATCCCCCGGCGGCGGCTGGCGTGCACGGGTCGGTTGCCGGCGGCCCGGGCACGAATCCGGCCTGCAGCCTGGCCTCTGAGACGATTTGCAGCGTCGCCGGATCGATGGCGACCCCATCCGCGGACAGCAGGCCGGCGATCGTTTTCGCGCCGGCGTCGCAACTGTTCCCGTCGATGCCGATGCGCAGGAAATGCTGCATCAGCCGGTCGCGCGCTGCGCTGTCCGGGCCGCCGAGCGCGACCTCACGCAGGGTCTGATCCTCCACCGCGGTGACGCTCTGCTCGGTCAGCAGCAAGGCGATCACCTGGTCGCCTTGCTGGAACGCGGCCGGCGGCGCATCGATCCAGTCGGGCTGCTTCCCGACATCGATCGCGGTGTCGAGTTCCAGCCGCCATCCGCCGAGATAGAAGATGCCCGGACCCACGGTGATCGTGCTACCGCTGGCGCTGACCTTGAATCCGTCACCGAGCGCTGTCGCCGGACCGAAGATGTCGATGGTTTCCCGTCGCAACGTCTCCATGGCGATGATGGAGGCCTCGTTGTTGTCGGCCTCCAGCGTCACGCGCCCCTGCTGGCTCACCAATGCGCGATATTGGCGGCTTGGATCGTAACTGACCCGCGCGATATCAGCGACCATGACAGCGCTCCTCGTTCATTCTCGTTCCCAGGGCATCAGTCGGCTTCGATCCACACGGGATAGATGCCGAGCGGCGCATATTCTTCGAATTTCAGGATGAGCCCCCGCTTCTTCAGCGTGATCCCTTCGCTCTGGAATGCTCCCATTTCCGACCCGTTTTCCGCACCGCCCAGGATGGTGTCGCCCGTCTGAGGGGCGATGATCGCCGTGTCGGCCAGCCGGCGCAGCCGGGCATAGGAAGGCTCGCCGAAGCGGCGCGAGACCAGGTAAGGGCCCTGCGGTGGAACCGTGACGGAGCGGTAGGGCGCATGGACGATGCTGCCCTGTGCGATGGCGCTGAAGCGGATGCAGCCGTGCTGGGCATCCTCGGCGATCGTCACGTCGTCTAGAATGCATTCGCTGGCGTCGAGCCGGTGAACGGCCGACGGCCCCAGCACGGTGCAGCGCGCCAACGAGATCGAACCGACCGTGGATTGCAGCGCGTAATCGTCGGTCGCCCCGGTCGCGATCGCCTGGATGATGCTGTCCGTGGCGGTCAGTTGCTCGACAGCGCCGTCGTTCCGCGTGCGGATCGGCCCGGCGATGCAGCGTTCGAGCGTCAGCGTGGTGACGCTGCCTTCGATCCAAAGATGCACGGGTGCGAGGGGCATGCCATCGATGGCGGTCCCGATCGCGGCGCCGCCTGGGCCGGCGGTACCGGGATCCAGCGTCATGAGGCGCAGCGTCACCGATTCGAACGTGCCGGCCAGCACGAGATCGGCGCCCTGCAGCCAGATTCCCTGCAGCACGAGGTTTGCGTTGTTGCCTTTGATGGTCCAGGTCTGTCCACCGCCCGGCCAACGGATCATGGGCCGCCTCTGGTCGGCGGCGACCAGGGCGACGGCAGCCGATCCGATATCGAGCGCAGCGATGGGCCCGGGATAGGTCAGCGAGTCATCGATCTCGATCGTCGCGTCGCCGCCGATGGCGCCCAATGCAGTGTCCAGCCCGCTGCCGCCGGCTACGTGGGTGATCGCGGTCGGAACGGCGAGGTTCTCCAGCAGCGCCGCGGGAAAGCCGCCCGCGCCGATCGTCGACATCAGGGCGAAGTGATAGGACGTGACCAGCGTTCCCTCAGGCACCGCGCCGATAAAGCTGAACAAGCCCGTTTCGGGATGAATGGTGAGCTGGTCGCGCGACAGGGGGGATGGGGTGATGCCGCCACCCAGGCCGACCCAGAAGGCCGCCGGATAAAGCTGGTCGGGATAGGCACGCCACAGCACATCGCGCACCGCCACCGGGAGCTGCCATTCGTCGGGCGCCACCCAGTCCTCGCCGAAGCTTTCCGACGTGCGTGAGCTTGGAGCGAACAGCGGGATGCTCCGGCCGCTCGGGTCGAAGGTGAAGCAGGGCGGTGACTGGCCATTGCCGACCGGCGTCGCGGCAAGCACGGGAAAGCTGTGCAGCCACCAGATGAACACGCCGAGATGCGAGATATTCTGCCAGCCGAAGGATTGCCCGCCCTTGCGCAGATCAGCGAAATGGGCGAACTCGTCGAAGGCCGAATTGGTATTCCGGCCGGCATAATCGTTGCGCAGATCGGCGAAGCCGCCCGTTGGCGTCCGCGAATCTGCCCCAGCCAGTCCCTCGATGACGGCGGGTACGAGCGAGCCCAACGGCTCGTAGAAACTCCAGGTGACGCCGCCGTCGGCGATCGCCGTTCCCGTGCCGCTCGGCCCTCCGCTTGACGCCGAAATGCCCCCGGCGGCGCACACATAAACGTTCGTGCCGCTGGCGATGAGCGTGCCGGCGGCATATGTCGTGTTCGGCGCCCAGGCCGGGATATCGGCGGCGAAGGCGTTGCCGATCGGCGGGTCGAACTGGTGGCGCGTGCGGCCCAGGCGGCGGAAGAATTCCACGGCGCGGGCATCGCGCCCGGCGATGTCGGCGACCAGCTCTTCCAGCAGGCCCAGCGTGCCGGCGCGGCGCCGGTAATAGATCGTCTTGGCCACGTCGAGGCGCTGGGCTCGTGCGTCCAGGCACGATACCAGCCGGGTCGCCAGCAGGTCGCCGATATAGGGCACGACCCAGTCGTCGCAGGTCTCGATCGACTGGTTTTCCCACAGCCGGTCGATGCTGCGCCGGACCGTGGCCGCTTCCACGCCCATCCGGTTGAACAGCTCCTGCAGAGGGCCCGGAACGCCGGGCGTCACCGCATCGTCGGTCCGGTAGATCGCCGGCAGCAGCTGCCATAGCTTGTCCTGGTACCAGGAGATATAGCCGTCGTCAGCCATTGGGGTCGGGCTCCACGGTGATCGCTATGTCCGCCGGGGCCAGCGTGTAGAACGCGCCCTCCGCCGGTGTGTGCAGCGGGCCGGGATCGGTCAGGCCGTCGGCGATGAAAGCCATTGCCGTGACCGCGACTGTCCCTTGGACCGACAGGATCGCGGCCTCGATCTCGCTGTCGAAAACAGGCTGGCCGATCTTGAGATTCCAGGCACCGAACAGACCGGCCTCCATGTTTGTCAGCGCGGCGGCAATGCCGGTTTCGATCAGGCCCGTGTCCATTCCCGTCGCGACGAGGAGGGTGACGACGAGCACGACCGGGATCTCGGTTCCCGGCTTGACCAGGACCGGCCGGTTCGGATCGCCAGCCGCGGCAAGGGCGGTGCGCGCGGCCTGCACGGCACCGGAGTCGTCGCCGACATAGACGGTGACGAGGCTCCGCTGACGTGCATCGTCCCAGCTCCACACGGCGCGGGCGCGGGCCACGCCGGGTGTCTGGGCGGCCAGCGCCTCATAGTCGAAGACCGAGACGGCGCGGCCAAACGTCAGCACCGACCGTGGCGCGAAATGCTTGATCTGGTCTGGGGGATCGGGATCGGCGCCCCCGCCGACCGCGACCGGATTGAGGACCGAGCTCAAGCCGGGGAAAGACTTGGCGATCACGGTCAGCTTGCCGGCCGGCGGGGACGAAGCGCCGCCGCCGACGCGATAAGTCGCGACCACATTGTTCGTACCCGTCGGCAGGCGCGCGCCATTCACACCGTCGCCGAAGGTGACATGGGTCTTCCCGCTGCTGTCCTCGCCGGTGACGAAGATCTGTGCATCCGGCGGCTGGCCGTAAAAGCTCGTGACCTCGGTCCACGGGATGCCGTTCACCGTCAGCGCGATCGTGCTGGCATAGGTCGCGCCCCGCTGCAGATAGGTGACGGGCGATTGCGATAGTTTGAAGTCCTGGCCGGGATTGGTGGCGTCGCCGCTGCCCAGGACTTCGTTGGTGACAGTTCGCCCGCGCGTCACCGGCAATATGTTCGGCAGCACGGTGAAGGGCGGCTGGAGCCGCGGCACGCTGTCCGGCAAGTCCTCGACTGTCAGGTTCCGGTCGCCGGCCGACCCTGCCTCGATCGCGATACCGAGCCCGGTCGAATCCTGCAGCAGCACCGGCTGGCCGGACCAAGCCGGAAAGTTCCCGCCACCGGTGCCGACGAGCGCCGTTGGTGTGCCGGTCCAGGCGGCGAAGGGCTGGTCGAGGAGCGTTCCGACGGAAACCCAGTCGAAGGACACGGTAACGCCTGTGGTAGTGGACCAGGCACTGGGCAGGTCAGCGGTGAGGGTCAGCTGGGTATGCGGGATCGGAACCGGATGCAGCGGGTCCAATGGGGCTGTGGGGGCAGTCGCGTTGGCGGTCGCGTCCCAGATCACATCAAACGTGCTTTGCACCTGCGCCAGATAAGGAGCTGGCGAACCGTCGGCAGCGATAACAAGGATCCATTGCCCGGGCCGGATCTGCCGTACCAGGCTGGCCAGATGGATGGTATTGCCGGCGATGGCACCACCGAAGATGCTCCACAGCGCGGAATTCTGGTTGGCGCTTTCCAGGCTGGCCTGGGCGGCGGAGAGCGTCGTCGGCGCGATACCGGAGAGTGTGGCGACCAGGTCGGTCTGCTGGCCGGAGCCAGACGGTGCCGGCCCGATGGTGCTGCTGATCACGCTGACGAGCCACGGCCCGCCATCCGCCGGATCGCGGGCGCGCAGGAGCAGCTCGGTGGAAGCCTCCACCGTCTTGACCGCGCCTTGCAGCAGCATGCTGTAGCGTCCGGCAAGGAAATGACGCACAGAACCGTGGCCGCCCAAATGATGCGGTGGCAGCCAGATCGGTGGAACTGCAACCTGTCCCAGCAGCACCGGCGGTGGGGTGGCGGGCAACTGGTCCGGCGCCGCGACGGGGGTATCGGCGGTCAGCTCGAATATCTGCGGCGCTGCGCCCCCGGCGGGCTTGCTTTGGAATTGCAGGCCTTTGGGCAGAACGATGCCGCGTCCGCCGAAGCTTGGACCGGGGCTGAGGATGGCGGCCAGCGTCCCCGTCGCGCCGATCGCCGGCCGTGACCGGTAGCCCAGGAGCGCGATCAGGTTGCCGACGCTGTCGGGCTGTCCCGCGGTCCGCAGATAGTCCTGATTGGCGATCTGCTCGTTGTAGAAGCACAGTATATCCGCGACATACGCGAACCATTCCGCGATCATGACCGCGAGATCGCCCTGGCCGTCGGTGCGCCAGACCGGAACACCGTCCACCGACAATGTCTGTTCCACAGGCAGCGGATCGGGCAGGGCGGGGGTAAAGAGCGGCGTCAGCAGCGCCCGCCGGAAATCGGCATAGGCTCCGGTTCGATAGGCGATGTGCGCCAGCTCCGGCAGATTGACCGGCGGCGCGATGTCAGGGCCATCGCAAGGGCAGACAGGATAGGTCATCGCCCGCCCTCCACGATGACGCGGATCGTGCCGCGCTCCGGCCAGCTCGGATCGTTGTCGACCCGCAGGATCTGCGTTGGCGCGGGCGTCACGGCTTCCGGCAGGTCGACGAAGCCGGCGAAGACACCGCGCTTCCGGTATTTGATCGAACGGACACCGGCCACGCCGGGCGTGTCCTGGATCGCCGCTTCCAGCCGGCTGCGATAGAGCGGTTTTCCGAAGCTGAACCGGTCGGCGAAGAAGAAGCCGCTGCTGCCGTCCGGACGTGAGGCGGAGCCGAGCGTGTCGAGGACCGCCGCCTCGACATCGCCGTCGAGCCATCCGTCGAGGACGCAGACCTCGATGCGCAAGTCGATGGAGATGAAGTTCGGCGGCGGCGCGTAGGACTCGTACCCGGCGAGGCGTCGGCGATTCAGCAGCTCGACCAGCGCGACATGTTCATCCACGCTGATCCGTTCGCTTCCGCGCGGATCGGCAGCCGTGAAGACGGTCATCCAGCTGCCGGTCCAGCGGAAGTTGGTGCAGGCCTTCTGCACCCAGGACAGGCTCTCGGCCGCCAATTCGTAATCGTCGGCCCGGACGGCGCGGTACTGCACGGCGCGAAAGGCCTGCGGCGCCATGCGGCGGACATGGTTGGCCGTTTCCGCGTCCGCGCCGCTGGTGACGGCGAACGGGTTGCGCGCACTGGCGATCAGCCCGGCCGTGTTGGGGTCGACGACCGTGATGGTGTCGACCGCGACGTTGCCGGCCGCGCCCAGCCCGGTGCGGTACGACACCTGGAACAGGTCCTGCTCCGCCGGCGACGCGCCGAAGACATTGTCGCCGAAGCGGATGGCGCTGCCGTCATCGCCGGCAATGTCGAAATGGGTCGGCCTGCCGTCGCCGCTGCGCGCGATCACCTGCCAGGCCACCGGATCGATCGTGAAGTCCGTACCGGTCTCGAGCGATTGCAGCAGGGTGGTGGCGAAGGTCCAATCGGTCGCTGCGGGCGACAATTGCCGTAGCAGTATCTCGGGTGTTGGCGTCGCTGATGAATCGGCCGCTGCCAGCCAGCCGAGCGGCGCTTGGCTCAGCGGAAAGCGGAAGACGTAGTTGGGTTCGTCGTCGCTACCGTTCGGCCCACGCCGCGCGATCGCCAGGGCCGCCTGGGGAGCCGATGGTGGCACGGAGCCGATCGCGAAACTCTTGGAAAATCTCTGCCCCTGCGTTGCCGGGAGCAGGTTGCCCCCGACAATCGTGCGCGTGAGGTCGTGCGCGCGGGTCAGAGCCTC
>Ga0105240_10015498_pt1 | contig 10362 bp, 11 predicted proteins | sample KBSC54metaG_FD_80426 | JGI IMG/M metagenome (GOLD analysis project Ga0105240, IMG submission 80426) | Corn rhizosphere microbial communities from Kellogg Biological Station, Michigan, USA - KBS C5-4 metaG | ecosystem: Host-associated > Plants > Roots > Rhizosphere > Soil | place: Michigan, USA... | reverse complement strand
TTAGATGAGGCGGAACAAGAAGTTTTGATAAAAATTCATATGGGAACAAAAATTTCTAAGGAAGAAAAGGAGGAAGCTAATTATCTTTTTAAGACTGGCATTGTTAATGAAAAATCGGGAATATTCAGTCCTCTGTTTTCAGCATATGTACAAGGGAAAATTCATGAGCTCAAGAAGACAAACAACAATATCGAATTAACCCGCAAGGAGCATCTTTTTTTAAACCTACTCATTTCGCAAAAAGAAAAAGTTTGTGAGCGGGAACACATAATTCAAACTGTTTGGCCTGAAACAGAACTACTTGGAGTCTCAGATTGGGCAATAGATAGACTTGTTGCTCGTCTCAGAAATAAATTAAAACTCCAAAAATCAAAATATGAAATTTTAACGGTTAAAACGCGGGGCTATAAACTTAGTTTAACTGATTAATAAATATCAAACCTCTCAAGTAATTTTTTATTCCCTTCTATTTGGTAGTGTAGGAGTTCTGAGTAGATCCCTTTCTCCATTGATAACTCCTTGGGTGTGCCGTAGTTTGCCACGCGGCCGTTATCTATAACTATCACATGATCCACGTTTTGTATTGTTGAAAAACGGTGCGCAATTATAATTACAAGTCTGTTTTTCATGAGATGTTCAAGAGCATCTTGGACTTCTTTTTCACTTTTTGCATCAAGCGAGGAGGTTGCTTCATCCAAAATTAAAATAGAAGAATTTTTCAAAATCGCCCGAGCTATTTGTATTCTTTGTTTTTGTCCGCCTGATAGTTTTACCCCTCTTTCCCCTATTTCACTATCCAAACCCTTAGGAAGTTTCATTACAAATTCGTATGCGTTTGCAGATTTTAGTGCTGATATTATCTCGCTTTCCGTTGCATTTTCCTTACCGTACATAACATTTTCGCGGACATTTGATGAGAATAGTTCACTTTCCTGAAAAACTAGTGAAATATTATTTCTGACGTCTTTAGGCGACAAATCCTTATAAGACGTTCCATTGAGGCTGATTTGTCCATCTGTAGGTTGATAAAGCTTCATTATTAAATTAACTATTGTGCTTTTTCCGGCACCACTATGTCCAACGAGCGCAATCTTTTCTTTAGAGGATATTGTAAATGAAATATCATTTAATACTTGTTCAGATTCTTCATACTTAAATGAGACGCCCTGAAAAACAATTTTAGGATTTTTTACTACGAGTCCCTTCCCTCTTTGTCTAAAATTTTCAGCGGACGGTATATGTAAAATCTCAAGATACTCACGACTTCCCTGTTCGGCCTGTTGAATTTGGGTAAGGATGAAGGACATCGCAAACAAAGGAATTCTTGCCTGATTAAATAATTGAAGTATTAACACCATTTCACCAATGGTAAGTTTCCCAATGAAAGTGTTGTAAAAAACTAAAATATTTATCGCAAATAGAACGAGAATTAATGAAAAGTTACGGGCAAAATCAAATTTATGGAAAGTTAAACTTTGCTTAGCATAGATTTTATTAATCTCAGTCAAGTTGTCGGATGCAAAATTATATTCTTTAAGTTCATTTGTAAAACCCTTAACAAGCCTTATATTGTTGATAACTTCATTGATACGGCCGCGAGTAATGTCTTCTATCCTATTTTTTTCAACTTCCGCCTTCCCCCACTTAACTGTTGAGTAATATGAAATTACAAGATATATGGGAAACAGAATAAATGTAAAAAATGCGATCGGAAGATTGTAGTAAGCAAGAACAACGATTGTAAAAAGACTTTGTACAAAGGTTGGGAGAATAAAATTGGAAGCTCCATTTAAGAATTGATATATTGTGAAAATTCCGCGATTGAGTTGATTTATAACTTTCCCCGAAACTTGACTGTCAAAATAACTTTGGGGAAGAGTCAGAACTTTATCGTAGAATCTTTCTGTTAGGAACTGACGGAGCTTTCCGGCAAAATGATCACCCAGTCTATCAGATATAACATTTGTACCTACCCCCAATAAATTGGCAATAAATGCGATGACAACAAGAGTTATCAAATGAGTTGCATTCCCAGGGTGTCCGGTAATTCTAGAGGTAATATCATCAACAATGAATTTAGATAGAATTGGCGCCACTAATTGCAAAGCGGAGGACGTCAGAATTAAAATTCCGACTATTATTACAATGCCGTGCAAAGGCTTTGAGATTTTTATTATTTTCCAAATATTTCCCATAAACTTTTTTCAACTTACAATTTTATCAAAATTCAAGCTTATCTCCTAGTTGCGTTTTTGATTTGTTGATTACTCCGTGAGGAAGCTCAATTATTGTGCTGAACTTTGGGTTCCAAACAAAAATCCTGAAAGGCTTGATTTTAGCTTTTAAGCCAACAACTTTTTTATTTGAGTCGACTATAATAACATCTATCGCTTGGGTCATAAATAAAGTGTGGATTCCAAACCGCGTCTTGATAATTAGCCCTTCCGAGTTTTCAGGAACAACCATTCCAATTAATTTGTCTACATATCCCTTTGCCTCTTTTTCATTCTCCGAGATTAAGGTATTTTTAGTTAAATTTTTAATCATTGTCTTAATATACATTCTACAATATACAATATATAATATACTTCTTATGTCTGAGTATTACGCGGGCAAAAGAAACAGTGGTTTTTACATTCCGGGTTCAAAACAGCCGTTTAAATTAAGCAGGTCAAGAATTGAAAATTTTATAGGGTGCAAACGTTGTTTTTATTTAGATAGAAGGCTTGGGATAGATAGACCTCCAGGATACCCGTTTACACTAAACTCCGCCGTAGACAAGCTTCTTAAAAAGGAATTTGATATACATCGCGCAGAAGGCTCCGCCCATCCCCTAATGAAACACTACAATGTCGATGCGATTCCGTTGGCTCACGAACTTATTGATGAATGGAGGAATCCATTCCATGGCATTCGTTATTTGCATGAGGCAACAAATTTGCTTATTTTTGGCGGTATTGATGATATCTGGCAAGATAATGATGGAAAGCTAATAATCGTGGATTACAAGGCCACCTCAAAAACAGATGAGGTAAGCCTTGATGCAGCTTGGCAAGATGGTTATAAACGTCAGATGGAAATTTATCAATGGCTATTTAGGAAAAATGGCTATCAAGTTTCAGACACTGGTTTCTTTGTATATTGCAACGGCTTGAGTGATAAAGAAGCTTTTGATGCAAAACTTGAATTTGATGTTAAACTAATTCCATATCAAGGCGATACCACCTGGATTGAACAGGCTCTTTTAGACATAAAAGCGTGCCTGGAAGGAAACGAGATTCCCAAATCCTCACCGGATTGTGATTATTGCCTCTATGTAAAAACTCTTGGAGAAATTTAAAACTGCCGGGGTTGACATTTATATACAAAATCCAATATGATAAATTATGGCCAAAAAATCGCTTCTCCTAATTATCATGGCTGTTTCATTAGTTTCTTTCTTTGCTGTTAGGCAGACGAGCGCAGATGTACTACCCGCACGAATAAATACTCTAACTAGTACTGCTATGCCTGCAATGGGACAGACAACTGCAAGTAAAGGTGCAATTATGCAAAGATTCAGAGATGAAATTAAAACTATAAAGGATGAACGCAAGAAAGCTCTAGTTCAAAGAATAAGCGACAGGATTTCTGAAATAAACACTAGGCTTACAACAAGAATGACAAATTCGCTTAATAGAATGACAGCTTTATTAACCAACCTTAAAACCAAATCTTCTGAGCTTAAGACTGCCGGAAAGGATACTGCGGCGCTTGATGCGGCAATCACGAGCGCAGAGACGGCTATCACAAATGCGCAAGCCTTGGTTAATTCACAGTCTCAGAAAACATACTCCGCTGACATTATCAGTGATACTAGTGTTAAGTCTCCTATAGCTCAAATGTTTTCCCAGTTTAAAATAGACATACTTGCTGCCTATAATGCAGTAGTATCTGCAAGACAAGCGGTTGCAAATGCTCTCTCTGAACATGCAAAATTAGAAGGAGGCACTAATACGGCTACTGGTTCGGCAACCATTAGTCCAACAACAACACCATAATATGGAACAGAAAACTGAAAATCAAAATACTCAAACTGCAGCACCTGCACCACAGGCGAGCACTAATCCTGCACCAGCAACTCCTCCTCCTGCTGCTCAAGCGAACACCGCTGCGCCCCAACCTGCACAGGCAGCCCCTCAGGATACAAAACCTACTGAAAATCAAGGTGCTCCCAAAAAGTCGGGAGGGGGCAAAAAGATAACCATAATACTTATCATCCTTGTTATTGTAATGGCCGCAGTAATAGGTCTTTTGTATATGTTTGTAATCAAATTCAACACAACAAAACCTCAGCCACCAACTGCACAAAATGTTGTCACTCCTACAGATACTCCAATGCCAACTCCTACTCTTGCTCCTTCCCAAGAACTTAACAGCTTGGACCTTGGAAATCCTCAACAAGACCTTGATAGCGTAAATCAAGATTTACAACAGCTTTAAAATGGGTATAATTATTACGCTTTTAATCAACGCGGTTTCTGTTTTTGCAACAGGATATATTCTCCCCGGAATTCATATCAATAACTTTGTTACTGCAATAATTATTGCCGTTGTCCTTGGGATACTTAATACCTTTTTAAAACCCATTTTAACTATTTTAACGCTACCTATAACAGTTGTTACACTCGGGCTTTTTATGTTAGTAATAAATGCGATTATCGTCTTGCTTGCTTCGGCAATTGTTCCTGGTTTTCATGTAGATAACTTCCTTTGGGCAATTGCTTTCTCTCTCGTTCTTTCAATTATCAACTCCTTCCTCAATTCGTTTGTAAAATAAACGTAATATTAAACTTAATTAGTATAAAATAGATTGTGGAATCGTTTGGAGAAGTACCAAGTGGAAAAAATAAGCAAGAGCGCAGTTCTAAACGGTTCATATATACCGTTGAATTATTGGGACGTCTTGCCATAAAGAAACCCTCAATAGAAGGAAGAGAAAACCTACCACAAACACCTTGCATAATAGCTACAACTCACCTTTCTGATATTGATGAACAAATGATAGCAGCAGACGCCGGACACGACAGAAAGATTGGACTTGCAAGTTTTGCAACCAATCAGAAGTTCATAGTGTTTAAACCTTTTATAACGCTTTCTGGACGCGATAATTTTTATGATATTACTAATGCTCCGTTTAAAGGTAACTTTACAGCTCCGAGTCTTCGCCAAACAGATTTTGAGAAAATGAGTCAAGCAATTACACAAGAAAAAGCGAATATTGTAATTTCAGCTCATAACAGGACCTACAATTGGGAGTTACCGGATAAACCGGGACTTGGGGCAGTATTACTTGCACACATTGCAAATGTACCTATTGTCCCCTCTGTCCTAGACATTCATTCTCCTACCATAGTAGGTTCATCTAGGGATATCTTAAAAACAGTTAAGAATTTTGCCACATTTAATCGTCCTGAGTCTAAAATTATTTATGGTCAGCCTATATACTTGTCTGAAATTTCGCAAGAAGAACTTAAGGGAGTTTTTAATCTTTACAGCTTTGAGGCACGGAAAAAAATGTCACAAGAGGAGATAAATGCCGCTAACGCAACGCTTTCCGTACTTCAAGCCGAAGCAGAGCAGGTAATGCATGCTCTAGCTTTAAAACTTCCACCTGAGAAACGGGGTAAATGGTAAACGTGTTTAAAATGCGAGGTTTTTAGGAGTACCCGCAAGAAATCCGTAAATATTCTCTTGTGTTGTGTTAAGTATCCTCTGTAAAGCTTCGTGGCTATTGAAAGCATTATGCGGAGTAATCACCACGCTCGGGTTATTAAGAAGCATGTGATCCTCAAGAACAGTTTTTAAATCTTCAATTTGAAAATCCTTGTGCAGGAGCTCATGCTCCTCTCGAATCATACTTTCTTCTTCAAGTACATCAAGGCCTGCTGCAGCGACTTTTCCGTTTTGAAGATTTTGGACTAAAGCGGTTGTATCAACAATTGCACCTCTTGCAGTATTAATTATAATAACGCCCTTCTTCATTTTGTCAAAAGCCTCAGAGTTTAACAAATGGTGTGTTTCAGGAGTATATGGAACATGAATTGTTATAATATCAGACTGCGCATACAATTCGTCCATTGAAACAAAACGAAACCCAAGATCCTGAGCAAGTTTTGGATCAGGTGTTCTTTTGTACGCGACCACATCCATACCAACTCCTTTGGCAATTCTTATTGCATGCACCCCAATGTTTCCAACCCCAACAACGCCAAGCGTTCTACCAAATAAATCAAAACCGGTAAGTCCTATTGGCGAAAAATTTCCCTGCTTAACTCGCTCAACTGATTCAACAAGTCTTCTTGAGATTGCAAAAATCAACGCGAATGCGTGCTCAGCAACTGTATTCTCACCATATGTAGGAACTGTTGAGACTTGGATATTACGCTTTTTACACTCATCAATATCTATATGGTCAAACCCGGTTGACATAGTAGCAATAAATTTAAGCTTTGGCATCTGATCAAGAAGTTCTTTTGTGATGTTTGAGTATATAAAAATCACGAGACCTTCTGCTTCTTTTGCATCGGAGATATTTTCAGCGGATAATATCTCCGAATGAAAAGCTATGTCAACGGTACTTCCGAATTTTTCTTTAAGAAAGTCCATTTCCCAGTCCTGTAGTTCAAAACATACAATTTTCATTTTTAATAAGTGCTAATAATTATCGTACAATGAAATTCCCTCCTTCGTCAACTGACAACATCACCTCGGAACTCTGTTTTATATTATTTTCGAGAATCTGCTTAGATAAGTAGCTTTCAATATCATTTTCAATGTATCTGCGTATGTTTCTGGCACCAAACTCGGCATTATAGGCACTCGAAACAATTTTTGTCAGGACTTTTTCATCAAAATTTATTTTTATCTGATGATCTTCTGACAATTTGTTAAACGATTCAGTTAAAATAAGCGCCGCGATTTTCTTGACATCGTCTGGGGTTAAGAATTCAAAAACAACCACATCATCAAAACGATTTAGAAGCTCCGGCGTAAACAAATTGTTTCTAAGAAGATAATCCAAGAGTTCTTCTTTGTTAACGTTCTCTGAATTTTTTTCTTTCTCCCGCAAGAGCTCAGTCCCAGCGTTTGACGTTGCTATAATTATGGTCTCCTTAAATGTTACAGTTTTGCCTTGATTTGTTGTTAATCTTCCTTCGTCAAAAACTTGCAGAAAAATATTTAAAAGAATAGGATTTGCTTTTTCAAATTCATCGAGGAGAATTAAAGAAAATGGTTGTTTTTCAACCATTTCAGGCAGTGAATTTGAGACATATTCAACTGCTGATTTTGTACCAATTAATCTATCCATCTGATCCTGTGTTTGATATTCACTCATATCCAGCCTTATCATAGATTCTTCATGACCAAAATATTCTGCTGCTAGTGCTTTTGCCATCTCAGTTTTCCCAACACCTGTGGGCCCCAAGAAAAGTAGCACCGAAATAGGTCTATTTTTATCTTCAAATCCACTCCTTGCGCGCCTTAATGCATCCGCAACCGCAGTAACTGCTTCTTCCTGACCTATAATCCTGCTATGAATTTTATCTTCAAGATGAACAAGCAGGTCTTTTTCAACGTCATCAGGTTCTGTAAGTGCTACCTTAGTTTTCTCTTGGACTAAATTTAAAACATCAACTCCGTCTATTATTCTTTTTTTATCAACTTCCGCTTTTGATGCTACATCTTCAAGTAACTTAATTGCTTTACCTGGATAAAACTCCTCGGGAAAATAAACAGACGATAAAACCACGGATTGTTTAAGAGCCGAATATTTTATTGAAAGACCGTACTTTGCTTCTATTTCACGGGCTTTTTCGGTCAAGAGTAGCATAACCTTGCCGCTCTCCATTTCCGAAAGGTCTACTTTCTCAAACAAATCGCTCGCCCCTGCTTTTGGTTTTATGAACTCTGAGAATCCCTGAGGAGTTGTGCTTCCAATTATTCTTACCCGGTCGCTCGTTAAATACTCCTCAAGAACACCCGATATATCAAAGCCTAATCCTCCACCGCCAAAAATATTTTCAATATTCCTTATGAAAATTAAAACATCACCTGAGAATGCAATCTCAGAAAGTATTGCGGCAACACGGCTCTCAAGTTCTCCTGCATTTGCTACACCCGAAAGCAATCTATCAGCAAAAAATTCATATACCCGCTTTTTGTTTAAAGCAGAAGAAATAAGCCCAATAAAGGATGCATAGGCAAGATATTCAACTAAACTTGCTTTTCCTGTTCCCGCTTCTCCTACTAAAACAACGTTTGAGGATTTATGTTTTGAAAGACCAGTTACAAGCTCACTAAACTCTCTTTCCAAACCAATTATATTTGGAGCAAAATGACGCGACAATACATCCCAAGTTAAATCCCTTGAATATTTCTTGAGTTCATAATTCCATCCAAAAACTAAAGAATCAAATACACCGGGCCCCGCAAGTTGCGTGTGTTTCATTTCGAAAATGTCGGGAGTAAACTTTTTTCTTGTCCAAAATAATAAGTTAATTATGTCATCATTTGTAAATTTGTTTTCTCGCATGTAGTGAGTATCCTCCTCAGAAAGCAAAATATATGAAGCAAATAGATCAATATCTGTTATGTAATTTCCCTTTATCCATTTCACAACTTCAAACGCTTGTTTTAAAAGCTCGTCTTTTGACACCTCTGCCCTACGCAATTCAAAGTTCTCAAGTTTGCTAGTAAAGAATTTTATCTCAGCATTTTTCAAAAGATAAGAAGCCGTATCAAATCCCGCTCTGGTAGTTTGTAAAATTTTTCTTGATGAAAAAGTCATTGAGTGCACCGGATCTGAATTGTTTTTTAAAACTTTATACTCTGGGTGAATTCTCTTCAAACTTTCAATAAATAATTCATTTATGAGAACTATAGCAAATATAGCTAGAGCTGTTCCAATATTTGCACGCGCATTATATTGAATTAAAACAAAAATTATAGAAACTATAAATAGAAATATTCGAATTATTATTGCGGGAGTTGAGGAGGTTATTTTATAGACTTCAAAATATTGATCGTTCATATTACTTATTAATAAATCCCCCTAAATTTGGTTGTGCTATTAGGAACTCAACCAAAATCAACGGCAATAAAAGAATTAAAATGTTCACCGCAATCAATACTCCTATTACTACTAACAAAACTACCAGGTCAGCCATGATAATAAGAGCCTTCAAAAAAATTCCCATGGCAAGCGATATCCCAACAAGTCCGTCTCTGTATTCGTTTTTTAAGGGTTTGAAGAAAGTTTTTACAAGCAAAGGCAAAGACAACAATTCTGATGAGTAGATTAGAATTTGGAAAGACTTAGATATTGTACTAGGTAAGAAATCTCTGTACCAAAAGACCACCAAAAAATAAGGATAGAGCAGAATCCCCATATATTTAGTATCTGGTATTTTTAGTTAAGTATCAACCCCAATTTAGAGTCAAATGATTGACATTTATTATAGTGCGTGATAGTCTCGTTATAATGGCTAGAATTCTTGTTGTTGAGGACGAAGAAGCTTTACGAAGCCTCTACTCTGACACTCTAAAAGGTGAGGGACATGAAGTAGATACTGCAGAGGATGGAGATACGGCTTTTCAAAAAATGAAAAACGGAGGCTATGATTTGGTTTTGCTTGATATAATTCTTCCTAAAATTAATGGCGTGGATGTGATGGCAAAGTTTTCAACCGAGCAACCTCTCTCTCCAAATAAATGCGTAGTCTTTCTAACAAATATCGAGCAGGGGGATGAAATTAAAAAAGCGCTAAAACTTGGGAATGGCTATCTAATAAAAAGCCAGATTACACCTGGGGATTTGATACGGGAAGTGAATCTTTATTTGGATCAGTCGAAGAATCCGCAACCTTCGGGCCCTGAACCGACTCCTGGGAATTAACTGTAACCAAAGGTAGAGTGAAAGAAAAAGTTGAACCTTGACCAACTCCCTCTGAATTGGCCCAAATTTTTCCTCCATGCATTTCAATTAATGACTTTGACAAATAAAGACCGAGGCCTGTTCCCTGCCCTTTTTCCTTTGTCAGATGTGTATCTCCAACCATGCTGAATTTCTGGAAAAGTTTTCCCAGGTCTTCACGGCTCATCCCGCGTCCCGTATCACGAATACTAACTTGAACTGAGCCATTAACTTCATCTGCGGTGACAAAAATTGAACCATCCTTTGGGGTAAATTTAAGCGAATTGCCTATCAAGTTGATGATTACCTGACTGATACGTTCCGAATCTGCGTTGACGTTAAATGCTTTTTTAGGCTTGTTATAAACAATTTTTATTCCGAGCTCATCAGCACGTGACTGCATTTGT
>Ga0105240_10015497_pt1 | contig 10362 bp, 8 predicted proteins | sample KBSC54metaG_FD_80426 | JGI IMG/M metagenome (GOLD analysis project Ga0105240, IMG submission 80426) | Corn rhizosphere microbial communities from Kellogg Biological Station, Michigan, USA - KBS C5-4 metaG | ecosystem: Host-associated > Plants > Roots > Rhizosphere > Soil | place: Michigan, USA... | reverse complement strand
GGCTTCAAGTTGAGTGTCATTTGCTGTCCCGTTTCCGGTCAATTTAACGCCAACGACACACAATCCTGACTGTCTCGCCATACTGACCGATCGGACGGCACCCTATTGACTATCCGTTCTGCGCGGTTATGATGCCTGTTGACCGCTTGGTTAGGGGCTCGCTAACGACCATATCATAGTTCGCGCGGTCGAGACCCTGGGAGGTTGTGGGCGCTGATTTTGGACTCGGCGGCGACCAAAATGACTACGGCTGAAGCGCGTATTAGCTCTTCCGAGACGCGAGCTCAGGATTCCCGCGATGAAATCCTGAAGGCGGCGATGCGGTTGTTCGCGGTGCGCGGCTTCCACGAGACCTCGATGTCCGAAGTCGCGCGTGCCGCCAGCGTCAGCAAAGCCCTCATTTTCTGGCATTTCAAGACCAAGGAAGAGCTTTTTATGGCGGTGCTGAACCGCCTGCTCGAACCTTATTTCATCGATTTCGCCGAAGAGGCGGGGGCGCTCGACGAAAAGTCCCAGCTCCTTCGGCTAATTGAACTTTATCTGGTGTTCGTGCGCGACAACGCGAGTTCGATTCGGTTCTTCGTCGCGCAACTGCTGCACGATGAGAAGTTGTCCGACGGACTCACGAATCAGGTGTTGCAACTCTATGATGGCTATCGCACGTTGCTGATTGATCTGATCGGCCGCGCGCAGGAAAAGCATCTTTGCAAGCGCGATTTTCCGCCTCAGGCCGCCACGAGCTTCCTGCTCGCGATGCTTAACGGCCTGCTCATGAGCTTTCTGTTCACGGGGGATGAGGGCGTTGACCTCAAGGGCTCCATTGCGATGTTGCGCAATTGGCTCTTTGGCGACACGCCGCAACGCGAGTCGGACAATCTTCCGCCGTCGCCCTGATGTATCTCAACCGGCCACGATAGCTGGAGCCTGGAGAACGATTCTTATGCGCGTACCGCTACGACAGATGATAGACCTGGGCCGTTACATGAGCCGCAAGAAGCGGGCCGGAGACAAGTATTTCCCGCTGGTTCTGATGCTCGAGCCGCTCCATGCCTGCAACCTCGCCTGTATCGGATGCGGCCGTATCGTTGAGTACAAGGATACGATTCGCGACCAGATGCCGCTCGACGACGCGCTTGGCTCCGCGGCCGAGGCGGACGCGCCGATCGTCTCGATCTGCGGCGGCGAGCCGCTCATGTACAAGCATATCGCCGCCCTCACCAAGGGCCTGATCGAGCAGCAGAAGCGCCACGTCATGATCTGCACCAACGCCATCCTCATCGAGCGTTTCATCAAGCAGGTCGAACCCAGCCGCTACCTGAGCTTCAATCTGCATATCGACGGCCTGCGCGAGACCAACGATCGCATCGTCGATCGCGCGGGGCATTTCGATACCGTGGTCAAGATGATCAAGATCCTCAAGGAGCGCGGCTATCGCGTCCAGACCAACTCGACTATTTTCCGCGAAACCAGCGCGGAGGAAGTTGAGCAATTGATTCGCTTCCTCGGCGACATGGGCGTCGATGGCATCCTGGTGACCCCTGGATACCATTACCAGGTGCTCAATAACGACGACCTCTACCTGCGCAAGGAGGAGATGCCGCAGAAATTCCAGCGCGTCCGCAAACTCGCCGACGACTACAAGATTATCAACACGCCGCTTTATCTCGACTACCTCGTCGGCGAACGCGATCTGCTGTGCAGCCCTTGGACCACCGTCACGCGTAATCCGCAGGGATGGAAGGGCCCCTGCTACCTGATTACCAACGGCCACTACAAAAGCTTTGCCGAACTTCACGCCGCCACCGACTGGGAGTACTACCGCACCAAGCAAGACATCCGTTGCCGCGACTGCAAGCTCCATTCGGGCTTCGAAGGCACCGTGGCGATGGATTTCGGCAAGAATCTCAAGGACTCGTGGCGGATGGTGCGGCATTACATGTCGTAAGCCCCGTGCAAATCACGATGCCGCCGGGCCGAGGCTACGAATAGATCATCGCGCGTCCTGGCGGAGGTTCTTGCGGGCGGGTTTTTGCCTTTGAATGATTGGTGCCTCGATTCGTCGTTAGCGACCGGTGCGCAACTCGACTGAGAAAAGCTGAAGATGCAGCAAACCAAGCCCGCCCATCCAGACCCTGCGGAGGGTCATGATCTCCGAGCGTCGGCCGACGGACGCATCGCGAACGACTTCGATCGCTACCTGCGCGATCGCGCCGCACTCGTCGAACGGGCGCTCACCATATGCGTACCGGCACCCGCCGGCCCGGCCGGCCGTCTTTTCGAGGCGATGCGCTATAGCTTGCTCGCTGGCGGCAAACGCCTGCGCCCGGTCCTCGCCCTCGCCGCGTGCGAGGCCGTCGGTGGCGCCCTCGATGCGGCGCTCTCGCTAGCGTGCGCCATCGAGATGATCCACACCTACTCGCTCGTCCACGACGATTTGCCGTGCATGGATGACGACGATCTGCGCCGCGGGCGCCCCACCAATCACAAGGTCTTCGGCGAGGCGATCGCGACGCTGGCCGGCGACGGTCTTCTCACCGACGCCTTCAAGGTCCTGGCCGCGGCTGCCACGTCGTCACGCTCCTCGCGTGCCGCGCAGGCCCTGCTCGAAACCATCGCCGAACTCGCCGACGCCGCCGGTTCCGCCGGGATGGTCGGTGGACAGGTGATCGATTTGCTCGGCGAAGGCCAAACACTGGCACTCGATGAGCTTGAACATCTGCACAGTAAAAAAACCGGGGCCCTGTTCGTCGCGGCGGTCTGCGGCGGGGCTCGTCTCGGCGGTGCCAACGCCGCGCAACTGGCGTCGATGCGCGAATATGCGCAGGCCCTCGGCCTCGCCTTTCAAGTCATTGATGATCTCCTCGACGTCGAGTCTTCGAGCGAGGCCATGGGCAAGCGCACCAACAAGGATGAAGCGCGCGGCAAGGCCACTTATCCCGCGCTGCTCGGTGTCGAACGTTCCCGCCAGCTCGCGCGCGACCTCGTCGCACGCGCCGATGCGGCGCTGGCCCGCTTCGACGATCGCGCCGATCCGCTCCGGATGCTCGCGGCGTTTGCGGTGGAGCGCAAGCTGTGACGACCGCGCGTACCTTGGCGCCGCCGGCATTTTCGGAAGCGGCCGGCCGCCATCCGCATGACCCGCATGGGTATGAGGCCGATCTGCGCGCCGTCCGTCCGCGTCAGGCCATGTTGATCGAGCCCGGCCGTCTCGAACTGCGCGATTGCACGCCGCCTCATCCGGGCCCCGGGGCGCTCCTGATCGAAATCAAATGCGCATTGAGCTGTGGCACCGACCTGAAAACTTTTCGCCGCGGCCATCCGGTATGGAAGCTGCCCGCCCCGTTCGGTCATGAGTTCTCCGGCGTCGTTGCCGAAGTGGGCGCCGGCGTGGATCGATTCAAGGTCGGCGACGCGATCATGGCGGCTCCCACCGCACCCTGCGGCGCCTGCTTCTATTGCGATCGCGGTCAGGAAAATCTCTGCCCGCAAGCCATGGACCTGATGGTCATGGGTGCCTACGCCGATTACCTTCTGCTGCCGCCCCACGTCGTTGCGCGCAACACCTTTTTGAAGCCGCCCGGGTTGTCTTTCGAGGAGGCTGCCCTCCTGGAACCGCTCGCCTGCGTCGTCCATGCGCAGGAAATGGCGCGACCGGAAAAGCACGAGACCGTCCTCATCGTCGGCGCAGGTCCGTTCGGCCTGATGCATATGCTCGCGCTCAAGGCGGCCGGCGTTCACGCGGTCGCGATCGCTGGACGCGGCGAAAGACGTCTCAAATGGGCCGGTGACCTCGGCGCCGACGATGTGATCGATGTCACTCGATCGGGCGCGGCGGAGGCCGTCGGCCAACTCAACGGCGGCTACGGCCCCGATCTGGTTATCGAATGCACCGGGCAGGTTGCCGGATGGCATGATGCGTTCGCGCGCGTGCGCCGCGGCGGCCGCGTGGTCTTCTTCGGCGGATGCCCCGTCGATACCACCCTGAGCATCGACACCCGCCGGATGCATTACGACAACCTGACGCTGATGGCGCCGTTTCATTTCCGTCCGCGCGACGTTATCCGCGCCCGGGATCTGTTGTCCGCGGGCAGCCTCGGTGCGGGCCGCCTGATTAACGCGCGCCGATCGCTCAGTGAACTTGGCGAGGTCTTCGCGATGCTGGAGCGCGGCGCCGTGCTCAAGTGTGCGGTGATTCCCTGACGCAACGCCCGGGCCCGGCCATTCGCCGCCGCGATTCGGGATTAATCAATTTGGATATATTGAAATGGATCAACTGTCGAACATGATGACGGACGGGCAGGGCATAGTCGCCGCGGCAGCGCCGCGAGACGAGTTTAGCGCCAAACTCGATCACGCCATCGCCGAGGCCCAGCGTGCGCTCCTCCAACAGCAGCATCCCCAGGGCTATTGGCAGGCCGCCCTCGAAGCCAACGCGGAGATGAATGCCGAGTACGTCATCTTCAACCGCTTCATGGAGGTCGAGCCCGATCCCGCCCTCGATGCGCGCCTCAAAAAGCTCCTCATAGATACCCAGCAGGGCGACGGCAGTTGGAGTCTCTTTCCCGGCGGCGACGGTCATATCTCCACCACCATCGAGGCTTACTTTGCACTCAAGCTCACCGGCATGCGCGCCGGCGACGAGCCGATGATGCAGGCGCGCCGCTGGATTCTCGCTCGCGGTGGCATCCCGAGTGCCGGCACCCTCGCGCGCTTCTACCTCGCCGCGATGAACCAGGTCACCTGGGACGCTACGCCTTCGATGCCGGTGGAAATCACACTCCTGCCCAACTGGTTCCCGGTCAACATGTACGAGCTTTCCTCATGGGCGCGCGGTACGCTCTTCGCCCTGATGGTTCTCCAGGCCAAGCGCCCGGCCCGTCCCATCGACTGGATCGAGGGTGTGCTCGAGCTCTACATCCAGCCGCCCCATTTCACCACCTTCAAGATGCCGCGCGGCGAGCGTCTGTTCTCCTTGCGCAATGCGCTCATCGGCGCCGATAAACTCCTGCGTGGCTACGACCGCCATCATCTGAAGGGTCTGCGGGCCCGCGCCCTGACCCGCGCCGAAAACTGGCTGGTCGAACATCAGGACGCCAACGGTTCTTTCGGCGGCATTCAACCGTGCTACCTGCTCACCCCGATGGCGCTCAAGACACTCGGTTATCGCAACGATCATCCGGTGATCGAAAAGGCGCTCGAAGGCGCGCGCGAGTTGATCTGGGAGCAGGGCGACTCGATCCTGTATCAGCCGTGCGTCTCGCCCAACTGGGATACCGCGCTGGCCGCCAAGGCGCTGCTCGATTCCGGTTGCGCGAGCGACCATCCGGCCTTGCGCGGTGCCGCGAGGTGGCTCATCGATCATCAGATATTCAAGCCCGGGGACTGGTCGATCAAGCGCCCGGATCTGGAGCCTGGCGGATGGGCCTTTCAGTTCCACAACGATTGGTTTCCCGACGTTGACGATTCCGCCGTCATCCTGATGGTCCTCGCGGAGGCGGCCCACGACGATCCGGCCGCCCGCGACCGCGCGATCAAGCTCGGCGCCAACTGGGTCATGGGTATGCAATCGAAGGACGGCGGCTTCGCCGCGTTCGACGTCGATAACGATTCCAACTGGATCAACCAGGCGCCGTTTGCCGACGTCGAGGCCGCCACCGATCCGACCTGTGCGGATCTCACCGGCCGCGTACTCGAAATGATGGCTGCCGTTGGCTATCGTGCGGATCATCCGGTGGCCCGTCGCGCGATCGCGTGGCTCAAGCGCGACCAAAAGGCCGACGGTTCGTGGTGGGGTCGATGGGGCGTCAGTTATATCTACGGCACATTCTCGGCATTGTCCGGCCTTCGCGCCATCGGTGTCGATATGAGCGAGGCGTGGATCGCGCGCGCGGTTACCTGGCTCAAGTCAGTTCAGAATTCCGATGGCGGCTGGGGCGAGACCTGCCTCGCCGACCGCGACGCTGCTCTCAAGGGCAAAGGCAACAGCACGCCCTCGCAGACCGCCTGGGCCTTGATTGGGCTTATCGCCGGCGAGGACGACGTCAGCGACAGCACGATTCGCGGGGCGGGCTGGCTATTCGAGCAGCAGAACAGCGACGGCCGCTGGGAGGATCTCGAGTTCACCGGCACCGGCTTCCCCAATCATTTTTATCTGCGCTACCACATGTATGCGCATTACTTCCCGCTGATGGCGCTCGGACGGCTTCGCCGCCGCATCGCCGATCGCGCCTCCCGCTGAGGTTGCCGCGGGTGTCCAGCAACCGCGGAAATACCGCTCTCTGCCGGCCTTCCTTTTCAGGGCACGGACCAGGGGTCAGGTCTCTCGTCTCGGAAGAGCCCCGATGAAGGCGATCTCGATTATCGGCTCAACCGGTTCGGTCGGCGTCACCACCCTCGACGTGGTTGCGCGCTTCCCCGACCGTTTCCGCGTGGTCGCGATGGCCGCGGGCCGCAATCTGGATTTGCTCGCCGATCAGATTCGCCGCTTTCGTCCGCAACTGGTCTCGGTCGAAACGCCGGAGCTCGCCCGCGATCTGGCCGATCGGATTCGGCCGCTGCAGCCGACCATCATGCACGGCAGCGAAGGCGCCATCGCGGTCGCCACTCATCCCGAGGCCAAACTTCTGATGTCGGCCCTGGTCGGTGCGCTCGGTCTCCCGCCGACGCTCGCCGCGATCAAGGCCGGCAAGGATATCGCGTTCGCCAACAAGGAAGTGCTGGTCGTTGCGGGCGAGATTGTCACTCGCGCCGTGCGCGAAACTGGCGTCCGTCTGCTTCCCGTTGATAGCGAGCACAACGCGGTTTTCCAATGTCTCGAAGGCCGCCCGCCTGCAACCGTCAAGCGCATCGTGCTCACCGCCTCAGGCGGCCCGTTTCGCCAATGGCCTTCCGAGCGCTTCGGCGAAATCACCATCAAGGACGCGCTCAACCATCCGACCTGGCGGATGGGCAACAAAATCACCATCGATTCCGCCACCCTGATGAACAAGGGCCTTGAAGTAATCGAGGCGCATTGGCTGTTCGGCCTGCCTCCCGAAAAAATCGACATCGTCATTCATCCGCAAAGCGTCATTCACTCGATGGTCGAATTGATCGACGGCTCGGTGATTGCCGAAATGGCGATTCCCGACATGGCGATTCCGGCGGCGTTCGCGCTCGCGTGGCCCGATCGGCTGCCGCTCGATCATCTGCCGCGATTGACTCTTATCGATTGTGCAAATCTTTCCTTCGAGCAGCCCGACTTCACGCGCTTCCCGTGCCTGCGCCTCGCCTACGAGGCGTTGCGCGCCGGCGGTACGATGGCCGCCTGCCTCAACGCCGCCAACGAGGAACTGGTCGCGGGCTTTCTCGCCGGGCGCGCCCGCTTCGTCGATATACCGCGCCATATCGAGACCGTCATGTCGCGCCATCACAACACTCCCGCGCGCACCCTTGAAGATGTCCTCGAAGTTGACGGATGGGCGCGTGCGGCGGCTCGCGAATTGATTGGCGCGGGTGGTGTCGAGGCGCCCGCCTGATGGACTCCGCGGGCGCCATTATCGACCGCGGCGGCGTCATCGACGCGACCCCGCCTACCGCCAACCTCGCCGACGCCTACGCGTGGTGCGGACGTCTCGCCCGCTCGCATTACGAGAACTTTACCGTCGCCTCGTGGCTGATGCCGCGTGCGATGCGCCCGCACATGCACGCGATTTACGCCTACGCCCGCATGGCCGACGACTTTGCCGACGAGGACAAGAGCCTCGCCAGCCTCGACGAGTGGGAGCGCCAGCTCGACGCCGCTTACGCCGGCGCGCCGCGCCATCCGGTCTTCGTCGCTCTCGCCAATACCGCGCGCCGCTTCGATATTCCGCGCGAGCCCTTCGCCGATCTGCTGCGCGCCTTTCGCTCCGACGTCAATTTCGCTGGCTTCGAGACCATCGACGACCTCCTCGGCTACGCGCGCTACTCGGCCAATCCGGTCGGCCGTCTTGTGCTCTATCTGTTCGGCTATCGCGATACCGCTCGCCAGCAACTATGCGATCTCGTGTGTACCGGCTTGCAGCTCGCTAATTTCTGGCAGGATGTGGCGATCGATTTCGCCAAGGGCCGCATCTATTTTCCGCGTCGCGATCTCGCCCGCTTCGGCGTCACCTCCGACGACCTGCGCGCCGCGCGGGTGACGCCGGAATTCGTCGCCCTGATGAAGCATGAGATCGCCTTCGCCCGCGATCTGCTGGTACGCGGTGCCGAACTCAGCAAACTGGTCGATTGGCGCTTGCGCCGCGACGTCCTCATGTTCGCCGGCGGCGGCCTCGCCATCCTGCGCGCCATCGAAAAGATCGATTGCGACGTTTTCAATCAACGCCCGAAGCTCGGCAAGCTCGGCTACCTTAAACTCGGATGGGACGCGATTCGTGGGCGCCTTTCGCACTGAAGAAATCACCGCGCCCCCGGCGGCTTCTGCCGCCCTCGCCGAGGATTACGCGCGCTGCGCCGCGATCACGCGCCAGTCGTCGTCTAATTTCTATTACGCCTTTATGCTGCTGCCGCCGGAACGTCGCCGCGCGCTCTACGCCGTCTATGCGTTCTGCCGCTTCATCGACGACATTGCCGACGATGATTCCATCACCGAGCCCGCCGCGATGCTCGCGCGCTGGCGCGACGAACTGCGCAACGTCTTCGCCGGCACGCCCACCCGTGCGGTCTCGCGCGCCCTCGCCGACAACGTCGGCCGCTTCGGCATCCCGCGCCGTTATTTCGACGAGGTCATCGACGGCGTCGAGATGGACCTTACCCGCCGGCGCTACGAATCCTTCGACGAACTCGACCTCTACTGCCGCCGCGTCGCGTCCGCCGTCGGCCTCATCTGCATCGAGATTTTCGGCTATCGCAATCCCGCCTCCCGCATCTACGCGGAAAAGCTCGGGCTCGCGTTTCAGCTTACCAACATCATTCGCGACGTCCGCGAAGACGCCGCGCGCGGTCGCATCTACCTGCCGCTCGAAGACCTGCGCCGCTTCGAGGTCACCGAGGCCGAACAGCTCGACGGCGCTTACAGCGATCGCTTCCGCGCCCTGATGGCTTTCGAAGCATCACGCGCGCGCGACTTCTATCGCGACGCGGCGCAGGCGCTGCCCTCCGAAGATCGCCCCTCGATGCTCTCCGCCGAAGCGATGCGCCTCATCTATAGCGCACTGCTCGAACAGATCGTGCGCTCCGATTACCGCGTGTTCGACCGCCGCCACCGCCTCTCCACTCCGCGCAAGCTCTACCTCGTTGGACGCGCCTGGGCAGGCTCGCACCTCGCCCGCGCCTCGGGTTAGCTCCGATGGCCGTGGAAGCCCGAGACGTCGTCGTGATCGGTGGCGGGTTCGCCGGTCTGGCGGCGGGGGTCTCGCTTAGCGCGCGCGGCTTTCGCGTCGCGCTGCTCGAGGGCAAGCCCGCACTCGGGGGCCGCGCCTACTCGTTCATCGACGAAGAGACCGGCGACTTCGTTGACAACGGCCAGCACGTCCTGATGGGCTGCTATCGCGAGACACTCGCCTTCCTCGATCAGATCGGCACGCGCGGCCACCTTATCTCCCATCGCAATCTCGAAATCGAAATGCTCGACGGCCCCGGCCGCCGCGCCCACCTCCGCACCGCGCCGCTGCCCGGTCCGCTCCACATGAGCGTGGCGCTGCTGGGCTACCGGCATTTAAGTCCGCGCGAGCGATTTCGCCTGATCGCCGGCGGCTCGCGCATGATGCGTATGCGTTCGCGCGAACTCGATCGATTGCGCCGGATGAGCGTTGCCGAACTCATGGACGTGCTGAGGCAGGGCGAACGCGCCCGCCAGTGTTTCTGGTACCCGCTCGCTATCGCGACCCTCAACGACGATCCGGAACTCGCCTCCGCCGGGCTCCTCGCGGAGGTCCTCAAGCGTGCGTTTTTCTCGCGCCGCGACGATTCCGCCTTCGTCTATTCCAAGGTTGGTCTGAGCGACCTCTACTGCACCGCCGCGCGCGACGCGATCGAAAACGCCGGTGGTGTCGTCGCCACTCGCGCGATCGTCGAAGGCTTCGATTTCGACGCCAGGTCCGCAATTACTGCCGTGCGCCTGCGCGACGGCCGCCGCCTCAGCGCCGCAAATTATCTCGTCGCCGTCCCGCCGCAGCAGTGCTTGAAACTCCTGCCCGAAGCCGCCGTCGCCGATCCGTTCTTCTCACGCATCGCCACCCTCAAGAGCTCGCCGATAATCTGCGTCCACGTCTGGCTCGATCGTGAAGTCACCGATTCTGCCTTCGTCGGTTTCATCGGCACGCAAACCCAATGGATGTTCAACAAGCGCCGCATCTTCGAGCAGCACGGCGAACGCCATCCCGGCTACCTGAGCTTCGT
>Ga0105240_10015495_pt1 | contig 10362 bp, 10 predicted proteins | sample KBSC54metaG_FD_80426 | JGI IMG/M metagenome (GOLD analysis project Ga0105240, IMG submission 80426) | Corn rhizosphere microbial communities from Kellogg Biological Station, Michigan, USA - KBS C5-4 metaG | ecosystem: Host-associated > Plants > Roots > Rhizosphere > Soil | place: Michigan, USA... | reverse complement strand
TGACTGTTCGGGACACGGCTCCTATAGTGAGGCCACCTTGCAACCAGGCCGGACGCCAGGCTCGGGTTTGCAGGGGGTGCGCCGGCACATCCGGTGAGGGCAGGAGGCGCGGCTGGGCCGCAGAGCCGAGCTTCCGAAGCCCCACCAGATGGGCGCACCTCTCGAGGAGGCCCCCGGAGCCGCAGCCGGGGGCCTCTTCGCTATCCGGCTGGAAGCGCGGGCGGCGAAGCCGCCTGCACCCTCGGCGGCTACGCCGCGAGCTGCTCGGCCGCGCGATGCTCGGCACGCCGCGAGGTGTGCACCGTCGTCACGGCGACGACCGCCGCGCAGAAGGTGATCACGGCGCTCGTGAAGAGCGCGGCGTGCAGGCCGGCGACGAACTCCTGCGCCGACTGCGCCCGCCCCGCCCCGGGCGTGATGTACGAGGCGAGGATCGCGCCCATCAGGGCGATCCCCAGCGAGCCGCCCACCTGGCGGAAGCTGTTCAACACCCCGGAGCCGACCCCGGCCTTGTCCACCGGCACCGACGCCATCGCCGCCGAGGTCATCGGCGACATCGTCATCGCCATCCCGACGCCGCCGATCAGCATCTGCGGCAGCAGCACCCAGTACGAGGTGTCCACGCCGACGCGCAGGTAGAGGAGCGAGCTGATCGAGACGAGCAGCATCCCGCCGCCCATCAGCCAGCGCGAGCCGATCCGGTCGGACAGGCTCCCGGCGAGCGGCGCGACGATGATGATCAGCACGGTCATCGGCAGGAACGTCGCGCCCGCCTTCGTGGGCGAGTAGCCGAGGATGTTCTGGACATAGAGCGAGACGAAGAAGAAGACGCCGAACATCCCCAGCGAGACGAGCATCGCCACCGTGTTGGCGCCGCTGAAGGATCCGTTCCGGAACAGGGAGAGGTCGAGCATCGGCAGCTTCTGACGGTGCTCGACGAGCACGAACGCGCCGAGCAGCACCGCCGAGGCGGCGAAGAGGCCGAGGATCTCGCCCGACAGCCAGCCGTGCCGGTTCCCCTCGATCAGCGCGTAGCAGACCGCGAGCAGGCCGAGCCCCGAGGTGAGGAGCCCCGGGAAGTCGATGCTCTGCTCGTGCGAGGTGTCGCGCGACTCGCGGATCACGAGCTGCGAGACGATCACACCCACGACGCCGACGGGGACGTTGACGAAGAAGATCCAGTTCCAGTTCAGGTTGTCGACGATCAGGCCGCCGAGCAGCGGCCCGATCGCGAGCGCCACCGCGGAGACGCCGGCCCAGATCCCAATCGCGCGGCCACGCTCGCGCGGGGCGAAGGTCGCCGTGATGATCGAGAGGGTGGCCGGGTTCATCAGGGCCGAGCCCGCGCCCTGGACGGCGCGCGCGCCGATCAGGAAGCCCGCGTTCGGGGCGAGCCCGCACGCGAGCGAGGAGAGCGTGAAGATCACGAGCCCGACCACGAACATCTTCCGCCGGCCGTAGTAGTCGCCGAGCTTGCCGCCGGTGATCAGCAGCGCTGCGAAGGTGAGCGCGTACGCCGTGACGACCCACTCGAGGTTGGAGATCGTCATGTGCAGGTCGCGCTCGATCGAGGGCAGCGCGACGTTCACGATCGTGTTGTCGAGCATGATCATGAACAGGCCGAACGCGACGGCCGCCAGCGTCCACCACTTCTTGTTCTCTTCGGCGAAGATACGAGCCTTCACGAGATGAACGACTGTATCTGGCGACCCCCTCCCGACCGCATCGAGCACGCGAACCTGACGCGGCTGATGCGCCGGCTCGACGCGGACGGCTATCACGCGCTCCACCGCGTCTCCGTCGAGGAGCCCGAGCGGTTCTGGCCCGCGGTGGTGGAGGACCTCGAGATCCGCTTCTCGCGGCCGTTCGAACGGGTGCTCGACGACTCGCAGGGACCGGAGCGGGCGCGCTGGTTCGTGGGCGGTGAGCTGAACGTCGCACGCGTCTGCCTGCACGACCGGGCCGGCACGGAGGGCGAGGCGCTCGTCGGCCGCTACGAGGACGGCGGGCGCGAGTCGCTCTCCTGGGCGGAGGCGTCCCGGCAGGCGACGCAGCTCGCGGAGGCGCTCGTCGAGCTCGGCGTCGAGCCCGGCGACCGAGTCGCGATCTTCATGCCGATGTGCCCGGCCGTCGCGGTCGCCTCGCACGCGTGCGCGCACGTCGGTGCGGTGCAGGTGCCGATCTTCTCCGGCTACGCGGCGCCGGCGATCGCGTCACGGCTCGAGGACGCGCAGGCGAAGGTGGTGATCTGCGCCGACTGGTCGCTGCGACGCGGCAAGCGCGTCGACATGCGCGGGACGCTCGACGAGACCGGCGACCACGTCGTGATCGAGTGGAACCGGGCGACGCGCTCATGGCCCGAGCTCGTGACGAGGCAGTCCGGCACGCTGCCGCCGCTCGAGCTCGACGCCGAGGCGCCGTACCTGCTCGCCTACACCTCCGGCACGACCGGGAGGCCGAAGGGCGCGGTGCACGTCCACGGCGGCTTCCTCGTCTCCATCGCGCGCGAGGCGGCGTACCAGACCGACGTCCACCCCGGCGACCGCGTCCACTTCGCGACCGACATGGGCTGGATCATGGGCCCGTGGACCGTGGTCGGCGCGGGCGCGTGCGGCGCGACGATCGTCTTCGCCGAAGGCGCGCCCGACCGGCCGGACGACCGGCTCTGGGAGCTCGTCGAGTCCGAGCGCGTGACGATGCTCGGCCTCTCGCCCACGCTCGTCCGCGCGCTGATCCCGAAGGGGGACCCGACGCACGACCGCTCCTCGTTGCAGGCCTTCTGCACGACCGGCGAGCCGTGGAACCCCGGCCCGTACCTGTGGCTCTTCGAGACGGTCGGCGAGTCGCGGGTGCCGATCGCGAACATCAGCGGCGGCACGGAGGTGGGCGCGTGCTTCCTCTCGACGTGCCTCGTCGAGCCGATCAAGCCGGTCGCGCTCGGCTTCCCGGCGCTCGGGCAGGACATGGACGTCGTCGACGGCGAGGGGCGGTCTGTACGCGGCGAGGTCGGCGAGCTCGTCTGCCGGCGGCCGTGGCCGGGGATGACGCGCGGGATCTGGCGCGACGAGGACGGCTCGCGCTTCCACGAGACGTACTGGGCGCGGTTCCCCGGCGTGTGGACGCATGGCGACTGGGCGTCGGTGGACGGGGACGGGTACTGGTTCCTGCACGGCCGCAGCGACGACACGCTCAACATCGCGGGCAAGCGGATCGGCCCGGCCGAGCTCGAGTCGGCCGCGATCGGCAGCGGCGTCGTCGCGGAGGCGGCGGCGATCGGCGTCCCGCACGAGGTGAAGGGCGAGGTGGCGTGGATTGTGTGCGTGCCCCGTCCCGGCACCGAGCCCGACGACGCGCTGGTGGCGGGCGCCGTCACGGACGTCTTCGGGAAGGCGTTCAAGCCCGATCGGATCCTCTGGGTGAGCGCGCTGCCGAAGACGCGCTCGGCGAAGATCGTGCGCCGGGCGGTGCGCGCGCGGGTGCTCGGCAAGGATCCCGGCGACCTCTCCTCCCTCGAGAACCCCGAGGTGCTCGACGAGCTGCAGGCGACGAGCTCGCCGCAGACGTAAGAGCCGCGTGCGCTACCTCCACAGCTGCGGCGGCACCGACCCGCGCTGCCCGACGAGCGTCGCTCCGCGCACCGTCCAGTGGTGGCGGAAGACGTGTCTGCCCTGCGCCCACGTCTCGGTGAAATGGACGAGCTTCGCGGAGGCCGGGCCGCTGAGGCTGACGCCGCAGAGCCCGCCGAACGTGCGCATCACGGGACCGCCCGCCGCGACGCGGCAACGGACCACTCCCGGGTCGTGCGGGAAGAGCGTCGCCGGGCGGAGCAGGGCGAGTTGCGGCGCCGTCTCGGCGCGCCGGATCGCACGCTCGGCGGCGGGTGTCCAGAGCCCGTGCCTGCAGGCGACGACGCTCGCCCAGGGCGTCGGCTTCGCGAACAGCGCCGGGTCGTCCTCACAGCGCAGCCGAGCCGAGTCGCGCCGGAGCGAGGAACGGTCGCGACGGCTCGCGTCCCAGTAGACGGCGAGCGGCGTGCCGCCCGGCCAGTCGCAGTTCGGCGAGCCGGCGAAGCTCGACACGCTCGCACCTCTGACGACGTCGACCTGCACCTCGGGCATCGACGGGCCCCCGACGCAGACGGCGAGCTGCCGGCGAGGTGCCAGCATCGCGCGGCGATGCGCCGCGATGTCGCGGCAGACGCTTGCGCGAAGCGGCAGCGAGCCGGAGACGGGATCGCAGCCGAGAACGAAGCGCTGCGTCGTCTTCACGCCGCCGAGGTAGCTCGTGACCTGCAGCTGCACCTGCGCGGCAGAGCTGCCGTCCCCGCCGCAGGCGCTCACGATCGAGAGGGTCGTGGCGCACACGACGACGGCGAAGGAGACGCGTCGCCCCGTCACCGGCAGCTCGCCGCGACCGAGCCGTCGCGGCGGCGAACGATCGTCAGGTCGAGCGGCTTCACGCCGACTCCGTCGTAGCCGGCCTCCGCCTCGGCGCCGACCGCAACGGGCACCCCGCCGTCGATCGTCCGGCCGCGGCCGCGGCAGACGACCTCGTCGCCGGGACGCAGGACGCCGGGAGGGAACGTGCGCTCCTCGCCGCCGACGAGCGTGCCCCTGCGCCGCGGCTGCAGGTGCGAGATCAGGACACGGCCGATCCCGAGCGCGCCGATCAGCTGCATCTGCGACGTCCAGCAGGTCGAGACGTGCCGCCGCAGCAGCCTGCCGTCGAGGCGGCCTCTGATCGAGATGTCCCACCAGCCCGGACCGTGGCAGACGAACGGCTTCGCGGTCTCGACGAGCCCCGGCGTCCGGGCGAGCGCCGCGCAGGCACGGGCAGGGGCCGGCACATCGCCGCCGGCGGGCCCGCACGAGAGGTGGAACACGGCCCGACCGACCTGCGGATCGACCGCGAGCAAGGTCAGGTGCGTCGCCGGGCTGCTGTCGTGCCTCCCGCCGCAGCCCACGGCCCCGACCGCGAGGACGGTAACGAGCCCGACGACCGCGACGAGCCTCGGCTTCATTCCGCTTCTGTATACGCCGCCGGAAGCCCGGCTGTCACGCGACGAGCTCGCCGCAGACGTAGAGCCGGCCGTCCCGCCACTCCGCCACGGGCTCCCAGCGCCGGTGCGGCTCGCTGTGGCCGGGTCGCAGCAGGTGGACGACGTCGTGGCCGCGCGCGGCCAGGACCTCCGCGATCAGGCGGCGATGGCACCGCCACCAGAGCGTCTCCGCGCAGAGGAAGCACGGCACCGGCAGCTCGAGCGCCGTCGCGAGCCCCGCCTGGAACTCCTCGCCGCCCATCCACTCCGCATACCCGCGGAACCCGGCCACGCGCAGGCACGAGAACCGGTCGCCCCCGCTGCGGCGGCCGCCGAGCGACTCCATGTGGGCGTACTCGACGCCGGCCTCGCGCACCGTCGCCGCGAGCGCGTCCCGTCCGAACTGCGGGTGCCGCCGCGAGCCCGGGAAACGGCGCACGTCGAGGAGCGTCTCGACCCCGGCCTCGCCGAGACACTGCACGAGCTCGACCGCCTCCCTCGCTCCGTGGCCGATCGTGTACACGCGCACGTCCTAGACTTGCCCACGGATGCGACTCGCACTCGCGCAGATCAACCCGGTCGTCGGCGACCTCGACGGCAACCGCGACCTGATCCTCGCCCGTCTCGAAGAGGCGACGCAGGCGGAGGCCGACCTCGTCCTCTTCCCCGAGCTCGCCGTCACCGGCTACCCGCCGGAGGACCTGCTGCTCCGCCCCGGCTTCGTCCGCGCCGCCGAGCGCTCGCTCGAGCAGATCGCGCGCGAGACCCGCGACACGGTGGCGATCGTCGGCGCGCCCGTCTTCGACCGCGACCTCTACAACGTCGCGGCGGTGTGCGCCGGCGGCGAGGTGAAGGCGCTCGTCCGCAAGCGCTTCCTGCCGAACTACGGCGTCTTCGACGAGCTGCGCTACTTCGCGCCCGGCAAGGAGCTGCTGTTGTTCGAGCACGGCGAGACCCTCGTCGGCGTGACCGTCTGCGAGGACATGTGGCAGCCGGGTCCGCCCGCGACCGACCTGACGCTCGCCGGCGCCCAGCTGCTCGTGAACATCTCGGCGTCACCGTTCCACCTGCTGCGCGACCGCGAGCGCGAGGAGATGTTCCGGACCCGCGCCCGCGACACCTCGGCCTTCGTCGCCTTCTGCAACACCGTCGGCGGGCAGGACGAGCTGATCTTCGACGGGCACTCGATGGTGCTCGACGACGAGGGGACGGTGATCGCGCGCGCGCCCGGATTCGAGGAGTGCCTGCTCGTCGTGGACATCGAGCCGTCGTCGGTCGTGCAGCGCCGCCTCACCGACGCGCGCCGCCGCGCGCTCGCCGCCGAGCGCGGCGACTTCGACGTGCGGACCGTGCGCGTCGGCACGCCGCACGCCCGCAAGGACACGGTGACGGCCGAGGTCGAGCCGTTCTGCGACGACCTCGAGCAGATGCGGCTGGCGCTCGAGCTCGGGCTCGCCGACTACGTCCGCAAGAACGGCTTCAGGGAGATCGTCGTCGGCGTCTCCGGCGGGATCGACTCGGCGCTCGTCGCGGCGATCGCCGCGGAGGCGCTCGGCCCGGACTGCGTGCACTGCGTGTCGATGCCCTCGCGCTACTCCTCCGAGGGGACGCGGGGTGACGCGCAGCGGCTCGCCGGGACGCTCGGCTGCGACTTCCGCGAGATCGCGATCGAGCCGATCGTCGAGCAGTTCCTCGGCGCGCTCGCCGCGAGCTTCGAGGGCCGCGAGCCCGACCTCGCCGAGGAGAACCTGCAGGCGCGGATCCGCGGCACGCTGCTGATGGCGCTCTCGAACAAGTTCGGCTGGCTGCTCGTCGCGACCGGCAACAAGTCGGAGCTGTCGGTCGGCTACGCGACGCTGTACGGAGACATGGCCGGCGGCTTCGCGCTGCTCAAGGACGTGTACAAGACCGACGTCTTCCGGCTCGCGCGGCACCTGAACGAGCGCGCCGGCCGGGAGCTGATCCCGCAGACGATCGTCGACCGCGCGCCGAGCGCCGAGCTGCGCGCCGACCAGCTCGACGAGGACTCGCTGCCGCCCTATCCGAAGCTCGACGCCGTCCTCGAGGCGTACGTCGAGCAGGACCGCACGCTCGAGGAGCTCTCGAGCGACGGCTTCGAGCCGGACGTCGTCACACGCGCCGTGGCGCTCGTCGACCGCTCCGAGTACAAGCGGCGCCAGGCGCCGCCCGGCGTCCGGCTGCGGCAGAAGGCCTTCGGCCGCGACCGGCGCACGCCGATCACCAACCGCTGGCAGAGCTGACGCGCGCGGCGAGGTCGGGCGGCCGCGTCGACAGCGTCGCCAGCTCGTCCGGCGTGAACCAGCGAACCTCGCGCGCCTCCGTGAGGTGCGGCGGCTCGAACCGGTCGACGCGGACGAGATAGACCCGCGAGCGGCCGCCGCCGAAGGCGGGATCGTCGTGGTCGTACTGCTCGAGCTCCCAGAGCAACGGACCGCCGGCGCAGCCCTCCAGACCGACCTCTTCGAGCAGCTCGCGGCGGAGCGTCTGGTCGTCGCTCTCGCCGGCTTCCCGCCCGCCGCCGGGCGTCACCCACCACTCGCCGTACTCGTTGCCGTAGCGCAGGAGCAGCACGCGCTCACGCGCGTCGAGCACGACCGCGCGGACGTTCTCGCGCAGCGGCTTTCCGGAGGCCCGCCCGGCGAGATCGCGGAACCAGCGCAGCCGCTCCTCCCACGGCACCGCCGCGTTCGCCGGGGAGCTGGACGGCAGGACGAAGAGCCGCGTGTCGCCGAGCCGCCGCTCCTGTGCACGCCGAGGTCGGGCCGCTCGCCGAACGCGCCCCGGTACGCCTCCTTGCCGACGAAGGCCAGCCAGGCCGGCTCGAGCTCGGCGGCGAGACGCTCGAGCCGCGCGCCGTCGAAGTCGCCGCGGCGCAGGTCGCCGGAGCCGGGGGTCGTGCGGTACGCCGCGTTCGTGATCCCGATCCCCTCGCGCAGCACCTGGAACTGCTCGGCCGGCTCGTACAGCCGGGACGTGAACCGCGCGGCGTGCAGCAGCCGCCAGAAGTCGTTGCGGGGATTGGCGAAATGCGCTCCCGCCGCCGCGGAGACTCGGCCGGGATTGATCCCGACGAAGACGACCCGCAGCCCGGGCGCGAGGACGTCCGGGACGTCGGAGCTAGGCGGCTTCGGGCTCTGCCGCCGCGACGAGGCGCTCGTCGAGCCGCTCCTCGAGCCGCCGCCGGAGGTCTTCACCGGACACCCGGACGGCGTACCGCGGCCGGCGCGGCTCGAGCTTCACGGTCTGGACGGTCGGATCGTGATCCCCGTAGCACCGGGCGTAGCACTCCGCTTCCGACAGCGTCCTGAGCCGCCGCACGAACGACACCGTAGTCGCCGGTCCGGACGGCGCTCACCGCTCGAGCGGCGCCATCGTCAGCCCGTGGTCGCGCAGCTGCTCCCAGTACAGCTCGGCCTGCTCGCGGAGCCCGGACCAGACGACCGCGAGGCCGCGCGTGTGGATGCGGTTCGCGAGCGTCATCCCCTGCTCGGAGTCGACTCCCGGCAGGACCGAGGAGAGCGCGAACGCGACGCCCTCGAACGTGTTGTGGTCGTCGTTCAGGACGATCACGCGCCAGGGCTCGCCGAGGCCTGTGCCCTCGCCGGTGTCGGGACGTTCGAGGGTCTGCACGGTCCCACAGGGTAGTGTCGCCGGCGTGGACGTCCGTGCGCGCTTTTCCGCGTTGCAGGTGCCGACCGCGTTCCTCGACGGGCCCGGCGGGACGCAGGTCCCGGACACCGTGATCGAGGCGATCGCCGGCTACCTGCGCGACTCGAACGCGAACCTCGGCGGCGCGTTCGGGAACAGCCGGCGCAGCGACGCGCTCGTCACGCAGGCGCGGCTCGCCGCCTCCGCGTTCCTGCGCTGCGAGCCGGACGACGCCTTCTTCGGGGCGAACATGACCACCCTCAACTTCGCGCTGACGCGCACCGCCGGGCGCGAGCTGCGAAAGGGCGACGAGGTCCTCTGCACGAAGCTCGACCACGACGGCAACGTCTCGCCGTGGCTCGAGCTCGCCCACGACCTCGGCCTGCGGGTCCAGCTCGTCGACGTCCACGACGACACGACGCTGGACCTCGCCGACCTCGAGGACAAGCTCTCCGACCGCACGCGCGTCGTCGCGTTCCCGCTCGCCTCGAACGCGGTCGGGACGCTCACCGACGCGAAGCGGATCGTCGAGCTCGCGCACGGCGCCGGCGCGCTCGCGTGGGCCGACGCCGTCCACTACGGCCCACACGGCCCGATCGACGTCGCCGACCTCGGCGTCGACGTGCTGCTCTGCTCGCCGTACAAGTTCTTCGGCCCGCACCTCGGGCTCGCGTTCGTCCGCCCCGAGCTGACCGGGCGCTGGCGGACGTACAAAGTGCGGCCCGCCGACCATCCCTACGAGACCGGCACGCTGCCGCACGAGCTGCTCGCCGGCTTCGTCGCCGCGGTCGAGTACGTCGAGTCGGTCGGCTGGCCCGCGATCCGCGAGCAGGAGCGGATGCTCGGCCAGCGCTTCCTGGACGGGCTGCCCGAGCGCTGCACGCTCCACGGGCTGCCGAGGATGGACGGCCGCGTGCCCACGTTCGCGTTCACCGTCGCGGGCGAGTCGCCCCGCGCGACCGCCGAGCGGCTGGCCGAACGGGAGATCGCGGTCTGGGAGGGCGACTACTACGCGGTCGAGCTGATCGCCCGCCTCGGGCTGCCCCAGGGCGCCGTGCGCGCCGGCTTCGTCCACTACAACACCGCCGACGAGGTCGACCGGCTGCTGGAGGCGCTCGCATGACCGACGTGACGACGCTCCTGCAGGAGCTGATCCGCTTCGACACGACGAACCCGCCCGGCGACGAGGAGGCGTGCGTCGCGCACGTCGAGGCGCTCCTGCACGCGCCCGGCGTGGAGACCGAGCGGTACGAGCGGGCGCCCGGCAGGCCGAACCTGATCGCGCGGCACGCCGGCGCGAACGATCAGGCTCCGCTCCTGCTCTACGGGCACGTCGACGTCGTCACGACGGCCGGCCAGCAGTGGACGAGCCCGCCGTTCGCGGGCGAGATCCACGACGGCTTCGTCTGGGGCCGCGGCGCGCTCGACATGAAAGGCGGGGTCGCGATGCTCGTGCGCGCCTTCCTCGACGCCGTCGAGCGGAACACGGCGACGCCGCTCGTCCTGCTCGTGCTGAGCGACGAGGAGAACGGCGGCGACGAGGGCGCCATGTTCATGGCCTCCGAGCACCCCCAGGCGCTCGGAGGCGCGAGGCACGCGCTCGGCGAGTTCGGCGGCGCCTCGCAGACGGTCGGCGGCCGCCGCTTCTATCCCAT
>Ga0105240_10015494_pt1 | contig 10363 bp, 3 predicted proteins | sample KBSC54metaG_FD_80426 | JGI IMG/M metagenome (GOLD analysis project Ga0105240, IMG submission 80426) | Corn rhizosphere microbial communities from Kellogg Biological Station, Michigan, USA - KBS C5-4 metaG | ecosystem: Host-associated > Plants > Roots > Rhizosphere > Soil | place: Michigan, USA... | reverse complement strand
GGTTTTACGGCCAGTTGGACGATGAGGGATTGCCGTTTGGACGCGTCAATACTGTCTTTGAAGACGGGGAGGGGAACATGTGGGTGGGAACCACTGAAGGATTGGTGCGATTGACGCCCAAGAGATTTTTTGCATATGCGAGACAACATGGATTGACCCACAATAACGTGACATCGGTCCTGGAGGATCGGGGCGGCAGCTTGTGGCTTGGGACATGGGGCGGGGGGTTAAACGACATGAAGGATGAAAAAGTGACGGCCTACGCGCCGACGAACGGGCTGTCCGAGGATTTGATCCTGTCACTTTGCGAGAGCCGCGACGGCAGCTTATGGGTGGGCGCGGATTTTGATGGCGGCCTGACGAGGATCAAGAATGGAGCGATCACGCATTACACCTGGAAAGACGGATTGATCAACTCAGGTTTGCGCGCGCTTCACGAAGATCGAAACGGGAATTTGTGGATTGGCACGAGCCGCGGTTTGAGCTGTTTCCAGGACGGCAAATTCATCAATTTCACGACGAATGAAGGGCTCGCGGGCAACGTGGTGCACGCTATCTGCGAAGACCATGCCGGCAATGTGTGGTTTGGCGTGAACGGCGGGTTGAGCCGTTGGGACAACGGGAAGTTTGTGAATTTTACGACCAACAATGGCCTTTCGGATGACCAGGTCACGGCCCTTTATGAGGACCACGACAATGTATTGTGGATTGGAACCCAAGCCGGCGGGCTGGACCGCTATGAGAACGGGAAGTTCACCGCCTACTCCACGCGGCAGGGGCTCTACAGCGACGAAATCTTCTCGATCCTGGACGACGACGAAGGCTGGCTGTGGATGAGCTGTTCGAAAGGGATTTTTCGCACGAGCAAACAGGAGTTGAATGATTACGTCGTGCACCGGGCGAAGCGGGTCGCGAGCATTGCGTATGGCAAAACGGACGGCATGGAAAGGACAAAATGCAATGGCATTGGCAGCCCGGCGGCGTGGCGGGACCGGGATGGGCGATTGTGGTTTGCGACCACCAAGGGGGTGGTGGAAGTGGCGCCGGACACGGTGAGGATTGACCGCAGGCCACCTCCTGTTTACGTCGAGCAGGTGATGGCGGACCAAGTGCCACGGCTGCCGTTGGAGGGGGCACCCCACGAGGTTCCGACCGTGATTCCACCGGGTCACGGTGAATTAGAATTTCATTATACTGCCTTGAGTTTGTCGGCGCCCGAAAAGGATCGGTTTAAATACAAGCTGGATTCCGTGGATCCGGACTGGGTGGATGCGGGTTCACGAAGGGCGGCTTATTACAACAATGTGTCGCCCGGCCACTATACCTTTCGCGTCATGGCGTGCAACAAAGACGGCATCTGGAACGAAACGGGCTCGGAATTGGCGTTCATTTTAAAGCCGCATTACTGGCAGACATGGTGGTTCCGTACGTTGGCCGTTCTTTTGGTCGTGGGAGGCGCGAGCGGGGCCGCGGTGTATGGCGCCCGCCGAAAAATGCAGCACAAACTTCAACTTTTGCAGCAACGGCATGCGGTGGAAAAGGAACGCGGCCGCATTGCAAAAGACATTCATGATGATCTGGGCTCGAGCCTGACCCGAATCATGATGATGGGCGAACGCGTTGAGGAAGGATTGGGCCGGCGCGAAGACATCATGCCCCAGGTGAACAAGATAGTGGCTTCGGCGCGCCGCACCTTGCAGTCACTGGACGAAATCGTTTGGGCCGTAAATCCGGAAAACGATACCTTGAACGGCTTGTTGGAATACATCGGCCATTACGTCCACGAATTTTTTGAAAACACCGCTTTGAGTTACCGGTTGGAACTGCCGACGGAATTGCCGGCATTTAATTTGGCGGCTGAGATCAGGCATAATTTGTTTCTGGTCGTGAAGGAAGCTTTGCACAACGCATTAAAACATTCCGGCGCGAACGAGGTGCGGGTCGAGGCAGCGGTAAAGGATGCCGTGCTGGAGATCGTGGTGGCGGACAATGGCCGAGGATTTGAGGTAAATGGCGCCGGTGGCGGGCGTTTGGGAAACGGCCTCCGGAATTTGCGCAATCGCATGGAGAATTTGGGCGGCCGTTGTGAAATCAACAGCGCGCCGCAACAAGGGACCACGCTAAAGTTTGTGCTGAAACTGAAAAGCAGCGCGCCGCGGACGTTTGCATAATCTTTAGCGACTCGTATGTTTATACGGATAGGAGGATGTAACAGAATTGTTACAGTTCCCTCGTGATTAATGCGGTAAGTGATAATTTTGAAGGTTCTGTGCCGATTCGCGTGGCAATAGTGGAAGACGACGAAGAGATCCGGGCCAATCTTTCCCAGAGGATTGGCGACAACCCGGCGTTTTCGCTGCTGGGCGCGTTCGGCGATGCTGAAACGGCCGTGGTGAATTTGCCCGCGCACAAGCCCGATGTGGTTCTGATGGACATCAACCTCCCGCAAATGGACGGAGTGGAATGTGTGCGCACTTTGAAACCGCAGATGCCCGGCACGCAATTTCTGATGCTCACAGTGTATGAGGATAACAATCGGTTATTCAAATCGTTGACCGTGGGTGCGAGCGGTTATTTGTTGAAACGAACGTCACCGGCGAAATTGTTGCAGGCGATCCGGGAAGCCTATCAGGGTGGGTCGCCGATGACACCGCAGATCGCCCGGCGTGTGGTCCAGCATTTCAGCCAGCGAAATTCAGACTCTGAGCTTGAACGGCTGGCTCCGCGAGAGAGGGAGGTGTTGGACCAGCTTTCCAAGGGATTTCGATACAAGGAAATCGTGGATAATCTGGGCATCAGCCATGGGACTCTTCACAGTTATATTCGAAATATCTACGAAAAGCTGCATGTGCATTCCCGGACCGAAGCGGTCGTGAAGTATCTCAAGGGGTGATTCTGGTTCGGCGGGTCCTCGTCTATTTGCAAGGGGAAGATTGGAAACGATTTTGTGTCGGTTCGGTGAAATTTCTTATAACAGCCCCATATAATTCTATGACTACGCAGGGGGAGATGATCGTGCAATTGTGTGGTCGTGCAGCGTGAGTCATCATTTAGCCGAAGATTTTTTGCTGAAATGTTCGTGAATGCTCCCCGTGAGAAGGTTCGTGCTGCGCAGTTTGTTTAAGTTTTATCTCTCCCCATCGAATCAACCCCAACCCCCAACTGAGACCTTCCAGTTATTGTAAGCACTATGAGAAAGCGACTAACAGCCTTCCTCGGCGCGGGCTTTTTGGCCATGGCCGCAGGGCAATCGGCCCATGCTCAAAGCTATTCCAACGCGGTCGTCGCATTGGCTCCGGTGGCCTATTGGCCATTAACGGAATCCGTCGCGCCGCCATTCGGCGCTTACATTGCCACGAACCTCGGCACGACGGGCGTGGGGGGAAATGGGTATTATGAAACCTGGTTTCAGCCGTGGAACACGGGCACCAACGTGCTTTATTACCAGACCAATAACATCCAGCACGTGGCGGGAGCGATCGGCGACAGCGACCTGGCCTTGAATTGCACGCGCAGCGCGGCGGGGGCGGGTGGGTATGTGGTTTTTCCGCGGGCGACCAACGGCGTGCAGAACACTGCGATCAATATTTTGCCGCCGTTCTCGATCGAATTTTGGGCCAAGCCCAGTTCGACGACGTCGGCCGTGATGCCGCTCATCAATGAGGGGCGCGTGCCGGAGCAGCAGGGCGCCGAGTTCGGTTACACCACGAATGAGACGGGATTCTGCATTGGGCAATATGGGGGAAATTTCTTCTTTTCGACGTGGAATGCCACGGGGTCGGATGGGACGAAGCAGGAAATCGACACGGCGCTGACGGCGAATGCCTGGCAGCACATGGTGATTACGTTCGACGGCACGAACCAGACCTGGTTTAAGAACGGCGCCCAGGTCAAAACCAGAAAGATTTCCACTTCGATCGCGAATAAGCTGGGCCAGCTTTACACGCCGAACATGACGGCTCCTTTGCTGATCGGCACTGGCAGCCTCATTGGCGGGGGCAACGGCGGGAGTGAATTCGCCGGGGCCATTGATGACGTCGCGATTTATACCAACTTGCTCGATCCGACGGCGATTCAAAATCATTACAATGCCGCGACGGCAACGGACAACACCTACCAGAACACGGTGCTTGCGGACAACCCGACCATTTATGTTCGGCTGGGCGAACCAGCTTACCCGGTCAGCAATTACCCGAATCCCAGCACCTATCCCGTGGCGGCCAACGCCGGCGTGATCGGCGCGGCGGGCAATGGCTACTATCAACCCGGCACGACGCCCGGAGTGGCTGGTCCGCCGTTCAGCGGCTTTGGCGCAAACAGCCGTGCGGTGGCGATCAATGGCCATAGCGGCGCGGTGGATGTGGGCGCGGGCAATTTGCCGGCCGAACTCAACCCCACCGGCCAGTCTCCGATGACGGTGGCGGGATGGTTCCAGGCGAATCCGGCCGATGCGCCCTCCCGCTTCCAAATTCTCGCTGGTCACGGCAACTCTTCATGGCGCATCGCGCTGGACGCCTGGGCCGATGGAAATCGTTTCAATCCCGGCAACGGTCCTGAACTTCAGTTCACCAATATCCAGGACGTGGTGACGAATGGTTTCATGGTGAATGACGGCAATTGGCATTTCGTGGCGGGTGTTTCGGATGGCACGAACGATTATCTTTATATCGACGGTTTGCTCGCGAAGAGCGGGTCCGGTGTGGGCAACATTGTTGGCACGAATGGTGACGTCTTGTTGGGCGCTGATCCTGCCAATTTGGTCCCGAGTTATAACTCGCCTACCGTGCGGACTTTTGATGGCCAGATTGCGCACATCGCGTTCTTTACGAACGCGCTTTCGGGTGCCCAGATTCAGCAATTGTACACGGTGGCGGGTGTGTCGCCGTTCTTTGTGCAGGCTCCGCAATCGACGACGAACAACGCCGGCGCAAATGTCACCATCGGTTCGGCTGTGCACGGCAGTTCGCCTATCATCTATCAATGGTATAAAGACGGTTCCGCCGTTTCAGGCCAAACGAATGCGAGCCTGGTGTTTACGCCGTCGGCGACGAGCGATGCGGGCAACTACACCCTGGTTGCCACCAACAGTTCGGGTGCGTTGACGAGTTCCGTGGTGACGCTCTTCCTGTATGGTGCGCCGAACATTGTGCAGCAGTCGTTGCCTGACATCCGCGTGTTTGCCGGAGCGAGCCCGGTATTGCAAATCGCAGCGACCGGCGCTCAGCCGATCCAGTATCAATGGAGCGTGGGCGGAACACCGATTCCGGGCGCGACGAACTCCAGCTACACGATCACAAATATCCAAACGGGGGGTACCTACACTTGCTCGGTGGCCAATTTCGTGGGACCGGCTTCGCCTGGTTTTAATCCGGTGACCGTGACGGTTCTGGCGGATCCCGCAGCGCCGTACCCGCAGGCTGTGCTGAGCAGCGGCCCGATTGCTTATTATCGCCTGAATGAAAATCCGGATGACGGCGCCGGCAACAACGGTGTTACGGCTTTCGATAACGCCGGCGGCTACAATGGCGTCTATAGCAATACCGTTCTCGCCCAGTCGGGTTACAACGTGTATAGCGATCCAGGAAATTATGCGCCATTCTTCGGCCTGATTCCGCTGCAAGGCCCGAATAACGACATGGTTGGAAACGTGCCGCAACTTTTGAATTTCAGCACGCCAAACGGAAGCAACGCAGAGTTCTCCATCGAAGCCTGGATCAACAACGTTTCGGGGAACAACGCCAACTGCATCGTCGGACTTGGTTACGGCAATGGCGGTGAACAATTTGTTCTGGATACCGGTTCTGGCAGTCAGGGCGATTTGCGCTTCTTCGTCCGCAACGCCGCCGGGACCACCGCCAGCGCCTCGGCCGGCTTCTCTCCGGCCGATAGTCAGTGGCATCACGTGGTGGCGGTTTGCGACGAAAGCAACGGTGTGGTGCGCCTTTACTGGGATGGCAACCAGGTGGCTTCCGGAACAATCGCTACCAAAAGCGGCATTCTCAACTCTTCAATGCCGATGACCATTGGCGCGCGCGAGTCCGGCAATAGCAATCCGGTCAACTATGACAACCAATTCCTCGGGTTGATCGACGAAGTGGCAATTTACAACCGGCCTTTGAGCCCGGCGGAAATTCAAAGCCATTATTACGCCTCGGGCATCGCGCCGGTGATCACGACGGTCACACCGCAAACTCTTAGCACAAATAAGAACTCAACGGTTTCATTCGTTGCCACTACCTTGGGCACGGCGCCGCTGAATTACCAATGGTATGATCCGAGTTCCACCCCGATTCCCAATCAGACCAACGCGACGCTGACGCTGGCCAATGTCCAGGTGGCACAAAGCGGCACTTATAGCCTGACCGTGAATAATCTCTATGGCAGTGCGACCACGAACGTCAGCCTTACGGTTAACGAAGGCGCGGCGGTCATCGCAACCGACCTGACTCCGACGGACCTCACGGTCTACACGGGATCGCAGGTCACCTACAGCATTGTCGCTTCGGGCACGCCTCCGTTTGAGTATCAGTGGTATCAGAACGGCCTCGCCATTCCGAATGCGACGAACGCCGGCTATTCGTTTGCGGCTCTGTTGGGCACGAATACGTATTATGTCAGCGTGACCAACGATTCGAGCGCGGGCACGCCAGCCGTGAGTTCGATCGCGACAGTTGTGGGAATGCCGATCACAACCTTGAATCCGGCGAATTTCACGGACAAAGTGAAGATCACGTTCTCGGGTTACAATCGAAGTGAGACGCTCAAGGATTTCCCGGTTCTGGTGAAATTGGGCGCGGGTGTCTCGGGGTTCAATTACGGCCACTTCGCTTCGGCAAGCGGCGGCGACTTGCGGTTCACGGATTCCACCGGCACACGGGTGATTCCGAGTGAAATCGACGAATGGAATTCAAGCGGTATCTCCACGGTCTGGGTGCAAGTCCCGGCGTTGAGCGGTCCCAGCGACTACATTTGGGCATATTGGGGCAATCCGGCAGATACGAATCTTCCCGCGAGCACGAATGTATGGGTTCCGGCGGCGTTTGAAAACGTGCCAGCGTATGAACGGGTCTATCACTTGAAGGAAGGCGCATTCCCATTCGTGGATTCCACGCTACAGCACAACTCGACCAACGGCATTGCGCCCGGCCAGACGAACGGCATCGTGGGCACTGGCGCCAGCTTCGGTCACGTGAACTGGCTCGACGCGGGCACGAATGATATGGGTGACACATTCACCTTGTCAGCGTGGGTGAACATTCCGACCGGCACTTCTGACGAACAGTGCATTTGGGCCAACTTTGTCGGCGGCTACGGCCAACCTGGATTCTCATACTACGTGAATACATACCAGGCAAGTGACCAGGCGCTTGTATTTGCCAGCGGTGACGGCGGGCCGTTGCCGGGTGGTGGTAACGAGATGAAAACCCCTGCCAATACGGTGCCCTTTGCCGGTTGGCATATGGTTTCGGCGGCGATCAACCGGACGAATGGTGTCGGCCAGTTCTATGTGGACGGTAACTTCGTCTACACTACGAATACAATCGTTAAGGATTTCCCCAAAGTGAATGACTTGGCGTTGGGCGCATTCGTTGGTGGAGGTTACGGCACATTTACAGGCGGGCTGGATGAGGCGCGCATTCGCTCCAGCGTCGATTCTTCGAACTGGGTCTGGGCGAGCTGGGCGACGGTGGCGCAAAACTCGACGATGGAAAGCTATTCCGCAGTGGATAGCACGGTGGCGGGCAGTGCGACACCGGTTAGCATCCAGTTCTCCACCTCGGCGGGCAACTTGATCCTGACGGGCGCCGGCGGGAGCGGAGATGCGAGCCTGCAGTATCACATCATGTCGTCGACGAACTTGAGCCTGCCGCTGTCGCAATGGACGCCGGTGGTCACTAACTCCTTCGATGGCAGCGGCAATTTCAGCAACGCCATTCCCATCGACGGGAGCAAGAAATCTCAATTCTTCGAGGTTGTGATTCCGTAAAACGGAAAAAACACGCAACGTTATTGATTGAAAATAATGCGATGTGGCAGCCGGGAGGAAATACCCGGCTGCCATCCGAAGAAGAAACAGGACGAGTTCATGAAGAATTTACAACATGGAGCTAGCAAGACGGAAGCCGTGAGGCCGTCGCGCGGTTTCACTCTGATCGAGTTGTTGGTGGTAATCGCAATCATCGCGATCCTGGCAGCGATGTTGTTGCCGGCACTGAGCAGGGCGAAAATGCGCGCGCAGGAAATCCAGTGCGTCAACAACACCCGGCAGATCACATTAGGCTGGGAAATGTATAGTGGTGACAATAACAGCCTCTTTGTGGTGAACCACGCCGGTCTGAGTTCCTCGGACACGAACGTGAGTTGGGTGGTCGGATGGGAGGATTACAATGGCAATGCTGCCGATACCAACACTGATTTCCTGATCAAATCGGAAAATGGTTCGTTGCTCGGGCCTTATGTGAAAAGCGCGGGTGCCTATAAATGCCCCGCGGATCGCAGCCGGAGCTTTGGCGCGTCAGGACTCGACCGGGTGCGCAGCTACTCGATGAACGACGCCGTCGGCGTTGACGGAACGGTTCAGGCCGATCCGCATAACAAACCAAAAAGCTGGCTGCCGGCGCCGCCTTACCGAAATTTTATCAAGGAAAGCGAACTGCGGGATCCCGGCCCGTCGGATCTTTGGCTGCTCGTCGATGAACATCCCGACAGCGTCAACGATGGCTCGTTTGCCGTCCATATGCCGACCGGTCCTTATGATTCAAAATGGATTGATGTGCCCGCCCGATCACACGGCAATTCCTGCGGTTTTTCGTTTGCCGATGGTCATTCCGAAATTCATAAATGGCTGGCACCGGCTAACATTCCGAATGTCAATTATCAGCCCATTGTAAAAACCGGTCTTACCGAACTGGGCGATCCAGACCCGCTTTGGATTGCGAGACATACGTCTTCGCTTGCCAATGGTGCGGCATTGCCTTTCTGATTCCGTCGAGGAAGCCCGCGTCATGACAAAAACTGGCCGCCGCTTTTTTGAAGGTGCTGGATTGTGGCGTCGTTTTGCGCCGGTGATGGCCGTGCTCATGTTTTGCAGCGCAAATTCTGCAGATGCGGCGGCGCTCTCCGATCCGCAGGTCGACGCCTACAACATGAAGGTGGGGACGGAGACGTTTTACGGGATGTACCAATTCACCACGAACACGCTGCTGGTGGAAACGGCGGAGGCAATCACAAACCTCGGCAGCGATGTGATCAAGCTGTATTGCGGTCCGAACACATCCGGCCAAAGCGGCGTTACGCTCGGATCCAATATCAAAAACGTGCTGGGGATAGTTCGCGATGAACCGAGTTATCGCAAAGTCTTCGATATGCCCTTCCGGCACATGATCGTTTGGACTTATCCCCTCGGCAACCCGGAGCCGCCGTTCACGGATGGCAACTATAGCTCCGCGGAACAGATCGTGGACTATCGCGAAATGTACGATCTCACCTGTTACCTCCTGACGAATTACAATAATTCCGGCCGCGAATTCTACCTCGGTCACTGGGAGGGCGATGGTTATCTGAGCGTGAACAATTGGTCGACAAATCCCAGTCCGGCCGTCGTGCAGGCGATGATTGGCTGGTTGAACAATCGGCAGAAAGCGGTGGACGATGCGCGGAGCGCAACGCCGCACACGAATGTGAACGTTTACAATTATGCGGAAGTGAACCGTGTGCGCGACGCGATGAAAAACGGTCCGAACAATAACATTCGCGCCATTAATGCGGTAATTCCGTACGTGACGAACCTTGACTGCCTTTCCTATTCCTCCTACGACGCGCAAAACCTCAGTGCGGCTGATCTAAACACCACGCTCGATTATATCCATTCGCATCTATCGACCAATAAGACTGGAATCGTTCCGGAGCCGCGGATGTGGATCGGCGAATACGGATGGGGACGCGACTCGACGGACTCGCAGGAGCCTTTGAACCGGGCTTACATGCAACGGTTGTTGAACTGGAAATCCACCGGCGCGTCGTTGTGGTTCATCCTTTATTGGGAGATGTATAGCAATTACAACCCGGGTGGCGGCACGAACTTTTGCCTGATTGATTACCAGAACAACAAGGTCGCGTCGTGGTATCTGCATAATCGCTTTTATAACGACGCCCGGTTGCTGGTGGCGCAATTCAAGGAGAGCAATGGCCGGTTGCCCACTGATTCCGAATTTGTTTCGTCGGTCCTGCCGCTTTTGAACCAGCCGATTCCCGCGCCGGCGCCTTTGACCGTGACGAATGTGGCCTTCAGCCTGACGTCGACAAATACCGCGACCGTTTCCGGGACTGTGGCGCAGGGAATTTATGGAGACGACCAAGCCGC
>Ga0105240_10015492_pt1 | contig 10363 bp, 9 predicted proteins | sample KBSC54metaG_FD_80426 | JGI IMG/M metagenome (GOLD analysis project Ga0105240, IMG submission 80426) | Corn rhizosphere microbial communities from Kellogg Biological Station, Michigan, USA - KBS C5-4 metaG | ecosystem: Host-associated > Plants > Roots > Rhizosphere > Soil | place: Michigan, USA... | reverse complement strand
TCGTAGCGGCCGCCGGAGCAGATCGAGCCGATCTGCGGATAGTCGTTGAGCGTGGTCTCGTAGACCGTGCCGGTGTAGTAGTCCAGGCCGCGCGCGATCGACAGGTTCAGCGCGAAATGCGATTCCGGCACGCCGAAGTCGCGGATCAGGCCCAGCACTTCCTTCAGTTCCGCGCGGCCCTGCTCCATCGAATCAGGGCCGGGGCCGAGCGCATCGAGCTGGTCGAACGCTTCCTGCAGCGAGCTGGAACGCACCTGCACGAAGGCCAGGATCTTGTCCGCCACCTCGGCATTCAGGCCGAACGCCGCACCGGTCAGCGTCTCGCGCACGTAGTCGGCGCCGCGCTTGTCCAGCTTGTCCACTTCGCGCAGCACCAGGGTCTGCTGTTCAGCGTCGGTCACGCCCAGGCTTTCGAAGAAGCCAAGCATCAGCTTGCGGTTGTTGAGCTGGATGGTGAACGCGCCGATGTTCAGTTCGCGGAACACGCTGTAGATCACCGCCGGCAGCTCGGCGTCGTAGCGCACCGACAGGCCATCCTTGCCGATCACGTCGATGTCGCACTGGTAGAACTCGCGGAAGCGGCCGCGCTGGGCGCGCTCGCCGCGGTATACGCGCTGCATCTGGTAGCGGCGGAACGGGAAGCTCAGATCGTGCTCGTGCTCGGCCACGTAGCGGGCCAGCGGCACGGTGAGGTCGAAGCGCAGGGCCAGCTCGGGCTTCTCGCCTTGCTCGAGCGAACCGGTGGACTGCACGAAATAGACCTGGCGCTCGGTCTCGCCGCCGGTCTTGGTGAGCAGCACGTCGGAGAACTCCATCACCGGCGTCTCCACCGGCAGGAAACCGAAGCGCTCGTAGTTGCGGCGGATCGTGTCGAGCATGCGCTGGAACGCGATCTGGTCGAGCGGCAGCAGCTCGAGTACACCGGGCATGGTGCGGGCCGGGGTAAGCGCCATGAAATCCTCTGCATCCAAGGGAGAAACGGCCGCGCAGCAACGGCGCAGCGGTAGCCGCATAGGTTAGCAGAAGGCCTGCGCGGCCCTTCGGCGACGGCGCCCGCAAAGCGGAGCCGGCGGACCTGTTGCGAAGTCCGCGTAGGGTCATTAAGATACGCGGCTCCCACGGGGTGTAGCTCAGCCTGGTAGAGCGCTACGTTCGGGACGTAGAAGTCGCATGTTCGAATCATGTCACCCCGACCAATGTTTTCAATGATTTAGGCCGCTCTCACCGAGCGGCCTTTTTCATTTGTCCTGCAAGCGTCCTGCAAAAAGCCGGAACAACCCGGCTCTCCGGTGGCCTGCCACTCGTTGGGGCTGAGCGGGCGCTGGACAATACGAGCTCTACAAACCCTAGCAAGGCAACCAATTCCCGTGATGCTCCTCGCTCGTCGAAGGCTGCAGAACCTTTAATGAGCGAACGGCGGTCGTTAGCCATTTTGGGCATGCTCGCCAGCGCGTATCGCAACAAGGCACAGCCGGACCGCAACGTGGCAATGGCGGCAGCGGATCGTAGCTCTAGCGCAACGACACAAGTGCTATACCACTCCAAGTGGGCTCGTTGCGTGACATTGCATGGCGGCTCACCGGCAACGATTTGCGCGGGGGCATCATGCTGAGCCTCTCACAAAAGGCCTCCGTATAGACAAGCACGCCACCGTCGATGCCCTCGCTCTCGCTCATCGTCAGGTTTTTCGTAGAAGTGCCGATATCCCTTCGGATAACCCGGCCCTGGCCCAGCACCGCGCCCCTACGCGAAGGGCATCAGGACAGGACGCACTGACTGGATCTATACACTGTGACGACGATATTTCGCTTTGCGATCCAAACGGCTGAGAAGCGCCACTCCGAGGCCTGGTCCTTCTTTCACAACAAAAATCAGGAATGCCTCTACGCCACCCGCACATCGATGCGCGATGCAATGAAGATCAGCTTCCACAAGACGGGGGCTTGCCATGTCAAAAGCTATGAGAACGGCGTCGACCTTGGCATGGATCACATCTGGCGCTACGAGCATCCGGATGACGGCGATCCGGTCCACATCATGCGCGTGGTTTACGATCTGAGAGCCCAGCGCGCCAATTTCCACTGCACAGGAAAATCAAATTCGTCTTCGAGGATTTGTCAGCACCCGTCAGCATTTATTTGGATGTGTTCTTCATCCAATCTGACGCTCCTATTGAACCGGGCGACGAAGCAGGCATCTTCGCGTCGCACCACATGGGCGGGCGCAAGTGGGTTTACTTCTCCATCAATGTCGGTCCCCGAACAAACGGGCTCCCCGATGGCGTCGTTGACATGACCTTCAATATGGGTGATCCCCAACCGGCAGGAGACGAGCCGCGTGAAGTGCTCACCAACGTCACCGGCGTCTGGTTTCAGGTGCCCACGCCCTCGGGAGCCTTCGTCGCGTATGAAGCGTCCGCCGCCGAGTATTCGTTGAAGCTCCCCGCTTGATGCGGTGCATGACCCTCGGGAAGCCCGGCGTTGTCCGGGCCTTCAACCTCAAGGTCGCTTGCGAAACGCATGCTGGATCAGGTCGCGGACGATCTCCAACAGACCTGGCCAAATCAGCCCATTCAAAGGATCGCCGTGCGCCAAGCTGTTTCGGATGCGCGCGAGCGTCATCGGCTCGGGTGCACTGACCTTCTCGCGCTGCTTGATCGCCTGATCGGTCTCATAGAGGTATCGAACGATGGGTTGACCGCATCGTTGCGCGATCGGGAGCACCTCATCGGTGAGGCAGTCGTACTCAGCCATGTATTGGACCCATGCGGCCAGGCTCGATTGCTTTGTCTTTCCTTCATAGCACTCTTTTAGTGCGCGCTCGAGCGCGCTGAGCGCGACCAGCTCCCCCGCTTTGATCAAATCGTAATCAAGCCATGCGAACGCGTAAAGCTTTTGTGCCCGCAGATATTTCAAGGCAACGGTTTGCGGAATGGCGGCATCGAGATCGAAGCAGCGGACGAATGCCACCCACTCCTCGGCATGCGCAAACTGATGAAAATGGGTCGGATCCTTGGGCACGGGCCAAGGCACGATCAACGGAGAGGCTTGTTGCGGCCACGCAGAAGTGTCCACCGAGAGTTCCATAGACCGGTTCCTCCAAATAGTTCTCACGCGCGATCAATGGATCAAAGCGAGCACCGAGAACCCCGACGTCGCCGACTCAGTACACTGGTAGCTTGGTGGCCGAGTAAACGCGGTGGGCACACTGATAGATCACATTTCTGTTGTAACCACCCAGCTGGGTCATGTCGTCCTTTCGGTGATGAAAAAACAGCTCGTTGGGTGGCCGGTGATAGCCCCGCAAGACCCACGATGGTGCATGTGGCACCAAGGCGTCCAACCGGCCAAACACGTAGCGAATGAAGGCGTGCGACGTCAGATTGAAATCAAATCCGTCTTTCCCATCTTCTCGGACGCTGGTGCTGAATGCACGATCCGAGACTAGGCACATGGGATCGGCATAGGTGCAGATCATGACTCCCACCGCACCCAGCGGCCCTTCAAAGAGGCTGGTCATCATGTCTGCGAGAATGCTGTTTTCGTCGACCTCGCTCTTGTCACGCTCGACAAACAGCATGAAGAGCGCCTTCAACCAGTCCACATAATTTTGATCGGTGATGCCCAGTTCTTGACAGAGCCATTGCTGATGGGGCCGCCGTCCGTTGAGGATGCGCTCGAAGTAAGCGCGTTTCTGAGGACACATCGGCTCATAGTTGGTGAGCACGCCAAATGTGTTCAGGATTTTTTCGACACAATAAGGGTTTCTGGCGAAGTTCAAGATCTTCGCGGTGAACAGTAACTTCAGATCCTGATGAGACGAAGGATCCACCGCTTTGAAATCCCTTTCGTTCACCCAAGCGGCGCCGTCTGCCTTTAAGCGATCCAACACCCGCACCGTGGTGGCTTTGACAACGCCTTCGTATCGGCCGAACAGCGTTTCAAAGTTGGCCCTCGAGTCGTTGTCTGGCGCCACATCGAAACTGAAAAGATCACGGATAGCCAAGTTCTCGGAAATCAAACGCCCCCTTGGGCTTTCCAACTGCAACGTCCGTTGCTCGCGGTCCACCAACTTGAACGAATAAATCCGCTGTCGGTCGGGTCCCGCCCAGGGGTTGGCGGCATTCAATCTCTGCTCCACCTGGGGCAGATAGTGCTGGCGCTTGGTAGTGTTGATGAGTTCCACAGCGCCTGAGTATAGGCCACTGGGACAGTTAGCCCCGCGGCCCAGGGTTGGGATAGATAGCCTCTTTTTGACCCGCCATATTCGGCGCTGACGCCCCCGTGACGAATATTCCAAATTGGGAGAACGTCTTTCGAGTCGGCGTTGACGTTTCTTCAAGAACGGCTTGGTTGGCTGGGTGAGGCAACCACGGAGATCGCCTCATCGTTGCCTTGGCAAGGGACACCGACGGCACCGGAGACCTGGTAATCCATGGGGCCTCACCGTTATCAAACACCATGCCACGCGCGCTCAGGGACCCGGTGGCGGCGCATCGCCCCACGTGATGTCGGACACCGGTGCAAAGCTCGCGTGCCCCTCACCCCAAAGTGCGCAGAACTGCGGCCCGCACCCGATTTCCCGGCGCGCCACGTCACCCTTGTCGGATTTCACGGTCACTATCGGTGACTGTTTGAAGTCGTTGGCGGACGCTTGCTTCGCTTCGTATTTCCCCAACTGATAAAACGGCTGGGTCAAGATCGTGTATCCCAGGATGAACCCAAACACCAACTCGTAAAGGACCAACCCGATGAGCAGCAACACAATGGTGGGCGTGATTGTCAAGAACGCTAGGCCTCTCTTCTTACCATCATGGTCATCGGATGCTTTTTTTGTTTGCTTCGCAATACTTTCGCTCACGCGGTGATTGATCCACCTGAAGCAAGCGCCGATTAATCCGCCGGCCAGAATGATCACGATCAGCAAAAACCAATGCGCTAGGATCGCGGCCACAGCCGCCTTCGCCAACTTCGCGGCCGCATCGCCAGCCGCGACGAACCCCTCGGTCATCATGCCCGCTGTGTCCAGCGGGAACATGCCTTGATCGAGGTGCAAGGCGTCATACCAACCGTCGTGATAGGCGCGACCTGCGAAGTAAGCCACTGGCGTCATCACAACGAAGAAGAGCGATACCGCTGTGAGCAGCTGCGTGGCCTCGTGAACCCGCGATCGGGGGCTTTCTGGCTCCAGAGCGACCACCTGTTTCAGCGCTTCATTCGATCCAGATTTAGTCATGCACGGTTCCTTGGTTCTCATCACAAGTCGTGGCCGTCCAGCAATGGGGAAGGCGAATACATGTCGGTCAGCATCAAGACGTGATGCCTGGCGCGGGAGATGGCCACTCGACACAATCGGCGGCTCTTTGGATACGGAGCGGCCTCTGGGCAGAAATCCAGCGGGCTGCTGTTGCGATCATCGAACACGATCACCGCATCAAATTCTTTCCCTTTGGCCTTGTGCACCGTCATCACATGGACGCCGCGCAGCTCAGAGTCACCCAACAGGAGCTGGTCTTCGGCCAACGCCGCATCCAACGCATTTCGGGCGCCTCGATAGTTGCCGTGCGTTTGCCACAGGTGGGTCAAGCCGCTGTGGATGCGCCGGCCGCGCTGAAAGGCCACCAATTGCTCGGCGTCGGCGGCCAGCTCCCGGAGCGGATTGGCCCCGGACTCTGCCAGGATGCGCCGAGCGCTGAGCCAATCCTCCCGGGGATCGCCTGAAAACCGGTGATCCCGGACGACACGCAATGCCCCAAGCAGCTTGACCGCAACCGAACCACCCCGCGGCGCCGTTCCTGTTCGAGCCTGGGCAGCTGCGAGGGCCAAACGCTGCGCCTGGTTCAGACTTCCCTTTGTGCCCTGCGCGCGAAGGGCATGGGCCGCCAGCTCCAAACCGTCAGCCAGATCCACCAACTCGCTCTCGGGTGACCGTCTCGGCTCTATCATGAAGGCCACCAAGCGGCTGGACAGCAGAACCGAAGCCTCATCGATCAATACGCGATGAGGCAGGGGCTTGTTGGCACCGTTTCCCGTCAATGCGCGCGAGATGACGTTGACCCCTGTGTTTCGCGTGGCCAGCAGCGCCACACTTCGAACGCCGTTCTCCCCCGCCGCTTTCTTGGCTTCGCTGACCGCCATCCCAACGGCCGATCGGATGGCGCTGTCCCGTTTGTCTGCGTTGGGCCTGAAGCTGTGCCGTGCAACACCCCGATAGGGAGCCCCGCGTGGTGCACCCAGCAACACATCGTTGGCGAACTGGACGATCTCAGAGTTGGAGCTGCGGTGGTTCTCGCCTTCTAAATCCACCCGCAAGGGATGGAGCGCCTCCATGATGTGTGTGACGCGCTCTGAACTCACCCCGGGGCGGAAGTCGTAGATTTGCTGGTCCAAATCCGCCAAGCAAATGAGTTGCGTGGCCTCAGCCAGCAATCGGACGCATTGCCATTGATCCTCAGCGGTGTCCTGTGCCTCATCCACAACAACCAGCCGATGGCGATGCGCGAACAGTCGGCGAAGACACACACTTGCATGGAGCAAGGCATGCGCCTTTTCTGCGAAGAGGTCGAAGGCCACCTTTCCTTCCTCGCGAAACAACCGCTGCCGTTCTACCTTCCAGTCACCACCCTCACTTTCATGCTGGTGTCGCAGCGCGGTTTCGTCCTGGGGGAGCAGCAACGTCAATCGCCGAGGCGCGCCCAGCAAATAGCCATGGGCCCGCAAGACCTCCCAGAAAAAGGAGTGGAAGGTCTGAATGGACAGACGGCTCTGCAAAGGTTTCGAAAGTTGTGCCTTGCTGGCCTCCACCACGCGCGCCACCGCCGCGCGCGAGAAACTCAGGAAGAGCACTGATTGGCCGGGCATCAGGCCTGCCTCAATCACGCGTTTCGCTTTGAGGAGCGCGATGGTGGTTTTCCCACTTCCTGGCCCGCCCGTGACCAACACGGGGCCCGTCGCGCCCAGAATGCTTTGCCGCTTTTGGCAGATCACCAGATCCATGGCTCATTCCACCGCCGCCGCGCCCCCTATCTCTCCCGCGGCATAGTCCCCCGCGCCACGGGACCTATTCTTCGGCTTCGGATAGCGGCGATAAATTTCCGAAAGGAAATCCCTGATGGTGGCGGGCATTTCATGGAGGTCGCACAACCCGAGCAATCGGGCCGCGCCGCCGTCCCCTTTCAAGCCTTTGAGAACCATCGTTGTCAGCTTGCGCACGTCGTCATCGGCTGGCCTGGCGGCGGGAATGCGCGGCTGATGATCCTCGCCCCATTCCTCGCGCAACTGCTCCAACCACGCCCACTGTCGGTCCAAGGGAGTTTCTTCCGCCATCAAAATCTCGGCGCCCTTCTGCCAGATCTCGTTGGCAATCACATAGCTTTGGTTGAGCGCATCGACCTCTTCTTGCTTGCGCTTCTTTCGATCGTAAAAAGCAAAGGCGGGAATGCCGACCTCTCTGAAGAACGACCCAAGCTTTTCCAAATTGCCGTCACCACCCGCGTCGAGCACGCAGACCCCAGCGACATCTAGTGGGAGCAGTTCCGCGTCGTGCTCTTCCATCGCTTGCGCAACGGCCAGCAATGCATCTTGCTCGGTGACGCCTTCGCCCACGATCACGCCACGGCTGAGCAGAGCTTCGGCGATCGAGCGCCTTAAATTCTGCCGGTAACTCTTGGCCTTCATGCTCGCGGGAAGTTTGACGGGCACGCTCACCAACTCACCATCGCCGCTGCGGTTGATTTTCAAAATGCCCGCGGGCTCAAACCGCTCGATCACGTAAGGCGAATGCGAGGTGACGAAGCACTGAGAGGTCTTGTTGAGCAGGTAGTTGGTGATGCGACGTTGCGTGTGGGGTGGCAACGCAATTTCGGGTTCTTCCATGGCGAAGACGACATCGCTTTTCAGCTCAGCGATGAACGTGAGCAACGCCAAGACCAACGTGTTGAGCGTACCCGTCCCCGACAATTGGAACGGCACGGCTGTTTCACCTTCCCCCATCGTCAAAAAGAACGCGATGGTCTTTCGAAGATGCTCGCGCGTGAGTTGCGAAACAAACAGCCGCGTGGCCCGCCCCTCCCCTCCCGGTGCGATGTATTCGGCCAACCGGGCTTCAATTTCGTCGAGGATCGGGCCGAGTTCTGTGGCACGAGCATCGATCGGAGGGTCGAGTCCGGCAAGCCGGCCACGGATCCCCTCCCACATGCCTTTCCTCGCCTCTTTCAGGCGAAGGATGTTGTCGAGCAAGGTTCCACGTTCGAGACTCAGCGCCCGGGATCCGGTGCGGACCGTTCGCAGATACAGAAACCCAATGGATCGCTTGACCTTCGAGGGGACAGCATGCGGCTCCTCTTCGGGATCGTCATCGCTTCGGCCATAGATGGTCTTTGCCACGAACTTGTCGTCTTCGATGTCATACCGGCCGACTGTGATGAGGCGCAAGCAGAGCTCAACGTTGGGCCCGTCGACCTGTCCGATCTCTCCCGCCTTAAGCGTGCGGTTCTCCGTGTCGTTCCAAAACTCCAAGTTCGCCGCACAAATTGCTTTGAGCTCATCGGTCAATCCGACCAACACCACCTCAATGCGCAGGGGAACAGCGCTCTCGCCATCTGATGCAAGATAGTTGGCGTTGTGGAAGTCGAACTCTTCGATTGGCGGTGTACGATTGAGGCGATCAGGCCCAAGCACCAGGTCCAACGCTTCACAGACGGTGCTTTTCCCAACGTTGTTGCCCCCGATCAGGAGGGTGTGGCCTGAAAAATGGAGCTCCGCCTTGGCGATCCCCCGGAAGTTTTCGATGATCAGACGACAAACGCGCATCACACTCCCCTGTGCTTGCGGATAGCCCACGCTCATGGCACAGGTGGCCCATCGACCTCCCTGTTGCCTCCATTCTAATCCTTTCCTGGCTGGCGGTCCGGAGCGGACAGATAGCAGAACCTGTTGAATTATCGGCTTTCAGTCACGCATTGGAGCAGTCACCGCACCCGATTTCTGGCCGGCGCGAGCAATCTCATCCCAGAGGGCGGGCAATGGCCGCCGTCGCACAAGGAGACCGCCCTTGCGAGCGGTCCGGAAGAAACTAAAGGAAAGAGGCGGTCTTGCGCTGACAGCCATCGGAACGTGAGCGACGGTGCCATGCGCTGGCCATGTCGCAAGGATGGACACTCAACTAGGCAAGGGTTTAACCCAATCGGATAGAGCAACGGCGACCAATTAACACGCCAGAATTGCCGGTATGGGCAGGAATTTGACGGTTTGGGAATAATCACCTTCGACCGCGATTTGCCACATCCAACTCAGGACACGTATCCGCATGAGCCTGAAGAACCGAATCAAGACCATGCGCGAAGCCCGTGGATGGTCACTCGAAATGCTCGCATTGAAAAGTGAAACCTCAAACCAGCAAATCAGCCTGCTCGAGGCAGGGAAACGTCGCCTCACTGTGGACTGGTTAATCCGCCTTAGCGACGCCCTGAATTGCCACCCCTGGGAGCTGGTTGATCATGTACTGCCAAAGCCTCCTGCGTCACATGAGGTTGTTCTTCTTGAGCGTTTCCGTGGCCTTCCAGACAATCAGCAGCGGGCTGTACTTGACCTCCTTGGCACCATGTCAAAAGTCGCATCATCGCGACCGGGGCGCCGCGTACGGAAACTGAGCCGCGCGTAACGAGTTTTCGAAGTGTTGGAGGATATTGACATTTTACAACAATAAGCCTAAAGAGGTTTTCTCCGTACAGTTCGCAGTAGGCGTGCTATGGGCATGCGAGGACTAGGGGCAACACGCACTGACGAGGGTGGCCTCACTCCCGTTGCCCAGTACGTGCGGATGTCGACCGATCACCAGCGCTACTCGACCGAGAATCAACGCGATGCGATCGCCAGCTATGCCGCCGAACACGGTATGGTTGTTATCAGAACGTATATGGATGAAGGCAAGAGCGGACTGAACTTGGATGGCCGCGACGCCTTGCAGCGACTCATCCATGATGTCCAATCGGGATCGATCGACTTTCAAGGCGTCTTGGTCTACGACGTCAGCCGTTGGGGCCGCTTCCAGGATGCCGATGAGAGCGCCTATTACGAGTACCTGTGTCGTCGTGCCGGTATTCGAGTTGAATATTGCGCCGAGCCGTTCAATAACGACGGCAGCCCGTCCGCCGTCATCATCAAGAACGTCAAACGATTGATGGCGGGAGAGTACAGCCGCGAACTTTCCAACAAGGTATTTGCCGGCCAGTGCCGTCTCATCGAATTGGGATTCCGGCAAGGCGGCCCGGCGGGCTACGGCCTTCGCCGGCAGCTTCTTGATGGAGAGCGCCATCCCAAGTGCCTTTTGCGCCAAGGCGAGAAGAAAAGTCTGCAAACGGACC
>Ga0105240_10015491_pt1 | contig 10364 bp, 5 predicted proteins | sample KBSC54metaG_FD_80426 | JGI IMG/M metagenome (GOLD analysis project Ga0105240, IMG submission 80426) | Corn rhizosphere microbial communities from Kellogg Biological Station, Michigan, USA - KBS C5-4 metaG | ecosystem: Host-associated > Plants > Roots > Rhizosphere > Soil | place: Michigan, USA... | reverse complement strand
GCTTCAAACCGATCCCCGATGAGGAGGGGACTGAAACACCCCTTCAGCGCGCCCATCACGACTGAGGTGTTCTGCGCTTCAAACCGATCCCCGATGAGGAGGGGACTGAAACGCACGAGCGGCGGCGGCGGCGCGCTGGCGATCGGCCGCTTCAAACCGATCCCCGATGAGGAGGGGACTGAAACGGTGCTCGCCGAAGCGGCGAGGTCATTAAAAAAGTTGTCCCTTTTACCGACAAATGAATTCCGCGCACTACATGCCTTTTAGTTCGCGCCATTTCTGCCGGCTGTTCTAACAGACGCCTACAGCCAGAGAAAAACCTTCACTGGCTAGCTCACGGCGCCGAGCTACGTTATGAAGACCGCGATTGGGCTGCAGGTTTCAGTCACACCAGAAATGAGCAAACGACTCCGAGAATTTCAGCGATGTGTCGAGTTGCCCGCTCGGTCGCTGTTAACTGGTTGGCGACGAACGGCCGTTCAAGGTCTAGTAGCGTATAGAGTCTGGTTTTCACATTTTCTATCGCTAATAATCTCCAGAGCCGATTGCGAGCAAAAAGAGGATAACCGTCATCTACCACCACGATCTTGAACTCAGAGCCGAGGACATCCAGGTCCTCAACGACGCAGATGGCGTCGCCGCTCTGTTTAGTCGGCTCGGCTACGAAACCAACGCTCGCACCGTACAATCGCCGGGCAATCTTGGGATAACGGCCGACACGCTGCTCCGGCGAATCAAGAAGATCGAGCTGATCGCCGACAACGAAGGCTTCTTCCAAGTTTATCTATTTCAGCTTGTCAGCGTCACAGTCGCTGACGCTCGGGCGCTCGCAACGAGCTTTCGCAACCGAGCTGGCAATTTCCTCCTCGTGCTGACCGCTAACTTTGATCGTCTGGATTTCGTCTTCGTCGAGAGAATCCCTGTTGAGGGTCAAACTTCGACCATCGGCACACCGCAACCGAAGGTCCGCCCGCGGACCATCAGTGTCGAGCGGCGTAAACCCGAGCGTGTCCAGCTTCGCGTCCTGCGACGATTTACCTGGACGGAGGCCGATGCCTTCGCCCAGTACGAAAAGCTGCTCGCAGCTTACAGCGTTGCTTACTGGTCCGAGGACCATTTCAACAACCGCGCACTGTTCTCGGACTACTTTCTCAAGGAGCGGCTACCGAACTCTGCAAGTGATTTCCCCGAATGGACGGAGGATCCAAAACCCGCATACAAGCGGTTGCACGATATATACACACGGGCACTCTCTGGACTCTCAGGTAAAACGAAAGAGTCCCTGAGAAGCGAACTGCTGGAACCCGTTCTTAGCGAGCTGGGTTTCAGAATTGAATCGGGCGCGAAGACGGCGGATCCGAGCGAACCTGACTATCGCATGTATGCTCCCTCTAACGGACATGTCCCAGTTGCACTTTGCCTTGCCTATCCGTGGGATCGGTTCCTTGACGGGAAGGACGATAAGCGCGATGCCGAGACGCCTGGTCACAACCCTGGACAGAGAGTCGTCAGCTTGCTGGAGAAGGCAGAGGCTCCGTGGATCGTCGTGACCAACGGCAGACTCTGGCGCCTCTACTCACCACGCGCCCAGTCACGCGCAAGCAACTATTACGAGATCGAACTTGATGAAGCTTTGGGCGAGATCGCACTCCATCCATCGGGTCCCGCGGAGGGGTTCCGATACTTCTGGTTACTTTTTCGCCGCCACTCGTTCGAACGAATCCCGTCAGCGGGAGAAGTCAAGCCGCGCTCCTTGCTCGACCGGCTATTCGACGGCAGTCAGCAGTACGCCGCCGAGTTGGGTGAAAATCTCAAAGCGCGAGTATTCCAGCAGATTTTTCGACTGCTCTCCGAAGGGTTCGTCGCAAACATTCGCGAACACGAAGGGTCGACAACCGCTATCCCTCAAGAGCGTCTCGATGCGATTTTCCAGGGCGTTCTCACTTTACTCTATCGGCTACTCTTCCTGCTTTATGCAGAAGCGCGCGACCTGCTTCCGGTTCGCGAGACGCTCGAGTATTCAAGCGTCAGTATCAGCGCGATCAAGCGAGAGATCAGTGACGCGGCGGGTTCTTTGCTCGACGCAGTCGCGGGCAAACTCAAAAAGCACTATCGCATAGACAGCAATGCTCTATACGGCAGACTGGCGCGTCTCTTCGGCGTAGTCGATCAGGGAGAGGCAGACCTCAATGTGCCGGCCTATAACGGCGGCCTGTTTATCAGCAAGCCTCGCGCGGGCGATGACAGTACTGAGGCTGCCGCCGCGCGTTTCCTAGCCGAAAACAAAATACCCGACACATTTCTCGCGCAAGCCCTCGACTTGCTGACTCGCGACGAAGACCCCAAGACTCATCAACTCGTCCCCATCGACTTCAAGTCGCTCGGCGTCCGTCAGCTCGGCTCAATATACGAGGGTCTACTCGAATTCCGGCTCCGTATCGCGAAAGAAAAGAAGGCCATCGTCAAGGAAGACGGACGCGAGGTTTACGTCTCTATCAAGGATCTCCGCGAGAGCGATCGCGAGCGCGCAGAGAACCAGAAACGAATCGTCAATAAGGGCGAGATATATCTCGAAAACGATAAGGGTGAACGGAAGGCTACCGGCTCCTACTACACGCCTGATCACATCGTAAACTACATTGTCGAGCGCGCGGTCGGCCCCGTCGTGCGCGAAAAATTCGACGCTATGCGGCAGCGGTTACGCGAGGCTGAGCGATGGCACCGCGACTCCGTACAGGCGGCAAAAGCGAAAGGGGAAAGCCTCGCCAAGTATGAGACCGGACCGGCCGTCGAGAATCGCTGGCGTCAGCTAGTCAACGAACTCTTCGATCTCAAGATACTGGACCCCGCGATGGGTTCCGGGCATTTCCTCGTCGAGACCGTCGATTATATCACGGACAAGGCTCTGGATTTCCTAAATTCGTTTCCCTGGAATCCCGTCGCCGCGCATCTAGAAACGGTGCGCACGACGATCCTCGATGAGATGGACGAGCAGGAGATCACAATCGACCACCGCCGTCTGACCGACGTGAACCTGCTCAAACGTCACGTGCTCAAGCGATGCATCTACGGTGTGGATTTGAATCCAATGGCAGTCGAGTTGGCCAAGGTCTCGCTTTGGCTCCATTGTTTCACGCTCGGCGCGCCGCTTTCGTTTCTCGACCACCACGTGCGGTGCGGGAACTCGCTTATCGGCGTCTCCGTCGCCCAAGTGGAGGATGAACTGCGCCAAGGCTCATTGTTCGGTAGCCAATTTGCCGGCCTTCTGCTCGCAACTGATCTGATGCGGCACGTGGGCGAACTTTCGGACGTTACCAATGCCCAGGTGCGCGAGTCACGTGAAGAATACATACGCGCCGCCGCTGCGCTCGCGCCATTCAGGCTCGTCTTGGACGTCTTCACCAGCCAGTGGTTTGCGCAGCAAACTCGGAAGCTTGCCAAACGAAAGAAGGGGCAGAGCGTGCCGGAAGTTGAGTTCCTTAAGAGTAAGACGGCGGAGCAGTTCGTCAAAGCGCCCAATGGAACCGCTGCCCGAAAAGCAATGGAGAGAATGTCCACTTCGGAGCATCAGATTGCCGAGCACGCGCTCCGGATTTCAATTGAAAAGCGGCCGTTTCATTGGGAGCTGGAATTTCCTGAAGTCTTTTATGGCCCGCGCGCCGGAACTGAACGCACCATCGAACGCCTAGAAGGCGCGGGATTCGATGCGGTAGTGGGGAATCCTCCTTACGACGTTCTGTCCAACGAGGAACTTGGCTACGACGTGTCGCAGGACCTTGCCTTCTATCGTTTGCAGAACCTTTACGAACCCGCGATGAAAGGAAAAAGCAATCTCTACAAGCTTTTTCTCTGCCGTTCTCACGCGGCAACGTCTGTCCGCGGAGTTTTTTCGCTCGTTGTACCAATGTCATTGCTCGGCGACGAGCAAACCGTTGGGATTCGACGACTGCTGCTGGAGCGAGCGGGCCTTGTAGCCATCGAGGCTTTCCCTCAGAAGGACGATCCCCAAAATCGCATTTTCAAGGAAGCGAAGCTCGCGACGGCAGTTTTCGTAGCGCGTTCAAAGCCTACCGGAGAGCCATTCAGCGTCATCACACATCCGGGCAGGAGCATTGAAGAAATAATGGCCGCGGCCAAACTTACGGCATCGGACTTGGCCCGCCTGAACTCGCACAATTTGGCTATCCCGACCTGCACTCAAAGAGACTGGGAGATTGCCTCGCTCCTAATCAGTCTTCCTGCAACCCGGCGATTGCGCGATTACTGTGAGGCTTTCCAAGGTGAAATTAACGAAACGACTGATGGCAAAAGAGGTTTTATTAGCTCTGATCCGGGAGATGGCCCTCTGGTCCTGCGTGGGTCGGCGATCTGCTTGTACGTTGTCAGAGAAGCTTCGCAGGGCGAACCAATGTATCTTCGTGAAGACAAGTACTTGAAGGGGAAACCGGATAGCATCAAGGCTCACCATCACCAACAGAGAAGAATTGGTTGGCAGGAAAGCTCTGCCCAGAACAATTTCCGCAGGATCATCGCCGCTGCTGTGCCGAAGAACACCTTTTGCAACCACAAGATCAATTACATTCCCGCGAGTGATTCCAAGGTCCCGCTGGACTTTGTCCTGGCCCTACTCAATAGCCAAATTGAGCGACTGGTTCTTTCGCTTACAAAGCACCAACGCGGCAGTCAGTCACTATCAAATTCTCGACCTTCCGGCTCCGACGCTTACCGAGGGTGAGGTTCCCTTACGAGAATACAAATGCCTAATGGATTCGGAACAATGGGAGCAATGCGTTGAGAACCTCTGTGCTTCATCGGCGGGCGGTGGAGTCATGGACACCTCTACAATGCAAGCCGTGGCGGACATGAGCCGTCGTGTCCAAACTATAGAGGCAAAGCGACGCCTCAAGAACCGTTCCGAGAGATCACGTCTCGCACCTGACAGTCAGGTCATTCAGGATGCGATTGATACCGTCTTGTTCAGCTGCTTCGGTTTGTCCAGCGAAGATGGGGTATACATTGGAGGTCGGCTCGCAGAGATGCTGTGAGCAACGCGAAGAGAGATGCCCAAGGGCGTAAATTCAGTGCGTGTCCCTTACGTAATTGACAATCAGGCCACCCGGCTGGCCGACGTTCTTTCAAGTCTGCTCCACGAGCATCACGGCAAGTCGCTGGACATCGCGACGGCGTATTTTACGGTCGGCGGGTTCGGTCTCATCCAGCAAGGCCTACTTAATCTCGGCAACCTTCGCGTAATTCTCGGCGCAGAGCCCACAACGGGCGACCAAGTCGGTCTCAGGCCCGACGCCGGCGTCGTCAGGGGGGTGATCCGGCACGATGTCGAGGCAATGCCCTTCGATGAAAAAACGCTCAGGATGGTCGAGGATCTGATTGGGTACTTGCGGCGCGATTCCGTCATGGTGCGCCTGCATGAAAAGGGTTTCCTCCATGCGAAGTGCTGGCTCTTCTATTCAGACCGGCCCGGTCAGCAGATGCTCTTCGATCGCTTTCGTCCGATCCTCGCCATAGTCGGGTCATCCAATTTCACAATCCCCGGCCTGACCTCGAACCGCGAACTAAATCTGACGCACAAAGTCTTGCTCGATCCCGCCGAAGTTGATGATGCCGACGCCGCGCACGCCGTGCCATGGCTAAGCGATTCGCGCCCGAGCGAGCGTATCACTCCTGTTAACCGGCAACTGCTAAAGAGCGAGGTTGGGGCTCGCGCAATCATCGATCTCGAAGCATGGTACGAGCGCAATTGGAACGACAGCCGCGACTTCAAGCAGGAGCTGATCGCGCTGCTCGATGCCTCGAAGTTCGGCCGTACGGAGTACACACCGTACCAAGTCTATATGAAGGCGCTCTTCGAGTACTTCAAGGATGAACTCGGCGAAGAGCAACCCGGCCCGACCCGATCGGCAATCGACTTGGCGGAGTTCCAGGAAGACGCAGTCAAGAAGGCACGCAAGATTCTATCGCGCTTCGACGGCGTGATGATCGCCGACTCCGTCGGATTGGGAAAGACTTGGATCGGCAAAAAGCTGCTTGAAGACTTCGCTTACCACATGCGGCAGAAAGCGATCGTAGTCTGTCCGGCGAGCCTCCGGGACATGTGGGAAACGGAGCTGCGAGAGGCGACCATTTCAGCGACGGTGCTCTCGCAAGAAGAGCTCGGGCGCGACGGATTTGACCCGAGTTCGTGGGCTGACGCGGACGTGGTTCTCATCGACGAGTCACACAACTTTCGAAATCCCGTGGCGCAGCGATACGCCGCCCTTGAGGGCGTCCTTGGCGCTAACGGCGGGAGAGGCCGCGAGGGCGCGCGCAAAAAGGTGATCTTGCTCACGGCTACCCCGATCAACAACGATCTCATGGACCTCTACAACCAGCTTTCTCTCGTGACCGGAGGGGACAGGAGTTATTTCGCTGCGAGCGGAATCGGAGACCTGTACAAATATTTTCTCTCGGCTCGGCGTTCGACACGCCTTCGCGACGGCGCGTTCGCGCTGTTCAACCTCCTCGAAGAGGTAGTCATCAGGCGCACGCGCGCCTTCATTCGCACGGCCTACCCTGAAGCGACCATCGGCGGAAAGAAAGTGCACTTTCCTGAGCGGCGCCTCAAAACGATTCGGTACGATCTAGAATCGACTTACGCGGGAATCTACGACGAAATCGTTTCCGGCGTGGAGAGCCTGAAACTCGCTCCCTACAATCTTGAAACTTACAAGAAAAAAGAGGTCGAGGTTGACCAGTTCGAAGCCGGCCGCGAGCAGGCGCTAGTCGGAATTTTCAAGAGCCGCTATCTCAAACGATTCGAGTCGAGTGTTGACGCTTTTCGCATCAGCGTCAGAAGAGCGTTGGCGTTCCTCAAGACTTTTGAGTCATTCATCCTCGATAAGCGACTGCTGCGAAGCACGGATTTTCATCGGGCGATGCGCTTTCTGCTTTCTGAGAATGAAGAGGACGACGCTACACCGCGTTCGCTCGCAGACGAGATGGATGCGAACGACGAGGCGCGTCGGGCACTCGAACAAATGGAGACCGTGGATCACACAAAATACGATTTGCGCCGGCTCCATGAGGATCTTCAGCATGACGTTCAGGTGTTGTCGGATATCTGGCAGCGCGTCAAAGACATCAGGCCCAAGGATGACGCCAAGCTCGCGAAGCTGAAGGAAATTCTCACCGGCGAACTGCGCGGCAAGAAGGTCCTCATCTTCAGTTACTACAAGGACACTGCGCGCTACCTCTACAGTCAGATCGGCAATCCGGAGAATCCAAAAGCAGCCGCTTTCCAAAAAGAATTAGACGCGGTCAGCATCAGGCGCATGGACAGCGGCGCCGATCCGCGTGAGCGCTCCAACATTGTCAAGAGCTTCGCGCCCAAGGCAAACAAAGCGATCGAGCTTGCCGGCACGGATAAGGAAATCGATGTTCTCATTTCCACCGACGTGTTGTCGGAGGGTCAGAATCTTCAGGACTGCGGCTACCTGATCAACTACGATTTGCATTGGAATCCGACCCGGATGGTCCAGCGCGCTGGGCGTATCGATCGAATCGGGACCGATTTCGACCGCCTCTGGATCTACAACATGTTCCCCGACGAGGGCTTGGAACGGTTGTTGGGCTTGGTAGAGAGCCTCTCTGACAAAATCGCTGCGATCGACGCCACGGGTTTCTTGGACGCGAGCATTTTGGGCGAGAGCGTTCATCCTCGGAACTTCAACACATTGCGACGAATTCGGGACGAGGACGGGTCGGTGATCGAGGAGGAGGAACAATTCACCGAGCTCGCCAGCAATGAGTTTCTGATAAAGCAGCTACGGGAGCTGCTCGACGGCGGTGGACGGGAAGCGCTCGACGCATTGCCCGATGGAATCCACTCGGGACTTACCCGGCCTGGAGCGAAAGGCGTGTTCTTTTACTTTCAGGCACGCCCGCATAACGGAACCCGTCTCCATTTTTGGAAATACTACGACCTCAAAAGCGGTGGCATCGTCGACAACCGCTATCTGATCGCCAACCTGATCGCTTGCGACAGAGATACGCCGCGAGTCGTCGATCCTGATGTCTTCCGTTCGGTCTTCGAGCTGCAGGAGAAAGTGATCGCAAATATCCTGAGTTCGGTGGAAGAGCAGAAGGCTCGCGAAGCAGCGCCACGCTCGATCGATCCCATCCAGCAAACCGTCGCGACTGCAATTCAAGGCTTCTTGAGTCATCCCGATGTTGATCGTCCCCGTGCCGTCGAAGTCATCAAGTTCATCAGCCTTCCAATGCGCAAGACGCAAGTAACCCAGCTGCGAGAGGCCTTCAAGGATTTTCAGCGGGATAGCGACTTCCAAAGCCTAGTCGCTAAAATCGAGGAAATTCGAGCGAAATTTGGAGCGCCGGCCGCCGTCCAGCCGACCGACCACGAGTTGCCTGCCACCATATCTCGCGACGACCTTCGCCTCATCTGCTTCGATGTGATCTGTGCCTAGAGTCGGCCGCGACCTCAACATCCAAGCTCGCGACAATTAAGACACCCCATCAAAAAACGGACAAGCCGTGCAACGGAAACTCGAGGGGGATGCACCGCCTTTCAGTCCCTGCGATCTCCACTTTCCGTATCGACTAGTAAACGACCATCGAAGTTTCCGGTCGCGGGCTCGTGCGGATAGCCCATCTGATTTGCGATCAACCGGGTCTTCCCGACGATGTACTGAACGCAATGATGCGTATGGCCATGTATCCAAATGGTTGGCGAGTATCTTTTGATGAGCTCTTCCAAGTCGGAAACGAAAGCGCCGGTCAGATAATCGTTCCGAAATTTTGCGTCCGTACCCAGGAGAGACGGTGAGTGGTGACTAACCACCACGGTCGGACCATCCCATTTGGTGGCGAGCTTTGCCTCCAGCCACGCTCGTCCGCGTTCATGACACTCAAGGGCATCGGCCGGCGTGAAGCCGTATGGACGATTGATCAATCGATGATCATTCAAGAACCGAGCTGCCCGATCCATCGCGTCGGGACGATGATCGCGCCCAAAAGCCAAGTAGTCAGTCCATAGCGTGGCGCCTAGAAACCTAACTCCCTCCAACATCACTTCGTCCAAATCGAGAACATGAACCCTGGAGCCTCGCGCCACGGCCTTCATCTTCTCGAGAACGTTCAGCTGCTCTCCGTAATACTCGTGGTTTCCCGGTACATAAACAGCACACTTCTGGAGACGCTCAGCCTCTCTTACCGCCCAGTTCACGCCCGAAAGTCCTACACCGATATCACCGGCGAGAACCACGACCTCCGCCGCCGTCTCCGGAACGCGCCATGAATAGGGCGGCTTCACCATTTCAAGATGAAGATCTGACAGAATCTGTAGTTTCATCGACTTAAACGAATATCGTCGCTGTGCTTGTACATCCGTTGCGCGCTTCGCCATTTCGTACGGAAGAACACGACGACACGCTCGCGCGTATCCAAACTACGCCCCACACCGATCCCCAATCGCCAGAAACCCGGCCTGCCTCTCGTTCACCCGTTATCCAGAAGTCCTTCCGTCCACCCTGATCATACCCCTCTTGTTTGCCAACAGCATGCCGCGACGCTGCGCTGTGAGCCGCCCCACGAGCGCTCCGTAAACTCCGCGTCGCGGCCCGTCCCCTTACCCTTCTGCCCATGCGGCTCCGCTTCGCGCCGCTCTCATTGGTGGCGTTCGCTGCGCTAGCAAGCCGCGCCAGCCCATTCGGGACGCTTTTCTCTGGCACGTCCTGCCGCCCGCTCCACTCGCGCATCTAGAAATCTGCGCACGGCCCTCCTGTTCGAGGTGTAAGGGCCGCGCGGAAAAAAATTGGCGCGGTGATGAAAGCAAAGCGCAGCACGCCCTGCCCGATGACGGGAAGCGGGCGGAAGGAGAAACAACGATGCGACGTAGGTTCAAATGCGATCCCAAGTGGATCACCGTCAGGTATCCGGCGAAGTGCGCCGAGCCGAATTGCCAGATGGGAATCAATTCCGGCGAGCGAGCGTTCTACTACCCCGGCGACAAGGCCGTTTACGGCACTCGTTGCGGTCACGGCGAAAAGGCCGAACGCGATTTCAACGCCCACCGGATCGACGAAGACGGTTTCTAACCAAACAGCGAAAAGAATTGGAGGTAAGTGTCATGTCTATCAACAAAGCAATCGTGATCGGAAATCTGGGCCGTGACCCCGAAGTTCGCGGACTGCCGTCAGGTCAGAACGTGGCGAATTTCTCGCTGGCGACGACCGAGCGTTTCACAGATCGGAGCGGTACCAAGCAGCAGCGTACCGAATGGCATCGCGTGGTCGCATTCGGACCGCTTGCGGATACGTGCCAACGGTTCTTGAGCAAAGGCCGTCAGGTTT
>Ga0105240_10015490_pt1 | contig 10364 bp, 10 predicted proteins | sample KBSC54metaG_FD_80426 | JGI IMG/M metagenome (GOLD analysis project Ga0105240, IMG submission 80426) | Corn rhizosphere microbial communities from Kellogg Biological Station, Michigan, USA - KBS C5-4 metaG | ecosystem: Host-associated > Plants > Roots > Rhizosphere > Soil | place: Michigan, USA... | reverse complement strand
CGGGTAGTGGCCGGCGCCTTCGACGAGCAGCGCCTCGCCGCGCAGCCGCTCGGCGACGAATTTCGCCTCACCGCTCGGGTCTTTGAAGTCGGGATCCTTGGCACCCATCACCACGAGAGCCGGCACCTTGACCTGGTCGGCGTAGGGCTCGACCTCGGCGTGCGTGAGCTGCTTGACGAGTGTCTGGAACGCCTTCCAGCGCCCTGGCCGCTTCATGCTTGCGGCCAGCCTGCGCTTGTAGTCGGCGAAGTCGGCGGGCTTGCGGGTCTTGTAAAGGCCCGCGTAGTAGGCAATCCATACCGACGGACCCCACGGCCGCGCCAGAGCGGCTCGCATCAGAGCTTCCATCGCCTTGCTCGACGGCTGGTTGCGGATGAACGCCCCGGTAAGCACGAGACCCGCTACCAGATCGGGGCGCTGGGCCGCCGCGACCACGGCGGCCGCCGACGACATCGAGTTGCCGTACACCAACGCCGGGCCGCCGAGTTGCTCGACAAGCGCGATCAGATCGCTCGCGGCAGCGAAGTCCTCAAACCGGCTGAACGTGGTGTCACTGTCGCCCTGACCCCGAAGGTCCATCGTCGCGACGCGCAACCCCGCCTCGAGCAGCGACGGCACGTTGAAGCGGAAGACCTGCCGCAGGTCACCCATGCCCGGCAGGCAGATGACGAGCGGAGCACCCTCAGGCCCTTGGACGTCGAAGGCCACCCGGCCCTCGCCGCGGTCGAGATAGCGGACGACGGCGCCTGTCGGCGTCCGCCCTGCTTGATCGTTATTCATCGCTGACCGTCCTCTCTAGCGGCTGGCTAATCTCGATGCCCATAAAGCTAATATCCTTAGCCAAGCATTGTCAAGCCTGCCTCAAAGGCAGGCAGTGACAGATCACACAGGGCTCTCGGCTTCGATCAACCGCTGCCTCGGGCGTAAGTTGTGGTCGCCCGTGGGCGGTTCTTGAGCGCTCGGGCCAGCACATCTACCCAGCTGACAGAACAGGCAGGCGGCGATGACCGTTCAAAGCCAGGCGCCGACGTCGGATGAGCCGTCGGCCGGCGGCCGAGTGGGCCGACGAGCTTCGATCGGCGCCCGCACGTTGCGCACCGACCGCTGGTGGTTGCAGCCGGCGATCACGTTCGGCGTGCTGTTCTCGTTCATCGTCTATTCGACGTGGGCCGCGTTCGTCAACGACGACTACTTCTACGAGCCCTACCTCTCGCCGTTCTACTCGCCGTGCCTGGCGACCGGCTGCGGCACGACGCACGGGTCGCACGGCGTGCCCGAGGTCGGCATCTTCGGCCCGTGGTGGGTGATCTCGCCGGCGATCATCATCTTGGTCGTGCCGCTCGGCTTCCGGCTCACCTGCTACTACTACCGCAAGGCCTACTACCGGTCGTTCTGGCTGTCACCGCCCGCGTGTGCGGTGGGCGAGCCGCACGCGAAGTACAGCGGCGAGACCAAGTTCCCGCTGATCCTGCAGAACATTCACCGGTACTTCTTCTACCTCGGGCTCATTCTCAACTGCATCCTCACCTACGACGCGGTCATCGCCTTCCGCAACCACGAGGGGCAGTGGGGTCACGTCGGGCTCGGCACCTTCGTGCTGCTGCTCAACGCAATCTTCTTGTGGGGCTACAGCATCGGCTGCCACTCGTGCCGCAACATCATCGCTGGGCGGCTGAACCACTTCTCGAAGCATCCAATCCGCTACAAGCTGTGGGGCAAGGTCAGCTGGTTCAACCGTTACCACATGCAGTTCGCCTGGGTTTCCCTTATCTGGGTGGCACTTTCCGACGTGTACGTGCGCCTTGCAGCGTCGGGCACGATTCACGGCGGCTGGGTCTGAGACCGGGCTCTTTGAGGTAAGGCTGAGATGAGCGAAATCGAGAGACACTCCTACGACGTCGTCGTCATCGGCGCGGGTGGCGCTGGGTTGCGTGCTGCGATCGGTGCGCACGAGGCGGGCGCTCGCACCGCAGTGGTGTGCAAGTCGTTGCTGGGCAAGGCGCACACCGTCATGGCCGAGGGTGGCATCGCCGCCGCCATGGGCAACGTCTGGGCCGAGGACAACTGGCAGGTGCACTTCCGCGACACCATGCGCGGCGGCAAGATGCTCAACCACTGGCGCATGGCCCAGCTGCACGCACAGGAGGCGCCCGACCGGGTCTGGGAACTCGAGTCGTGGGGTGCGCTGTTCGACCGCACCAAAGAAGGCAAGATCTCGCAGCGCGACTTCGGCGGCCACCGCTACGCCCGGCTCGCCCACGTCGGTGACCGCACCGGCCTGGAGATGATCCGCACGCTGCAGCAGCGCGCGGTCGCCATTGGCATCGACGTCTTCATGGAATGCACGATTACCGAGCTCTTCAAGGACGGCGACCGGATCTCGGGTGCGTTCGGCTACTGGCGCGAGTCCGGCCGGTTCATCGCGTTCGAGGCGCCGGCCGTCATCCTCGCGACAGGCGGCATCGGCAAGTCGTTCAAGGTGACCTCGAACTCGTGGGAGTACACCGGAGACGGCCACGCGCTCGCGATGGAGGCCGGTGCGCCGCTGGTCAACATGGAGTTCGTGCAGTTCCACCCCACCGGCATGGTGTGGCCGCCGTCCGTGCGCGGCATTCTCGTCACCGAGTCGGTGCGTGGGGACGGCGGTGTGCTGCGAAACTCCGAGGGCAAGCGGTTCATGTTCGACTACATCCCGGAGTTCTTCAAGGCGGAGACCGCTGACACGGAAGAAGAAGCCGACCGCTGGTACGACGACCACGTCAACAACCGGCGCCCGCCCGAGCTGTTGCCTCGCGACGAAGTTGCCCGCGCGATCAACTCCGAGGTGAAGGCAGGGCGCGGTACTCCGCACGGCGGCGTGTATCTCGACATCGCCTCGCGCCGCTCGGCCGAGTTCATTCAGAAGCGGCTGCCGTCGATGTACCACCAGTTCAAGGAACTGGCCGACGTCGACATCACCAAGGAGCCGATGGAGATCGGCCCGACCTGCCATTACGTGATGGGCGGCGTCGAGGTCGACCCCGACACCCAGATGTCGAAGGTGCCAGGGCTCTATGCGGCCGGCGAGGTGGCCGGCGGCATGCACGGCGCCAACCGGCTCGGCGGTAACTCCCTCGGTGACCTGCTGGTCTTCGGCAAGAGAGCAGGCGAGGACGCCGCGGCCTATGCGGCGCGGGTTGTGTCGTCGCGACCGAAGATTGCCGACGAATCCGTTACGGCTGCTGAGAAATCCGCCCTGGCGCCGTTCGAGCGCGAGGGCGGCGAGAACCCCTACACCGTGCAGCGCGATCTGCAGGAGACGATGCACAACCTCGTCGGCATCATCCGCACGGCCGACGAAGTGACGCAGGCGCTCTCGCGCATTGAAGAGTTCAAGGGCCGGGTGGCGAACCTCTCGGTCGAGGGGCACCGGCAGTACAACCCCGGCTGGCACCTGTCGATCGATCTGAAGAACATGCTGCTGGTTTCCGAGTGCATCGCGCGCGCCGCGCTCGACCGCAAGGAAAGTCGCGGCGGCCACACCCGCGACGACTACCCGGCCACCGACCCGTCATGGGGCAAGGTCAACGTGTTGTGCCGGCTCAACGACGCGCGCACCGGCGTGGAAGTCTTCCATCAGGACCTCCCCGAGATGCCCGACGACCTGAAGCAACTGTTCGACGACGGAGGCCACTGACATGGGCTACGACCTCAAGATGCGCGTCTGGCGCGGAGACGAGAACGGTGGCGAACTCGTCGACTTCACCGTGCCGGTCGAGGAGGGCGAGGTCGTCCTTGACGCGATTCACCGGTTGCAGGCGACGCAGGCCGGCGACCTCGCCGTCCGCTGGAATTGCAAGGCCGGCAAGTGCGGTTCGTGCAGCGCCGAGATCAACGGCCGGCCGCGGCTGATGTGCATGACGCGCCTCTCGGTGTTCGACCCTGCCGAGACGGTGACCGTGACGCCCGTGCGCACGTTCCCCGTCATCCGTGACCTGGTCACCGATGTGTCGTTCAACTACGAAAAGGCCAAGCAGGTACCGGCTTTCTCCCCGCCCGCCGACCTGAAGCCGGGCGAGTACCGCATGGCGCAGGTCGACGTCGAGCGGTCGCAGGAGTTCCGCAAGTGCATCGAGTGCTTCCTGTGCCAGAACGTCTGCCACGTCATCCGTGACCATGACGAGAACAAGCCGGCGTTCGCCGGGCCGCGGTTCTTCATCCGGTACGCCGAACTCGACATGCACCCGCTCGACACCGTCGACCGCAAGGACATGCTGCGCGAGGAGCAGGGCCTCGGCTTCTGCAACATCACCAAGTGCTGCACCGAGGTGTGCCCCGAGCACATCAAGATCACCGACAACGCGATCATCCCGATGAAGGAGCGCGTCGTCGACGTGAAGTTCGACCCCTGGACCAAGTTCACCCGCCGCCGCAAGAGCCCCGAGCAACCCCGCACCCCAGCGAACCCCTCCACCGGCGAAGTCGATCACGCTCAGGGCGCGTAGACCCCCTGAGCGGGGCGCGCACGCCTAGCTCGGGGGGTCTACGCCTCGCTCGGGGCGGAATCCAACCCGAATCGAGCCGGGCGGGCAACCGACATCAGGCCCGAGGCGTCAAAGGCGCATGCGCAAGCGACCTGGTGGTCGAGGCGCCGATCGAACCGAAGCTGGTCTATCTGATGGGCGGCCCGGTCTCCGATTGGCGGCAGCCGCTGGACGACGTGGCCGTCGTGCGCGCGCGTTCAGGCACGCCAACGGACGTCGACGGGCTGATCTCGATTAAGCAGGACGGCGAGGAGTGGCCGCCGTACTGGACGCCGGGGCGCTACCCGCTCTTCTTGCTTCCCGTGAGCAACCGGATGTCAAAGCCAGCGGATGGCCGGTTCGGAATGTTCGCGATTCAGCGCGGCAAGGCGGTTCGGTACTGCCCGAACGTCGACGACCCGCAGCATCCATTCGTCGCTCCGGGGCCGGCACCCTCGCTCGCCCAGCTGGTCGCTCTCATCCCTGACCCGCTGCCTGCTCGGCCATAAGCCGCGCCCGCAGCCGCGGGAGTCGGGCCACGAACATCTCGAGGCTGGCACGATTCTGTGCGGCGTGGCCGGCGGTGACCAGGTTCTGCATGCCGGGGTCTCCGGCCGCCGCACCGGCGAAGATGCTCTCCACCGCCGACCCGAACGTCGGCGCGATCACGTCAAGAATCGCGGACGCCGAAAACCCGTACGTGTCGGCGAGCAATTGCAGCCGACGCACCAGTTCGGCGTCGGGGTGATGCGCCTCGTTTCCCCAGCAGGGCAAGAAGTTCCACGCCATGAAGGCCAGATCGTCGAGGGGCGTGCCGGGCCCGGCGACGTCCCAATCGATCACGCACCGCAGCAAGGGCTCGCCGGCTGCCGAGAAGCCGACGACCACGTTGTAGGGCGAAACGTCATGGTGGCAGATGATTTCTCCCTCGGCCAGCACACGGTTGCCGAACCGCCACTGCATCGGGTCGGTCGGCCGAAAATCAGCAACCGCCACATGAAACCGCTTGAGCCACCCCGCCGCTTGCACGAGCAACGAATCCGCCCAGACCCATGACGGCCACGGGTCGTGCGCATCGGCGGTATCGCCCGGCACGAATTCGAGAATCTCGCGGCTTGCATCGTCAATCCCCAGCACCCGCGGGATGGCATCGAGCCCGCCCGCTTTCAGATGAGCCAGCAACGCGTGAACAGCGGGCGTCCAAGGGCCGGTCGGCCGTCGCACGGTAGAACCGACCCGAGTAGCTCCCCCGACATTTCCGCCGGGCAGCTGCACTTCGCCGTCCGCGCTCGAAAGTTCGAGCATCAACCCGGCCAGCTTCTCGACGATGGGTAGATCGGGTGTCAGCCAATCGACCCCATGCAGTTCGTCGAGCGTGAGCCAGCGAAGCGCGGCGTGCTCGCGACACTCGGCTACGCCGCCGGCGATTGTCGCGAGCCAGACACGCATCACCGCGGTGTCGTTGATGGGCCAGTCGCGGCCGACCCGTCGTCCAAGATGGAGGTCGACTCCGAGTTCTTCGCGGCATTCGCGAATCAGCGCCGCCTCGTCGGACTCCCCCGCGTCGACCTTGCCGCCGGGCAATTCCCACTTTCCGGCAAGCGCCGGCGGATGCGTGCGCTGGGCCGCGAGCAGGCGGTCGCCGTCGAGAATGGCCGCTCCGACGACGACCTGCTTCGCGTTCATCGCGGCCACTTTGCCAGACCCCTTGACGCCGCGCGCACTCGGAGCAGACGGTGGACGCATGGCGGAGATCCTTGATTCGGACGGCGTGCGGTCGGCGTTATCGCAACTGCAGGGGTGGTCGGGCGACGAGAAACAGATCAGCCGCAGCGTGAAGGCGCCGACCTTCGCGGATGGCATCCGGCTGGTCGACGCAGTGGCGAAGGTGGCGGACGAGATGGACCACCACCCCGACATCGACATCAGGTGGACCACGATCACCTTCACCTGCGCGACGCACTCCAAGGGAGGAGTGACGGACGCCGACATCACGCTCGCCCACCGGATCGACGAACTCGCGGCCGCGGTCGGCTAAAACCGCGTGGGGCCTGCGCGCCAGTCTCGCTAATCTGGTGCCTTCATCGAAGGGGAGGCACCGTCCGTGGCGCCCGTCATCCGCGTCGAGAACGTGGTCAAGGAATTCCGCAAGACGCGCCGCCAGGAGGGCGCGTTCGGCGGCGTCCGCACTCTTTTTACCCGGCAATACGACACGGTGCTCGCCGTCGACGGCGTGAGCTTCGGCATCGAGCCCGGCGAGCTGGTGGGTTACATCGGCCCGAACGGCGCGGGCAAGAGCACGACGATCAAGATGATGACCGGCATCCTCGTGCCGACCTCGGGCACCGTCGAGGTGGCCGGCGTCGTGCCCTGGCGCGACCGCGAGCGCAACGCGATGCAGATCGGGGTCGTCTTCGGCCAGCGCACCCAGCTTTGGTGGGATCTGCCGCTCATCGAGTCGTTCAAGTTGATCGGCAAGCTGTACCGCGTTCCGCAACCAACGTATGAGCGCAATCTCGAGCGGTTCGTCGAAATCCTCGACATGGCTGAGTTTCTCGACCGGCCGGTGCGCCAGCTGAGTCTCGGGCAACGCATGCGCGGCGACCTCGCGGCGTCCATGCTTTACGAACCGCGCATTCTCTACCTCGACGAACCGACGATCGGGCTCGACGTCGTGGCGAAGGAGAGCATGCGCACGTTCATCGAGGAGATGAACCGCGATTCCGGCACGACGATCGTGCTCACCACACATGATTTGGCGGACGTCGAACGGCTGTGCAGTCGCATCATCCTGATCGACCACGGGCACGTGCTTTACGACGGCAGCGTCGAACCGCTGAAAGCAAAGTACGCACCCCACCGGGTGCTGGTCGTGAAGCTCGCCGCCGACGACACCGGCCGCGTGCCGGTCATCGACCCGAGCCATGTCAGGGGCGCCGAGATCGCCGAGCAGGAGAACGGCGTGGCACGCATTCGGTTCGTCGCGAGCGAGACTCCGGTGCACGACCTCATCGCGGCAGTAAATGCGCGCTACCCGGTGGCCGACCTGTCGATCGTCGAGCCCGACCTCGAGGGCGTCGTTCGGCAGATCTACGGCGAGCGGGTTCCGGTCGGATGACGACGCTCACCGCGCCGCCGGCCGGGGTGCCGACCGAGCACACGCTCGGCCGCAACCTGCCCGCCTACCGGCAGATCATGAGAAGCAGGCTGAAGACCGCGGCGACCTATCGGCAGAACGTGTTCTTTCTCCTGGCCATCGTCGTCGTCCAAATCTTCATCCTGCGCAAGGTATGGAGCGCGCTCTATCAGGGCCAGCACACCGTCGACGGGTTAACGCTGCATGCGATGCTCGTCTACCTCACCATCGCGAATCTGCAGAACTGGGTGTTCCAGGATCCGACGATAAGCATGTACATGTACGACCGCATCCGCGAGGGCCAGGTGGCGTTCGACCTCGTGCGGCCGGCCGGGTTCGTGCCGCAGATGTTCGCCCACCTCGCGGGTTCGAGTTTCGCAACGATGCTGTTCGCCTTGTGCGCGTTGCCATTGGTCGCCTTAGCGGGCACGCTCGGCGCGCCGGCGTCCGGCTCTGCGTTTTTGCTTTACCTGCTCAGTTTTGTAGGTGGCTATGTCATCACCGCACTGCTGACGCTGATCGTCGGCATGGTCGCGTTCTGGACGATGGAGATCTCCGGCTTGACGATGCTTTACTACCTCGTCAACCAGTTCTTTGCCGGCGCTCTGGTGCCGATCACGTTGTTTCCCGGCGCTTTGCGGGTGCTGGCGAACCTGCTTCCGTTCCAAGCCACCACGTATGCGCCGGTGAGCATCTACGTGGGTCGGCTGACGGGTGCCGACGCGTGGCGGGCGATCGGCGTCCAGGTCGTATGGGTCGTACTGCTTACCCTCTGCGCAACTGCGATGTGGCGGCGCGCGTTACACCGCGTCGTCGTGCAGGGCGGGTGATTTGCCCGTGAGCAGCATGCGCGTCGCCTGGGAACTGGAGAAGGCTTCGTTTCGCGGACAGCTCGAGTACCGGCTGAACTTCGTGGTGCTCACGGTGATGGGCATCGCCTACCAGAGCAGCGGAATAGCCTTCATTTGGGTCGTGCTACACAAGTTTCACTCGATCGCAGGCTGGACCTTCCCAGACCTTGCATTCCTCTACGCGTTGCGCCTACTTGCACACGCCGCCTGGCTCGTGCCGTTCAACCAGGTCGACATGCTCGGCTACACCATCCGGGAGGGCAAGTTCGATCGCTTCCTGGTGCGGCCGCTTAACCCGCTCGTGCAGGTGATGACGAATCGGTTCCAGATGAACGTCGTCGGCGACGTCGTCACTGCGGCGACGTTGTTCGGCATCGCCGCAAGCATCGCGGACGTCGACTTCTCGCCGGTGCATCTGCTCTATCTGGTCTTGACAGTCATCGGCGGCGGTTTGGCCGAAGGCGCCGTGATCCTGGCCATCGCGTCGCTGAACTTCCGGTTCCTGCAGACCTGGGCCGCGCAGTATCTCGTCGACAACATCTACCTGATGTTCGGCTCGTATCCGCTCAAGGTCTTCGGCGCGACTACAAGCTGGATCTTGACGTGGGTGCTGCCCGTCGCCTTCGTCGCCTACATCCCGTCGAGCGTGTTGCTCGGCCGCGCCGGGGGTCTGCACGTATCGCCGGTGATCGCCTGGGGGGCGCCGGCGGTCGGCGCGGTGTGGTTCTACTGCGCCTACCGCATCTGGCGGTGGCAACTGCGCAGCTACCAAAGCTCCGGACACTGACTCATCAGCAGCACCGCTATCGTTGGCGGGTGGCTGATCGGCGATTGACGCAACTCGCGCCGCGCTCGCTCGACGAGCCTGCAGCAAGCCGGCTGCCGATCGACACCCCACACCGCGACGAGATTCTCCGGCGGCACGCCATCGCGGTCGCTTCGGAGGAAGCCGGCTACCTCGATCCGGCTTCGGGCCTGTTCGTGTTGACAGCGGCTTTCTTGGCTGCGCGCGGCTACTGCTGCGAGCGCGGCTGCCGGCATTGCCCGTACCTTCACGAGTCGAGCGAGGTGTGATGACGCGCGCCTGGATGAGTTGGTCGAGCGGAAAGGACAGCACGCTCGCGCTGCAGCATGCCAGGGCCGGCGGCGACGTCGATGTCGTCGGCCTGCTGACGACGGTCAACTCGTCCGCCAACCGCGTAGCAATGCACGCCGTGCGCCGGAGTTTGCTCGAGGAACAGGCGGCTTCGCTCGGGCTTCCGCTTCACGTGGTGGAGCTACCGTGGCCGTGCTCGAATGAAGAGTACGAAGAACGGATGGGCCGTGCGGTGTCGACGGCCGTCGCCGATGGGGTCACTCAGATCGTGTTTGGCGACTTATTTCTCGAAGACATCCGCAGCTATCGCGAATCCCGGCTGGCCGGTACTGGCGTCGCGCCGCTGTTTCCCCTCTGGGGGAGACCGACACGCTCACTCGCCTACGAAATGGTCGACGTCGGCGTCCGCGCAGTCGTCACGTGTGTCGATCCGGCGCAGGCTCCGCCCAGCCTTGCCGGGAAGTGGTTCGACGCCGAGTTCATCGAGGCTTTGCCGGCGTCCGTCGACCCATGCGGCGAGAACGGCGAGTTCCACACCTTCGTCGTCGACGGTCCGGGCTTCAGATACCCGCTCGATGTGGTCGTGGGTGACATCGTCGAGCGCGACGGCTTCGTGTTCGCGGACGTGCTACAGCGCGCGCACCTGGCGAGCCAGATCGGGCCGAAGGGGCATGACGCTCGGGTGCAGAATCCCCGCTAACGCCTCGACCCCGTCGACCAGCCGTGGCCCGGGGCGCACGATGATCCAGTCAGCGTCGACCGCCCAGACCGGCACGTCG
>Ga0105240_10015489_pt1 | contig 10365 bp, 4 predicted proteins | sample KBSC54metaG_FD_80426 | JGI IMG/M metagenome (GOLD analysis project Ga0105240, IMG submission 80426) | Corn rhizosphere microbial communities from Kellogg Biological Station, Michigan, USA - KBS C5-4 metaG | ecosystem: Host-associated > Plants > Roots > Rhizosphere > Soil | place: Michigan, USA... | reverse complement strand
TTGGAGCGTCGCTCGCGCTTGCGCTGCTGGCACAGGGCTACGAGGTGCATGTCGCCTACGCAAGCTCCGTGCGGAGTGCAGCGGAGCTCGCGCGGCTTGCGGGCGCGCACGAGCCGCGCCTGCACATGACCCAGACCGACCTGCGCGACTCCGGTGCGGTGCGCTCGCTCGCAGAGGCACTCGCCGCCGCGGGGCGTCCGCTGGCCGGACTGGCGCTGAGCGCGGCGCCGCCGCCCCTGGCCATGAGCTTGACTTTCGACTCCGCACCGGATTTGGCCGGCTACGTCGCCATGAGCCTTCAGCTCTTCGCGGCCCCGCTGGGAGCGCTCCTGCCTCTGCTCGACGCGCAGCGCGGTTGGGTCTTGCTCTGCTCCTCGACGGCGCTCGTCCGTCCCCCGCGAGACTGGCCTCACTACGTGAGCGCCAAGGCAGCCGTCGAGGGCCTGGCCGGATGGGTCGCCACGACACAGCCGACCCTGCGAACCGTCGTCGTGCGTGCGCCGAAGATGCGCACCGCCATGACGGCGACTCCGAGCGGGACGATCGGCGCGGTGTCGGCCGACGCAGTGGCGGCGTGGACCGCCGAGCGGCTCGCCGAGGGGGCGCTCGAGCCCGGCCTGACGACGCTCGAGCCGGCGGTGGGACTCCCATGAGCGCGGACTCTCTCTGGGCTGAGCTGACCGCGTTCAGCGACACCTACACCTGCTACAGCGCCGCTGTCGCGAGCTGGGCCGGGCTTGGCCTGCAAGATTGGTCCTGCGTCGTCAACCCCGGTCTCACGCTGACCGTCCTGGAGGCCGGGGATGGACTGTTCGGCTTCGCCCACTTCCCGCCGCGCCTGCGCGCGGAGCTCGGTCTGGTGCGCGTCGACTTCCAGGGGCAAGCGAGCGAAGCGATGGACGGTGTGCTGGATGAGCTCGCGCGCAGCGGACGCGTGATCGTCGCCGGCGACGGCTTTTGCTTGCCCTGGCACGTCGCCCATGGCAAGCGTCACGTCCCTCACTGGTACGTGCTGAGCGGGACGCCCGACCGCATCGAGGTAGTCGACCCGTTCGCGTGTCGCAACGAGCTGGGCGCACAGCGCTCCAGCCGCCTCCCCATCGCCCGCGAGCAGCTGGCACAGTCGTTGCCCGCGCTACCTGGCGACGAACCGGTGTTCGAGCTGCGCGAGCGGCTGGCGTTGGGCGACGATTGCGGTGCGCGCGGGCCGGGTGCCTGCCAGTGGTTCGTGCACGGCGAGGTCACGCAGACGCGAGCTCCAAACGGAGCCGATGGCGCCGACGGAGTGCTCGTCCTGGCCCACGCCATGCGCACGCGCGCCCAGAGCCCCGACGCCTACCTGCAGGCGGACGACATCTGGTCGATCGCGCGCCATCGAGCGTTCCTGGCCCAATACGTGGCGACGGTCGCGCAGCGAACCGCCGACCAGGCGCTGCTGGCGTGGTCGCGAGAGCAAGTTGAGCCGCTCGCCAAGCGTTGGAGCCACATGGCCCCACTACTGATGCAGGCAAGGCTGTCGCTCGGCGTCGGACGCGCGGTCTCCGGCAGCGTGGCCGACACGCTCGAAGATCTAGCCGACCGCGAGCGGGCCGCCGCTCAAACGTGCCCGTCGCCTGAGTGGGGGGTTCGGCCCGTGGGGGCGCAGAGGGGTGGGGGGTCGGCGTGACCATGCCCGAGGGCGCCCTCTCCATGGATCCCGCCGGCAGCGAGCTGACAGGCTTCCGACTCTCTCCGCAGCAGGAACAGTTGCTTGCGTCCGGCAGGCCAGCCGAAGCGACCCAGTGCGCGGTGCTGCTCGACGGGCCGATCGATGCCAGCAGGCTGCGAGAGGCACTGGACGACGTCGTGGGCCGGCACGAGATCCTGCGCACGACGTTCGTTCAACCCCCCGGCATGCTCGCCTGCCAGCAGGTGATCGGCGCCGAGTCCGGGCGCGCTTGGTCGCTGACGCAAGAGCCGAGCGCGGTCACGCCGATCGCCGACGCGGCGGCGCTCGAGGAGCTGATGAGGCGCGAGGCGCAGCAAGAGGTCGACCTTTCGCAGGGTCCGCCGGTGAGGGCTCTGCTGGCAGGCGGCCAGGAGGCCCAGGCGCTGCTCCTGCTGAGCGTGTGGGGGGGCTGTGCCGACGCGACCTCGCTGCTTGCGATCGTGCACCAGCTGTGCGCGGCCTATCGGGGTGCCGCGGCCCTGATCGGCGAGCCGGTGCAGTACGCCGACTACGCCGAGTGGCGCCACGAGCTGATCGCGGGCGAGGAGGCACAGGAGGGCCGCAGGCACTGGCGCGAAGAGACATCTGCTCGATCCGCCCAGCCAAGGATCCTGTTCTTGCAGGCCGAAACTCAGGAGCGCGCACAACCGGCGATCGTGCCGGTCGACCTGAAGGCGGTCGAGCTTGGCGATCTGCAAAGCGCGGCTGTAAGCGCCGGCGCCGGCGCCGCGGTCATCCTCGAGGCCGCGTGGCATGTGTTGCTGGCGCGACTGTCCGGTGCCGGCGAGCTGGCCCTGGCTGGCTGGTGCGACGGTCGAGCGCAGCCCGACCTGGCTGGGGCGATCGGCGCCTACGAGCAGCCGACCCCGATCCGCTCGCGCACGGCGCAGACGACCACCTTCGCGGAGGTCGTCGACCAGGTGAGACGCTCGCGCGCTTTAGCCGCGCGCTACCAGGACTGCGCGGACGCGGACGATCTCGCCGCCCTCGCCGATCAGGCCTGCGCCGGATGGACGTTTCATGCCGTGGGTCCGCTGCCGGCACCCGCGCGCAGGCTGCTGGCGCTGCGCCCGGCCAGCGGCGGGACGCGGTTGCTCCTCGCGCTGCGTGTCGAGGGCAGCGAGCTCACGGGCCAACTGCAATACGACGCAGCGGCGGTGCCCAGCGAGGACGCACGCGAGCTTGCCGCCCGCTTCCAGACGATCCTGCGCAGCGCGCTGGCGGACCCGTCGGCGCCCGTGGCGCATCTGGCGATAATGGACCCAGACGAGCGAGATCGACTGGTGTCGACGGCCGGGGCCGCAAGCGTCGCGCAACCGCCATCGCTCCTGCACGAGCTGATCGAGCGCCACGCGCAACGGACACCGAAGCGGCTCGCGGTGATCGGCCCCTCGACGTCGCTCACCTATGCCGAGCTCGATGAGGCCGCAAACCGCCTTGCCAACCACCTGCATCTGAGCAGCCCCGTGCGCGGTGAGGCCGTGGGCCTTTGCATGGAGCGCACGCCGGCGATGATCGTCGCCCTGATGGCGATCCTCAAGGCCGGCGGCTCATATCTCCCGCTCAACTTCGAGCATCCCCCTGCCCGCATCCGCGGCCAGCTGCTCGACGCCAAAGTGCGAGTGCTGATAACCGAACAGCACGTGCTCGCCCAGCTGCCGTCGCTCGATGCGACCGCTGTGTGCGTCGACCGCGACGCACACGAGATAGCCGCCCGGCCCGCGCAGCGCCCCGAGCTGGAGGTGGGCCTGCGGGACCTCGCCTACGTGATGTACACGTCGGGCTCGACCGGGACGCCGAAGGGCGTGGCCGTCACCCATGGCAACATCGCGAGCTATGCGATCTCGATCGCCTCACGGCTCTCGCCAAGCGAGCGCCCGGCCGAGCTCGTGTACGGGGTCGTGTCGGCGATCAGCACCGACCTTGGGAACACCTCGATCTTCGCTCCGCTCGTGTCTGGCGGCTGCGTGCGGCTGATCGGCGCAGCGGCCTCGATGGACGGCGAGCTGATGGCCGAGGAGCTTGCGGGGGAGCGCTTGGACGTGCTGAAGATCGCGCCCTCCCACCTTCAAGCGCTGCTGGCCGCGGACGTTGCCGATGCGCTGCCCACGCAGTGGCTGATCGTCGGTGGCGAGGCGCTCACGTGGGAGCTCGTCGAGCGGATCCGCTCTCTCTCGCCGGGCTGTCGCATCCTCAACCATTACGGTCCGACCGAGACGACCGTTGGATGCGCCACCTACGCCGTGGACCCGCAGCGGCGCGAGGACTCGGCCACCGTACCGATCGGGTTCCCGCTCGCCGGCATAAGGGCGCATGTGCTCGACGGACGGATGGAGCCCGTGCCGGCCGGCGTCCCGGGCGAGCTGTGTGTCGCCGGAGCGGGGGTGGCCAGCGGCTATCTTGGCGACGCAGAGCAAAGCGGCGGCGGCTTTACGCAGGATCCCTTCGCGCCGGGCTCAGACGCCGGTCGGATGTATCGCACGGGCGATCGGGTGAGACGGCTGCGGGACGGCGCGATCGAGTTCCTCGGCCGGCTCGACGACCAGTTGAAGATCCGCGGCTTCAGGATCGAGCCCGGCGAGGTCGAGACGGCGCTGCTCGCCCATAGCTCGATCAGGCAGGCCGCGATCTGCGCCGAGGAGGACCACACCGGCGGGCGGCGCCTGGTCGCCTACGCCGTCTGCGCCGAGCAGCCGGCCGTGCAGGAGCTGCGCGCCTTCCTTGCCGCGAGGCTGCCCGATCACATGATCCCGGCGACGTTCAGGATGGTCGAGTCCCTGCCGCTGAGCGCCAGTGGGAAGGTCGACCGCGGGGCGCTGGCGGGCATGGCCGAGTTGCAGGCCCAGCGCGAGGCCGAGTACGTCGCTCCCCGAGACGCCGTCGAGCGGCAGATCGCCGAGATCTGGGGTGAGCTGCTCGGAGTCGAACGGGTCGGCGCCTTCGACGACTTCTTTGCCCTGGGCGGCCACTCTCTGCTGGCAACTCAGGCGACGATGAGGATCCGCCGCGCATACGGCGAGGTCCCGTTGCGGGCGTTGCTGGCCGCCCCGACGGTCGCCGCTCTCGCAGACGTCGTTCGCGAGCAGGTGGACGCGGGCGCCGCTGTCGGATGACCGAGGGTCAACCGCTCTCGTCAGCCAAGCGCATCCTGCTGCAACGCGCGCTCGAGCGCCAGCGCGAAACCGCTCGCTCGCGGGTGAGGATCTCGCGAAGGGACCCGGACCGCCCAGCCCCGCTGTCATTCGCCCAGCAGCGGATGTGGTTCCTGGAGCAGTGGCAGCCCGGATCGCCCACCTTCAACGGTGCCCGCGCCGTGCGCCTGCGAGGTTTCCTCGACCCGGAGGCGCTGGAGCGCTCGCTGCGCATTGTAATCGAGCGCCACGAGAGCCTGCGCACCGTCGTCGTGCCCGGTCCAAAGCCCGTACAGGCACTGCTCGACGCCGGCTCGTTCGAGCTGTCGATCCTGCCCCGCCCCGCCTCGCTCTCCGAGCATGAGCTCGAGCTGCTGCTACGCGAGCTTTCGCGCAAGCCGTTCGATCTCACAAGCGATCTGATGCTGCGTGCCACGCTCCTTGCGCTGGGCCCTGAGGAGCACGTGCTGCTGCTGGGCATGCACCACATCGCCGCCGACGCCCACTCCGACGCCGTCCTGTTCAAGGAGCTGTCGGAGCTCTACGACGCCGAGCGCAACGGCCGCATGGCCGATTTGCCCGCGCTTCCCATCCAATACGCGGACTATGCGGCGTGGCAGCGCGAGCGTCTTGCGGGAGAGGCGCTGGAGGCGCTGCGCTCCTACTGGGCGCAGACGCTCGAGGGCGTGCCCGAGTTGCTGCGACTGCCCACAGACCGTCCCCGGCCGGCGGTGCACGGCCAGGAGGGCACGCAGCACAGGTTCGTGCTCGAGCGAGGCCTCGCGGAGGATCTCACCGAGATCGGGCGCGGCGAGGGGGCGACGTTCTTCATGACGATGCTGGGCGCATTCGCGACGCTGCTGTATCGGCTCACCGACGAGCACGACATCGTGATCGGCAGCCCCATCGCCAACCGCAACGACCTGGAGCTGCACGACCTGATCGGCTTCTTCACCAACACGATCGCGTTGCGCATCCAGCTGGGCGGCAATCCCTCCTTCCGGGAGGTAGTGCGACGCGCCCGCGTCGCGGCGCTCGGCGCCTACGCTCACCAGGAGCTGCCCTTCGAGCAGGTCGTCATGGCGGTGGCACCCCGACGCGATCCGGGCTACAACCCGCTGTTTCAGGTCAACTTCCGGGCACAGGCCGACGAGCGACCCGTACTCGCCTTGAGCGGGCTCGACGTCGAGCCGATCCCCGTGGACATCGGCTTCTCTCGCTTCGATCTGTCACTCGAGCTCGAGAGGACCCGCAGCGCGCTGCGAGGCTTCTTCGAGTTCGACAGTGGCCTGTTCGACGCGGCCTCGATCGTCGGCTTCGAGGAGAGCCTGCGCGCGTTGCTCGAGAAGGTGGTGGGAAACCCCGACCTGCCGATCCTCGCGCTCCTGCCCGGATCGCGCAAGCCCGCCGGACACTCGATACGGCGTCGATCGGGGCGCTGACCGCCTCGCGCAGCGTTTCGCTACATGGAAGTTTCGCGTCCTGCCGCGGGTTAAACAGACGACTCGGAGACGACAAGCGCCTTGAGTGGCCAAACAGGGGAACAGGACCGTGGACAGCTTTCAAATCTCTCCCCAGCAGGAGCGCATATTCGCCGCCGAAGCGGATGGGCCGGCAGCCCGCAGTCAAGCGATCCTCGCGATCTACGGCGCCTTCGACCCATCCAGAATCGCCGACGCGCTGCGACTGGCGGCAAGCCGGCACGAGAGCCTGCGCACAACCTTCGAGCGCAGACCCGGACTGACCTTCCCGCTGCAGGCCGTCCAGCCGTCGCTCGAGCCACACATCGAGACCCACGACGTCCGTGGCGCGGACCCCGGCAAGCGCGCCGAGCGACTGGAGCAGCTCGTGCGCTCGGAGCTCGACGCGCCGCTCGACCTCGAGCGCGGCCCGCTCGTCAGAGCCGCCTTCCTCCTCGAAGACCAAGACGCCGCCAAGCTGATCGTCACGCTGCCGGCTCTTTGCGCCGACGAGACCTCCGCCTCGTTGCTGCTACGCGAGCTCTCCGCTACCCTGGCCGGCGCCGCGGTCGCCGAGGACCCGCTCCAGTACGCGGACTTCTCAGCTTGGCAGCACGATCTGGCCAACTCGGACAGCGAGGAGGCCCGAGCCGCGCGCGCATGGTGGCGGCAGCTCGGCCCGCTTGCCTCGCCCGCGCTTCCGTTCACGAGCGCTCGGAGCAGCGCTGCCCGCGAGCAGATCGAGATCGAGATCGACGGCGCTCTGGCACAGGCGCTCGCGGCACTCGCCGAGCGCTACGGGACGACCGCCTGCGCGCTCGCGCAGGCCGCCTGGCACGCGGTTCTCGGACGGTTCGGCGCCGAGGACGAGACGACGGTCGCCTTCGTCGCCGGCGAACGTCGTCACGCCGACTTGGAGGGCGCGCTCGGCGCGTTTGCGCGTCCTGTGCCGATCAAGGCTGAGGTGGAGGGGACTCGCTCGCTGCCTGAGGTTCTTGCCGCGCTCGAGAAGGCGCGCAGCGAGGCGCTCGTCAGGCAGGACTACGCTCCCGCTGACGCTCTTGGCGCCGTGGAGATCGGGTTCGTCGAGTACCCCTCGCAGTTGCACCAGTCCGAGGGCGTACGCCTGGAGGTCGAGCGGATGGTGCGCTGCGACCCGCAGCTGCCGCTGGCGGCGATATGCGGCATCGACGGCAACCGGCTGAGGCTGAGCATCGCGTTCGACCCTGCACGCCACCGGCGCGAGACTGTCAACGCCTTGGCCGAGGGGCTCGAGCTGATGCTGCGAGCTGCGACTGAGAATCCAAGCGTGGCGCTCGCCGAGGTGGAGCTACTGAGCGACGAGGAACGCGCGCGAGTGCTGGACCGGTTCAACGACACGGCCGCAAGCGCTGCGGGTGAGCGCGTGCACGAGCTGATCGCGCGCTGGGCGCGCTCGGCGGCGGATCGCCACGCTGTAGTCGACGAGCACGGCACGATCACCTATGCCGAGCTGGACACACGGGCCAACCAGCTCGCCCAGCGACTGCGCTCATGCGGGGTGGGACCCGACGTCGCCGTCGGGCTGTGCACGGATCGCTCGATCGAGATGGTCATCGGCCTGCTCGGCATTCTCAAGGCCGGCGGAGCGTACGTCCCGCTTCACTACGAGCATCCACCCGCGCGGCTGAGCCACCAGCTACAGGCGGCCGGCGCAAAGGTGCTCGTAACCCAGGAGCGCCTGCTCGACAGGCTGAGCCGGTTCGCGGGTCAGGTCGTGTGCTTGGACCGCGACCGGGCAGCTCTGGAGAGCGAGCCGTCCGATGCTCCAGCGAGCGATGCCTCACACGAAAGCCTCGCGTATGTCATCTACACATCCGGCTCGACCGGCACTCCCAAGGGAGTCGCGGTCACCCACGGCAACCTCGTCAACTACGTCGAATACATCACAGGGCGCTTGAACGCCGACCTCGAGCCGCTGTCGTTTGCGCTCGTCACGTCGATCTCTACCGACCTCGGCAACACCTCCCTGTTCGGTGCGCTCTGCTCCGGCGGCACGCTCGTCCTGGTCAGCCCGGACACGGCAGCCGACCCGGGAGCGTTCGCGCGCGTCATGCATTCGAGCGCGGTCGACGTGCTGAAGATCGCCCCCTCGCACATCGGCGCCCTGCTCGCGTCCGGCGACCCGCGGGTGCTGCCCCGACGCTGGCTGGTGATCGGCGGCGAGCGGGCCGGCTGGGATCTGATCGAGCGTGTGCGGGCCAGCGCGGGCTGCGAGATCCTCAACCACTACGCCCCGACAGAGACCACGATCGGCTCGTGTACGTTCGAGGTCGGAGAGGGCCCGGGCGAATACGAGCCGGCGTGCGTCCCGATCGGGCGACCGATCGCGGGCACCCGCTGCTATGTGCTCGACGACGGCAGGCGGCCCGTCCCGATCGGCGTACCCGGCAGGCTGTTCATCGCCGGCGCAGGCGTCTCGCGCGGCTACGTGGGAGAGCCGGAGCTGACGGCACAGCGATTCTCGCCCGATCCCTTCGTCGGGCGCGACGAGGTCAGGATGTACGACACGGGCGACCTGGCACGCTGGCTGCCCGACGGCGCGATCGAGTTCCTCGGGCGCCTGGACGAGCAGATCAAGCTGCGCGGCTATCGAGTCGAGCCGGCGGAGATCGAAGCTGCGCTGCGCACACACGAGCAGGTGCGGGAGGCGGTCGTAGCGGTTCAGGCTACGGCCGGCGGCGGTGGGGACCCGCGTCTTCTCGCCTACTGCACGGGCGATGGCGGACTCGACCGCAACCAGTTGCGCGACCACCTCGCGGGCTGGCTGCCCGAGTTCATGCTGCCCAGCGCGATCATGGTCGTCGACGAGATGCCGCGCACCCCGAGCGGGAAGATCGACAGGCTGGCGCTGCCCGATCCCGACCTGGCAGACGCGCAGAGCTGTGAGTACATCGCGCCACGCACACCGATGGAGGAGGCCGTGGCCGCGATCTGGGAGCAGGTCCTCGGCGTGGCGCGCGTCGGGGTGCAGGACGACTTCTTCGCGCTCGGAGGCCACTCCCTGATGGCCACTCAGGTAGTCGCGCAGGTGCGCAGCGACCTCGCCGTCGAACTGCCGCTGCACGCCTTGTTCACCTGTCCGACCGTGGAGAGCCTGGCCGAGGAGATCGTCCGCATGATTGGCGACTCTGAGGGCGACGAGACGGCCCGCCTGATGGCCGAGCTGCAAAGCATGTCCGACGAGGAGGCCGAGCGCCTGCTCGCCCACGATATGTCGCCGGAGGCGGGAGGGCCCTGATGCGAGGAGCCGGGCCGGAGGTTGAGGTTGAGTCGCCAATCGATCTACAGTCCCGAGCGTCGGCGAACGGCACGCACGCTGCTGAACGCGACACGCTGCTGGTGCGCTGGAATCGAACCGCTGCCGCGTACCCAAGGCGGTGCGTACACGAGCTGATCGCCGATCAGGCACGGCGCACTCCGCACGCCGTCGCCGCGCAGTGCGGCGGGGAGCAGCTCAGCTACGGGGATCTCGAAATTCGCGCCAATCGGCTCGCCAACCGGCTCGTGTCTCTCGGCGTCGGGCCGAACGTGCTCGTGGGCATCTGCGTCGAGCGCTCGCTCGACATGCTCGTCGGACTGCTCGGGATCCTCAAGGCGGGCGGGGCATACGTGCCCATAGACCCGGCCTATCCGGCCGATCGTCAGGCATACATGCTGAAGAGCTCAGAGGCTCGGGTCCTGCTCACTCAGGAGCGGCTGCTCGACACGCTGCCGGCGGACGGCGTCCAGGTGCTCTGCCTGGATCGCGATCGGTCGGTCATCGCCGCCTCCGGAGACGATGCGCCGTCTGCCGGCGAAGGCGACCCCGAGCAGCTCGCGTACGTCATCTACACGTCGGGATCGACCGGCAAGCCAAAGGGGGTGCAGATCCCCCATAGGGCGCTCGTCAACTTTCTGTGGACGATGCGCGAGCGACCGGGGCTCGATGCCGACGACGTGCTGTTGGCCGTCACCACCCTGTCGTTCGACATCGCAGGCCTGGAGCTGTACCTGCCTCTGATCGTCGGAGCCCGTGTGGTGCTCG
>Ga0105240_10015486_pt1 | contig 10366 bp, 13 predicted proteins | sample KBSC54metaG_FD_80426 | JGI IMG/M metagenome (GOLD analysis project Ga0105240, IMG submission 80426) | Corn rhizosphere microbial communities from Kellogg Biological Station, Michigan, USA - KBS C5-4 metaG | ecosystem: Host-associated > Plants > Roots > Rhizosphere > Soil | place: Michigan, USA... | reverse complement strand
GAGGTAGTGGAAGATCAGGGTCCGTCGCGGCGGGTGGTGCGGATTGCGGATCGCGGACTGCCGTTCGGGGGGACGTGGACTTACGAGATTGCCCCTGAGGAAGGTGGGTCAGAATTGCGGATTACGGAGGATGGAGAGATCTATAACGTGATCTTCCGGTTCCTGGCGAAGACGGTGTTTGGGTACACGTCGACGATGGATGCGTATTTGAGCGATTTGAAGAGGAAGTTCGGAGAGTAGGCGATGGGACAGGAATTGGAGTGCACGGCGCGGTGGGACGGGCGGCGCTTGACGGGGAAGGCTTATCTGGAGACGGAGTTCATTTTGTTTCGTGGGACGGAGCGGGTGAGGATCGGGTTTAAGGAGTTGGAGAGTGTTACGGCGGATGGGGGCGTGTTACGGCTTTCGTTTGCGGGTGGGTTGCTCGAACTGGAACTCGGGAAGGCAGCGGAGAAGTGGCGAGAGAAGATCTTGCATCCTCCTTCGCGACTGGCGAAGTTGGGGGTTGGAGCGGGCGTGAGGGTGCGGTTAGTGGGGCCTTTCGACGCGGACTTCGAGGCGGAGTTGAAAGCGTCAAAATGTGAATTGGACGCGGAGACGAGAAGACGCGGAGGAAAACGCGGAGAAGACAAAGAGGGTGTGGATTTGGTTTTGTTTTCCGCCGGCGAGGCTTCGGAGTTAGCGGAGGTCGCGGAGTTAAAGAGGGCAATTAGGAGCGATGGGGCGTTATGGGTGGTGTATCCGAAGGGCGTGAAAGTGATTCGCGAGATGGATGTCTTAGGCGCGGGGCGAGCGGCGGGGTTGAAGGATGTGAAGGTCGCCAGTTTTTCGGCGACCCATACGGCTTTGAAGTTTGTGGTGCCCTTGGCTAAACGGTAGGGCCGAAGTCTACGGCGGTGGTATTGCCTCCGCAGACGAGTATGCCTACGCGTTCGCCGGGTTGTGGCGTGTAGTGCTTCGAGATGAGCGCGGCCAGCGCGGCGGCTCCTCCTGGTTCGGCGACAATGCGGAGCGTGTTCCACAACGTGCGCTGGGCTTCTTGTATGGCCTGATCGGGCACCAGAACGACTTGCGCGACATGCTCTTGCGCGATGGGGAACATGAGTTCTCCTACACGCTTGGGGGCTAACGAGTCGGCGGCGATACCTCCGGCGGGGGAGTCTACAGGTTGGCCGGCAGCCAGGGCTCGGGCGAGTGTCGGCGCGGTCTCGGGTTCCACTGCGATGATGCGGGTGCGGCCGGCATACCAGGCGGCGATGCCTCCGATTAGGCCTCCTCCTCCCACAGCGACCAGGATGGTGTCGAGGCTGGGCGATTGTTCCTCGAATTCCAGCCCTACGGTTCCCTGCCCCAACAACGTTTCCGTTTGCTCGTAGGCGTGGATGGAAAGGGCACCGGATTCGGCCTGGTGTTGAATGGAAGCTGCCAGGGCTTCGTCGTAACGTTCTCCGGTGACGACAAGGTTCGCTCCATAGCTGCGGATGCGGTCGATCTTGGCTTGCGAGGAGACGCGCGGGACAAAGATCGTTGCCGGGATGCCGAGTTTCATGGCGGCGAAGGCGACGGCGGCTCCGTGATTGCCCCCGGAAGCAGCGATGACTCCCGCTTTGGGAATTTCGCGGGTGAGGAGATTGGTGAACGCACCTCGCGTCTTGAAGGAGCCGGCGTGTTGGAAGAGCTCCAGCTTCAACGCGAGCGGGCGCGAGTCGAGACCAAAGTCGGCGGCATCGATTTCGATGACGGGAGTGCGGCGGATGTAGGCGCGGATGACCGGGTAGGTGGCCGCGATTTCGGATTGAGTGATCACGCGATGGCTTCGAGTTGCTGGAGATGGTTGAGGTCGTGGCCGGCCATGGTTTCGACAACGGTTTCGACCGTCATGTCGCCGCGCTCGGGATGGTTGAGAGTCTTGGCGCGCTGCTCAGCGGTGAGGGATGCGATGAGGGCGGTGTTCCAGGCGCGCACGGATGAGAAGACAGCAAGTGCGGCATGCGCATCGACGGTGGGATAGGTGGCGGCCCAGCTGTCCTGGTCGAACGGTTGAATGATGTGATTGGGTTGCGAGAGAGCCTGGCGCAGGCGGAAAGCAAAAACCACTTCGCAGTCGGCGAGGTGAGCGAGGATGTCGCGAGCGGACCATTTCCCGGCGGCAGGATTGCGGGTGAGCGAGGCGGAGAGGCGCGCAGCGTGCGCGGACAGTTGAGACGCGGTATGTCCGATGACTTCTCGTGGATTGCGATCGCCGAGGAATTTCGCGTAAGGATTGGTCACAAGTCACATTGTATCGTGGGAAATATGGACACCTCGAAGGTATCGGAACACTACGGCACGGCGGAGCTACCGGGACGAGTCACGCAGGCCCTGGCACGTTTCGGGATGGGCGAGCAGACGATTTCCTGGCAGGCTCTGGAACTGCTCGATCAGTTTCATGTGCGGGCTCTTCCGGCCACACGGGAGCTGGCGGAGGCGTTGGAGTTGAAGGCCACCGATCATGTGCTGGATGTGGGAAGCGGACTGGGCGGTCCGGCGCGGTGCGTGGCGGCGGAGCATGGGTGCCGGGTGACGGGGATCGACTTGAACGAGCGGTACGTGGAAGTGGCGCGGATGCTGACGGACCGTACGGGACTCTCGGAGCGCGTGCAGTTCGAGCAGGCGGACGCGCTGCGCCTTCCGTTTCCAGATGCGACGTTCGACCACGTGATGACGATTCACGTGGCGATGAACATTCGGGATCGTGCGGGGCTGTTTGACAGTATTCACCGCGTGTTGAAAGGCGGCGGACGGCTCGCGATTTACGACGTGGTGACGGGGAATGGCGAAGCGCTAACGTTTCCTTTGCCGTGGGCGCGGGAAGCGGAAACCAGTTTCCTGACGACGCCCGAGGCGATGCGCGACGCCTTGGTAGCAGCGGGCTTTGCGGACGTGAAGCTGAGCGATAAGACGAACCCAGGATTGGCGGCAATGGCGGCTCAACAGGCAGCGATGCAATCGAGCCCGGAGACGCCGCGCTTGGGACTTCCGCTGGTAATGGGTCAGGGATTCATGGGCATGGTGGGGAATCTAGGTCGCGATTTGCAAACGGGCAAAGCGCGACTGTATGAAGTGGTGGCGCGGAAAGCTTGAATCCGCCGTCCTCGGCGTGCGTTCGCCGGTAGAGAGAGCGGTATTCGCCGATTTCGGCGGGCTTTCCCAGGCGGGCAGCTATAGGCTGAGGTCATGGCACGTTTCGATGAATTTCCACCGCCCCCGGGGCACCGGCGGCGCACGTTTCGGTCGAACTCGGGTGTCATCCCCGGGCTGATTCTGGTGGCGGTGGGTGCCATCTTTTTCCTGAATAATCTGCACGTCTTCTATATTCGGGAAATCTTCCGGTTCTGGCCGGCACTTTTGATCGCAGGAGGAGTAGTGAAAATGGTGGATTCAACGTATAGCGGCGGACGTGTGTTCGGCGCGATTCTAGCGGGCTTCGGCGGGATTTTCCTGGCACGGAATTTAGGCTTCCTGGATTTGACGATGCACGAAATCTGGCCGCTATTTTTGATCGGTCTGGGCGTATTGCTGCTGGTGCAACGTGTGGGTGAATGGCACGTGAGGTTTCCGGATCCTGGGAGCGCGCGGACCATGGGCATGAACGCGAACACACTGAAGATCGACACTATATTTTCCGGTACGAAGCGGGTGGTGACGACCCAGGATTTTCAGGGCGGCGAAGTAGTGGCGGTCTTCGGTGGAGCGGAACTGGATCTACGGCAAGCCGGGATGGTGGCCGACAGTGCGGTGATCGAGATCAACGCGGTGTTCGGCGGGGTGGAGATCAAAATTCCGCGGAACTGGCGCGCAGTGGTAGAAGGCACGGGGATCTTCGGCGGCTACTCGGACAATGCATACCAGCCCGAGCCAGGAATGCCGGGCGTGAAGCACTTGATCGTGCGGGGATCGGCGGTCTTCGGTGGCGTGGAAGTGAAGAACTGACGGGCGATGCATCCGCTTCTCGCAACGCGCAAGCGGTTGGCGGTATACCTCGCCGCATGGGTACCGGTGCTGGCGCTGCTTTCGCTGGTGACGTGGGGAGCAGGGATGCCGTGGCTGCAAACGGTGGGTGTGCTGGCGCCGGCGTGCGGGGTATACGCGTTCGTATGCCTCTCGCCGTGGTACATCGCCAAGGCAATGCCGTTGCGGATGTCGAATCTGGTGAATTTGACATCCACGTTTCTAGGGGCGGCACTCGCGGCCGGCGGGTTGCTGGTGGGGTGTGTGCGGCTGTCGGCGGCGACGTGGGATAAGACGCCGCCGGCTTGGCCGCTGTTGTTCGGGATGGGTGTGCTTCTGTACATGATGTCGGTGGGTGCACACTATACGGGGCTCGCGATGGAGGCGTCGCGGGAGGCGGAACGTCGGGCCGAGGAAGCTCGCACGCTGGCGCGCGAGGCAGAGTTGGCGGCGCTGCGGCTGCAGTTGAATCCACATTTTCTATTCAATAGCCTGCACTCGATTAGTGCGCTGGCGACGATGGACGGGGCGCGAGCGCGGGAGATGTGTATCCGGTTGGCCGATTTTCTGCGGAGTAGTTTGGGGCTGGGGAGTCGCGAGACCATTTCGCTGCGGGAGGAAGTGGCGCTGGCCAAGAGCTACCTGGAAGTGGAGCAGGTGCGCTTCGGGAATCGTTTGCGAGTGGAAGCGGAGATCGCTACGTCGTGTGAGGAGTGCTCTGTGCCGCCGCTGCTCTTGCAGCCTCTGGTGGAGAATGCGGTCAAGCACGGGATCGCGGGGCTGGTCGAAGGCGGAGCAATCCGGTTGAGCGCTGAGCGAAGTGGGGGGGATGTGGCGATCACGTTGGAGAACGGTTTCGACGCCGAGATGCCGGCGACTCGGAGTTTGGGGATCGGTCTGTCTCATGTAAGGCGGCGGTTGGAGGTGCGGTACGGCAGCGAGGCCGTGGTGAGCGCGGGGGCGGAAGGAGAAGTTTACCGCGTGACGCTCCGATTTCCGTGTGAGGTTCGATGAGGCTTCGCCGGAGTTCTCTACGTCTGGCCTGGGTCAGTCTGGTGAACGGTGTGTCGATCTTTGGGCTGGTGACTGGCGGCTTCACGGTCAACAACGTGGTGTTGATGACGGCATTGTTGGCGGGGATTGGATTAGAGTTGGGATGCAGCCTTTGGGCTGCGGTGTTCAACGTAGGAGCGTTCCTGATCGTGCCGATGGGTTGGGTCTGGGAGCGGGCTCTGCTACTTTTTGTTTTGCCGTGTTCGATTGTGGCTGGGGTGAATTTGTTCTGGTATCTGGCAGCCTTCCAAAAAACAAAATGGCCACAGATAAACACAGATGAACACCGATAAGAGAAAAAACAACTGTTGTCTTTGTGTTATCGGTGTTTATCTGTGTGCATCTGTGGCCAATTTTCTTACTTCGGTGAATCGCCCATAGCGGCCAGAAGCCGGGTGTAGCCGGAACGGCTGACTGGCAGACGAGTACCGTCGCGGAGGATTGCGATGCGGCTTTCTTTACCAAAGGGCTCAATGCGAGCGACACATTCCAGGTTTACGATCGCGGAACGGTGGATGCGGACGAATCGGGCGGGGTCGAGTGCGGCTTCGAGGCTCGAGATGGATTGCTGCTTGAGATGGCTCCGTCCGGCGGAGTGGAGGGCGATGTAGTCGTCTTGAGCTTCCACATAGTCGAGCTTATCGAGGGGAATGATGTGGACTTTGGTGCCATCTTTGACGACGATACGCTGAGGACGCTCGGCGGCGGGACGGGCGACGGCTACTTCCATGGGTAGGCGACGCTCACCGAGGCGGGATTTGGCGCGTTCCAGGGCTCGGGCGAAGCGATCGGCACTGAAGGGCTTCAACAGGTAATCAACTGCGTGAGCGTCGAAGGCCTGCATGGCGTACTGATCGTAAGCGGTGACGAAGATGACGACCGGTGGGTTGGCAGCCTGGCCGATCAACTCGAGGACTTCGAAGCCGTCAAGTTTCGGCATCTGCACGTCGAGGAAGAGCAGGTCGGGGCTGGTCTCGGCGATCGATTTAACGGCTTCAAACCCGTTGGCGCATTCGGCGGCGATTTCGATATCGGGGTAGACCTGCAGGAGTTCGCGCAGAAAAGCCCGGGCGAGTTCTTCGTCGTCAACGATTACGGCTTTCAGGTTGGTAGCCACCTTTTCTGCCAATGTACCGCACGGGACGACGGCGGGTGAGATGCAGATACTGGTTTCCAGGTTTCAAATTGTGACATAATGAAGAACCATTCATTTAGAGCAGGGCCGACCCGGGTTGCATGCGGCGGCCGGAAGGGCGTATCCATTGAGTAATCAAGCCGAAACGCCGTTTGACAGTATCGAAGGCTCGCACGAATACGTAGCGATGCTGGCAGAAGCTCTGGACGAAGCGCGCCGCGAGGTCGAGGAAGAAGTGGCCACCGCGGAGCGCGAACACGCAGATCGCCGGAAAGAGGCGCTTCTGCTGGTTTCCTATAACCTCGCAAAACTAAATCTACACATTACCAGCAGCCGGCGGATCCTAAACGATCTACGGACATTGAGACGGCTACTGCTGGCGGAACGTGGACTTCTCGTTGAGGAGATTCCAACGACGGCGGCGGGGGACTAGAAAACAACCCGCGGCCCGGAGGGCTCCGAGCGGGTGAGCCAATAAGGCACGGTGCGCGGAGGTGCCAGACACCTCGCGGTGGTGTATTCCCCTCTTCAAAGCTGTTCCCTTCTGCGGTTTTTCCCTACAGCGTAAATAATGCCCGAGGGGCAATGGGTCGAAAAGCCCCAACTGATGCGGCTTTTCGCGCCACTTTGGCCTTGACAGGTGAAGGTGGGCGAGCGTACTATTCAAGAGTTGCGGAGAGACGCAACATACACTTGACAGCGGTGGTTTGTGGGGGACCCCGTATGATGACTTTTCAGATCGGTGACAAGGTAGTGTATCCCAACCAGGGAGTTGGGACGATTGAAAATATCAGTACCCGCTCTTTCGGTTCCGCGTTCGAAAAGTTCTATTTACTTCGATTTGGGTGTAATGCCATGACGGTGCTGGTGCCCTTTTCGAATGTCGCGAACATCGGGTTGCGGCGTGTAACGAAAGACCGCGAAATTTCGCGCATCCTGTCTTACCTTTCCAACGGCTGTTGCCTGATTAACCCCGATTGGAAGGTTCGCTTCAAAGAGAATACAGAAAAAATGCAGAGCGGTGATCTGCTAAAGGCGGCAGAGGTTTTCAAGTCGTTGCTGCAGATTCATGTAGATAAGGCACTCTCGTTCCGCGAAAAGAAGATGCTCGATCGCGCGCGGCATATGCTGGTGTCGGAAATCTCGATTTCACGGAATGTTTCGGACGTGCACGCGTCCATCGTCCTGCAAAGGGCGGTAGGAAAAGCAGGGCTCACTCTTCCCGCGACGAATTGAACGTTCGATGGTATGATTTCCCGATTGGTCGCGGGCGCGTAACGGACTATCCGCGCTAATCAGGAGATCGCATGTTCTGTCACGGTTGCGGTACGCAGGTCAGTCCTGAGTTGCAGTTCTGCCCGAATTGCGGACAGCCGCTAGGTGCCACCGCTCTTTCCAGCCCTCCCGCAGTGATCTGGATACCACCGGTTGGTATCAAGGCGATGCCGGGCGCGTGGATCGGGGCCGGTTGGGAGATGGTAAAGGCGGATATCGGCACCTACATGCTGCTATCTTTTGTCCTGGCCGCGCTGAGCGCCATGGTGCCGATCATCATACAAGGCCCGTTACTCGTAGGTTTCCACATTTTCTGCATCAAGAAGATGCTGGGCAAGCAGGCCGAATTCGGCGACCTGTTCAAGGGTTTCAACTTCTTCGTTCCCGCGCTCGTGGCGTCACTGCTGATTTCGCTGTTCTCCTCTATCGGACTGCTGCTGTGTATTGTCGGCGCCCTGGTCGTGGGAGCAATGTACAAGTTCACTTATCTGTTCATCCTGGATAAGCGGATGGATTTCTGGCCGGCGATGCAGGCGAGTCATGCGGTGGTCAAGAACGATTACTTCGGGTTCACCATGTTCCTGCTGCTGATCGCCCTGGTGGATCTATTGGGCGTGCTGTGCTGCATCGTGGGAGTATTCATCGCGATTCCGGTGGGAATGGCAGCAATCACGGTCGCGTACCGCGATCTGGTGGGCTTCGACCAGCAGACCATCGACGCGCTGTGACGGCGGGGCGTTGGAGGCTACTGGGGGCGGCTGCGCTGCTTGCAGTGCTGTGGGCGTTCACTCCTCCGGCCGAACCTCGGTATCGATTGTGCGGGTTCTACTGGCTGACGGGGCGGTCTTGTCCATTGTGTGGGCTGACGCGAGCGTGCTTCGCGTTGGCGAAGGGGCATGTGCGGGAGGCGCTGGGGTTTAATGCACTGAGTCCCCTTGGATTCGCGATGCTCTTCTCGCTGTTCTGGGATGCGCCCTGGCGGGGGCGGTTATGGACCGCCGGGATTGGTGCCTTCGCGGTCTATGGGGTGATGCGGTTAGTAGCGATCTGACGCCCAATGGAGGCTTATGATCCCGCAAGAGAAGACCGCTGCCGTGTTTCGAGGACTGCGCGAAGCTTTCGGCGTGACCGCGTTCGAAGATATTCGCAGTCTGCCTGCCGGTCTAGGCTCAGACCTTTTTTTCCGCATCGTTGTACAGGGATCTCCGTACCTGCTGCGCATCATGACGCGCATCGACGAAAGAATGGATCCTGGCCGCACCTTCGCATGCATGAGCGCAGCTGCGGAAGCAGGTCTTGCGCCCGGCGTCCGCTATAGCAATGTCGAAGATGGAATCTCCATTACCAATTTTGTGGAGGGCGTGCCCTTTCCGGCAACGCGAGCCCTCGTTCAGATTCCTGGCATGCTACGCCGGCTCCATGCGCTGCCCGCATTCCCCAAAACGTTCAATTACGTCACTGCGCACAACGGGTTTATCTGGCGTTTGCGTACGGCGGGGCTTCTCTCCAGCGGCGAAATCGACGAAGTTTTCACGCGGTACGGACAAGTGTGCGCCGCTTATCCGCGTCTCGATTGGGATATGGTGTCGTGCCACAGCGACCTGAAACCGGAGAACATTTTATTTGACGGCGAACGGGTATGGCTCCTGGGATGGCATGCTGCTTTCGTGAACGACCGCTACTTCGATCTCGCGGTCGCTGCAAACTTCCTAATCACCAATGATGCGGACGAACGGATCTACCTCCAGGAGTATTTTGGCCAAATGCCTGACGAGTATCAGCGCGCGCGATTCTTCCTGATGCGTCAGGTGCTGCACATGCTCGCCGCTGCGCTTTTCCTTTTGGTCGGATCAGCCGGCAAACCGATCAGCCGTCCTGAGAACCTGCCTTCATTTAGAGACTTTCATCGGCGAATCTGGGCGGGTGAGGTCAACCTGCTGGACAACGATCTCAAGGTCATCTATGGCTTGGTTCATTGGGAGCAACTCCTGGGAAACATGCGGCAACCACGATTTAACGAAGCACTCAGAGTCGTCTCAGCGCGAAACACAAGCCGGGAAGGTATTCGTCTGCTTTTGCCGTGTGCTCCATAGTGAAAAAACTAGAATGTACCGCTCCTTCGCAGTCGCGGCTCGGTAGATTCGGCTTGCTTGGCCACTGTTCCGGCCCCGTATTTCTTAAGTCCAGAGGCGCAGCAAAGTGGAGGGTTCGAGGTAGGAGCCCTGCCATTGCACAGCGAAATGCAGGTGCGGGCCCGTGACGCGCCCACTCGATCCACTCTTCGCGATCGGTTGACCCTTTTCGATTTCCGCCCCTTCTTTCACCAGAAACTTCGAGAGATGCATATAGAGGGTGAAGATGGATTCTCCGTGATCGACCACGACCAATCCCCCTTCGAAGTACATGTCGTGCACGATAACGACTCGGCCCGAGTTGGCGGCTTTGATCTGGGTGCCCATCGCGGCTGAATAGTCGAGGCCCTGGTGAGTACTCTGCGTGCTGCCATTGTAGAGGCGGCGCACACCAAACGAAGAGGTGTATCGTGTCGGAGCCGGCGCCAGGAAACGACCTTTCCAGAGACGTTCGGGAGGGGAGGAATGGAAGACGGCACGCTTCATCGCAGACTCTTCATCGATTCTGGCCTGTACCTCTTTGGGCGGCTTTACAAACTTCGGGGGTACGGTGATGGTTGAGGAGGGATAGACGTGGGGCTTTACCGTGACCTCGACGGTCTGACCATTGAAGACGAGTGGGTATTTGCCCGGCTCGCGGTCCAGGCCAACGCCTGCGAGCGCTGAAAAAGAGCTGTCGGTTTCGGGCCGGAACTCGATCTGCCTATCGAGCCAGGTAGCAGGTCCGGAGGCCGCAGTCGTTCGAAATAGAACCGGAGCGCCGACGAAGACTGGGAGAGGG